>Ga0316218_1001544_pt1 | contig 24453 bp, 22 predicted proteins | sample TBH18003metaG_FD_203634 | JGI IMG/M metagenome (GOLD analysis project Ga0316218, IMG submission 203634) | Freshwater microbial communities from Trout Bog Lake, Wisconsin, USA - TBH18003 | ecosystem: Environmental > Aquatic > Freshwater > Lake > Hypolimnion/Profundal zone | place: USA: Wisconsin...
ATAACTCTTCTTGCGGAAGTGATTTAAAGTAATCGTATGTTTTCTTCAAACCCTCTGCCCTGCCTACTTTGGGCTCCCATCCTAAAATTTGTTTTGCTTTGGTAATATCCGGTTGCCGTTGTTTGGGATCATCAACAGGTAATGGCTTATAAATTATTTTTACTGAAGAGCCGGTTAACTTTAATACTTCTTCTGCAAAATCTTTTAAAGAAATTTCATTCGGATTACCAATATTCACGGGAGATGAATAGTTACTCATTAATAAAAGGTAAATGCCTTCTATTAAATCATCCACATAACAGAATGAACGTGTTTGGCTACCATCACCAAACACTGTTAAATCTTCTCCCCGCAATGCTTGTCCGATAAAAGCAGGCAATGCTCTTCCATCATTCAATCGCATTCTTGGTCCATAGGTATTAAATATGCGAACAATCCTGGTTTCAATACCATGAATATTATGGTAAGCCATGGTCATCGCTTCTTGAAAACGTTTCGCTTCGTCATACACTCCACGAGGCCCTACCGGATTTACATTACCCCAATATTCTTCGCTTTGCGGATGAACCAACGGATCACCATAAATTTCACTGGTTGATGCAATTAATACTCTTGCTTTTTTATCTTTTGCTAATCCTAAACAATTATGAATCCCTAATGATCCAACTTTTAAAGTTTGAATAGGAATTTTTAAATAATCAATCGGACTTGCCGGTGATGCAAAATGTAAAATATAATCTAACGTACCCGGGATATGAATAAACTTTGAAACATCATGATGATAGAATTCGAATGCTTTTAATTTAAAAAGATGTTCAATATTTTTTAAATCACCGGTAATTAAATTATCCATTCCAATCACATCAAACCCTTCTTTAATAAAACGATCACATAAATGCGAGCCTAAAAAACCAGCTGCACCTGTTATTAAAACTCTTTTGTTTGACATAATTAATTTAATTAGGGTTAATTCCTGCCAATGCTTATGTAATGATAACCTCTTTCACGAATTTGTTTCACTTCAAAAAGATTTCTTCCGTCGAAGATTACTTTGTTTGCCAATTTGGATTCCATCAATTCAAAATCCGGTGTTCGAAATTCATTCCATTCTGTTGCTATGATTAATGCATCGGCTTTTTTTAATGCATCATATTGATTATCTGCATAAGAAATTTTATCGCCAATCAATCTTTTTACGTTGCCCATTGCCTCAGGATCAAAAGCAGTAACGGTTGCCCCGGCTTCTGCCAATGCATCAATTAAATACAATGCTGGTGCTTCTCTTATATCATCCGTATTGGGTTTAAATGCCAAGCCCCACAATGCAAAATGTTTTCCTTTTAAATCATTATTAAAATAAGATTTTATTTTAGGAATGAGATGTAATTTTTGATTTTCATTTACATCTTCAACCGATTTTAAAATTTTAAATTCATAATTTACTTCTTCGGCAGATTTAATTAATGCCTGCACATCTTTAGGAAAACAGCTTCCGCCATAACCGATTCCGGGAAATAAAAAACGTTTTCCAATTCTGTCATCACTTCCTATACCTCTTCTTACCATATCTACATCTGCCCCCAATTTTTCACACAATTGTGCAATTTCATTCATGAATGAAATCTTCGTTGCTAAAAACGAGTTGGCTGCATACTTCGTAAGTTCTGCACTTTTTTCATCCATAAAAATTACCGGATTACCTTGTCGTACATAAGGCGCAAATAAATCGCCCATCAGTTTTCTTGCCCGTTCCGATGTTGTACCAATCACTACCCTGTCAGGTTTCATAAAATCATCAACGGCAACTCCTTCACGTAAAAATTCGGGATTACTTACTACATCAAATTCTCCTTTATAATTAGCGGCAATGGCTGCATGCACTTTATCAGCAGTTCCAACAGGAACAGTGCTTTTATCAACGATTACTTTATAATCGGTCAAAATTTTTCCCAATTCAGTTGCAACACCCAATACATATTTTAAATCAGCTGAACCATTTTCGCCCGGTGGTGTGGGCAATGCTAAAAAAATAATTGCAGCATCTTCAATTCCTTTTTTTAAATCTGTTGTAAAAGATAAGCGGTGTTCCTTTAAATTTCTTAAAAATATTTTTTCTAACCCGGGTTCATAAATGGTAATCTCACCACTTGCTAACTTATTAACTTTACTGGCATCGATATCGATGCAAGTAACGTGGTTACCAGTTTCAGCAAAGCATGTTCCCGAAACCAATCCAACATATCCAGTTCCAACAACTGCAATCTTCATAATTAATTATTTATATAGTTTAATACTTCTGTTGTAATATAGCTTAATTGTTCCTCATCCAATTCGGTATGCATCGGTAAAGAGATTACTCTTTCTGTTAACCAATCTGTTGTTTTTAAATTGTAATGATCCAATCCAAATGAAGCAAACATTTTTTGCTTATGACCGGGAACAGGATAATAAATCATTGATGGAATTTTTTTCTCTGTGAGATACACATTCAATCCATTTCTATCTACCTCATTCAATACCAAAGTATATTGATGATATACATGCGCTGAATAATCAGCAATAAAAGGAGTAATTATTTTATGATGATTTTTGAATGCATTATTATAAAACGCCGCAGCCCTCTGTCGTGCAGCAATATAATGATCCAATTCTTTAATCTTAATATTTAAAATAGCTGCCTGAATAGAATCTAATCTGGAATTGCATCCTACCACATCGTGATAATATCTTTTACTCTGACCATGATTAGCAATCATCTTCATTTTATCTGCCAATGCATCATCATTTGTAAAAATTGCACCTCCATCTCCATAAGCACCTAAATTTTTGCTCGGATAGAAAGAAGTGCAACCAATATGCCCGATACTTCCGGTTTTTTTTCTTGTTCCATTGCTGAAAGTATAATCGCATCCAATGGCTTGAGCATTATCTTCAATCACAAATAGATTATATTCCTTTGCAATTTTCATGATGGGCTCCATGTTTGCCGCATGTCCGTATAAATGAACAGGAACAATTGCCTTTGTTTTTGGTGTGATGGCTTTTTTGATTGATTCCACATCTATGCAAAAAGTTTGGGCATCTACTTCAACAAAAACAGGTTTTAATTTCAACAATGCCACCACTTCGGTTGTAGCGATGTAAGTGAAAGATGGAGTGATTACTTCATCTCCGGGTTGCAAATCCAAAGCCATCATAGCAATTTGTAATGCATCGGTACCATTGGCACAACAAATGGTATGTTTAGAACCCTGATAATTATTTAAAGCAACAGTAAAATCCTGAACTGCTTTGCCATTAATATATGCCGCAGAATCCAATACTTCATGAATTGCCGCATCAACTGCTGTTTTAATTTTGAGATACTGGTTTTTAGTATCTACCATTTGTATAGGCCTCATAATCACATTTAGGTGGCTGCAAAACTACTGTAAAAAATCGTGAAAAATGAATATACAATGGCTTATTGTTCACATCGTATTTTCAGTGAAATTTAATCTGTTTATTTGTACTTTAATGAAACATTTAATTTGAAAACACTATACAATCTGTTCGTTTTTATTTATCCTAAAATTGCATGGCTGATTAGTTTTAAAAATGCTAAAGCCAAATTGTGGTTAGAGGGGAGAAAAAATATTTTTGAAAAACTATCCATTGCATTTAAAAATAATCAACATAAAATTATTTGGATGCATTGCGCATCGCTTGGAGAGTTCGAGCAGGGACGGCCGGTTTTAGAAAGAATAAAAAGCGAAAATCCGAACTATAAAATATTGCTTACTTTTTTTTCTCCCTCCGGCTATGAAGTGAGAAAAAATTATACCGGCGCAGATTTTATATTTTATCTTCCAATGGATTCAGCATCCAATGCAAAACAATTTTATGATATCGTTCGGCCCTCCTTGATTCTTTTTGTAAAATATGAGTTTTGGTTTTATTATAATACAGAAGCAAAAACCAGAAATATTCCGTTGCTGTTAATTTCCGGTATCTTCAGAGAAAAACAACCTTTCTTTAAGTGGTATGGAAGTTTGCATAAAAAAATGTTGCATTGTTTTACTTATTTCTTTATTCAAAATGAAGAATCGCTTGAATTACTGAACAGCATTGGCTTTGATAAGAATATCATTCTAAGCGGCGATACCAGATTTGACAGAGTAATTACAATTGCTCAGCAATTCAAATCCAATCCAATCATTGAAAAATTTATTGAAAATAAAAAAGTAATTGTTGCAGGAAGTACCTGGTTGGAGGATGATGAAGAATTAGATCATTATGCCAATACGCATCTTGAAATAAAATTTATTATTGCACCTCATGATATAGATGCAGAAAGAATTGAAGAATGCAAATCACTTTATAAACATTCAATTCTTTATTCGCAATTAGCTAATAATGAATTGCCAACTATCAATCAGAATGTATTGATTATTGACAATATGGGAATGCTTAGCAGTCTGTATAAATATGCTACCGTATGTTATATTGGCGGTGCATTTGGAGAAGACGGTGTACATAATGTTTTAGAAGCTGCAGTTTATTTTAAACCGGTTGTATTCGGGCCTGAATATGATGAATATGCCGAGGCAGTTGAATTGCTTGATGCAAACGGCGGCTACACTGTTGAAAATGTTTTAGAATTAGAAAAAACGTTGGATATACTTTTATCAGAAGGTCAAGAATATGATAATGCCTGCATTAATGCAGGAGAATATGTAAAAGCAAAAGCAGGTGCAACAGAAAAAATCATACAGTATATTTATGAGAACCGCCTTTTAACCAATTGATGAAAATGCGCTACTACATTATTTCCTTCTTTCCATCCCAATTTTACTTTTAGTTCTCTTTGAATCCAATATTCTGCTTCAGGATAAATATTAAATCCGTTAATTGTTTTAATACTTCTTTCATACATGGTTTCATCTCCGCGAAACAATTCATTGATAAATAAGAAGCGATCATTTAACCCAATAGCCTTCTTTAAATCCCTTACCGGGGCTGATTGCAGCACATTAGCTATTTCTGTTTTTTCTTCTTTCAATTCATCATTCAAAGTTTTTGATTGCTTATTTATTGCATCATTTATTTCAATTTGTTCATTTTTTGTTTGATGAATCAATGTTGGAATTTCTGTCTCCTGATCAAATAACCATCCGGATAGATCTTCTTTTTTAGGAACAGTTCTATGCGGCTTATGATCGATCATATTTATTTCAATAACCTGAGGAGCAGGTTGGGAATTTTCAGCCGTTAGTGTATCTGAAATATTATCATCAATACCTTGTGATGAATGAACATTTCGCAATTCAGCTAATAATAGTTGAGCAGTAATCAATAATTTATCTGCACCAACCTTTTGATTAAATTGTTCTTTTAATTTGTCAATAAGTGTTTCCACTGTTTCCATTGGATGTGATACATTTGGGGAGTTAATAACAATTGACCTTAAAGTTAATAAGAATCAGGGATAAAAGTAATTTTAACACTTATGTTTATTGAACCCAATTTAAAAGGAGAAAGAAGAGGTTGGATTGAAGTGATTTGCGGAAGTATGTTCAGTGGTAAAACAGAAGAATTGATTCGCCGTTTAAAACGAGCTAAGATTGCTAATTTAAAAGTTGAAATTTTTAAACCTGCTATTGATGTTAGATATGATGAAACCAAAGTGGTAAGTCATGATGCAAATATGATTCAATCAACTCCTATCGAAAATTCACAAACCATTTTACTGATGGCACAGGATGTTGATGTGGTAGGTATTGATGAAGCACAATTCTTTGATGATCAAATCATGCAGGTGTGCGAAACCCTTGCCAGAAGAGGAACACGTGTAATTGTTGCCGGCTTGGATATGGATTATCTCGGCAATCCATTCGGACAAATGCCTAACTTATTAGCCATTGCAGATTATATTACCAAACTGCATGCTATTTGTGTGGTATGCGGTAATATAGCTAATATCTCATATAGAAAAAACAATCAGGAAGGGCAGGTATTGGTGGGTGAAAAAGATATTTACGAACCTCGTTGCAGAATTTGCGCTCAAATAAAATGATTAATGTAAAACATATAAGCAGTTTGGTAAAAAAAGACCTGTTGTTAGAAACACGTCAGCAATATACTTTTTACGGCATATTGTTATATGTGGCTTCCACCATTTTTGTAGTCTATCTTTCTGTTGGTGAACCCGAAGAAAAAGTTTGGAACAGTTTATTCTGGATCATTCAATTATTTGTTTGTGTAAATGCTGTTGCTAAAAGTTTTTTAGCAGAGAACAAAGGCAGAATGCTATACTTCTATTCTATTGCCGGTGCCACTGATTTTATTATAGCTAAATTAATTTTCAATGTATTGCTCATGAGCTTAATGAGCGTATTAAGTTTAGCCATCTTTACTTTATTATTGGGCAATCCTTTACAGAACCTGTTTACGTTTGTTGGCATTGTTTTTTTAGGAGGCACCAGTTTAAGTATGGTATTTACTTTTCTCGCAGCCATCGCTGCAAAAGCACAACAGCAGGCTGCTTTAATGGCCATCATGGGTTTCCCGATTATTATTCCGCAGTTATTATTGTTGATGAAAATATCTACCATCGGTTTTGCACAGGTAGTACAAAACGGTTTAACCCAAATGATCTTTTTATTAATTGGTTTGGATATTTTGGTAGTGATGCTGGCTGTAATCCTGTTTCCTTTTTTGTGGAAAGACTAATGTTTTATTATAAGTTGAGGATTAATAGTTGTAGCAAGCATTAGTAATGCTACTAAGCTTCGTTGTGTCACTCACTTATGCATCCTGTTTTCTGTTAAGCTTTTATTTAAGCAAATTGTATTACCGGCTAAAGCCGGCAATACGCTGTAATTCTATAAATATGATGATTGATGATATAGCTTATAAGTGTGCGACGCCACAGGTGATGCCATGAAATACAACAGCTTGTAATAAAAATATTTATTAAAATTCAATCAAAAAAAACTGCAATTAAAACTTCAAATGCCTAACCGTAGCACCATTATTAATTAATTGCTTTAAAGAATCGATGCCGATTTTTACATGTCGCTCTACAAATTGATTCGTTACTTTTTTATCGCTGGCTTCTGTCTTCACTCCTTCGGGCACCATCGGCGAATCACTCACCAATAACAATGCACCGGTTGGAATATGATTGTAAAAACCTACCGTAAAAATAGTAGCCGTTTCCATATCAATGGCATAGGCACGAACCGTTTGTAATTTTTGTTTAAACTCATCATCATGTTCCCAAACCCTTCTGTTAGTAGTATAAACTGTACCAGTCCAGTAATCTGTTTTATAATCACGAATGGTTGTGGATATAGCTTTCTGCAAAGCAAATGCAGGCATGGCGGGCACTTCCGGGGGGAAATAATCGTTACTGGTACCCTCGCCTCTTATTGCTGCAATAGGCAAAATTAAATCGCCGATCTTATTTCTTTTTTTCAATCCGCCGCATTTACCTAAAAACAAAACAGCTTTTGGTTCAATGGCTGCCAGTAAATCCATAACAGTAGCAGCTCCCGGGCTACCCATTCCAAAATTAATAATGGTAATACCATCGGCAGTAGCACATTGAAAAGGCCTGTCTTTACCAACTACCGGAACCTTATTCCACTTTGCAAACATGTCAACATAATTAGAGAAATTAGTGAGTAAAATATATTTACCAAAGTTTTCTAATTTTTCACCGGTATAACGTGGTAACCAATTTTTAATGATTTCTTCTTTCGTTTTCATATTGCTGATGGTTTAGTATTTTTTTATGAATCAGTAAAAATAAACAATTTACTTTTATTGCATGATCAAAATTGATTATCCGGATTACACGTTTCGTTTTAAAGAAGAAGCAGGTAAAGAATTCATCTTTGATGAAGTGCGCAAACAATGGATTAAATTAACACCGGAAGAATGGGTTAGGCAGAATTTTTTACAATACCTGATTCAAACAAAAAAATATCCGGCAACACTGATTGCAGTTGAAAAAGAAATTGCTTTGGGCGAATTGAGAAGAAGATGTGATATCATCATTTATAAAAATGAAAAACCCTGGATGATTGTTGAATGCAAAGAAATGAATGAATTATTGAATGATAAAGTAGTTGATCAGATATTAAACTACAATCAATCATTAAATGTTCATTATCTTCTTATCACGAATGGAAATTTAATTTTTGGATTTGATACGATACAAAAGGCTACATTAAATACGATTCCAAATTATTAATGTGTGTTAGCTTCTATTATATAACCCCGCTCGTTGAGTTTATAATATTTTCCCCTAATCAATATTTCTTTTCCTTGTTTTAAAAGGGATAAATCAGTTACATCTTCATTTACAAAATGTAAAGTTCCATTTGTTGTATTGGCAATAGTAATGTAATCAGGATGCACGCCTATATTACCACCGCAAACAATTACATGAACCGGTTGATTAATTTTTTTTACCAATTCTATATCCCTTACAGGGGCCCAATTATCTGCAATCAATAATACATCCTTGCAATCCAAACACATATTAATTGATTTGATCAATGCCTCACAATCATTTTCTTTCGCATCACCCCCGGAGCCTCTCTGCATCACTGTTTCAACTAAATTCCCTGCTTGTGTAATATTTACAAATGGTTCGCCGTAAATACCGCCGGTATTGCCCAATTGTTTTTTTTCATCAGGCATATCATCGCCATCATTAAAACAAGAAATGAATTGTGTATCCTGTTCCTGCAATGCTAACCAATGTAATAACTGCGAAGTATAAACAGACATGCTTGATGTAACATCTTCTACAATCAACATCTTCTTAAAATGATTACGCAATAAAACTTTTATGATTGTCGAATCCGGCAATGGCCGCTTTGTTTTGCCAATTATTCTTGATTCATTATTTGGATAATAACTTTCTTTTTTTGGCAATGCTTCTAAAACTAAATACACAGAATCCTTTTGTAAGAATTTTGCTTTTTCCTCTTCCAAAAAAATTCGCTGAACTATATTTTCTTTGGCTGAATAAGCGACCAAGCTATCTCCCGCATCAATATATTTTGGTTTTCTATCTGTTACCTGTTTAATGGCTCTGCCATATAAATAACGCGGATAAATAATATTGGCATTTGTTTGTGCCTGCCCATTTCCATAAATCACATCCCAATATCTTACCTTAGATTTCGGTATTGCGGCTTTTGATTTTGGTGCTTCAATTACTTTGGGTTTAGGCAATTCAATCAAAACCGTTTTTATGTAGTTTAATTCCTTTAAAGCAGCCTGTTTGGTATCGGCAGCACGATAATTAATAACAAAACCATGTAACAAATTTTCTGAAGACACTCTATCCTTCCCATCTGTTTGTCTGATCACTTGCCATATAATTTCTTTTTGCTGCAGAACAAATGGCAATAATGCAATCAAATTCTGAATGCGTTTTTTATTGAGTGGCTTTAAAGTTTGATTGGTAGGATAATCTGTAAATACCAAATCAATAGAAAGAAGGACTGCACCATTTAGTTGATATAATCCTGTAGTGTCGGGGATTTCAGGCTTAGCAAAATCCATTTTCAGAAATAAATTTTCATTCCCATTAGTTGATCTTTGATAGGAAGGGATGTAAATAATTCTTTTACTTAGAATAGAATCAGCAAAGTGATTATACTGAGCAAATGAAGCAAGAGAACAATTCAAAAACAATATGATCAAATATTTTTTCAATATTTTTTTATTTACAAACACATTAAAATTAATGATTGTATGCAAATAAAAAAGCCGCAGTATAAGTGCGGCCTGAATATAAAAGTTAGTCGGTTAAGGAAATATTCCCAATTCGGTATAAGATGTTCCTACTTTATTGATCGCAGAAACATACGCCGCTGTTCTCATATCAGGAATATCCGGATTTGCTTTCCAAATATCCATAATCTCACGGGTTGCACTGATCATGGTTTCTTCTAATCCGCTATGTACTAAATCAATTTCATCTGCACCATGTTTTATAAAATTTCTTTCTTTCTCAGCAACTTCCTTTCCGGTTAATGATTCCATTTGCGAAAGAATACGACTGTTCATGTTTTCAGTAAATCTTTTTTCCATTCTACCATAACGAACATGACTTAAATTTTTTAACCACTCGAAATAAGAAACGGTTACACCACCTGCATTTAAATACATGTCAGGAATTACCAATACACCATTCTTTACAAATATTTCATCCGCTTCAGGTGTTAAAGGGCCATTCGCTGCTTCTGCAATAATTTTTGCTTTAATACGAGGAGCATTACTTCCATTAATTACATTTTCCAGGGCAGCAGGGACTAAAATATCACATTCAATTTCTAATGCTTCAGTAGTTTTTTCAATATTGGTTGCACCCGGAAAATTTAAAATACTGCCGGTCTTTTTTCTGTGCTGAAATAATTCTTCTTCATTCAAACCATCTTTATTCAACACGGCACCTTCATATTCAGCAATGGCAATCACTTTTGCACCATGCTCACGGAAAAATTTTGCACAATAATATCCAACATTTCCCATCCCCTGAACTACAATTCGTTTGCCTTCAATCCCTAAACTCAATCCTAATTTATTCATGATATCTGGCATGTTACACACTTCACGTGTTCCAAAAAATACACCTAAGCCTGTTGCTTCTTTTCTTCCATGAACACCACCCTGACTAATTGGCTTTCCGGTTACGCAACCGGCAGCATCAATTTCACCGGGCTTTAATGAAGCGTATGTATCAACGATCCAGGCCATTTCTCTTTCACCTGTTCCATAATCAGGAGCAGGAACATCGATACCGGGGCCGATAAAATTTTTCTTTACCAATTCACTTGTATAACGACGCGTAATTTTTTCTAATTCATACGGGCTGTATTTACGCGGATTAATTTTGATACCACCTTTCCCACCGCCAAAAGGAACATTTACAATAGCACATTTGTAAGTCATTAAACTTGCCAATGCCATTACTTCATCCTGATTCACTTCATCGCTAAAACGAATACCTCCTTTACAAGGCGATTTATGTTGTGAATGCTGAACGCGATAAGCTTCTATCACTTCAATTCTTCCGTCATCCATTTTAACAGGAAAACGCATGCTGTAAATGCTGTTACATGCTTTGATCTGTTCTAATAAACCTTTTTCCCACTTGGTAAACTTCGCAGCTTTATCGAAACTCTTTTCAACACTTTCAAAAAAGCTGTAGGGTTGATTTGACATAAAATAATTGTTTTGTTTTTTATATAGCAATAATCGTTTGAAAATTTTTGTCGGATAAGATCAATCAAGAAAACAAATTATTAATTCTTCTTTTCCAACTTGGTTATTTTACCATCCAGATTCAATAAGTATAAAAATAATCCTGCAACAATCACTATTACGACAGCCATTACCACATAGATCTTTCCGTTGCTTTTCATAATACCATCGCTTGATGCAGTTTGTGCTTCTGCAAAAACACCCATTGTTGCAAATGCAATGGTGGCAGCAATTCTTTTTATTTTATCCATTGTATGATTGATTTTTTTCGTTTAAAATTTGAACGCGGATTCGCAAAGTAGTAATCCAGACAGCCAATAAAGTCCAACCAATTACAGCAGGCCAGAAAACCATTTTCAATTCAGGAGAAGAATCCTTTGGATTTAATCCGGGGTTACCATCACTACCTTGTCCGCCGGGATGTAAGCTCTCTGTTAGTCTTGGTAAGATCCACAAAGTAGGAAACAACATAAAAAAAGCGAAGATGTTATATACCGCACCTATCCTGGCTTTCTTTTCATCATCATTTAAACTTCCCCTTAAAACAAAATAAGCGAAGTAAATAAGAATGGCAATGGCAGCACCCGTTTGTTTAGGGTCCCCGCTCCATGGTGCGCCCCATTGATAATTGGCCCAAATGGCACCGGTTGTTAAACCCAATACACCAAACACAGCCCCCGTTCTTGCATATTCCAATGAGTAATAATCATTCATTGAATTGGGTTTTTGTAAATATTTAATAGCATAGACTAATGAAACAGTAAATAATACCATCATGCCAAACCACATCGGCACATGAAAAAATAAATTGCGAATACTTTGTTGCAGTGGCACACCGGGGGGCGAAGGAACATCCACTAAGAAACCCATTATTGATACATACATTAATAGTATGAAGGCTAATATTTTCCACCAGGATTTGCGAATCATGTTATTGTTATTTACAAACTAACAAACGTTTGCAACGCAAAATTAGGGGAATGCGCTTCAACAAAATAATCACTGTATAAAATTTACTTACTTTCAGCAGATTAGCACAACTATTCATTATTCTGCAATATTTTTTGAATAATATTTGAAATTATTAGACTTATTTGATGTTAATTAGCAGATGCCATCACCCTTATTAGAGATACAAAACCTTTCAGTTGATTTTGTCAGTGACAATAAAACAACAAAAGCTTTGCAGCATATTTCTTTCACAGTGAATAGAGGCGAAATGGTAGCCATTGTTGGAGAGAGTGGCTCCGGTAAATCGGTTACTTCATTATCTGTTTTACAATTATTGCCTACCCCACCTGCAATTTACAAAAAAGGAAAAATTTTATTAACCACAGATAGCATAACGATTGATATGCTTCAAATTAAAAAAGAAGCATTACGAAATATCAGAGGTAAGCAGGTGGCCATGATCTTTCAAGAACCCATGACTTCATTGAATCCTTTGCTTACCTGCGGCTCACAAGTAATAGAAGCCATTTTACAACATGAAAAAATTTCTGCTGCTGATGCCAAACAAAAAACGATTGCTTTATTTGAACAGGTAAAACTACCCGACCCTCAAAACATTTTTGACAGATACCCGCATCAATTAAGCGGCGGACAAAAACAAAGAGTAATGATCGCTATGGCAATGAGTTGCCAACCAGCCCTATTAATTTGCGATGAGCCAACCACTGCCCTGGATGTAACAGTTCAACAAAACATTTTATCGCTTATCAAAGATTTGCAGGTGCAAAATAATATGGGTGTAATTTTTATTACACATGATTTAAATATTGTTGCAGATATTGCTGATAAAGTAATTGTATTATTCAAAGGAAAGATTGTCGAATCGGGTAATACAAAAAATATATTCTCTAATCCGCAACATCCATATACAAAAGCATTGCTGTCGTGCAGACCTACCCTGCATTTACACGGAGGGAGATTGCCGGTAGTGAGTGATTTTATGGATGTAAATGAAGAAGCTGAAATAGTTGAAAAGCTATCCGGTAAAATTTGGGAATTGAATAAACCTGTTATCACCAAAGAAAAAACAGTATCAGGTAACGTTTTATTATCTGTTGAGAATTTAAAAGTCTATTTCCCTTTAAAAAAAACATTCTTAGGAAAAGTATTGAATTATATAAAAGCTATTGACGAAGTAAGTTTTGAAGTGATGCAAGGAGAAACTTTAGGATTGGTTGGTGAAAGTGGCTGCGGTAAATCAACTTTGGGAAGAGCCATCCTTCAATTAATTAAACCAACAGGCGGTAACATTACTTACAAAGGAATTGATTTACTAACATTAGAAAATGCAGCATTGAATGTTTTAAGGAAAGACATGCAAATTATTTTTCAGGACCCTTATTCTTCTTTAAATCCAAGAATAAAAATTGGAGATGCCATTGCAGAACCTTTACGGGTGCATGGATTAATTCATTCGGCAAAGGAAAGAAAAGATTGCGTAATGGAGTTATTGAACAAAGTTGATTTGAAAGCAGAACATTACAATCGCTATCCGCATGAATTTAGCGGCGGACAAAGACAACGCATTGTTATTGCAAGAGCACTTGCATTAAAACCATCGTTTATTATTTGTGATGAAAGCGTAAGTGCATTGGATGTTAGTGTGCAGGCGCAGGTATTAAATTTATTAAATGATTTGAAAAAAGAATTTGGCTTTACGGCCATTTTTATTTCACATGATTTGGGAGTAGTTCGTTATATCAGCGATAGAATTATGGTGATGAATAAAGGCAAAATTGAAGAGATCGGAGAAGCAGAAGAAATATATCATCATCCCAAAAAAGAATATACAAAAAGGCTGATCAAAGCTATTCCGAAGGGAATTGTTGCTTGATATTATACAGTACCAGAGTGCGACGCAACCTAAGCCCGGTAAGTGTTTCATAAGTTTGGCTCACAAACGAACCACCTGTTATCGCAAACCAATTGGCATATTGCCCTGGTTCCCTTACCTTTGCACACTTTCATCACTAAATAAATTCATGCCGTAACATGAAACTATCACAATTCAGATTTGATCTGCCTTTAAACCTTATTGCGCAAAATCCTACTAAAAAAAGAGAAGACAGCCGAATGATGGTGGTGCACCGCAAAACGGGGCATATGGAAAACAAACATTTCAAAGACATCTTAGAATATTTTGATGATAAAGATGTGTTTGTGGTAAACAACACCAAAGTATTTCCCGCAAGAATGTATGGACGAAAAGAGAAAACCGGTGCCAAGATCGAAGTATTTCTTTTACGTGAATTAAATAAACCTAACCGCTTATGGGATGTTATTGTTGACCCCGCAAGAAAAATTCGTGTAGGTAATAAATTATATTTTGGCGACAATGAAGAATTGGTTGCCGAAGTAATTGATAATACAACCAGCAGAGGAAGAACGATTCGTTTTTTATGGGATGATGATGATACCAGTTTTAAAGCCATGTTGGAACATTTGGGTGAAACTCCGTTACCAAAATACATTAAACGTAAACCTGACGAAGAAGATAAAGAACGCTATCAAACAGTTTATGCAAAATATGAAGGCGCAGTTGCAGCACCTACCGCAGGTTTGCATTTCAGCAAAGAATTAATTAAGCGTTGCGAAATTCAGGGTATTCGTTTTGCTGAAGTTACTTTGCACACCGGTTTAGGAACATTCAGACCAATTGAAGTAGAGGATTTAAGCAAACATAAAATGGATGCTGAATATTATAATATTCCTGAAGAAGCTTGCAGAATTGTAAATAAAGCAAAAGAAACCGGACATCGAATTTGTTCTATCGGTACTACTACTATGCGTGCCATGGAAACAAGTTTTACTGCTCAGAAATTATTGAAGCCAAGTGAAGGATGGACCAACCATTTTATTCATCCGCCATATAATTTTAATGTAGCAGATAGTTTGGTTACCAATTTTCATCTGCCTAAAACAAGTCTGTTAATTATGACTTGCGCCTTTGCAGGATACGATCTGGCAATGGAAGCTTACAAAAAAGCCATAAAAGATAAATATCGTTTCTTCAGTTATGGTGATGCATTGATGATCATCTAACATATAAAATATATTTTACAAAAAAGCCGCAATGATTGTTGCGGCTTTTTTATTTATGAGTTGAAGATATTACTATCATCATCTTCCAATAATAAATATTTTTTTCTGCCCAGTGTTAAATGATATAATGCCGAGAAAAATGCAGGGGCTATTAATATTCCGCCTGCAATAGAAGTCAATCTGGTTTCTTGTATATGCAAAGATCTAAAAATGAAACCGGAAAGAAGCCCCAATAAAAATAAAATATAAAAGAACCAGAAAAATTTCCAGGCACTTCTTGTTTGTAAAAATTTGGTTTCATTATCATTAAGGCTAATTGTTTTCGGTTGACCGCTATAAAATCCGAACTTCATTGTTATGATATGTACACCAGATTCAACAGTAAACTCTTCAGAACTTCCATTGTTTACAATACCAGCCTCTTTTCCATCAATAAATACTTTAAAGCCACGCATTCTGTTTAGCCATTCGCTTTTGCGATTGATGATAATCTTTGCAGGCATAATTTATCTTTTATGTTAGTTATAAACCAAACAACCCTTTATTTAATAACTGCAATGTTTTGGTTTTATATTCTGAAGCTACTAATAAGGAAACATTATTCGGACTGCCGCCATAACTTACCATACGCACCGGTATTTCTTCAATCGCATCAAACAATTTTTTCATCACATCATTAGTGGCTTCAATTTCATTACCAACAATAGAAATGATCGTTTGATTCTTATCTACCTCTGTTGTACCAAATGGTTCTAATTCACGAATAATCTCATTTAAAAAAGTGTCATTATCAATGGTAACAGATACAGCCACTTCTGAAGTAGTAACCATATCAATAGATGTTTTATATTTTTCAAACACTTCAAATACTTTTCGTAAAAAACCATAAGCCAATAACATTCTGCTGCTTTTAATTTTAATAGCAATAATGCCATCTTTCGCTGCAACGGCTTTCACACCTGTACTTCCGGCTTCCTTAGTAATGGTTGTACCAAAAGCTTCCGGTTGCATGGTATTCAATAATTTAACAGGAACATTTTCTTGTTGTGCCGGCCAAATACAAGTGGGATGCAAAATCTTTGCACCGAAATAAGCCAACTCTGCCGCTTCATCAAAACTCAATTGTTCAATAGCGATCGTTTTATCTACAATGCGCGGATCATTATTATGCATTCCATCAATATCTGTCCATATTTCACAAACACTTGCATTTGCTGCTGCTGCAATTAATGAAGCCGTATAATCACTGCCCCCACGTTTTAAATTATCTACTTCGCCTTTTGCATTTTTACAAATATATCCTTGCGTAATAAAAAGTTTTTTATCCTTATGGTGAGATAAAATGTCCAACAGCTTTTCACGAATGCTTAATAATTGCGGCTCTTCATTGGCATCAATACTCATAAATTCCAATGCCGGTAATAATAAATGATCAATGCCTCTTTCTTCTAAATAAATACAGAATAATTTAGTACTCATTAATTCGCCTTGTGCCAGAATATCTTTATTCAATGCATCGCTGAAAGAAATTCTGAGAATAATATTTAAAAATTCAAAATGCTCTGTTACAATGGCATTGGCTTTTGCCTGTAAAACTTCACTTGCTACTAATTGTTTAACAAAATTTCTATAATGTGCTTCTAATGTATCAATACTTTTCTTTGCTGCTGCTCTATCGCTCTTTGCTAAAAAGTTACTGATCTCTACCAATGCGTTGGTTGTACCACTTAATGCACTCAATACAACAATTACAGGTTCTGCATCTTTGGTAATCAATTGTGCTACCTGATGCATGCGTTCGGGCTTACCTACACTGGTTCCGCCGAATTTCATCACTTTCATAAACTATTATTTTTTACAAGCGCAAATGTAGGCGAATGTTGCTTTCAATCTTTTAAATAAGAAAAGAAGTTTTGTAAACAAGCGTTAGTATTTTAATTGAACAGTCTTGCGTCGCACACTTGTACTTTCTGTTCATTGTTCAACGATCAAATGTTTATCAGATCTTCGTCATACATTTAATCAGCAAAATTATTGTATGCATCAATTGAGTTTAATTATAATGAGCGTTATTTATATTGCCGGAGGAATAAATCACTTTATTAATCCAAGAGCTTATTTAAAATTAATGCCGCCTTATTTGCTGGCACATGAAGCATTGAATTACGCAGCAGGTTTTGCAGAGGTAATGGGTGGCATGCTATTATTTTTTCCGATTACAAGATCTTTTGCAGCATGGGGTATCATTGCCATGTTACTCGCATTTTTACCTGCACATATTTATATGATTCAGGAAGCGCCGATAAAATTAGGTGCTGTCACTATTACTCCGTTGATTGCATGGATCAGAATTCCTTTGCAATTTGTATTGATGTATTGGGCCTGTACATTTACCAAATAGTCAACGCCATTGCATGATGCTAAGTCGATAGTAGATGACTTGCTCCACACAATGGCGAATGAGTTTATAATAATTTGGTTAATTCAATTTATCTGAAACCAATGTTTGAGAATAATCTAAATACAAAGTATTTGTTGAATTTGGGTTTGGAGAATATTCTTCAATTCTTACCACGCCATATCCCGGTGATATATAATATACCACAGCATAAGTAATATTGTTATTACAATCGGTTATATCTTCTACACTTTTATAACAGGTATATCCTTTTACATTATACGTAGTTAAAAAACCATACAATGCATCCAAGCTTACACAAGTTGGATTGGAAAAATCCTGACTGGAACCAATCAAATAAGAATCATATGGTGCTTCAGAAAAAAATATGTATGGTGCAGCATTCAAACTATCCAATCCAAATAAAGAAGTATTAGCACCTCCTACACCAACATAACTGCCGGTTCCAAACCAACCTAATGAATCATTTATTTGGAAGAAGGGGGTTCCCTCAACAGATGTTGTTAAATTGGTTATAAAAGCAGAATCTTTATAACTCTCCAAAACGTTACCGCTTGCATCAAATGCTGTATCCTGATAAATAAATGTATTGCCCGTTTTTAAAGGCCAAAGAGAAGAACTGCTGCTAACGGATACGCCATTATCTGTACTTTTTGAACATGCCATAAATACAACGATCGAAAGAATAATAGCAACGAATGAAACACGCTTCATATTAATCGGGTTTAGTTGCAATAAGAGCCGGATAATAAGCTGAACGTTTAACTATGGATTGTTAAAAAAAGTAAAAATTACAAAGCAATGCCAAACTTATCGCCTACTTTTTTCAGATCGGCAACAACTGAATTAACCATCGGAATACCTTCTTTTGTTCTGATGAATTCCATTTCTCGTTCAGGGTCACCGGGAATAAGCACTTTATCAAAACCCGCAGCAGGCTTTGCTTTACGAAAACGTTGAATCCAGTTATCCATATGTTGTTTAAATTCATCAGCCGGGCGAAATGCATCTACTCGCATTGCACCGAAAAAATGCCCTAATCCTTTACCCGGCATATTTTCAGGCATCGCAACATATGCAGGAAATGGAGGTGCCCAGGGCCCATAACTTGCACCACTTAATACCGCAGAAAAAATATCTACAATGCTTCCTAATGCATAACCTTTATGAGAGCCATGTTCACGATCACTGCCTAATGGCAATAATGCACCATTCTTTTTTAAAATATTTGCATCCGTTGATTCATTCCCATTTTCATCCTGCACCCAACCTAACGGTGTGTCTGCATTTTTTCTTTGTAAGATTTCTAATTTACCATTCGCAGCAGTGGTTGTTGCAAAATCGGCAACGAATGGCGGTTGTTGATCTGCAGGAATAGCAACGGCAATCGGATTAGTCCCCAACATTCTTTCAATGGAAAAAGTTGGTACCACCAATGCACTGGCATTTGTCATCGCCATACCAATCATATCATGTTCCAATGCCATCATTGCATGATAACCGGCAATACCGAAATGATTGCTGTTTCGAACACTTACCCAACCTGTTCCAACATTTTTTGCTTTATCAATCGCAACTTGCATAGCAAAAGGAGCAACTACCAAACCCAATCCGCCGTCTCCATCTACCACTGCGGTACTTGGCGTTTCATGAACTATTTTTATTTGAGGTTTTGCATTTACACGATTGGCTTCCCATAAACGTACATACCCTGTCAACCGAGCTACCCCATGAGAATCAATTCCTCTTAAATCCGCAGCCAGCAAAGCTTTGGTAGCAGTGGTTGCATCAATATCATTACAACCGATCGCAATAAAAACAGCATAAGTGAATTGATATAATTGTTCGTAAGAAATAGTCAGCATAAAAATAAAATGAATTGCAAATGTAAGTTTCCATTACAATCTACAGGTAAAACAAAAAGCGAAGGACAATAATTATCCAAAAGAACAGCAACTTCCCTTCGTGTCAATGCGCGGTGAATATTATAACTGGTCAATCCCGCTTTTACAAAAGCGCCTTTGCTAAAATTATGATTGATGGGCGATTTAAATCTTAATTGATTTGTTTTGTTTGCTTTTAAATAGGCATCGATTTTAAAATAATTTCTTCTACATCATTTAGATTTGCAAATAGCTTTTCATGATCCTCTTTGATGGTAACGCATCAAACTATCAGGATAAAAAAAATTTTATTTTACACTTCTTCCGGGTAAATCATCTACGCCTCTGCCCCATTCCTTTCCCGGCTCAGGCCCCATGATAATTTCTAATAAACCACCTTTCATCATGTCAAAATGTTTAATGTATGATTTGGTATATTTTTCACCATTCCATTTTACTTCCTTAATATATTTGTTCTTTTCATTCATTTCTAAAGCCACTACCCGAAATACTTTTCCATCCGGCAATTGTAAAACCGATTCCTGCGAAAACGGAACACCGATTACATATTCGCCGCTGGCAGGATTAACAGGATAAAATCCTAAAACGGTAAAGACGTACCAGGCACTCATTTGACCGCAATCTTCATTACCACATAATCCATCTTCTTTGTTGGTATATAATTTAGCAATTTGCCGAACTCTGTCCGCCGTCTTTTCAGGTTCTGCAGCATAGTTATATAAATATGCGATGTGATGGCTTGGTTCATTGCCTTGTGCATATTGACCAATCATGCCACTGATATCCGAAGCAACATTTTCTCCTTTTAACATTGAACTAACTGTAAACAATGAATCTAATTTATTAGAAAATCTTTTGGGCCCGCCGGAATAATTCATCAAACCATATACATCATGCGGAATAAAAAAACTATGTTGCCAGGCATTACCTTCTGTGTAAGCAGCCCGCTTAGGGTCATTGCCTGCATAATAAGGATCAAAAGGTTCCACCCATTTACCATCACTGTTTTTTGCTCTTGCAAATCCTGTCTTACGATCAAATACATTTCGCCAATACAATCCGCGTTTCATAAATTCTCTGTAATCATTTGAAAAACCCAACCGTTTTGCTACCTGTGCAATACACCAATCATCATACGAATATTCTAAAGTAATGGTCACACTTTCACGCACTTTATCTTGCGGCACATAATTATATTGACGATAAACATCTGTACCGCGAATATTCTGACTGGCACTGGCTTTCATGGCATTGTATGCTTTCTCATAATCAAAACCTGCAATACCTTTTAATATGGCATCTGCAATGACAGGGACACAATGATAACCTGTCATACAATTGGTTTCATTGAATTGCAGATCCCAAACAGGCAACAATCCGTTTTGATCATAAAATTGTAAATAAGAATTTATGATATTGGGCACCAACTCTGTTTGTGTTAATGTAAGTAAAGGATTTTCTGCACGAAAAGTATCCCACAAAGAACTTGTTGTGTAAATGGATTTACCATTTCGAATTTGTCCGTTAATGCCCTTGTAATTTCCAAATCGATCACTGTAACGGTTGGGCGCTAACATGGTATGATACAAAGCTGTATAAAATGTTTGCTTTAAGGCAATATCATCGGAACGTATCTGCAGCTTGCGCAATTCTCTTTCCCAAATATTTTCTGCATCTGTTTTTACTCTCTCAAAATTCCAATCCTTTATTTCATTCAAACTTTCTAATGCACCTTCAGTATCAGCACTGCTCAATCCAACTTTCATTAAAACTCTTTCTCCTTTGTCTGTTTCAAATTGCAAAAATGCTGTTACATTTTTTGCTTTTGCTTCATCAGAATTTACCGATTGATCATCAGTAAACAACCGTAATGTTTTTACCGGTTTATTTAATTTAATAGCAAAAAATATTTTTTTATCCTTCGCCCATCCGGTTGAAAATCGATACCCGACAAAAGTGGAATCATTTATTTTTTTGAATACCCCTTCAACCGGTGAATCTGTATTAATGGCAAAACCCAGATCTATTTTTATGGCAGCATTTTTGGTATCCGGAAAAGTATATTTATGAAAACCGCAATGCAATGTGGCAGTTAATTCTGCCCACACATCAAAACTCTTTAATAATACTGCATAATAACCCGGTGCAGCAATTTCCTGTTTGTGAGAAAATGAACTTTTTATTTTTTTAGCAGATGCATCAACATTTACTAATGGCATTATTGAAATATCACAAAGATCCCCAATGCCTGTTCCGCTTAGATGTGTATGAGAAAAGCCTTGTATCAAACTATCACTATAATGATATCCACTGCACCAATCCCAACCGGATGTTCCGTTATCCGGACTAAGTTGTACCATTCCAAAAGGAAGTGTTGCACCGGGATAAGTATGTCCGTGTGCTGCAGTTCCGATAAACGGATTTACATAATCAATCAATCGTTGCGCAAAGATGTATGATTGAAAAAATAAAATAAATGCACATGCAAGCAATAATTTTTTCATTGACCGATGATTTGCACTAAAGTAGAAAATAAAAAAGGGCTGAACATTAAAAGTAATTCAGCCCTTGTGCAAAAGATAAAAGTATTTTAAAAAGGAAGATCATCCAAAGGTTCGGTGATCTCAGTTGCAGCAGGTGCAGATACAGCAGTTGGTTGTGCATAGGCAGGCACTGGTGTTGTATAATTGCTATTGCCACCACTTTCATTGCTCCTGGTTCCCAATAATTGAACATTGGTAATACGCAATGTTAATGATGCGCCATTACGTCCATCCTGCGTTGTATAAGTTCTAACATCAGGTGTTCCTTCAACATACACCTGTGTTCCTTTTTTTAAATAAGGTGCAATGGCTGTTCTGTCCGTCCAATAAGCACAATCTACCCAAGTGGTTCTGTCTTTTTGATTGCCTTGTGCATCTTTAAATCGCTCTGTATGAGCCACTGTGAAATTGATCACATTCTTTCCGTTAACATTGTTAACGAGGGCATCTTTCCCAAGATTGCCGATAACTTGTAACTTAATCATAACTGTACATTTAATTCGTAAATAAATTTAAGTGAGCCAAATTAGACAAAAACATTCATTCCCCCTACCGGGAAAAATACCCTTTTTTAATAAAAAATTTATACTAACTAATTCGCTGTCAAAAGTGTGTCTATTGTTTTTTGAATCCAATGAATGGTTCCCGGTCCAACACCGGAAGTATGAAATGTAACAACACCGTCTTTATCAAGAATTACATGTGTAGGATATAAATTAATTCCATATTTGCCTTGCGCAATATATCTGCCACCATCAATGATGTGATATTTAAACGGAATCTGTTTCATCAATTCCTCAATCTCATATTTTTCATCTAATGCAATGGCCAAGAACACTATATTGGGATTGTCTTTATATTGATCAACAATTTTATTCAATTGGGGCATTTCCATTCTGCAAGGGCCGCAATTCACAAACCAAAAATTCAATACAACCACCTTCCCTTTTAAATCTTTTAAAACATATTTATTGCCTTCCATATCTTTTGCCGAAAACGAACTGATGGTTTGTCCGGTTGTAAAAAATTTACTTTCATTTGGTTTAGGTGCTTTTGCTGCACGTGCTTCTGCAGCTGCATTCTTTTTGTTTTTTTCATCTTCAGATAGTTTATAAATGATAAACCCTTCGTCAGGATGATTTCTATTGATAAATTTTAATGAATATTCATTCATACTAAGTAAATGTGTCCATATCGCATATTGATATACAGTCCCTGCTGAATCTTTTACAATGGTATTTGCATCCATCTTCAGCTGTTTGGTTTGTGCGTTCAGAAATAAACATAAAAGCATGCTAAACAGCAAAAGCGAATTTTTCATAATGCAATTTTAAATCAATTTACAAAAAATTAAATTCTTAAAAATTCCTTCAATCGCAAACACCCTTTCTGGCTAAAAGCCTTCTGCTAAAAGCGAATAACTATCTTTGCTTTATGAGTAAGAAGGGAAAAGTTTTAGTGGCCATGAGTGGCGGTATTGATAGTACTGTTACTGCTTTGATGTTACATAACGAAGGTTATGAAGTGGTGGGCATAACCATGAAGACATGGGATTATGCAACCAGTAGCGGCAACAACAGTAAAGAAACAGGTTGCTGTAATTTAGATTCATTCAACGATGCACGTGCAGCCGCAGTGCATCATGGTTTTCCGCATTTTATTTTAGACATTCGTGAAGAGTTCGGTGATTTTGTGATTGAAAATTTTGTGGAAGAATATTTGGCTGGCAGAACACCTAATCCATGTGTTATGTGCAACACGCATATTAAATGGCGTGCTTTATTAAAACGAGCCAATGCATTGGATTGTGATTTTATTGCCACCGGACATTATGCTGAAATCAGAAAACATACCAATAATCGTTATGTAATCAGCAAAGGATTGGATGAAACAAAAGATCAGAGTTACGTGCTGTGGGGATTGGATCAGGAACTATTAAGCAGGACCATTTTGCCTTTAGGAAAATATCACAAAAGCGAAATAAGACAAATGGCGCATAATATGGGCTATCCGGAACTGGCGAAGAAAAGTGAGAGTTATGAAATTTGTTTTGTGCCTGATAATGATTATCGCGGATTCTTAAAACGCAAAGTGGAAGGATTGGAAGAAAAAGTAGAAGGTGGTTGGTTTGTTGATGTAAATGGAAAAAAATTAGGACAGCATAAAGGTTATCCGTTTTATACTATTGGCCAGCGTAAAGGTTTAGAGATTGCGATGGGCAAACCGATTTATGTTACTGCAATCAATCCGGAAACGAATACGGTTG
>Ga0316218_1001548_pt1 | contig 24437 bp, 24 predicted proteins | sample TBH18003metaG_FD_203634 | JGI IMG/M metagenome (GOLD analysis project Ga0316218, IMG submission 203634) | Freshwater microbial communities from Trout Bog Lake, Wisconsin, USA - TBH18003 | ecosystem: Environmental > Aquatic > Freshwater > Lake > Hypolimnion/Profundal zone | place: USA: Wisconsin...
TACGTAGGTAACCAATTATTCCCAAAAGAGCCACCAACAAAAGACAATCATTAATTATGGTCGGTTTGTGGGCATTCAAATCAGAAATATAATTTCGCAAGAAATCATAGCAATAATATTCAGCCGCTATGAAGGTAAATATAGCAATGTATATGTTTGTTATCTTGCTAATTCTATTGGCTTCTATCGTTGATTTATTTACTCCAATCTGACTGTCTAACAACTTTATGTCTAACTCTAATCTTATCCTTTGTATCGGAGCATCTATTTGCCTATAAATGCCAGAGAAATCATACGGCTTATCAATTCCAATTCCCTTTATGGCCATTGCCTTTTTAAACCTCTCGGCTATTTGGATGACGTTGCTTTGTACATGAAGATATATTCTCGCTTTTTCGTTTAAATCCGGGCTTCCATCTGAAAGAACTTGTTGGTCAGCCATTCGGCTGTATGTAAGAAATAGGTACTCGAAGAACATATATGGCTGATAAGTTTCTTTTCTTCCTTCAATTTCTACTTCTATTTGCCCCTCGGATTTATCATTAATGACGTAAGAAATAGAATGCTTTTTTATGTCTGCACTTAGAAATTCTATGTGTTTATCTATTTCATTTTGCACTTCTGGTTTCATGTAGATAACGTTTGGCGGCTACTAACATACAAAATCAGTAGTTATACTGTATGGGAATAATCGGATTATTTGTACTTTGCCTGCAAATAATAACACATGACATAGAACAATAACGATATAGTACAAGTCTGGTAATTGCGGTTTCTGAATGTCGAAAATCAAAAACCTATCGCAATAAATTGATGTGGTACGCCAACAAGGCGTAGTTGTCTCTTTTGCGATAGGTGGGCCTTCGACAGCCTTGAAACCGCTTTGGAATATCAACTACGCTTTTCATTTTTAACCACATCAATCATACAACATGAGAAAATTATTAAACGGTATAATTGTTTCCACACTCTTATTCATGGCAAGCTGTGATGCAGACGACTACACGCAAGTAGTTACAGTATCTGCCACATCTGACGGCATAATTAAAGACAAAAACAACTTTTACCAGTTTGAAAATTCAGACATAAAAGTTGTGTATTCATTTTGGGGTGACCGGGGTATATTGGGCTTTCGCGCTATCAACAAAACAGACCATCCGATATACATAGACTGGAAGAAATCTAGTCTAATAAATAACGGCAAGCAGATGCCGTACTACACCAATAAAACGACCAGTAATTATATACAGTATGGGCAGGCGTACGGCTCCGCATGGGCTACTTCCTTCGGTAGATATGGATATGGTAGCTCAAGGTCATCAAGTACAATTCAAGGGTCTGAAACAGTAGTGAAGCAAGAGCGCACAACATTCATCCCACCACAGTCATACATTGACCACGCCTTCTATGACCTTACCGCAAATATTTACTTTGATGTGAATAGTCGGGACACAAAAAAGGATGTTGTAAATGGGGTGGAAGCCTATGTATCTACAAGCACCTATGACATTGCATTTCGCAATTACATTACCTATTCAGAAAGCGAAGATTTTACCACGGAGAAGCATGTGGATAACGGCTTTAGAATTGGAAAGGTATATACAATACCAACCAGTAGTTTCGATGATAGCTGGGAGAAACCATCAAGGTTTTATATAACCCGGTTGACTGATGTTATTTTTGAAAAAACACGTTTATAATTCCTTCTTAATTTGCTACAAATGAAACACACAATCAAATTACTTGCCCTTGCGATATTGTTCGCATTTAAGGCATCTGCACAGGATATAATCACTAAGACAAACGGAGATGAGGTGATGTGCCATGTCACGAAAATAACCGCAAAGAACATTAAGTATCGTGGCACTGGCGCAGATACATCAATCGCATCCATTCCAAAGAAACAAGTGTTTTCAATAAAGTATGAAAATGGTATGAAGGAAATGTTCAACGAAACCCATGTTGACGATGCAGACCCGGATGGACATTGGGATAAGCGCAGCATGGCCGACCAGGGCAAAGCGGATGCCGACCAATACTATCACAAATACCACGGCGCGCGTGCGGCGGCCTCAATAAGCACCGTATTCACCGGGGCGATACTTGGGCTTATCCCAACTATTGCTTGCGCCTCTACGCCACCTAAAGATAAGCGGCTGGGCTATCCTGATGCTGGATTGATGAAAAACAAAGAATATGCTGATGCATACAAGAGAGAAGCCCATCACATTAAGAAGAAGAAAGTATGGGGCGGCTATGTTACCGGCGTAGTTATAGATGTTGTCTGTGGGGTTATTTGGGTGGCAATATAAATTCGCTACATTTGTGTAAGACATAGAAAAGCCGGTTGCTGATAACAACCGGCAAAACAATATTTTGGGAACATTGTACAAGTCAAATTTACTAACTAAAATTGATTTGCAATGAAAAAGTCAACAGAAAAGAAAAAAGGAACCACGTTTACTATCACTTATCCTAAAGAAATAATTAGCCATTCACTTCTCGAATTGCGCGCTCAATTTCTTCAATCTCGTTCTCCAAAGAAGAAGCCATAACATTTATTTTGGCGTTCTGATTTGCAAACAAAGCATTGCTCACACCCTGCATGTGGTCGCGCGACATTTCTACACACTTATAAACATCTTCTGCTGTGATACTCAATCTCGGCGCTAACCTATATTGCCATATAGAACTCATAGTCAAATTGAAGCTATCATCCACATTTGTGTTTATCTGATTAAAAGTAAGGAACAGCATAGCATCATCAGGAAACGATAAAGGAGATATAATCTTGTAGTCGTTCATGGCTTCCAATACTATATCACCTCCCATAAATGAATCGTTCATTTTTATGCTCATGGATATTAAATGTCCCAGCTCAATGGTTACATTACTCATTGTTGTGTGATTTTTAGGCACACAATATACCAAATACTACTTATCTTTACACTTATGCCAAAAGCAAAAGAAAACAAGGACAAGATAGACCACGCTGATCTAATCGAGAGGTACGGAAAGCATGAAGCCCAGGACTTTGCCCACAAGATCAAGAAGCTGCTGTCTAAGCCAAACCCTAATGCACCCGCTAAAACACCTAAGCGGTAAAAATTGATTTTTCAATTAGTTAGATATTTATATAATCACTGGTACATCTAACTGTGTCGTTACCATAATTACCCAATTCTATTGCCTTCTCTACACGCATACATCCGTGACTTCTATACCTGCTATTTGACCCGAACAATCTTTTCTCGTTTGTATCGTGCAAGTAAACTCCAAAGGGAGATGTTAAGTCAAGTTTAATAATGCCTAATGAATTATCGCAGCCGGTTGATTGTCTCAATCTATAGGGAAAATTACTGCCGCTATATTGTGACCAATTTATAGAATAGGCGTTGAGTATGTTTCCTTTAGTATCCAATATTTGCATATTCTCCTTGTCTATTAGGCCGGGTGATTTTTTGTATTTTGGAACAAGTTCTTTTAAAGCAATATCGGTCGGTACATTCCAGTAAGGATAAAGAATAACTTCTCTACAGGTAGCATCAAAACGTGGTGTTCTTCTTGACGGTTTGCCAACAATCATTTTTGAAAACAATGTCTCAATACTATTTTCATAGTAATTTAGCGTAGCAGAAGCTATGTTTACCACTATTAATTTTTCGAAGTTAAAGTGATGTATCCACCTGTAGAAATTCATTGAAATTGCTACCTGCTTTGCCTTGACAATATTGTTTTGCAGATATTGTGCTTTTAGTTCAGACTGATATGTAGCATATTCTTTGTTATCAGGTTCCAGCGAATTAATAAAGCTCATTAGTTCACCGGGTGATTTTATGGCGATTAAATGGTCAATTATAAAGTCATTATCCTTCTCTGAATATTTAACGGACCATTCATCATATTTCATCCAAAGATTTATACCATATCCCTGGTATAAATCTTTGCAATAAGCAATAGCAGCATCGGTATAAAGCTTATCCAGTTTCATCAGGGCTATACTATCGCTTCCTTGTTCTTGTTTTCTTTCAAGCAACTGATCATATCTGTACCTTATTCTGTTAGTGCCAATATATGCCGAACTGTCTAATTTTTGCAATAACATCCTCCTCATATCAACTGAAGATGTTGAGTTATTTAACCAAAAGAGCTGTTGATGATTTGCGGCGTAAAATTTACTTACAAGTACCGGATATAATAGACCATGCAATTTCGCATCCTCGGCAAGTGAATGCTGAGTACAAAAAATAAGGAAAACAAATAATATTGTGATTCCGGTCTTATACATACCTAAGTTGTTTAAATTTGTCCTATATCTTGTTTGCGGAGCCAGTCATATAATTTAAAAACATCTCGTTTTTTAAATAACTGAGTACCTGGATTCATTATTGCGGCAGTGCCGCAGGCCACGCCAAACTGTATCATTTCTCTTAAACTACTGCTTTGTTGCATCTTCCATACTATACCGGCTACCATACTGTCGCCTGCACCTACCGTACTCATTCTTTTTACCATTGGAGCTGCTATGCTTATCTTTTCATCTTTTGTTACCAACAAAGCGCCAGCCTGCCCCAGGGATACAACAACAATGTTGCAATTCCGTTTATTTACAATTTCTTTTGCGGCCTCCTCAATCTCATGAAGTTGTAAGTTCTCAACACCAGAGATACTGCATAACTCAGATAAGCTCGCCTTTAAAAGATGTATATTCCCTGTTGAGGAGGAGGGCATGGGATAACCAGAAGCATCAACAATACATTTAGCACCCTTTGCATTGCAAATAGCCGCTACCTGGCGGTAGAAGTCATGTGGAGTTCCAGGAGGCAAACTGCCACTTGCTACAATAAAATCAGGAAAAGGGTTCATTGCTGAAATTATTGATAAAACACTTTTCAATTCATAGTCATTCAGACTTTCCCCAGGTAAAACAAAGCGGAATTGGCTATTTCTGCTACTTTCCGTTACTGTGAAATTTTCCCTTGTTTCCGGTGAAACCGGAATTGATTTGAAGGATATTTTACTTTCATTAAGTAATTCCTTTAATAATTTTCCATTGTTACCACCAGCAGGAAATATCGCCTGGCTAAATCCTCCAAGTTCTTGTATAGCCTTACTGACATTGATGCCTCCGCCGCCAGCCTCAATGATCATAGGCTCACAACGCAACTTCTTTTCGGAAATTATCCGGCTGACGGAAGTGCTTTTATCCAGTGCCGGATTCATTGTGAGCGTTACAATCATTGAGAATTTGCTTATAGATAAAAGATGGTAGGTTTTTACCTGGCTATAAGCCCTCCGTCTATAACTAATTCCGCTCCTGTAGTATAAGTAGATTCATCCGAAGCAAGGTACAAAGCGCCGTAGGCGATTTCCATTGCATTTCCAATTCGTCCAAGCGGGCACATATTTTTCATTAACTCTTTTCCTCCTTCCATGTTTACTATATCCTCTGTCATAGGTGTTAATACGCCTCCCGGATGTATGGAGTTAACCCGAATGTTATCTTTAGCCAACTCTACAGCAAGATCTTTAGTAAGCAAACGTAAACCGCCTTTTGAAGCCGTATAAGCGGGGCCATTACCGCCTACCAGCCCGGCTATCGAAGAAATGTTGACAATAGACCCACCACTTGCTTTTTTCATGTGTGGAATGCAAAGCTGACATCCTAAAAACGGGCCAGTGAGATTTATCGCAATGACCTTATCCCATGATTCTTTGGTCGTGTTTTCTGTGGTCGCACCCGCCGGAAAAATTCCCGCATTATTGATGAGAATATCAATGCGTCCATAAATAGCCAAAGTTTTATCAATTACCTTTTGCCAATCGTTTTGGGAAGTAACATCATGTGCAATATGCTCAATAGACAGTCCGGATTTCTTCGCATCTTCGACCCATAAAGCAACTTTTTCGCCCTGGATGTCCGTTGCCATTACATTGGCCCCATGCTCTGCGAATAGTTTTGCTTCAGCGGCACCCATGCCACCTGCTGCTCCTGTAATTATCGCTACTTTATTCTGTAAACGTTTCATGTTTTTTCTTTAGTTATTGAGTACACTCTAATGATTTTCGGTATTTTATTTTACATGCGAACGCAACATCCAGCTCATTTTTTCATGCTGCTCCATAAGCCCCGTTATATAATCACTTGTGCCAAGATCGTGATAGTCGTTTGCAAATGAGGCTATATTTTCACGCATGAAAATGATAACTTCATCGTGGTCAGACAACAAATCTTTTATGAAACTGACACTGTCATTTTTTGGGTTTCTTTTTTCTGAAAGATGGGTCAACTCAAGAAACTCCTTTAATGTTGCCGGGGCGTAATGGCCGATAGAACGTATCCGTTCTGCAATTCCATCTACTATGCTATCCAGTTCTTGATACTGTGCTTCAAAATATTTATGCATGGCATAAAAATCTGCACCTTCAATATTCCAATGCGCATTGCGGGTTTTGGTATTGAGTATATATTCGTCTGCAAGTAACTTACAGAGCTGGGCTGCGACAGCCTTTGTGTTTTTTTCTGTTAAACCAATATTTGCTTTCATAAAAATGTTTGTTTTAATATTCCGTTATAAAAAATTGTCAATAATATTCCTGAATTATTTTCCAAGCCTGTAGCAGTAGCCGATATTTGCAGTCCCGGCACCTGTGTTATTTTTACCATCCTGGGTATTTTTCTGGATATTTAAAAAACCATAGTTACCTCCTCCTTCAATGAAAATATTACCATGCCCTAAACGATAGCTGATACCGAGATTACCTTCAACACCAAAGTTGGCGGCATGTATCTGGTCTTTAATATTGGTAGTTTTATCAAAAGATTGCGACCCTGTTGGTAAAGCATTTTGTCCGGTGGCATCGGTATAGAACTGGCTGGAGCCAGAAGTTACCTGTTTTGCTGACAGTAGAAATGATATGAAGGGGCCTGCATCCACATAGACGCGGAACGGAGATTTCTTAATATTCCAGCCACATTTAGCAAGTACTGGGATCATAAGATAATTGAGTTTTGATTCGCTTTTGTAATCAGCGTATAGATATTGCGGTGCTTGACCAGTTGGATACATGGCATCTATAGCAGTCGGCGTTGTGAAAGCTTGAAGCCCGTTTTTCTTCCCCCCTTGCTCGGAATACTCCGCCATAATCTGCAATGAAAATAATTTCTTGAATGTGTACTCAGCATATAAGCCTGCATCGGTTCCGAGCCTTGAGCTATACCCTGTGCTTTAAGGAGTTTGGTTATTACCTGTAGCGGTTAAATTCGGGATACTTACGCCACCTTTGATACCAAAGCTAATATCTTGAGCTTGAGTATAAGAGCAAGTAAATAAGGAAATTGCAAATAAATAAATGGCTGGTCTTTTCATAAATTAGTTTTTGGTTGATTAATGTTAGATTACGGCAAAATTATACTTAGGTAATTGCCAAAAAACTGATGAATATCACCACAATAGGTGAGAATGGTCATGTTTGGGGCGTGTCAAGAATCAAATTATAGCTTTACAATTTTGATTTTTGTTCTGCCTGACAGATATTTTTAATCCCTTTCAATAAAGCATCCGGGTTAAAAGAAATGCTATCTATACCCTTTTCAACAAGGAACTGCGCAAATTCAGGATAATCGCTGGGGGCTTGTCCGCAAAGTCCAATCTTGGTATTTGTTTTTTTAGCTTTTTCAATAACCATCGCGATCATTGTCTTGGCTGACTTATTCTGTTCGCTGAACAGGTCGGCAATTATTGCAGAATCACGGTCTATGCCTAAAGTAAGCTGAGTAAGATCGTTTGAGCCAATCGAAAACCCATTAAATATCTCGGCAAAATCTTCTGCCTGGATCACATTGCTCGGTATCTCCGCCATTACGTATATTTCAAGCCCGTTTAAACCTTGTGTAAGGCCATTCTGTTGCATAACATCTATTACTTTCCTACCCTCTTCCACAGTGCGGCAGAATGGAATCATCAGTTTTACATTGGTAAGTCCCATTTCGTCCCTCACTACTTTCATAGCTTCACACTCCAAACGGAAACCCTCTTTGTATAATGGATTGTAATAACGGGATGCACCTCTGAAACCGATCATCGGATTTTCCTCTACAGGCTCAAAATCCTTACCGCCTAACAGGTTTGCATACTCATTTGTCTTAAAGTCGCTCATTCGCACGATCACATCCTTCGGATAAAATGCAGCCGCAATTGTCGCTACGCCTTGTGATAGTTTGTCTATAAAATACTGCTCTTTAGTTGGGTATTGTTTGGTCAGTTGTTCTATTTTCCTTTTACTCTCTTTGTCTGTTATTTCATCAAACTTTATTAATGCCATTGGATGTACTTTCACGGTGTCATTAATAATAAATTCAAGCCTCATCAATCCCACACCTTTATTTGGATAAAAAGAAAGTTTAAATGCTTTTTCAGGATCACCAACTATAAGCATTGGCGCAGTATTTTCGGGCATCTGGATGGTGCTTACATCAAAGTTTGTTTCTGTCCAATTTAGTTTGCCTTCATATACCGTTCCTGTTTTACCCTCGGCACATGATACCGTTATAATATCTCCATCATTTATTTTTGTGGTTGCATTGTTTGTGCCTACAATGGCAGGTATGCCAATTTCCCTCGCGATAATCGAGGCATGGCTTGTTCTCCCTCCTTTATCAGTAATAATTGCTACCGCATTTTTTAGAATAGGATCCCAATCAGGGCTTGTTAGTTCCGTAACAACAATTTCTCCTGGTTGCAATTTCCAGGCATCTTTTGGGGAATGTAATATCCGTGCAATGCCTGTGGTAATTTTACTGCCAATAGCTTCGCCTGTTATTAATACTTCCCCTTTTTCTAATAACCTATGTTCCTGCACTTTCAAGCCTTTTTCCCGGCTGTGAACAGTTTCTGGCCTGGCTTGGACTATATAAAGGTTGCCATTAACTCCGTCTTTCGCCCACTCAAAGTCCATCGGCTTTTGATAATGCTCTTCTATCAGTAATGCCCAATTTGCCAATTTGGTAACTTCATCATCAGTTAAAACAAATTTTTCCTTTAGTTCTTCTGGTGTATCAATATTGATTGTAGTGCCATTCGTTTTATTTTCGGCATAGATCATCATTAAGGATTTTTCCCCGAGGTTCTTTTGTATAATGGCTCTCTTTTTTGCCTTCAGTGATGGTTTAAATACGAAAAACTCATCTGGTGTTACTGTGCCCTGTACTATGTTTTCGCCCAGCCCCCAAACGCCGGATATATGAATTACATTTTTAAAGCCGGATTCCGGTTCTAATGTAAAACCTACACCGGAACAGGCTTTGTCTGAGCGTACCATCTTCTGAATACCTGCTGACAATGCGATCTTGCTGTGGTCAAAACCATTGTCTTCCCTGTATTTAATTGCCCTGTCTGTATATAACGAGGCGAAACATTTTTGCACTGCATTTATCAGGTCATTATTGCCTTTTACATTCAGATATGATTCGTGTTGCCCTGCAAAGCTTGCTTCCGGGAGATCTTCAGCAGTAGCACTGCTGCGCACGGCTACTTCAATGGCACTACCATTAGAAAGCACTGTATAAGCTGCAATTATCTCAGCAGATAGATCAGCCGGGAATTTAGCAGATAGAAATAACTCCCGTGCCTTTGCTCCTGTTTCCTTTAAATTTGTAAACTCTTTTTTATCAAGGTTTGCTAATAGTGTCTTTAATACCTCTCTGAGATTGTTATAGTCAATAAAGTACCAGAATGCTGCGGATGTTGTGGCAAAACCATCAGGAACATTTATTCCTTTGGAGGAAAGATGGTTAAACATTTCACCGAGAGATGCATTTTTCCCGCCCACTTTGCCAATGTCTGATGCGTTGATGTTGCTGAATTTTAAAATGTATTCTGACATAAAATAGATTTGTTTCGAAGTTGAAATAATGTTCAATACCCTTTAATGACCGTGTTATATAAGATTTTGTTCAAACTGAATACACCGAAACTTTAGGCTTTAGATTTTACCATTTGTCCAAATCGTTCGTAATAAGATTTTTCCAACGTTTCTTTATGGTCGGGATGGGCAATGCTTATGAGTAATTTTGCACGTTGATCCATATTTTTACCATAAAGATTTACCACTCCATATTCTGTGGCTACATAGTGTACATGCCCCCTGGTAGTAACCACTCCCGCACCTTGTTTCAGAAATGGCACTATTCTTGAAAGCCCGTTTTTAGTTGTAGAGGGAAGTCCTATAATCGGTTTTCCCCCTTCTGATAAAGAAGCTCCACGCATAAAATCCATTTGTCCCCCGATACCGGAGTATTGATATGGGCCTATGGAATCAGCGCATATTTGCCCCGTTAAATCTATTTCTATAGCACTGTTAATGGCAACCACTTTGGGATTTCTGCGAATAATATCGGAATCATTAACAAAGGCGACATCCATACAATTTACTTCGGGGTTATTATCTACAAAATCATAAATTTTGTGTGTGCCGAGAATGAATGTGCTTACAATTTTGCCTCGTTGTATCTTTTTGTGTTCATTAGTAATTATTCCTTTCTCTACTAAAGGAAGAATACCATCAGAAAACATTTCCGAATGTATGCCTAATCCTTTATGACCCGTCAAGCATTTCATAACAGCATCGGGAACTGCGCCTATACCCATCTGCAATGTCGCTCCATCTTCAATTAACCCTGCAATATGAACTCCTATCTGGTCAGTTATTTTATCTGCTCTTGAGGAATAATCAACTTCAATTATCTCTGTCTCTTTATATATTGCAGCGGTAAAAGAGGAAATATGAATAATCCCGTCACCCAATACGCGGGGCATTTTGGGGTTTATATGGGCAATTATTTTTCGGGCATTGCGAACCGCACTTAATGCAGCATCAACGGATGTGCCTAATGTGCAATACCCGTGCTGGTCTGGTGGCGAAACCTGTATCAACGCTACGTCAACGGGCAATATTTTCCGGTCAAATAATTGGGGTATTTCACTCAAAAAGACAGGGACATATCCGCCAAATTCACTATTAGCCCATTCCCTTACATTACCTGATACGAACAAGGAGTTAAGATAAAAACTCTGAAGAACGTTGGGATGGTTCCAATCAATATTTCCATAGGTACTTATAGAGGTCAACTCAACATTATTAATCACGCCTGCTCGTGCAAGTAAAGCATTTATAAGAATTATTGGCGTTGCAGCGCTGCCGTGAATAAAAACACGTTCTCCGCTTTCCACTATCTTTACGGCTTCCTCTGGTGTTGTATAATTTATATTCATTGAAATGAGTTATCAGCGTTCTTCTCCTAAAAACTTTAATGGTTGTATTTTTCTTTTCTTTTTGATGCCAAAACCTTCAATTGCATGTTTTCTTATGTGGTCAATGGCTTCGTCAACCGAATCGGTAAACAGGAATAATTGAATATCATCTGGGCTAATTGTTTTCTCACTAACCATCTTTTGTATGTATTCATATAACTCCAAATGGTATGATTTACCCATAAGTATAACCGGAAATTTTTTTGATTTCCCTGTCTGTATCATGGTTATAGATTCAAAGAATTCATCCATCGTTCCATAGCCGCCTGGCATTACAACAAATGCGTATGAATACTTGGTCAATAAGATTTTTCGGATAAAGAAGTAATCTATGTCAACCCATTTGTCCAGGTATTTATTAGGTTGCTGCTCTTTGGGCAAAACTATATTACAGCCAATGGAGCGTCCGCCTGCTTCTTTTGCACCACGGTTGGCTGCTTCCATAATACCCGGCCCACCTCCGGTCATAATAGTAAAACCCATTTGCGCGAGTTGCTTTCCTACATTCCTTGCTATTTCATAATAAGGATGCGTTTCGGGAAAACGTGCGGAACCAAAGACGGTAACACATGCGCCTACGAAGTGTAATTTTCTAAACCCGTAAATAAATTCTTTAAAAACATCAAATGCGAAAAACAGTTCTTCCCATCTTGAATGTGGCCCTTCAAGAAATATGGCTTCCTGTTTAGAACCCACTGGCGTAAAATCTCCGACCTTACTATTGTTCTCTATCAAAATAGGTTTGTCGGTCATATAGTTTTCTCCTTTACCATTACCAGATCATCTGCGCTAAAAGGGCCATAATGAGCCTCTTGTTTTGGGTCATTATCTATTTCAAACCAAACACAATCAAACATATTCTGCACGTACTCATTAGCCAATACATCATAATGAATACCCTGAACAGCCATATCAGGACCTCCTGAGATTAATTTTACTACATCACCCGGTTTGAACTTTGGTTCCATAAAATAATTTTATTGTATTACTAAAACAGGTTTTGTACTGTTACGAAGTAAATGTTCTGCAACGCCTCCTAAAAGCCTTGCACCAAGAATGCTTCTGCTACGGCTACCTATAGCGAGAATATCATAATCCGTTTCTGCCAGTATTTCATCAATTTTTTGTCTTGGGATACCATACTCTTCTATATAATGTACCTTTTCTCCGAGGTACTGAATTGACAGCTTTTTCAAATTCGTACTATCGGTTTTCATATCTTCATTCATTTGTATTTCATATCCCGCACCTGCTGAAAATAACGTTTCATCAATCACATGAATAACGGAAATCTCATACTCTTTAAGTGATTGAAGTATGGCTTGCATAGCTGCAAGTACCTTTTCTGTAAAGGAAGAACAGTCGAGACATAGAATAATGCGCATAGCCGTAATTTTTGTTAAAAGTAGGGAGCGGCTACCCGTTGAATACTGATGAACATTAGCCCCAAAGATGATTGTGGTCATTATATAAAGTCGCAGCAATAGATACTTTTGGAAAAACATATACTAATACTTATAACTAATGGCGTCTGCCCAAAAAATAAAAACGGTCTTTTCAAAAACATTGGATGACTTTTTCTATGGAATTGCTGAATTAGCACAATTCTCAGTCAACGTTTTCAAGGAAGGGATCAAACCACCTTATGAGTTTAAGGAGGTATTGAATCAATGTTATGAAATAGGTATTAAATCATTTGTACTTGTTGGTGTTACCGCTTTTATTCTGGGTCTTGTGCTGGTAATGCAATCAAGACCTACAATGATTGAGTTTGGCGCAGGGTCTTACTTACCTGCTATGTCTTCAATATCTATAGTTCGTGAAATCGGCCCATTGGTTACAGCATTAATATGTGCTGGTAAAATTGGTTCAGGGATAAGTGCGGAATTAGGCTCTATGAAAGTGACAGAGCAGATTGATGCAATGGAAGTATCAGGAACCAATCCATTTAAGTACCTGGTAGCTACCAGGATTTTAGCCACAACCATAATGATACCCGTTCTGACTGTGTATGCTGATTTCATTTCTTTAATAGGGGCATTCACCGGATCGAATATTAAGGACGATGTAAATATTCACTTCTACTTCAACCGGGTATTTGAGGCGTTGCATTATACAGATGTAATCCCTTCATTTACAAAAACATTCTTTTTTGGTTTCACTATCGGATTGGTAGGCTGTACAAAAGGGTATAATTCCAAAAAAGGTACAGAAGGAGTAGGCAAGGCTGCCAATATATCAGTAGTAATGTCAATGGTTGGCGTTATCATTATTGATATGGTTGTTACACAGATTACTTCAATGCTTGGGTATTTATAATGATGAAAACAGAATTAGATATTATTCCTGAAACAGTAACTGTTGCTTCACAACCAGCAATAGAGATTGAACATTTGCAAAAATCTTTCGGGAGCAATGTAGTGCTGCGGGATTTTAACCTGACTATTCAAAATGGCGAGAATGTAGTGGTTATGGGTAAATCAGGTATTGGGAAAACAATATTGATCAAATGTATTATTGGCTTAATAAAGCCTGATGGTGGCACTTTACACGTTTTAGGGCAGGATATATCAAAACTTGATCACAGGGAGCTTGACGAGTTGCGTATGCGGATCGGGTTCGTATTCCAGAGTAGCGCACTATATGATTCCATGACAGTGCGCCAGAACCTTGAATTTCCTTTGCGGCATGACCGCCACAAAAGAATAACAGGCAATATTGAAGCCCATATACGGGAAGCGTTACGAAATGTTGGGCTTGAACATGCTATTGACCTAATGCCGTCGGAATTATCAGGTGGAATGAGAAAAAGGATTGGAATAGCGAGGGGTCTGATTTTGAATCCTGAAATAGTATTGTATGATGAACCAACAACTGGCCTTGACCCTATTACTTCAGAAGAAATAACCCAGTTGATCCTCGGATTGCAAAAGAAATATAAAACCACTTCAATCATTATAACACATGATATTGACTTGGCAAGGGAAGCGGCTAACCGCATTGTATTTTTGATGAATGGAATTGCCTATAAGCAGGGTACTTACGATGAGCTTATCAACAACACAGACCTGGAAATAAAACATTTTTTCAAAAGATAATCAGAATATATGGACAAGGAATTAAAGAGAAATATTTTACTCGGCTTTTTTGTGTTGATAGGTATTATCCTGTTTATTATAGGGATATTTCTTGTTGGTTCAAAAAACGAAATGTTTCAAAAAACATTTCCCATTACAGCGAGATTCACAAATGCAACGGGGCTAAAGTTAGGCAGTAACGTGCGCTACAATGGGGTTAAAGTTGGCATAGTAAAATCAGTAAATCTTATTAACGATACATTGGTACAAGTGGATATGTCAATAGAAGAAGATAAACGACATTTCATTCTAAAAAATGCAATTGCATCCATTGCCTCAGATGGGCTTATGGGTGATAAAATCGTAAGTATCACCGCTGGTAAGAGTGGTGGTGAACAGGTGAAAAATAATGACCTTCTGCTTGCTCACAACCCTATAAACACAGACCATGTATTGGAAACACTAAGCCAATCAAATGAGAATATAAAAGCGATTACGGATAACCTAAAGACACTGACCTCGGAAATTAATTCGGACAATGGACCTGCGCAGCTATTATATAAAAACCCGGAAATGGCACAGGAATTAAAACATTCGTTCAGCAACCTTGATGCCATTACTGGTAAAGTATTGAATGTTAGTGCGACATTACAACAGGTTACTTCCCAAATTCAAAAGGGCAATGGCGCTTTAGGGGAAATAATCAATGATACCATACTTGCAAAAAACCTTACCTACACTTTTGACAAACTTAAAGAAACTTCTGATGAACTGATTAAAGCTTCAGGCAATCTGAATCAGACTATTGAACATGCCAATTCAGGAAAAGGCGCGTTAAATATGTTATTAACGGATACAGCATTTGCAGCAACTGTGCAGCAAAGCATGATCAATATTAAAAAAGCATCAGTGGGCCTGGATGAGAATATGGAAGCTATGAAACATAATTTTCTTACAAGGGGATACTTCCGTAAACAGGCAAAGAAAAATCAAAAAGAAAATAAATAACAGCAAATGAATAAGATTTATTCTTTTTACAGGAGCGTATTATTAAATCAACGGAAAGTATTTTCTGTTGTGTTCGCAATCGCTATTTTCCTTTTAGCCCAAACCAGTTATGGGAGAAAAATACATAACAGGCAATACAGGTTTAAAATTACGATGCCAGAAACAATGAAACGAATTAGGCTCGCAAATGACACTGCACAGGGTCAAATATATTATGACAGCGTCGCGGATATTGGTTTAATCATCTCGTGGCGCGAAAGTAAATTTCATAAAGTTGATGAATACATCAATTGCAGTTGGAAAGAGTTAGAAAGCATACTCAAAGATTGCATTGCAGACACATCTTTACGAGTAATAAGTTGCAGCAAAAAAAAAAGAATGACCATCCTGGATTTTATAGTAAGCCCTTCAACAAACAGTTATCAGAACAGTATTATCTATTTTGTTCATCACAAACAGACTGATATCCAGTTTTCATTTGTATGCAAAAAGGAATTTACCTCAGAGGAACGGAGATATATGAAGAGTATGATGCGCACACTGAAATTAAAGTGAATTAGGGTGGTGGCATCCACAATCAGGAAGAAAGTTTAATGATCCAAAATAGTAATAAAGCAAATGACATACAATATGAAACAAAGCATTTTTGTGCACTTTCTTGGTGCATCCGGCACGGTGACAGGTTCGAAATATCTGATTGATACTCCCGATAAAAAATTTCTTGTTGATTGCGGTTTGTTCCAGGGATTGAAGGAACTGCGATTGCTGAACTGGGATCACCTGCCAATTGATGTTGCGAACATTGATTTCGTGCTGCTGACTCACGGACATCTTGACCATACCGGTTATCTGCCGTGTTTAATAAAAGCAGGATTTAAAGGAAAAATCTACGGCACTGCTCCAACGCTGGATATAGCCAAATATATATTGCTGGATAGCGCAAAAATACAGGAGGAAGAAGCTGAACAAGCGAATAAACATGGCTATTCAAAACACAAACCCGCAAAACCATTGTATGAAGTAAAAGATGCGGAAAAGACACTTCAGCATTTTTATGAAGTAAAAATTGATGAATGGATCAGTTTTGGAGAAAATATCAAGGCGCGGTTTCAAACAAATGGCCATATACTTGGCTCCACTTTTATTGAAATAAATATCTCAGGGAAAAAATTTGTTTTCAGCGGTGATGTAGGGCAGGAAAATGATTTATTGATGTATCCTCCAAAGCGTCCACACGAAGCAGATATTTTATTTGTGGAAAGCACTTATGGTGATAGGCTCCATAAAAAAGAAGACATACAGGACCATTTGAAAACAATTATTCTTGAAACCATTGGCCAAGGCGGTTCTGTGATCATTCCAAGTTTTGCAGTGGAGCGAACACAAACGCTTATGTATATGATCTGGCAATTACATAAATCAGGTGCATTGCCAGACATTCCGTTTATTATGGACAGCCCTATGGGTGCAGACATACTCGAGGTGTTTCAAAAAAACCTGGAATGGCACAAGTTGTCGTTTGCCGATTGCACGGAAATGTGTAAAATATTTAAGGTGGTCAGGGATTTTAAAGAAACGCTGGAGCTAATAGCTACTCCTTACCCGAAGGTAGTAATTGCCGGAAGCGGTATGGTTACCGGCGGCCGGGTGCTTAGTTATTTGCAAAAGTATATCGAAAAGCCGCAGACTACATTATTGTTCGTTGGCTATCAGGGCGAAGGAACAAGGGGCAGAAAAATAATGGAAGGAGCCAATGAAATTAAGATTTATGGAAAGTATTACCAAGTAAAGGCCCGTATAGAATCTATTCAAGGTCTGTCTGCGCATGGAGATCAAAAGGACCTGCTCAACTGGATGAGCGAAATAAAAAACAAACCCGAAAAAGTGTTTATAATACATGGTGAAAAGCAAGCAGCCGATACCTTTCGTGTCAAAATAAAAGACACATTTGGATGGGATTGTGTCATTCCTAAATTATATGACATTGTTGAGATTGAAATTTAAGTAGTATGTTTCTGTTGTGCCCAATATTATCTAAAATATCTTGATTTTTTATGGAAAACAACATTAATGCAAGTGAAGTTTATTGGAGCAAACCAATTCAGGCTAATCTAGATGCGCTTCATGCTACAACTGAAGGATTAACCGGCAATGAAGCCCAAAGCAGAATTCAGCAGTATGGATTAAACCAGATAGCCAAGTCTTCACGCTACAACGGGTTTGTACTTTTCCTGCATCAGTTTAAAAGCCCCATTACCATTATGCTTTTGGGGGCTTCGGCGCTTTCTTATTTCCTGGGAGACCCTACGGATGCTGTCATTATTTTTGGTATTGTGGGCATAAGCGGTGGACTGGGTTTCTGGCAAGAAAAAAGCGCAGGAGATGCTGTAAGTAAATTACTCTCATTGGTAGAATTAACTACTAATGTGCTGAGGAACGGTAAGCATGAAGAGATCCCTCTAAAATATATTGTACAAGGCGATATTATAACACTAAAGGCGGGTGATATAGTTCCGGCGGATTGTCTATTGATAACATCAAATGAGTTGTTTACCAATGAGGCGGCTTTTACCGGAGAAAGTTTTCCGGTTGAGAAAAAGGCCGGGGTCGTGGCTGCGGATACTCAGATAGCTGCCCGCAGCAACTTACTCTATATGGGTTCAAACGTTATCAGTGGAACAGCAACTGCGCTTGCAGTAAGGACAGGTTTGAAAACGGAATTCGGGCATATATCTGTGGGGCTGAAAATGAAGCAGCCGGAAACTGATTTTGAAAAAGGCATCCGCCATTTGGGTTATCTGCTCATGCAGCTTACCACAATAATGCTGGTGGTTATCTTTTTCGTAAATACACTGATGCACAAACCTGTATTGGATTCTTTTTTGTTTGCGCTTGCGCTTGCGGTTGGATTAACTCCGCAGTTACTGCCGGCAATAATCAGTGTGAACCTTGCCAAGGGCGCAAGACAAATGGCCACACAAAAGGTAATTGTAAAGCGTCTAAGTGCAATAGAAAGCCTCGGAAGTATGAATATACTTTGCTCTGATAAAACAGGCACGCTTACTGAAGGGATTGTGACACTTAATGCCGCCCTTAATGCGGAAGGAAATGAATCTGGGGAGGTGCTTTTGCTTGCTGCTGTCAACTCTGCATTGCAGCAGGGATTTAAGAACCCGATAGACGATGCAATATTAATCAAAGCCCCTGAGAGTGTAGCTGCATTGAAACGTATTGATGAAATACCTTATGATTTTATACGTAAACGATTAGCTATCCTTACTTCATTGCCTGGCGGCAACACGCTTGTGGTAAAAGGCGCGCTAAATAATATTATTGATGTGTGCTCGCAAATAAAGATGGGAACCGGGGGCATTGAAGATATAAATGATCATCTGCCGACCATAAGGAAACAATACCAGGAACTGAGCGATAACGGATACCGGACACTTGGTGTCGCAATAAAAGAAATGCCTGGTATTACTATCATAAAAAAAAGCGATGAACAGGACCTGACCTTTATGGGCTTCCTAACCTTTTACGACCCGGTGAAAAAGGATGCAGCGTCTATCATAACACAACTCAATGAACTCGGTATAGGACTGAAAGTGATAACGGGTGACAATGCATTGGTGGCAAAGCACATATGTGGTGTGATAGGCTTGGGCGACCCCGTGGTATTAACTGGTGCGGAAATGCGGACGATGACGGACGATGCCCTGTTTGCAACCGTAAACAAGGTGCATGTATTTGCTGAAATAGAGCCTGATCAGAAACAAAGAATCATCATGTCGCTGAAAAAAACCGGAAAAGTCGTGGGCTATATGGGCGATGGTATCAATGATGCCAATGCGCTCCATGCAGCAGACGTGGGTATATCAGTTAACACTGCGGCAGATGTCGCCAAAGAAGCCGCAGACATGGTATTGCTTGAATCAGACCTGTCCGTTCTGGTCAATGGGGTTAAAGAAGGACGGAGAGTATTTACTAATACTGTCAAGTATATTTTTATGGCTGCAAGTGCCAACTTCGGCAATATGTTCAGTATGGCCGGGGCATCCCTTATGTTGCCCTTCCTGCCGTTACTGCCCAAACAGATACTTCTTACCAATCTGCTCACCGACTTCCCGTCAATGGCTATTGCCACGGATAATATTGATTTGGAAGATTCTCTGCGTCCGAGGCAGTGGGATATTGGTTTCATCAAAAAATTCATGATCTTCTTCGGGCTGTTAAGTTCAGTATTTGACTACCTGACTTTTGGGGTGCTGATCCACTTTTTGAAGGTCGGCGAACATGAATTTCAGACCGGCTGGTTTCTGGAGTCGGTTGTGTCGGCTACATTGATTGTACTGGTCGTGCGAACGAGGAACACTTTTTACAAAAGCAGACCAGGTAAGTATCTACTGGCAGCAACAGGTGGAATTGTGGGCTTTGTGCTGCTTTTGCCAATAATGCCATTTGCCTACGCATTTGGTTTCGTGGCAGTCCCTCCTATATTTTATCTGGTCATGCTGGTTATTGTATTGCTGTACCTGTTAAGCGCAGAAGTGTTTAAGAAGTTCTTCTTTAAGTGGTTTGCGAAGGGGGCAAATAGTGTTTTAAAAATCTAAAAAGCAAAAAAACTGTTCCTAAAAATAGAAAAATCCCGGACATACCTGACCGGGATTTTTGTGGTATGAACACGGTACATTATCTAACCAATTTGGCGATTTTAACGATCGCTGAACGCGAAGTTTTAACCAATAGTTTCTTTTCAAATCGCAGTTTTTTCCTTTCCACATTTCTAAATTTTTTTATCGTGGCTTTTTCGTCATCACTCAAAACATGCAACGGGAAAGCATCCAAATGGTTTATTGCTACGCGCTCATCATTATAGTCACCGATAGTTTGTGCTATTTCTTGCAATTCTCTTATAATAAACTCATTGGGAAGTACCGCTGATGTCCAGGCTTTTTTTTCGATGAGCTTGACGAGTTGCAGAATATCTTTTACATTTTTGCGTACTTTATGTAGTTGGGAATCTGCGGTGGAACCTTTTAGCCTCGTCAATGACATCAGGCACACGTTGGAGAAGTCGCTTAAAGATTTTGCATCGAGGGTTTTGTATTTAAGCGCCGAAATTTTTTTTGACGCTTTACGGATTACCTTCCTGCTGTAATACTTTTTCCACTCTTTTTTTTTCTGTTTCACAGTATTATCCAGGAAAGCAGCATACTTGGGAACGTTAACCTGCATTCTATTGAGAAATTCTTTTTCTAGTTCTGACTCCCGTATGATACCTGCTATATCATACAATCGTTTTAGTTTTTCGGGAATTCGGAACTTAATATTATTGTCTACATTTGATGCCAGCAAATGTAGCAAGGAACGCAATGATTTCACGGATAGCCGGAAATCATGAATTAGCTCCTTATCAAAGCTATCGCAAATCGCCGACGAGCGCTTTTCAATAGTCTTCAATTTGCTTGTAAGCATTGATTCTATCTCTTTTTGTTTCATGAGCGGCCTGGAATTATATCTCGTCCATTGTCCTAACGTGGGGCTGTCAAAATAAAATCCCAGCCTGTTGTTTGCCGGGATTTCATTTTCAGAGTGCAAGGACAACTACTTAATGGTAACCACCTTGTGGTTCTTCTGAACTGCTTTTTCATTTTTTGGCAATGACAGTTTCAGAATGCCGCCATCGTATGTGGCTTCAATCTTGTCATGCTCTACCTCTTCGGGAAGCGTGAAAGAACGTGAAAAGGAAGAATAGTTATATTCCTTGCGGGAATATGTTTCTTTCTTTTCTTCTTTGTTTTCTTCTTTTTCGCCGCTGATGGTAAGTACGTTTCCGTTCACGTCAATTTTGAAATCCTTTTTGTGTAAGCCAGGTGCCGCCACTTCCAGGTTATAACTGCTTTTGTCTTCAGAAATATTGACATTTGGCATCGTCAATGATTTGCTGAAAGCGTCATCGTTAAACCATTCGTTCAATGGTGAAAAGAAATCGCCGAATGCTGGTGTTAAGCCGAAAACTGGCTTTCTTGTTGATAATGTTCTGATTGACATAATAAACCTCCTTTGTTTTTTAGTTAGTTAAAAACTATACTGCAAATGTATTTTGTACTGCACTTTTGTTTTATGATTACAATCAACCCAAAAGCTTAGTTTAGTCATACATTGATATATTTTTGGTAAGTTTTACAATTGCAAATTTTACCTTACTGGCATATTGTTGTCAAAGAACAGGCCAATGAAAAACTAAAAATTGAACCCTTCCCTATGGAACTTTCGACCCAAATTTTCCCATTTTGACCCTCTATTAATTCTTTTGAAATACACAATCCTAAACCCGTGCCCTTTACTTTTGAACCAGGTACTTGAAAATGCCTTTCAAACAGACTTGACTGATATTCTCGTGCAATGCCGGGTCCTTGATCTTCCACTGAAAACAGAATATTTCCGGCTGCCTTTTTTGCTGTAATGTTTATTGTGCCACCTTCAACGCAATATTTAATAGCATTGGTAAGGAGGTTATTTAGTACCCAGGTAGTTTTTTCGGTATCCGCTTCAATTAACGGCAAGTTGTTTTCTAAAGATTGTGTTATTTCTAAATTTCTTTCTTTAGCTATGGCTAATACCGTTTTAGTTGCTTTTTCAACTATTAAGTATGGATTTGCAATCTGTATATTTAATTCAATTTTCCCAGCTTCAACCTGAGACAATTTTCCCAGTTCGTTTAGAATCTTTAATAATCGTTGATTATCCTCTTTTAGATTTTGAATAAGTTCCTTTTGTTCATCTGAAAGTTTGGTAATCCGCTCATCTTCCAATAATCTCAAACTAAAGTCAGAGGCTGCTATCGGTGTTTTTAATTCATGTGCAATTGTTGCGATAAAATTGGTTTTAGCAACGTCAAGTTCTACAAATGGCGTTATGTTCTTTAAGACAATAACCTTATTTTTGTTTTCGCCCTGCCCTATATATATAATCTCATTAATAAAATAGTGGTTCTTATTTTTTATTTCAATTTCGAACTGTATAGAAGATTCGTGGTTGAATAAAAAATTAAAAAGGTCGTTATTTTTGCTCAACTCTTCTATTGACTTGTCAAGGACTTCACCAGAATTAAGTCTTAATAATTGCAATGCCTGACAGTTCACAAAAAAGACTTTATTATCTATGGTAACGCCAATGCTTGGATCTTTTAGGCTATTTATTATGGCTTCTGCTCTGTTTTTCTCAAACACCAACTTTTCGAGATTAGCGATAGCTGCTATGTTTCCTTTTAGATCAATTTTGAAACCCTTTTTATACATATTTAATGACTTACAAAATGCATCGCTAAGCCATTCGCTCCATGATGGAAAAAAATTACTAAATGATGATGCTAATCCGAAAGCCGGTTTTCTTGTCGATAATGTTTTGATGGACATAATAAACCTTTTGTGGGGGTAATATATTATACCACCAAATGTATTCTTGCGTAATACTGAATTTAATGACAATAATCATCAATATTCCTGTTCCTGGTCAACCATCGCACTTATTAAAATAATGCTGCTAAAAGTGTGGTAAAAAGACATTATGAGGCTGAAAGGCGTAATTGACCTGCTTAACATCAGGCCAAGAACAAATATTCCTGTAGTAAGGGTGGAAACCGTAATGCACTCCTTAAAGTTGAAATAAGATTGGAACTGATCAAAATCACAATATAGCCTAACCTTAATCACTGAACTTTAAAAAAACTTCCGCTCTCTTTGTGGTCGAATTTAGCATTCCAATCAGTCAGATGTAATTGCTAACAAATTTTTAAACTCAAATTAGGTATGAACCAACACAATCAGGCAAATTCCGGTATTCTCCATGACGGACGAAAGAAATATATTATTAGCTGTGTGATGATAGTGGCATTATTAGCCTGCTGCTTATACTTATTCATTAGCAAGAATAAAGTAGTAAGTGAAAACAATGTTGCTTTAAAACAAAAGCAACAAATTATTGATTCAGTGAAAACTGATCGGACATATTTACAAGCCGATTTTGATGCAGCGTCAGCCAAAATAGACCAATTAATGTCAAAAAACGCTGGTTTGAAAGATTCATTACAAGACAACAAAGCTGCTATAGCTGAATTACAGACACAAATAAGAATCATTCTCAGCAATCAGAAAGCAACTCAGGCTGAACTGATGAAAGCAAGGAATATGATCTATATGCTCAACGATAAAGCACAAACATACGAACTCTATATAGCTGAACTTGAGAGAGATAACAGGACACTGACAGGTGAAAACAAATTACTTTCTAAAGAGCGTGATGAGACCGTTGAAAATAACATAGCGTTGAAAATGGCCGGAGCGGTATTACATGCGTCCAACATCCGAATGGTGCCTATTCACAAACATTCCGGTGGAATGGAAAAGGAAACATCCGATGCTAAAAAAGTGGATAAAATCCGAATTATGTTTGACATTGATGAGAACCGTATTGCTGAAAGTGGCACCAAACAGATATACGTTCGCATAGTAGCGCCGGATAATAAAGTTCTGTATTCAGACAATGTTTCCGGGACTATGAATACAATAAAAGAGCACAAAATAAAATTCTCAATCTTGAAAGAGATTGATCTTACTAAAAATCAACCCTTAAAGAACGTAGTGCTGGAATGGCTGCAAAAAGACACTTATCCCAAAGGTGTCTATAAAATTGAACTGTATAATTGGGGGTACAAAATCGGTCAGGGGCGTATGGAATTGAGATGATAAATGAAGAAGTCCTTCAAAAAAAAGTCACTTCGACAATTTCTCATTGGGATTTTGTGCGACAAAGGCGCGTGGGTCACTATCTTTTAATTTAATTCTTGAATCGCCGGGTAATATTCCGGTTTAACGGCTTGCTCTATTTCAGCAAGATACTGGGGATAATTTATAATGACTATCGGTTTAACTGAACCTATTTATTATCTTTGTGACAAAATAGCATATATGCAAAATACAACATCATTTCAAGACGTTTTATTCGACGGAAACGTATTACAAATAAGGTCAAAAGGCGA
>Ga0316218_1001550_pt1 | contig 24404 bp, 12 predicted proteins | sample TBH18003metaG_FD_203634 | JGI IMG/M metagenome (GOLD analysis project Ga0316218, IMG submission 203634) | Freshwater microbial communities from Trout Bog Lake, Wisconsin, USA - TBH18003 | ecosystem: Environmental > Aquatic > Freshwater > Lake > Hypolimnion/Profundal zone | place: USA: Wisconsin...
GCGTCGGCGCCCTCGCCGACGCGAACTTTTGCTTCATCGAAACCACGGATTTCACGGATTGGCACGGATGAAACCTATCCGTGTTCATTCGTGTAATCCGTGGTTCATCGGTTGAATGCGGGCTTACTTGAGCGAAGATGCCTTTGGCGGGGCGCCAAAGGCCGCACGCGAGGGCGCGTGCGCTCCCCAGATCCCGGTCTCCGACGTTCTCGCAAGAATCGGCGGGCCAAATAATAGAAGGAATTTGTCCTGCGCCCCCCTTCCGACCGAATCCTCTCCCTAATAATCCCGCATGAAGATGCGAAACTGCACTTCCAGCCAGTCGCCCCGCCATGCCTTGCTCTCGACCTTGCCGAACAAGAGTTTGTCTGCGTCCAGGAGGCGGGCAAGCGCTTCGTTATCAACCTGTTTAACATTTGTTAAAAAGAATTTGCATTCTTTCCATCGCATGGCATCGGAGAGGCACAACTTTTTCGTATGACTGATTCTGACCGGCCCCGATGCCCCCAACAGCCCTTTTTCCCAAGGGATGGACGTTCTTTCCACCCCTTTCCGCACCGGATTATCCCCGATGCTTCCCACACTTTGCCTTGACGCTGGAAGCAATCTGTCTTTAAGAAGTCATCTTACATGAGGTTGAGTTCATCCGTTCTGATTTCGTACGAATCGCCGAACGGACGCTCCCTCTAAATTGCGACAAAGAATTTATTAACAATCAACGAGGAATTTTTCAATGATTAGCGGTTTTTTTGGCCTGTTCTCGAATGACATCGGCATCGATCTCGGAACGGCAAACACGCTCGTTTATGTGCGTGATCATGGGATCGTACTGCGGGAACCCTCCGTGGTGGCGGTCCAGGCGGGCACCAACAAGGTGCTGGCGGTGGGCGACGAGGCCAAGCGGATGCTCGGGCGCACGCCAGCCAACATCGTGGCGGTTCGCCCCCTCAAGGACGGAGTTATCGCCGACTTTGAGGTGACCGAGGCGATGCTTCGTCATTTTATTAACAAGGTACACAGCCGCCGGACGTTTTTCCGGCCGCGCCCGCGGGTGGTGATTGCGGTGCCTTCGGGGATTACGGAAGTCGAAAAGCGGGCGGTGAAGGAATCCGCCCTGCACGCCGGGGCGCGGGAGGTGTTCCTGATCGAGGAGCCGATGGCGGCGGCGATCGGGTGCGGCCTGCCGGTGCAGGATGCGGCGGGCAACATGATCGTTGACATCGGGGGCGGCACGACGGAAGTGGCGCTGATTTCGCTGGCGGGAATTGTCTTTAGCAGGAGCGTTCGCGTGGCGGGGGACGAACTGGATGAAGCGATCATGCAATATATGAAACGCGCTTATAACTTGATGATCGGCGAACGGACGGCGGAAGAGATCAAGATCAAGATCGGCTCGGCGTATCCCATTGAGAAAGAGTCCACGATGGAGGTCAAAGGCCGCGATCTGGTGGCGGGGCTGCCGAAAACGATCACGATCACCTCGCAGGAAGTTCGCGAGGCGTTGCTGGAGCCGATTTCCACGATCGTCGAGTCGGTGCGCGTGACCCTGGAGCGGTGTCCGCCCGAACTCTCGGCGGACTTGGTCGACCGCGGCCTGGTGCTGGCCGGAGGCGGAGCGTTGCTTCGCGGCCTGGACAAGCTTCTAGCGGAGGAGACCGGACTCCCGGTGCATGTGGCCGAGGATCCCCTCAGCGCCGTCGCCGAAGGGACCGGACGCGCTTTGCAGGAAATCAAGTTCTTGCGCCAGGTGGCCACGGCCGATCGGACCTACCGCGTTTAGGCGGTCCAGTGAAAGGGTTCCCTCCGCCGCGATTCTTATGCGGAGGGCGAATCCGTAATTCACCATGAGGCAACTTACCGTTCTGGCGCTCGTCGCATTTTTGGTCATCGTCGGCGTCCTCTTCGCTCTTGGACCCGCCGGAACCAAGAAAGTGCAATCGCGTTTCCAAGCCGTCATCGGGCCATTCCTGACGACCGGTTGGCATGTCGAGAAGACAATCGCAGCCGTGCGCGGCGGGCTCAAGACGCTCGACCAACTCGAAACCGAGAACAAGGAACTGACCGTCCACAACAAGGAGTTGCAGGCGGTCAACTCGACCTTGCGCGATCTGGAGACGGAGAACAACCGTCTGCGCCATGCCCTCCAATACCGTGAACGCGCAGCCTTTCAGTTGGTGCCCGCGCGTATTATTGCGCGGGATCCGTCCAGTTGGTGGAACACGGTCAAGATCGATCGCGGTTTTGCCGACGGGCTGGAATCGGACATGCCGGTGTTGACGGAGGACGGTCTGGTCGGCAAGACGACCACCGTTGCAAAGAACGCTTCGACGGTGCTCCTGATTTCCGACGAAAACTGCCGCATTGCCGCCAACATCGAGGGGACGCGCGAACAGGGCATTGTCGCCGGCGAACGCGCCTCCGGCACGGGGATGCCTCTGATCGGAGTCCGCTTCCTGTCCAAGAGCGCAAACCTGCGCGTGGGCCAGAAGGTTTACAGTTCCGGGGTGGGCGGGGTTTATCCGCCGGGAATCCTGATCGGCGGAATCCGGGAGTTCAAAGTGAAAGAGCTAGAGGGGTACGCCTCGCTGACGCCCGCCGTCGATCTTACCGGACTGGAAGACGTGTTCGTCGTACTGGGAAACAAGTAATGTTCGTCTTCTTTCTCACCCTCGTCGCCGCCGCGTTTGTTTGCCTGGTAATCCAGCATTTCATCCCGCCGCTGGCGTTCCTGGAGAATGCGCGCGTTTTCCTGATGCCGCTGGTGCTTTTTTACGGGGCGCTTTCGCTGCCGTTCGGGGTAATGCTGTTTCTGGCGCTGGCTTGCGGCTTGATGTGGGACTGCCTGACCGCCCAAGTCCTGGAGGTGGGTATCGGTTCGGTGACCACTCCGACGGTTGAAATTGCGCTCGGTTGGTCGATCCTCCTGTACGCCGCCCTGGGGGCGGTCATGAGCGGGCTGCGCCCGATGTTTCGGCGGGGGCGGTGGGAGATTCATTGCCTGATGAGCGGCATCTGCACCTCGCTGATCGTTCTGGTGGAATTCCTGATGATTTCCGTCCGGCGCGCGGCGTTGTACGAGGCGCCGATCGTTTTCACAACGGGCATCTGGTGGCGCATCGGCGGGGCGGGCCTGGTGGCGCTGGTTCTGGCGCCGCTTTTTTTCTGGGTGCTCGGCTCCATGGCGGCGTTCACCGGCTATAACCCGCACAGCAAAGCGCCGGGGGAGGAATAATGTTCAAATTTTCCACCGATTTCCGCATTTTCATCGTCGGCCTGCTGATGATGCTCTGCCTGTCCGCGATTCTCTGCCGGCTCTGGGTTCTCCAGGTGATGCGCGGCGAGGCGTACGCGGCGAAAATCGGCAGCAATACGAAGGTTACCGTGCGCATTCCGTCGGTGCGGGGTGAAATCCGGGATCGCAACGGGATTCCACTGGTCCAGAACCGGGCGAGTTACAACGTCGATTTTTATCTGCCGGACATGGTGCGCGGGTACCGGCAACGGCACGGGATCTTGCCAAAACTGATGGAGCGCACCACCATCGCGCAGATGCCCAAGGACGTGCCCGTCAACGACGTGATCAAGATCGTCAACACGGGGGTGATTCCGCGTTTGCAGCAGCTCGACCTTGCGCGGGATTACAACGCCAAGCATCTCAAGATCCATTACGACCACGACACGCTGGTGCCGTTCACCTATATCGAAGACATCGATTTTCCCACCATCGCCCGGTTTTCCGAGCACGACGTGGGATTGCCGGGGGTCGATATCAGCATCAAGCCGGTGCGGCAATATCTGTATGGGGCGCTTGCGGCCCATCTGCTGGGGTACGTCGGCATGCCGCGTGACATTCAGCAGGAACCCGACGTCAAGGACTTCAGCTTTTACCAACCCGACGTCGACGGCAAGAACCAGATCGAGCTGGCGATGGACCAGTACCTGCGCGGCGAACCGGGGGTGCGTGTCATGCAGCGCAACGTCAAAGGCGTCATCGAGAGCGAGGTGAAGGTGGACCCGCCCAAGCCGGGCGCCAACGTTTACCTGACGCTGGATGCCAGAATCCAATTTATCGTCGAAATGGCGTTGCGGCATCCGACCTTGGGCCGCGCCGCCGCCGTGGTGATGGACCCGAACAACGGCGACATCCTCGCCATGGGCTCGGTGCCCTCTTTCGACCCGAACATCTTCATCCCCAGCGTTTCGCTCAAGGACTGGAACTCGCTGCTGAAAGACCCGGCGGTGCCGCTGGTCAACCGGGCTGTGAGCGGCTTTCCGCCCGGCTCGACTTTCAAGATCGTCACCGCGCTGGCCGGCCTGACCAAAGGCCTGGGACACCAGCGCTACAACTGCCCCGGCGCGATCGATTACGGCGGGCGCCCGTTCCACTGCTGGATCGCCGAGAAGCACGGCACGCACGGCACGCTGGGCCTGTCGGACGCCATCAAGGTCTCCTGCGACTGCTTCTTCTACCAGTATGGCAACGCCGCGGACATCGACGCCATCGACCGGATCGGCGACATCCTCGGCATCGGGCACCGGTACGAAATCGGGCTGACCGACGAGAAGGAGGGGTGCCTGCCGGGCCGGCAATGGATGGCGGCGCGGTATCCGAACCAGAAATGGACGTCGGCGTACACGGCGAACGTGTCGATCGGCCAGGGCTACGTGCTGGCCAGCCCCTTGCAGATGGCCGTGGCGTACGCGTGCGTCGCCAACGGCGGCATCGCCTACGAGCCGCGCCTGATCCGTCGCGTTCTAACGCCGGAGGGCAAGCCGGCGCTGGATGAAAACGGCAATATCGCCGTGCCCGAGCAGCCGAAGATTCGCGAAGATTTGCGCAAGGTGCTCTCCGCGGACCAGATCGAGGTCGTCCGGCAGGGGCTGTGGAAAGTCGTCAACGAAACCGGTGGCCCCGGCGGCGGCGGCACGGGCGGCAAGGCGCGGATGAAAGACGTGGTCGTCGCCGGCAAGACGGGCAGCGCCCAGGCCAGCGACCGCGGCAAGCGGGAGACGATCGCGTGGTTCTGTTGCTTCGCGCCCTACGACCATCCCAAATACGTCATTGCCGTCATGATCCAGGGTGGCAAGCACGGCGGCAGCGTCGCGGGCCCCGTAGCGGCGCACATCCTCCGGCAGTGTCTGGACATGGACAAGGGCACGCTCCATGTGAATCTGCGCCCCCTGCCCCCGGCGCGAAATCCGCATCCTTTCGAGACGATCGAGACCCTGGCCGAATACAAGGACACCGGCGACTCGGGAATCGTCGTCAACGACGAGGAATCCGGCGACGAAAACGATCCCGGCTCCGATAAGTCGATCCAGATGGACAGCGGGGACAGAAAGCCCGACATTAAGCCCGAAGCCGACGATCAGGGCCGGGTTACCCGGAAGCGGAAATCGCAGTCGTCCGACGGAGAAAGCCGCCACAACCGGCCTTCGGCGGTCCGGCGCGCGATGCCCGCCGACCAACCCGACGAACGACCCTCTGAACCGGCCGAACCGCAGCACCGCAACTTTTTTGACCGTTTCTTTCACCTTAACAAAAAATCTAACCAGCCCGATCTTCCGAGAGGAGGACGTGGATAAACCCCTGTGCCAGTCGCAACACTTCTTAGAACCACCAGCTTCATGATTGACAAAGTCAAACGCATGCTCGGTCTCCGACGCGAGACCGGCTACAAAATCATTATCAACAGCGAACGACTCGAACGCCGCGTCGCGCTGCTCGAAAACGGGCAGCTCGAAGAGTATTCGATCGAGCGCACCACCGAACGCAACATCGTCGGCAGCATCTTCAAGGGCCGTGTGAAAAACATCGAGCACGGCCTCAAAGCCATGTTCGTGGACATCGGCTTCGAGAAGAACGCCTTCCTGCATTTCTGGGACGCCATTCCGGCCGCCCTCGACAGCGGGATTGAGGAGGTCGAACGCAAACGCGGAAAATCCGCTCCGAAGAAGATCACCTCGGCGGACATCCCGAAGATCTACCCGGTCGGTTCGGATGTGCTCGTCCAGGTGACCAAGGGGCCGATTTCCAACAAGGGCCCGCGCATCACCACCAACGTCTCGCTCGCGGGCCGCTACCTGGTGCTCATGCCTTTCAGCGATCAATCGGGCATTTCCCGCAAGATCGATGAACCGAAGGAGCGCGACCGGCTCCGCAAGATCCTCAAGAAACTCGAAATCCCCGACGGCATGGGCGTCATCGTGCGCACCGTCGGCGAGGGCCAGCGCGAGCGCTACTTTATCCGCGACCTGAGCCTTCTGGTGGATCAATGGCGCAAGATCGAAAAAGCCGTGCAGGCAAAACCTTCGGCCAGTTGCGTGTTTGAGGAACCCGACATCATCGAGCGCACCGTGCGCGACTTCCTCACCGATGAAATCGACGCCGTCATCTGCGACGACGAAGCAGCCGTGAAACAAATGGCCGATCTCGTCGGCCAGATTTCCCGCCGTTCCCAGAGCCGGGTGCAATTCTACTCCGAATCCACTCCGATCTTCGAGAAGTTCGGCATCCAGAAGCAGATCGACGACGCTTTCCATCGGCAGGTGTGGCTGCCGTGCGGCGGGTATATCGTCATCGACGAAACCGAGGCGCTCATCGCCATCGACGTCAACACCGGGCGCAACAAAGGCGCCAAGGACGTGGAGAAGACGATTCTCCAGACCAATCTGGAAGCCGTCGACGAAATCGCCCGGCAACTGCGGCTGCGCAACATCGGAGGCCTCATCATCGGAGACTTCATCGACATGAAGCACCGCAAGGATCAGCAGGCCGTCTTCAACCGGATGAAGGACAAGCTGCGCCGCGACAAAGCCAAGACGCACGTGCTCCCCATCTCGCAACTCGGCCTGATGGAAATGACGCGCCAGCGCGCGCAGGAAAGCCTCAGCGGGTCCATCTACGAGAACTGCCCATACTGCCACGGGCGCGGCTCGGTCAAGAGCTCCACGACCATGAGCGTCGAGTTGCAGCGCACCCTGCACCAGGTAATGCGCAAAAATCCCGACCTCCACGAGTTCAAGGTGACCGTCAGTCCGCACCTGCTCCAGCGCCTGCGCGCCGAGGACGAAGAGCTCCTCATCGAGATCGAACGCAAATACGCCTGCCGCCTCACCTTCCGCTCCGATCCCAGCCTGCACCACGAGCAGTTTGTGATCACCGACGCACAGTCGGGGTCGGAATTGAAGCCGTAAGGCTGAACCCGACAGTCGATGCCTTGCGGACGGTAGGGACGGTCACTCTGCCGTCGGCGGCGACGAGCGTTTTCGTTACCCCTGAACTACGGCAACGCCGCGCTTTCGCCGTCGCGCGAGATTTGCACGCGGGTGCGTCCGTCGGCGCCACGCTTGAAGGCGATGGCATCCTTCAATCCGCGCACTTCGACGCCCAGTTCGGTCCTGTCCGAGTTCCAGGTTGTCACCGGCAAGGCATCGCCGTGGCGGTGCGGGTACAGCAATATCTTGTAATTCGGCGCGACGGCGCGGCTTGCGATGACCAGCCGTTTATCCAGGCCGAAAGTGCGCCCGTCCGGCGCCAGCATGTCCTTGCGCTCGAAGCTCTCCAGGCGGACCGACGGGCGGCTCTGGTAATCGCGCGACAGCTTCGGTTCGCCCATTTCGAGGATGCGCACCAAAAGCTGCCGGTCGGCCTTCTGCGGTTTGACCGCGCCCTCTTCGTTGCGCTTCGCCGTGGCATCGCACAGCACAATGTCGGTCATGCCCGAACCGGAGATGGACACCGTCTCCGTGTTGGGACCGGTCTGCATCAGCCACTCGTAAAGCCGCTCGCGATCGTCCTTTTGGATGTCGTCCACGACCAATAAATACGGATTCGCCCCGCGCACGAACGCAAGCGTGCGCAAGGCGCGCTGCACCGCGTTGTGCGGATAGCGGATCGGCCAGGTATCCTCATCCCAGAGGCGGGGTCCGCCGCCTATGTCGAAATACGGCTCCCACGCAGCGACGACGCTCGGTCTCGTATCGCGTTCGGGCGTGCCCGGTTCATCGGCAGCCCGCAAATAATTAGTTCACAAACCGGTGGTTTTTTGTCAGCATCGACGCATGACGACTCAAAAACCGCACTTTTTTTGCCGTGTGGGTGCCATTTTGGTGGCTGCGCTCGCTATAGTGGCCTTTCTCCCCGGCGCGCAGGCGCAGATGTATTATTGCTGGAGCGATTTTGTGGGGAGTCCGAGGATATCGGGTACTGCGGATGGAACGGGAACTGCGGCGAGATTTAATTACCCCGGACGTATCGCGTTGGACGCTGCCGGGAACCTCTATGTCGCCGATTCCACCAATTGCACCATCCGAAAAGTGACGCCCGCCGGGGCGGTCACGACTTTGGCGGGACGTGCGGGAGTCTATGGAAGTCTCGACGGAACCGGGAGCGGGGCGCGGTTCAACAACCCCTACGGCATTGCGACGGACACCGCCGGAAACGTTTACGTCGCGGATACGTCTAACAACACGATCCGAAAAGTGACGCCCGCCGGGGTGGTCACGACCGTGGCCGGAAGCATTCTAAGTGGAAGCACCGACGGAGTCGGAAGCGCGGCACGGTTCTGTACGCCGTTCGGCATCGCGGTGAGCGGCACGAACATCTACGTTGCTGACGAAGGCAACCACACGATCCGTAAGGTAGGGCTCGCGGGGACGGTCACGACTCTGGCAGGAAGCCCGGGAATCTCTGGAAGCGCCGACGGAGTCGGAAGCGCGGCGCGGTTCAGCAATCCTGGCGACTTGGCGGTGGACGCTGCCGGAAACCTTTATGTTGCGGATGAGGGTAACCAGACGATTCGCAAAGTGACGCCCGCCGGGGTGGTCTCGACCCTGGCGGGAAGCCCGGGAACCACTGGAAGCGCCGACGGAACCGGATCTGCGGCGCGCTTCAATTACCCTAACAGCGTCACATTGGATGCGACCGGAAACGTTTATGTTTCGGATGCTTACAACCACACGGTCCGAAAGGTGACACCCGCCGGGATGGTCTCGACCCTGGGTGGCCTCGCCGGCATCACGGGAACCGCCGGTGGAATTGGAACCGCAGCCCGGTTCGACAGGCCTCGCGGCATCGCGCTAACTGCCACCTGGATTTTGTATGTTTCGGACAGCATCAATAACCGAATCGCCATTGGCATGCCCTTCGGGGCCGTTACCGGAAGTGCAAGCGTGCTTTCCAACACGGTCGCGGTCGTGAGTGGATCGGCAAATCCAAACGGGCTGTCCTCAGTGGTTTGGTTCGAGTACGGGCTAACGACGGGCTACACCAGCGGCACCATCGCTTGCCAGGCGATCGGGAGTGGATCGGCTTTTTTGCCCGCGAGCGGCACGCTAACTGGCCTCGCTGCGGGAACAACGTATCACTACCGCCTGGGCCTCAGCAACAGCAACGGGGTTTTGTATGGGGAGGACGGCACTTTCGCGGCCGGTCCATGGTACGCGGTGAACGATATGACGGTTACGGGCAGCAATGTCACGTTGAGCGCGAGCGTCAATCCGAATGGGTTTGCCGGTCCCGAAAACGACCCGGCCAATGTGCATGTTTACTGGCAGTTTGGATCGGTCTCGGGCAGCTACAACCAACCCACCTTCGTCGTGCAGCCAATCGGCACAGGAACCTCGGCGGTACCGGTGACGTTGACCCTGCCCTTTTCGTTTTGGTGTGTTCCGGGTATATACCACTACCAACTCGTTATTTCCAGCACGTTGGGAAATACATACGGCCCGGATCAGATATTCGCGTATGAACGGCCCACCGCCTCGTACAACCCGCCGGTCGTCACGCTCTCGAATGCAGTCCTTTCGGCTACGGTGACCCCGAACGGACCCGATACCACGGCGTATATTCAGTATGGCTGGACGACCGAGTACCTCGGCTCCACGGTTCCGCAGAATATCGGCAACGGTATAACGCCGGTCGTTGTGAATGGGACAATCGCCGGGCTGCCGCCTGTAACGACTTTCCATTACCGAGTGGTCGCCACCAACGTCCTTGGCACGATTTACGGCGCGGATCAGGTTTTTACGACCGGCCCGCAATGCACGATCAATGAGGCGACGGTTACCGCGACGTCGGTAACGCTCAGTAGCGTTGTCCTCCCGAACGGCCTTGCCGGACCCGCCGGCGATCCGGCCAATTTAGAGGTGTTCTGGCAGTATGGGCTGGTCTCGGGCAGCTACACGCAGGCAACGGCAGTCCAGCCGGTTGGCACGGGAACCTCGGTGGTGCCGGTGAATTTTGTTTTTTCCAACAGCGCGCTGAGCCCGGCGATTTACCACTACCGGTTGGTTGTCTCCAGCACGCTCGGATATAGCTATGGTCCGGATCAGATTTTCTCGGTAGAAGCACCCGCATCCGTGTACAATCCTCCAATTGTTACGTTCTCAAGTGCAATCCTTTCGCCAGCGGTGACCCCCAACGGACTCGATACCACGGCGTATATTCAGTACGGCTTGACGACCGCTTACACCAGCGGCGCCACGACTCCGCGGGATATCGGCAACGGCTTATCGCCGATCGTCGTTAGTGGGACATTCACCGATTTGGCAACTGCCACGACGTACCACTACCGCGTGGTCGCCACCAACGTCATAGGTACGGTTTACGGCGCAGATCAGGTTTTCGCGACCGGCCCGGGATACACGGTAAACGGCGCGACGGTTACCGGGACAACGGTAACGCTTAGTGGCACCGTTAACCCGAACGGATTCGCCGGCCCCGCCACCGACCCGGCCAACGTGGATGTCTTCTGGCAGTACGGGTTCGTGTCGGGCGGCTACTCGTATTCTACCGCCGTGCAGTCCATCGGTACTGGAACGTCGGCTTTGCCGGTAAACACGGTCCTCGCCAATAGTGTGTTGACTCCGGCGATTTACCACTACCGGCTTGTAGTTTCCAGCACATTGGGAAACACCTGTGGGCCGGATCAGATTTTCTCGGTCGAACCGCCCACCTTCGCCTACAACCCGCCGGTCGTTACGTTCTCAAGTGCAATCCTTTCGGCGACAGTGAACCCCAGCGGACTCGATACCACGGCGTATATTCAGTACGGCCGGACGACCGCTTATACCGGCGACTCCACTCCGTTCCAGCATATCGGAAGCGGCTTATCGCCGGTGGTCGTGAATGGGACATTCAACGGGATGGCAACCGGCACGACCTACCATTACCGCGTCGTTGTCACCAACGTCATAGGCACGGTTTACGGCGCAGATCAGCTTTTCGCGACCGGCCCGCAATACACGGTAAATGACGCGACGGTCACAGGGACTTCGGTAACGCTCAGTGCTGCCGTTAACGCCAACGGGATTGCCGGTCCCGCCGGGGACCCAGCTAATGTGGAGGTCTCCTGGCAGTACGGGCTGGTGTCGGGCAGCTACACGCAATCCACCGCCGTGCAATCAATCGGTAATGGAACGTCGGCTTTGCCGGTAAACACGGTCCTCGCCAACAGTGCATTGACCGCGGCGATGTACCACTACCGGCTCGTCGTTTCCAGCACGTTGGGAAACACCTATGGGCCGGATCAGATTTTCTCGGTAGAAGCACCCGTAGCCGCCTGCAACCCACCTGTCGTTACATTCTCAAACGCTATCCTATCGCCAACGGTAACCCCCAACGATCTCGATACCACGGCGTACATTCAGTATGGATTGACGACCGCTTACACCGGCGGCGCCACCCTTCCGCAGGACATCGGCAACGGCTTAGCGCCGGTCGTCGTCAATGGGACATTCACCGGGCTGGCACCCGCCACGACTTACCATTACCGCGTCGTTGCCACCAACGTCATAGGCACGGTTTACGGCGCGGATCAGGTTTTCGAGACGGGCCCGGAGTACACGGCCAATGACGCGACGGTTACCGGGAGCTCGGTAACACTCAGTGGCGTCGTCAACCCCAACGGGTTCGCCGGTCCCGTCGGCGGCCCGGCCAACGTGGAGGTCTTCTGGCAGTACGGGTTGGTGACGGGCAGTTACACGCAGGCAACGGCAGTCCAACCGGTCGGCACGGGAACCTCGGCAGTGCCGGTGAACCTTGTCTTTGCCAACAGTGCGTTGACCCCGGCGATTTACCACTACCGGATCGTCGTTTCCAGCACGTTGGGAAATACCTACGGGCCGGATCAGCTCTTCTCGGTCGAAGCCCCCGTATCCGTCTGCAACCCTCCGGTCGTCACGCTCTCGGATGCAAGCCTTTCGCTGACGGTTAACCCCAACGGACTCGATACGACGGTGTTTATTCAGTATGGCTTGACGACCGATTACACCAGCGGCGCCACTCTTTCGCAGGACATCGGCAACGGCTTTTCGCCAGTCGTCGTCAATGGGACATTAGCCGGACTGGAAGCCGCCACGACGTACCATTACCGCATCGTTGCCACCAACGTCCTTGGCACGGTTTACGGCACCGATCAGGTTTTCGGGACCGGCCCGGAATACGTGGTCAATGACGCAACGGTCTCAGGAACTTCGGTAACGCTCAGTGGTGTCGTCAATCCTAACGGGTTTGCCGGTCCCGTTGGCGACCCGGCCAACGTGGAGATATTCTGGCAGTATGGATTGGTCTCCGGCAGTGACATGCAATCCACCGCCGTGCAATCGATCGGCACCGGAACCTCAGCGCTGCCGGTGAACGTTGTCCTTGCCAACAGCGCGTTGACCCCGGCGGTTTACTACTACCGATTGGTTGTCTCCAGCACGCTCGGAAACAACTATGGTCCGGATCAGATCTTCTCGGTCGAAGCCCCCGTACCCGTCTACAACCCTCCGGTCGTTTCGCTCTCGGATGCTAACCTTTCGCTGACGGTGAACCCCAACGGTCTCGATACGACGGCGTATATTCAGTACGGCTTGACGACCGCTTACACCAGCGGGACCACGACTCCACAAAATATCGGCAACGGTTTATCGCCGGTCGTCGTCAATGGGACACTCGCCGGCTTGGCTCTCGCTACGATATACCATTACCGCGTCGTTGCCACCAACGTCATAGGCACCGTCTACGGGGCAGATCAGGTTTTCGCAACCGGCCCGGGATACACAGCCAATGACGCGACGGTCACCGTGAGCTCGGTAACGCTCAGTGGCACCGTCAACCCCAACGGATTTGCCGGTCCCTCCGGCGATCCTGCCAACGTGGAGGTATTCTGGCAGTACGGGCTGGTTGCTGGCAGCTACACGCAATCCACCGCCGTGCAATCGACCGGCACCGGAACCTCGGCGCTGCCGGTGACGTTGACCCTGCCCTCTTCGGAGTTCGGTCAAGCAGTGTACCACTACCGGCTTGTCGTCTCCAGCACGCTTGGAAACACCTGCGGCCCGGATCAGGTTTTTTCATTTGAAGCGCCGAGCCCCGGCTACAACCCACCCGTCGTTACGTTCTCAAATGCAAGCCTTTCGTCGGCGGTGAACCCCAACGGACTCGATACGACGGCGTTTATTCAGTATGGATTGACGACCGCTTACACCAGCGGCGCCACCCTTCCGCAAGATATTGGCAACGGCCTGTCGCCGGTCGCTGTGAATGGGACATTCGCCGGGCTGGCTCCGGCTGTGACTTACCATTACCGCGTTGTTGCCACCAACCTCATGGGCACAGTTTACGGCGCAGATCAGGTTTTCGAGACCGGCCCGGGATACACAGCCGATGACGCGACCGTCACCGTGACCTCGGTAACGTTCAGTGGCGTCGTCAATCCCAACGGGTTTGCCGGTCCCGACGGCGACCCGGCCAACGTGGAGGCCTTCTGGCAGTATGGACTCGTGTCGGGCAGCTACACGCAGGCCACGGAGGTATTGCCCGTCGGCACGGGAACCTCGGCGGTGCCGGTAAGCCTGGTCCTTGCAAACAGCGCGCTGGCCCCGGCGATTTACCACTACCGTCTCGTCGTCTCCAGTACGCTGGGAAACACCTATGGGCCGGATCGACGCTTCACGGTGGAACCGCCCACGGTGGCGACGGTCACGGGCAGCAACTTCACGCTGAGCACGAGCCTTATTCCGAGTGGATTTGCCGGTTCCGTGACCAACCCTCCCAGCATGTCCGTCTACTGGCGGTATGGCTTGGTCTCGGGCAGCTACCCTCTTGTGACTGCCGCGCAGGCGGTCGGGGCGGCAACTTGGCCGGTGTCGGTGACGTTCACACAGTTCAAGGGCAGGCTGAGTGCGTCGGTTTACCACTACCAGATCGTCATTTCGAGCACGCAGGGGATTATCTACGGCCTGGATCGAACCTTCTCCTTTGAGCAGCCGACGGTGGCAATCAACGCGCCTTCAGTCACGCTGGCCGGAGCCACCGCCCAGGCGAGTATCGATCCGAACGCGGTGGACACGACGGTGACCTTCCAGTGGGGCATGGCGAGAGGCTCCTATACCAGCGGCACAACACCCGCGCAGGACATTGGCGGCGGGCTTGCGCCGGTGACTGTTAGCGGGACGTTTACCGGCCTGGTCCCGAACACGCTTTACCATTACCGGGTGGTCACCACCAACGCGCTGGGCACGGTGTACGGCCCGGACCAGACGTTGGCGACCCAGGCGCTCTATGGAACAGCGGCGGTGCTTGCGTCCAAGGCAACGGCGCCGGGCATCCCCGGAGCAATATTCAGCATGCTGGGCAATCCGGCGCTCAACGACTCCGACCACACGGCATTTCAGGCGATGGTTACCGGAAGCGTTGGCAGCGGCGTCATCGCTTCCGGCACCGGTGCGAACAACACAGGCATCTGGGCCGAGAGCGGCACAAACGGACGCATGCTGATGGTGCGCGCAGGAATGACAGCGCCAGGCTACTGCGGCTCGGGAACGACGGTGGGAACTTTCGCCACGTTGAGCGATCCGGTCTATGCAGGCGACGATACGATTGCCTTTCTCGGCACACTGGTGAAGACGGGGACTGTCACAGTGGCCAACAACATCGGCATTTGGGCGAGCACTTCAGGTTCGCTCGCGTTGGTGGCGCGGATCGGCGATCCCGCCTCCGATGCCAGCGGATCGACCTCCGCAAGCAGCCCGGTTTTCGCCAAGCTGACGCAATTCGCGCTGCCCGAGCAGGGAGGTATCATTGTTGTCGCCACGCTTCAGACCGGCGTCGGGGGGGCAACCGCGGCGAACAGTCAGGGAATCTGGGCTATGGATGCCACCGGAGTTCTAAAACGGATCATTGGCACCGGCGATGCTCTGACGATAAGCGGCAGCGCAAGGACCGTCTTCTCGCTGACGATCTTCAACGCCCCGGCCACAGCCACTGGCCAAACGCGCCATTTCAACCCGCTCGGAGACGTGATCTGCAAGGCCGGTTTCGCCAACGGTTCGAGCGGTGTCCTCAGGCTGGAGCCGACTGCATCGGGGAGGTACGCCGCGACGGCGGTGGTCTTGACCAAGGACCCGGCGCCGGGCATCCCCGGAGCGATATTTAGCGTGCTGGGCAATCCGATCGTCACCGACTCCAATCATACGGCGTTCCAGGCGACGGTTACCGGAAGCGCGACCGCCGGAATCATCGCCTCCGGCTCCGCCGCCAACAACTCAGGCATCTGGGCGGACAGCGGCACTCATGGGCGCATGCTGATCGTGCGTACGGGAACGACCGCGCCGGGATACGCCGGTTCGGGACCTGCGGTTGGAACGTTTGCGACGCTGAGCGATCCGGTCTATGCCGACGACGACGCAGTAGCCTTTCTCGGCACGTTGGTGAAGACGGGGGGCGTCACGGTAGCCAACAACACCGGTGTCTGGGCGACCGCCTCCGGCTCCCTCGCTCTGGTTGCGAGGACTGGCGATCCAGCTCCTGATGCCAGTGGATCGACCTCCGCGAGCAGCCCGGTTTTTGCCGTTTTCAGCCAGTTCGTGCTGCCCAGTCGGGGAGGGGTAATCGTCTTCGCCACGTTGAAAACCGGGGTTGCCGGGGTGGTTGCCGCCAATAGCCAGGGAATCTGGGCTGTGGACGCATCCGGTGTTCTAAAGCAGATCATCCGCACCGGCGCCGCTCTGACGGTAAACGGCAGCGCGAAGATCGTCTCATCGCTGATGGTCTTCAACGCCCCGGCATACCCCGCCGGCCAGACGCGCCACTTCAACAATTCCGGGGACCTCATCTACAAGGTCATTTTCAGCGACAGTTCGAGCGGCGTCGTGCAGTCGGTGTTTCCGTGAGGGCGGGGTGAGGAATTGCTAATTGTCGATTGATAAATTGTCCGCTTCTTCGTGCCGACTGGTAGGCGCGCGAGATTCGAACTGAGCAGCCAGTCCCGCAAACCGGGAGCGCTCGTCGTCGCTCTCGCGGGATGACGGCCTTGTGCGCCGTCCTTCGCCTTCCCTGAGCCGGAGCTGCTTTGAACTCGCTCTTGTCATCGCGGCGGAACCAACCGATTATCAGATGATCATGACTTTTTCCCAAGTGTACCGGTCGCATCGGCTTGCCGCGCCAACGCCGTTGTTGCGACGCTTCGAGCGCTTGCTCGGTCCCAAGTCTGAATGCGAGTTGGAGGAGATGGCCCGGCAGGCGCATCTGGCCACGCTTGCCCACTTCGGCAAGACCGTGCGCATGTTCGCGCCCATTTACCTCTCCAACGAATGCGTCAACTCCTGCCGATACTGCGGGTTCTCCCGCGAGAACGACGCCATCTTGAGGGTGACGCTGGAGGTGGAGGAAATGCGGAAGGAAGCGCAGTACCTCATCGACGAAGGGTTTCGCAGCATCCTGCTGGTCGCCGGCGAACATCCAAAGTTCGTTTCGGGCGAATATCTCGAAAGGTGCCTGCGCACGCTCGCACCGATGGCGTCGAGTCTCTCGCTGGAAATCGGCCCGCTGACGACGGAAGCCTACGCCTCTCTGGTGGCCGCCGGTGCGGAAGGACTGGTCGTTTACCAGGAGACCTACCACGAGCCGACCTATGCGGAGATGCACGTCAGCGGTCCGAAAAAGGATTTTGCGTGGCGTTTGGACACCCCGGAGCGCGCTTACGCCGCCGGTTTCCGGCGCATCGGCATCGGCGCGCTTTATGGGTTGTGGGACTGGCGCGAGGAGGCGCTCGCATCGGCCATGCATCTGGAGCACTTGCTCAAGCATTGCTGGAAATCGTATTTCACCATCTCTTTTCCCCGGCTGCGCCCGGCAGCGGGCGGGTTCCAGCCGCTTTACCGGTTGCCGGACCGGGATTTCGTTCAGCTTGTATGCGCCATCCGCCTTTGCTTCCCGCAGGTCGGCATCGTATTGAGCACGCGCGAATCCGCATCGCTGCGGGACGCACTGGTGCCGCTGGGCATCACGATGATGAGCGCCGGCAGTCACACTGAGCCGGGCGGCTACACCGGCCAGGGAAAGAGCGCCCTGCACCAGACCGTGCGGGGACGGCAAATCTCCCCGGAAGATGCCGCGCCGGAAGCCGCCGCCACCGAGCAGTTTGAAATCTCCGATCCCCGGTCCGCCGCCGAAGTGGCCGCTATGCTGAGCGCGCGCGGTTACGAACCGGTGTGGAAGGATTGGGACGCAGCCATTCTCAGCGCATGAATCTCATCATCAACGGCGAGCCCAAAGACGTTTCGAAAGCGCTGACCCTCCCGCAACTGGTGGAAGCCCTCGGGCTTCCGGCGTCCGCGCTTCTGGTCGAACACAACGGCCTGGCGCTGCATCGCAGGGAATGGGAATCGTGCGTCTTGGCGGAAGGCGACCGGCTGGAGTTTCTACGGATCGCCGCCGGCGGGTAGGTGTTATCCGCGGTTTGACTGTCGTTTTTGGCTTCAGCCGAGCTGCGGTTGCCACCTCGATAGACCGCCATCAATACCGTTGCAGCAACTCCAGCATTTCGCGGTCGAGCTGGTGTCCATGATAGTTCTCGTAGCGCACATCGCCGCGTCCGCTGTCGAGCACTCCGAAACTTCCCCGGAAGTTCCATAGCGCCCAGCCCAGCCCAGCTTCACGCCAATTTTTCAGATTGTCTTCCATCCAGGAAAGTCCGATTCGATGCGGCGTCTGGTTGTAAAATCCAAATTCACCGACGACGACTCCAATGCCGTGCCCGCTGAGTTCACGCCACGGATCGACGGCCTCCCGCCGCAGCCAGGCTCCGTCGTAGTTGGCGGACGCTGTCAACGCGCGTTCGCGATTGGTTGGATCGAAGTGCAGCGTCGCGTTAATAACGTTCCATCGCTCCGGCAAGGCCAGGACGGTCTCGGACGCGTCGCGATCTTTTCCGGCTGCGGGGGTGAGCGCAAGTTCCCCGATGCTCGCCCAACCGCCCAGCGGCGTTGCGATCTCCGCATGTTGGGTGCCCTTGGGAATATCCGCTTCAAGCGAATCGTTCACTGAAACCGACTCCTTGCCCTCCCACTTTCTGGAAGCGATCCGCTGTCCGTCAGCGGTCACCACAAGCTCGCACCGCTGCACCTTCACGATTCTCACGCGCAGGTGAACCGGAACCTCAAAGGGACCTTCGATTTGGATTGAGCGCGCTGGATCTTGTTTCCAGGCGCCTTGAACGATGCCCGACATGATTGGCATGGGCCAGGTTGGAGCAACCGGCTGTCCGGCGGACGAAATCCAACTGGCCCGGAAGTGGCTGACGCTCATCGGCTGATAACCGCGCGCAGCCTGCGCAATTCCAAGGTCCCCGAGCGCCGGCACCGGGCGGTTGCCCCACGCCAAGCCGTCCGCGATAATCAGCCTGTGCGGATCTTCCCTCCGAATCGCCTCCACAAGCTGTGCAACGACAGCGCGGTAAATTTCCGGCGCCACATCCGGCGGTTCGTTGAGAAGGTTGAAGCTGAGCTGGTTGTTGGAAATCCCGCGATAACGACGGGCGAAGTAAGCCCAATGCGTAGCACAGACCTTCCGGGCCTCGGGATCGGTCCACAGATCGTGCGCTTCTTTGGGCTTGGCGACAGTAAAGCCCGGTGCCCGGTGGAAGTTGATGCAGACGTGAATTCCGTATTGCTTCCCCCAGGCAATGGCCTGATCGATCTCGGGAAAGGCCGATTCGTCAATCTCGTTCCAATCGTTGTTCTTGATCCAAATTCGGTAGTCCATCGGCAACCTAACGAAATTGAAGCCGAAGCCGGAGATCGCCTTGAAGTCGTCTTCCAGAAAAGGTTTTGTGGCGCCAACCTGGAATTTTTCAAGCAGATTGAACCCCCGCCATCTCGGAAGCTTTGAAGCGGAAGCGTCGGGTAGCGTGGCTGCAAGATTGTGGGCAACCGGCATATACAGCGCAAACAAAGCGCAACAGAGAGATCGGAAGGGTGACATGGAGCGAAATTGAATCAGACGGGAGAGAGATGTCCAGCCCGGGGAACAGACTACGGCCTTGTGACCTGCAGCCTCAGGAATTTTCGGGTTTCTCCGGTCAACGGGATTTTGTCCCGCACCTGTTGGGTCGTTCCGCTGTTGAGGAGGATGTCCTCCGTGATGCCGGAGCTCTGCCATAGGCCGAGATCGTTAGACCAGAGCGACTGATAGATAATATCGGTGGCGCTCGTCACTTTGGTATAGGTCAGCATCAGGTACCCGCCTGCCTGGGACACGACGGGCTGGCCGGTCCTGCTCGCGATATTGGGATCGAGCCCGAGCGCATACTTCGTCAGGTTGACCACACCATCCCCGACCGGGTTTGCGTTGTCTCCCGCGACGGCCGGGTTGGTGGTATTGGTTCCAAACGAGGTTCCCCGCCAGGCGTTGATTGGCGACGGCGTCCACACCACAGCGCAGGCGGCGCTCGTCATCTGGACTGAGAAACTACCGTAGCCGTGCGCGCTCTGCCCCTTGCTGTCGACCGTCGCCGAGCCGAGGGCAAAGCTGCCGGAAACGGATGTGCCGCTAATGACGGTCCAGGCCCGGCTTTGGGTCCAGAACCAGTTGGAAAAATCGACGCTACTGCCGGAGCCGTTGAGCACCACGTCGACCACGGCTCCGCTGCTGCCGGTGACAGCCCCGGCGCTGACCTGGCTGTAGTTGATTCCCGGGCTGGAGACGGCGTTGCCGTTTAATGCCCACGTCAGGTGTGAGGCGGGACCATAGGCGAGGCTCCCCGTGAAATAGCCAATCCCAATCCCGGTTCCGGGCCTGTGGGTGCCGGTGACGGTCACCGCGCCCACAACCAACCCTGCGCCGGTGAGAAGTTGGGCGCTTCCGAGAGTGAGTCCGGCGGTCATGCCGGTGACGTCGAGCGTTGCACCGCTCTGGATGCTGATCGTGCTGGTCTTGGGGATGCTATTGGTCAGCGTGCCGCTGAGCGCAAGGGTTCCCGAGGAAACGGTGGTCGTGCCGGTGTAGGGGGAGCTCGCCGTGGCGCTCAAGGCCCACACGCCGCCGCCGGCCTTGACAACACTGAAGTTGGCGCTGCCGCTTGCTCCAAGCACGCCGCAGAATACGCTATTGGCAGTTCCGTTGATCGTCAGAGTTACCGGGATGGCGTTGCTGTTAATCACCGAACAGGCTCCTGTCCCTGTCGCCATCAACCCCGAGAGACTCTGGTTGCAACCGTTGAGGTCGAAAGTCAGATAACTCCACACGCCGCTTCCAAAATTATAGTTTGAGGTCAACGTCAGCGCCGTGCCGATGGGCAGACGGTTGTCCCCGCCCGATAGTTTGAGGACGCCGTTGCATTTGTTCACGGTCATCAGAGTGCTGCCGGAATAGCTCGATGAACCGCCTAATATCCAGGTTCCCAGATGATTCGAGGCTGCGCCGACAGACTGGAGAGCCAGTGGAGCGTTCCCGGAAATCGGCCCCGAAAGCGTGATGACACTGGCTGAACTGTAGGAGGTCAACTCAACAGTAGCGCCACCCGAAAGCGCGATGGGAGAGGATGCGGTGAAGGTGTTGAGTTCCAGGTAGAGAGCGCCCCCGAATCCCGAGATGCCTGTCGCGTTGCCGGTCCCGCCCAGGGTCATGGAGCCGATTGAATAGGTGCCGTTTGCCTTAAACCAGAGCTGCGCCCCGGATGCGACCGTGAGATTGGACGCCACCGGGAGGTTGCCTGTGTTGCTTATTATAAGGTCTCCCGCATTGAGGCTGATTGCCCCTGAAAAGTTGTTGATTCCCGAAAGAGTCAAAAAGGAACTGCCCGCCTTGACTATTCCACCGCTTCCGCTGAGCTCCCCGCCGAAGTTGAACGTTGCGCTTCCTTGGCCCTGGAATTGGGTCGTTGCGCTGAGAATCACAGGGTTGTTGACATTGCAGGTCAACGCCGCGGTTCCGCTGTTCATGGCGTTGAGGTTCACCGCCGGGGCGAACCCGTTTTCTGATATGAATTGCAACGTGCCCCCTGTAAGCGAAAGGACGGAGGGCCCCGCCGTAGCGCCCGTGCCGCCGAGGGTCAGCACATTGAGCAAAAAGGGATTTGCAATGTCGTTGTTGGCGGTGAGCGTTCCACTTGCCAGAGTCTGGCCGGTGAAGAAATCCACCGTCGCCAGGGAACCGCTTGCGGCAGCGGTCGAACCGTTCCAGTTGGCGCTTCCAGACCACGGCAACGTTCCGCTGGTGGACCCATTGGTCCAGGAAAAGCGCTGCTCATTATCGATGATCGCCACCGTTGCGTTGGAGGAGGAGCCAATCAAATACTGACCGTAGGACAACGCCAGGGTCGCGGTGCGATTCCCATCGGCCAGATTGTTGTCGATCGCCGTTAAAACCACAGTTCCCGTGGTCTGGCCGGCGGGAATTGTGAGCGAACCGGAGAGCGCCGCGTAATCCGAACCCGAAACGGCTGTTCCTCCCATGGTGTAGTTAAACGTCTGGTTGCCGGCGGTACCGGAGCGCGTGATGGTAAACATAGCGGTGCCGCCCACCTCGGATACGCTTCCCGAAGAGGCAGTGACACCCGCGGTCACCGGCGCGCTATTCATCCCAACGACCAGCAGGGGAATGACCCCGCCCTGCGCCAGCGAAAAAGTCAGGCCCGCGAGAATGGTGGCCTGAGTCGGGAACGACGTGCTTCCGCTCAGCATGTCGGTGACTTCGTAATAGGGATAGCCCGTCATCCCCATTTGCGAAAGGGGGACAACGACAGAAACAGGTCCCGAGGTAGTATTGCTGGCCAGCACCGTGATCGATGTCCCGCTGCTCCACATGGAGTAAGGCGGCAAATCCATTCCGGAATAGGTTGTCACCTTGACGATATTCGCGTTGGAAAATAAACCGCTGGTTGGTTCGATGATGTTTGCGTAGGTCTTGCGGATCTGAATCAGTTGCTTTACCTGGGCAAGAAACTGGGCGTTGCTTCCTTGCTGGGCCTGCGTTAGGTCCAGTTGATTGTTATAGATGGGAGTCGCGTTTAAAGTGGCATTGTATTCTTCCCCCATGAACCAGCGCGGGATGAAGGGCGAGAGAAGCAAGCCCCAGGCGAACCGGCTCAGCTTTCCTTGCGCCGTGTAGGCGCTGTTGTCGTGACTGTCCAGGCCGCAGGTGTAATAGTTTTCCGGAAGGCTCTTGACCAGCGAGGCGAGGTCACTGGTTGAGTCGGTGCCGGAGCCGTGCTGCATCAGGAGCCCGGTGCTCGAGTCGATCAGGTAGTCGAATTCGGTAGTGTCATAGACATAAGCCCTCCTCACCTGGGTTTCGGACTCTCCCAGAAAAATATGTTCCGGCATGATGACTGGATATTGACCGGAGGTCGTTTGTCCAATCGCCGCCTTTAGCTGGCTCAGGAGAGGGCAACTTCCGCAGATCGGTTCAGAGTCGATGCGAATGCCATCGAAGTGATAAGTCTGCGCCCATTGGCCAACAAAGTTCGCGTACCAGGCGCGCAAAGCCGGATTGGTCCAGTCGAACTGATAGGAATGTCCTCCAATACCGCTGATAGGCACTCCGGATCCATCGGTGGAGATCGGATTATTCGCAGGCCAGGCTCCCGAGAGAGGCACGCTCCCGGTGAGATAAGGACAGCCTTGGTCCACGCCATAGGTCACGAGATCACACAGAACGGTCATGCCATTCGCATGAGCTGCGTCAACGAACGCGGTAAAATCGGCGCTGAGACCGAGTTGGGTATTGAACTGGTCCGGCTGGACGTTTGCGTAGTCTCCACCGATTTGGATGGGATCGACGTTGATGCAGGTAATGCCGAGGCTTTTGAGATAAGGAAGCTGGTAGGTTGCCGCCTTAAAGGTGGACGGCGAGTTACCGGCGCCCGCCGTGTTCGCATTCGTGAAGCTCTGGACGCGCAATTCGTAGATGATTGCGCCTTTCAGCCAGCTTGGAGTGGTCGTGGGCGACGTGTTCTGGCCGGCAACCAGGCTTTGCGTCGGTTGCCATTTCCCAACGACGGGCTGGGGCGGCGTAGCGCCCTGTAATCCAATGGGAAACACGCCGTAATCCTTGTAGTAAGAACCCGGGCTATTGTAGAAAGTGATGTTGTTGTTCCCGAGATTGGCGGAAATAAACCCGACCCCCGAGACGGTGCTGGCGGTCTGCCACTTGCCAACGATCGGCAGATAACTCGTTGCGCCAATAGCCCCCGGCTCGGCTGTGCATCGGACGGTTCCCGTCTGGGCCGCGGTCAGGCAGTAAAAGAACTGGCCGAGATTCGGATTGAAATAGCCGAGCCGCGTTTTCCCGTCACCGACCCAGTCGCCGACCACCGGGATGGCGTTTGCCGGCGGCTTTGTGCCATTATTGTCTTGAATGACCTCCGTGATATCCGCATAGCCATAGTTCGATTGGTCGTTTTCGTTCCTGAGAGCGAAAGTTCCGTTCGTCGGATCATACGTTCCGATCGATTTGTACCCCTTCCCGGTCCAGTCGCCGGCAACCGGCAGGAGGTAGTTGTTTGTCCACGCATAGGTGATGACGATGTCGGCAGAACCGGACGATGCGGTGCTGTATTTCAAATACCACGTTGCATTGGCCCGGTCGTACTGGCCGATCGAATCCCAGGTCGAACCGGCGGTCCAGTTTCCCGTAAACGGCAGGGCCGAAGCCGGTGCGTTCGTGATTCCAACGGCGCTGACGACTCCGGACCCGTCGGAGTCTTGCAGGTAAAACAGACCGCGATTCGGATAGTAGATTCCGAGCGAAGCGACCGCTTTTGCGTAATTGGCCTGGGCCAGGGCGTGACCGACGAGCCCGAAGCCAGAGATGGCCAGGGCGATGACAAGACGGCAGCGGCGGATGAAATTGGGGGAGTTCACAGATTTTCTGAGGGGTTTCGCGGTTGGGACTCAACCGATCTCTGGTAGGCAAAGTAAAGCTTTACATGCGGGTTTGTCAAACAGATACGTACGGCGACCTGGGAGTGTCTTGGACCGCGGTGAGGCGCCCTTTCCAGTACCCACCAATCGGAAGCCGGGTACGGAAACCGAAGCGGCCCATATTATTTGTCATCCTGGTGCGCCCGTGAAGCGGGCGTCAACGTGGGTGAGAGTCCCACCGGTGCAGTTAGACGGTTCAGCACCGAAGACCG
>Ga0316218_1001553_pt1 | contig 24387 bp, 23 predicted proteins | sample TBH18003metaG_FD_203634 | JGI IMG/M metagenome (GOLD analysis project Ga0316218, IMG submission 203634) | Freshwater microbial communities from Trout Bog Lake, Wisconsin, USA - TBH18003 | ecosystem: Environmental > Aquatic > Freshwater > Lake > Hypolimnion/Profundal zone | place: USA: Wisconsin...
ATCTTGCTGAACATGCCTTTGTTCTGCCATATCATAAATACTTTCTGCCATTTTTAAAATAATATTGCCGGTAAATCCGTCGCAAACAATTACATCTGCTTTATCATTAAACAAATCCCTTCCTTCAACATTGCCAATAAAATTCACATGTTCATTTTCTTTCAACAGAGGATAAGTGGCTTGTACTAAAATATTTCCTTTGCCTTCCTCTTCACCCACATTCATCAATCCAACTTTAGGTTGTTGGATATTCAAAATATTTTGTGCGTATAAGTTCCCGAGTATCGCGAATTGATTTAATTGTTCAGGTTTGCAATCGGCATTCAATCCCACATCTAATAGCAAACCTGTGCCGCCTTTTAGTTTCGGAATAATGGTTGCAATGGTGGGTCGTAATATCCCTTCAATGGCTTTAATGCTGAACATAGCGCCAACCAGCATAGCACCTGTGTTTCCGGCGCTGATAAATGCATCAATTTTTCCGGCTGCCAGTAAATAAAAACCAATAGCTATGGAACTTTTTTGTTTTTCTTTTAATGCTTTGGTGGGATGTTCATTATAACCAATAACTTCCGGTGCATGAATTATTTGAACAGAGGATGTTAAACCATATTCATCCAACAATGGGCTAACTTTTTCTTCATCGCCTATACAAAATATAATTGCCGCACCCGAATATTGATTGAGTAATAGTTGCAAACCCTTCACTGCTTCTAACGGCGCAAAGTCTCCACCCATCATGTCAATTCCAATATTCATGTACGGCATTTTAGGTATGAAGTTAAATGTAAAAAATTATAAGCAGAGAATCAAAAACTTATAACTTATAACTTACAACTCTTATGCTTTCAAAGGTGCTTTTTCAGCAACTAATTTTCCTTTGTAGTACAATTTACCTTCACTAACATGTGCACGATGACGAACATGTGTCTCACCTGTTGCACTGTCTTTTGTTAATGTTACTTCCTCAGCTTTATAATGCGTTCTTCTTTTAGCACTTCTTTGCTGAGAATGTCTGCGTTTTGGATTAGGCATAACTCGAAATTTATAATATCAAAAAAATTATTCTAAATCTTTAAATTTTTCTAAACCTTGCCATAAAGGTGTTGTTGCATCTTTTTTTACGGCATCTTCCATCTTTTTTAATTTCTCTATCACTTCCTGATTGCAAAGTGATTTTCCTTTTTCATCTTCCCCGCAAACATTTTGCATAGGAATACTTAAGTTGATGAATTCGTATAACCAATCAGCCACATGCAAATGGCTTGCACCGCGACTGATATAATAAATATCAGGGTCTTCTTCCTGATCATTCATTTCTTCAGGGTTATCTACCATTTTTACGATGAGGTTAAATTCTTCCCATAATTGTTTTGTTAATGGATTACCGCATCTGTCGCAATGAACATCAACCTGTCCGTCAATATCAAAACGCAATTGAATAAAAGCACTTTTTTTATCCAAACTCAATTTTACATTCGCAAAACAATTACTGAAATCCTGCTCACCATAATGTGTAAAGAACTTATCTTCAATCCTGTAATCGAAAACATGAACGCCGGGTTTTAAACCTACAAACGCTATTTCAAATTCCCTGCGGTGGCTCATGTCTCAATTTTTAGGGTGGGCAAAGGTACAACAGGAAGATGTAACAACAAAGAGAAAATTGGTTTATTGCCAATTGTTGCCTTATTTACAGCTGATTATGGTGCAAACTAACAGAAAAATGCAATATCGATGGGCTTTTTGGCTGAAATGGATCATCCCGCTACTGCTCATTATTACCCTTGAAATTGCGAGTTCTTCACCAATGTGGATAGAAAAAAATTACAGTACTTCGGCATATATTATCATTTCTTCTTGTTTAAGAAGCTTATTTGGCTGGATTAATTTCAGCATTGGCGATATTTTTTATGTTCTATTAACTGCATTTTTGATTTGGAAATTCATTCTCTCAATCATCGCTTTTTTTAAGCATACATGGAGTTGGAAATTATTCACAAAAAGAGGTTTTAAATTTATCTATGTTTTGCTGTGGATTTATATTGGATTTAATTTTTTATGGGGATTAAATTACAGTCGTGCAGGAATTGCCTATCAATTACAATTGAGCAAAGAAGAATATTGCAAAGAAGATGTAGTTGCATTAACGAATGAGTTGATTGAGAAAATGAATGAATGCCGAAGGCAAATTAAAGATTCAAGTTTACCAATTGAATCATTTGATAAGATATGTAAAGAAGCGGGCAGGAGTTATCAAACAGTTTCTCATCAACTTAATTTTTTAGCATATTCACATCCCTCTGTTAAGAAAAGTATTTTCAGCTCAATGGGAAATTATTTCGGGTTTACGGGATATTATAATCCTTTTTCTGGAGAAGCGCAGGTAAGAAATGATATTCCGGGTATATTAATTCCTTATATCACTTGCCATGAAATGGCACATCAAATTGGTTATGCAAGTGAAAGCGAGGCAAATTTTGTTGGATATTTAACTGCGTCATCAAGCCAGGATGTTTATTTTAAATATTCTGTTTATCTGGATTTATTTTCTTATGCACAAAGTGAAGAAATAAAACAATATTTAATTGACAGAGATTTGAAAGGTTTGAAAGAACTACTTATTTTAAACAAAAAAAATACAGATAGTTTGGTCCGAAAAGACAGAAAAGAGATTCGTGAATTCTTTTTTCAAAGAGCAAACAAAATTTCTCCTATGGTTTCAAATATGTATGATCAATATTTAAAATTAAATAAACAATTAGCCGGTATCGATAGTTATAATGAGGTAATCGGTTGGCTATTGTCTTATCAAAGAAAATATGGTAAACTCTAATTTAATAAAATTTATACTTGCTGTCTTGTTTACATTGGTATTCGGAGGGCTTGGCGGCATTGTAACCTCAAATGAAATTACCAATTGGTATGCTGGTTTGCACAAACCTTCTTTCAATCCCCCTAATTATTTGTTCGGTCCGGTTTGGACTTTATTATACTTTTTAATGGGCATCAGCTTGTATTTGATCTGGAAACAACTCCCTTCACCATCCAAAACAAAAAGTATTATTTTATTCTTTATTCAATTTGGACTCAATTTCTGTTGGTCATTTATCTTTTTTAAATTTCATAAACCAGGATTTGCTTTTGCAGAAATAATCTTAATGTGGATATTTATTTTGCTAACCATCCTTTCATTCAGTAAACTCAATAAAACGGCAGCTTGGTTATTGGTACCTTATATTGCTTGGGTAAGTTTTGCTACTTTATTAAATTATTCAATCTGGCAATTGAATTAAAATTTATTCTTCCACATCATACTTTCAACAGGCTTATTGGGCTGCCCGCTGTATTTTGCATTCCCTTTTTCGTTATACTTTATTTCTATTTCGCCATCGACAGGAAAATAAATTAATTGTCCGATGGGCATTCCTTTATAAACTCTTACAGGTTGTTTCACAGAAATTTCTAAGGTCCAGTTACCGCAAAAACCAACATCGCCTTTTCCTGCAGTCGCATGAATGTCAATTCCTAAGCGGCCTGTAGAAGATTTGCCTTCCAAAAAAGGTACATGTGCATGTGTTTCTGTGTATTCAGCGGTAACGCCTAAATAAAATTCATGCGGTAGTAAAACAAAGCCTTCATCCGGTATTTCGAATGATTCGATCTTGTTATGTTTTTTTGCATCCAATTCTGCATCCGCATATTTGGCTAAGGTACTTCCTAAATGCACATCGTAACTGTTACTACCCAAATTTTCTCGATTATAAGGAACAATTTTAATGGTTCCTTTTTCCATTTCTTCTAATATTCTTTTATCAGTCAATATCATTTAATAAAATTTTTTTGTTGTGGGCTTTTGTTTTTATGGCATCGATTGTTGCGTCGCACACTTCATCATTTAAGCAATAATCAAACATTCATTGTATTTTGCAAACTAATCATTCAAAATTTATCATTCAAAATTTATCATTTTCTTTTGGCTTTATTTTATCAACATAATATTAACGATGATACCAGATTAGCTATTTGGAAAATCGAAGAAGAAGAGGAATTTTTTCTGCAAAAAGTTTCCTTACAACGAACCATCACTCATCCGCATAAACGTTTGCAACATTTGGCAGGAAGGTATTTGCTCCAATACTTGTTTCCTGATTTTCCGTCTGACGAAATATTAATTGCGGATACAAGAAAACCTTATTTGCCTTACGAGCAATATCATTTTTCAATATCCCACTGCGGTAATTATGCTGCTGCTGTGGTAAGCAAAACGGAAAGGGTTGGAATTGATATAGAAATACCTAAATCAACCGTTTTAAAAATTGCGCATAAGTTTTTAAGCGAAAAAGAAAGAAACAGTTTTAATATTTCAACAGAACTGATTGCTGATAACTTACAACTTTTAACTTTATTATGGTGCAGCAAAGAAGCAATGTATAAATGGTGGGGTTGGGGTGAAGTTGATTTTAGTGAAATGTTACAAATAGATCCTTTTGTTTTACTGCAGGAAGGAATTATTTCATCTAAATTAGCCAGGAATGATATTGATCAATCATTGCTTTTGAATTATAAACAGTTTATGGAGATTTGTTTGGTTTATGTTGCATCTTGATTAAACTGTTGTACCTTGTCATGGTCTGATACCTATAAACATTTAAAATTTATTTATGAAGAAAGTATTCATACTAATGGGTTTTGTTATTGCTACTTTAAGTATGCAATCTTGTGCTGCGCAACTGAAACTAAGCGTAAACATCGGACTACAGCCTTATTGGGGACCAACCGGTTATGATCACGTAGATTATTATTATTTGCCTGATATCGAAGCGTATTATAATGTGGTTAATCATCAGTTTATATACAGAGATGGCGGCAGATGGATTTTTGCTGCTTCATTACCTCCACGTTGGGCTAATTATGATCTGGTTCATGGATATAAAGTGGTTTTGAACGGACCAAAACCATATTTACATTTTGATGAGCACAGAGTTAAGTATGCACAATACAAAAATTGGAATCAGCATCAGGAAATAATTGAAGAAAGACATAGTGAACCTAAGTATCAATATCATTGGCATGATGATGGTCAGCACAGAGATGACAGACATGATCATCATTGATCAATAAACAACATTTAATAAAAAAGGATTCAATTTTTAATTGAATCCTTTTTTATTATGAAACAGTTGAAAAGAAATTAATCAATAAATTGTTCTTTCACAACTAATTTTAATTGTCTGTTCACATCCCACTGTTCAAATTCTTTCGCTACATCTGTTAAGAAACTTGCACCAACACTTCCGTCAATGATTCTGTGATCATAACTTAATGACAAATACATCATATGTCTGATCGCAATAAAATCTCCTTTATCGGTTTCAACAACAACGGGTCTTTTTTTAATGGCACCAACTGCTAAAATAGCTACCTGTGGTTGATTGATAATGGGTGTACCCATCAAACTTCCAAATGAGCCAACATTGGTTAAAGTAAATGTTCCTCCTTGTGTATCATCAGGTCTTAATTTATTGGTACGTGCAGCATCAGCCAATGCGTTTACATTCTTTGCCAATCCAACCAAACCCAATTGTTCTGCATTTTTAATTACAGGAACAATTAAATTTTTATTGGGTAATGCAGTGGCCATTCCAATATTATAATAATTTTTTATCATAATTCTATCACCTTCAACAGAACTATTGATGATCGGATAACGTTTCATTACTCTCACCAGGCATTCAATAAACATTGGTGTGAAAGTGATTTTTGTTCCGGCTTTCTTTTCAAAATCAGTTTTAATTCCATCTCTCCATAAAACCATATTGGTAACATCAGCTTCTGCAAAACTGGTGACATGCGCACTCGTTTGTTTGCTATCCACCATGTGTTTAGCAATCAGTTTACGCATTCTATCCATTTCAAAAATTTCAACAGATGGTTTCGGTGTTTCAGTTGGTTCTGAAATAACTGAAGGTGCAACATAAGTTGATTCGTATGAATGAGTTTCTTCTGCAACTGCTTTTGATGCAACCGGCGGAGGCGCAGGACTTGGTACAAAAACTTGTTCCGGTTGTTTTGTATGAACAGGTTGTGGTTGCGCTGTAATAATTTCTTGTGGAGCGAATACCGGTGATGGTTCTGCAATTTTTTGTTCTTGATAAACCGGTGTTGGCTGTTCTGCTTGTTTTGCATGAACAACAACTGGTTCTGCAGATATTACAGGCGTAGGAACAGTTGGTTGTATTGGTGCTGCAACAGGTGGAATGTAAGCCGGTGGTTGCGGTGCTGGAACATATGTGGGAACCTTGCCTGATCTTTTATCAGCTATGTATTTTAAAACATCTTTTTTACTAACTCTGCCTTCTGCACCTGTTCCCGGAATTCTTTCTAGTTCACTTAAACTTAATCCTTCACTATTGGCAATATTTAAAACCAATGGGGAGAAGAATTTATTATTACCACCAGATTTTGGAGCCGAATATTCATGCACATTAGGTACATAAGGGATTGGTTCAGGTTCTGCAATTGGTTTAACAGTTTCTTGATAGGAAACTATTGTTGGTATTGTTTGCGGAGCAGGTGCGGAAATATTTGGTTGAGTTGTTGGAGTAGATATTGTTTCAGCAACTTCAATCTTTGCAATTACAGCGCCTACAGGCACTACATCATTATCATTAAAAAGTATTTCTGTAATAATGCCGCTAACAGTCGATGGAACTTCGCTATCAACTTTGTCGGTAGCAATATCCAAAACAGTTTCATCTTGTTTTACCTGGTCGCCAACTTTTTTATGCCAACGCAAAACAGTTGCTTCCATTATGCTTTCACCCATTTTGGGCATTACCAAATCTACTATTGCCATACTAATCGTTCAGATTTTAATGGGATAAATTGTACCAGCTAATCCATACTGCCTTTTCTTTTGCAATAAATTCTCAAATAACAAATCGGGTAAATAATTAACTCATTGAAAACAAAATTCTAACAAATAAAAATCAATAAAAACATTATTTAACCTTATGTAAAATGAGCGGCAAGCAAAAGCAAACCTTTATCAAAAATAATTTTTAACTGTTGAAAGTTATTCAACGGTTATCCACAATTAACTGACGCATTAAATTTAAAGCATTCATTGCAGTTAATTGAATATTTCTTGCACGATCAAAACGAAAATGAAATTTCTTTGCAATTAACTTGTTTTTACCTGCTACTGCAATCCATGCAGTACCTATCGGCTTTTCCTGTGTTTCACCACCGGGTCCCATAATGCCGCTCACTGCAATAGCATAATCAGTATTCATTATTTTCATCACATTCTGAACCATTTCTGTAACAGTTTCTTCACTTACTGCACCAACAGTGTTTAATGTTTTATTTTGCACTTTTAATACATCTTCTTTAACTGCATAAGAATAACTTACAACTGATCCTTCATAATATGAAGATGAACCGGGAACTGACGTCAATAAGTGTGCAATATAGCCACCGGTGCAGCTTTCAGCGGTTGAAATGGTTTCGTTTCTTTCTTTTAATAATCTCCCGATTACTGCTTCCATCGGTATATCTTCATCGATTACCAGATAGGCTTGGACTAAATTCTTTAACGTTGCGAACAATGCATCTATCTCTTCAATCAATTTATTTTTATCATTACTAAAACCTGTCAAACGCAAACGAACCATTCCGTAATTTGGCAAATAAGCCAATTTGATATGTGAAGGGATGATGGCTTCAAAATCTTTGATCATTTCAGCTAAAAAAGATTCCCCTACACCGGCCGTTAATAATGTTCTGTGTTCAATAAAACCGGTATTGAATTTTTGAGTGATGATATTCAACGAATGATTGCTCATAATCCATTTCATCTCATGCGGTACGCCGGGTAAAGCGATAAAAATTTTGTTATCTTTTTCAAATAACATTCCGGGAGCTGTTCCTCTTTCATTTTTTAATACTGTACAGACATCAGGCACTTCAGCTTGCTTCATATTACGTTCAATCATCGGGCGCTTCAACACATTTTCAAACAAATCAGTAATATAATCCAATGTTGGTTGATGCATAATCATCTTTCCGCCAAAATATTCGCACAATAAAGGTTTAGTTATATCATCTGCAGTAGGGCCTAATCCACCGGTCAATAAAATAATATCTGCCTGTTTACTTTCTTCATCCAATGCATTCCAGATATCTTCATACACATCGCCAACAGCTATGCGATGTTTTACAGGCACGCCAATTTTATTTAACTCCTGTGCTATCCAGGCACTATTGGTATCAATCACCTGACCAATCAATAATTCATCTCCAATAGTAATAATCGTTGCAAAAACTTTTTTCATACACTACTTCCGTATAATTTTAATGCAAAGTAACAGAGAATGGGCAAAACATATAAGTTAACAATAAGTTTATTATTGCTTACAAATATTTTATGGTCGCAATCAATTCATGAAAAAATAGACAATGCCGTAAAACACTTACTGGCAGACAGTTCTATGAAACATGCTTTGCTAGGTTTGTGTGTAGTGAATAGCAATACCAACGAAGTAGTTTATGATATAAATGCGGAAATCGGATTAGCACCTGCCAGTTGCCAGAAAATATTTACCAGCATTGCAGCTATGGATATTTTGGGGCATGATTACCGATTTAAAACAGAATTGGGTTATAATGGTGTAATAAAAAATGGAGAATTGAATGGTAATTTATTTTTGATTGGATATGGAGATCCTACATTAGGAAGTTGGCGATTTAATGAAACGAAAGATTCTGTTGTATTAAATAAATGGATGCATGAAATTAAAAATATCGGCATTAAAAAAATAAATGGAAATGTGTATTTAGATAATTCTAAATTTTCTTTTAATCCGATTCCCGGCGGATGGATATGGGATGATATCGGTAATTATTACGGCGCGGGGCATTGGGGATTGAATTGGCACGAGAATCAATATGACCTTGTATTACAGCCGGGTAAAAATGTTGGAGATGAAACAAAAATAATAAGAACAGTCCCGGTATTACAAGTAAATTCTTTTCCAAACTTTATTACAACCGGAAAAAACGGAAGTGGCGATAATGGGTATATTTATTCATCGCCTTATTCGGTCTTTAATTTTGCAGAAGGAACCATTCCTAAGCAAGAAAAAGAATTTATCATATCGGGCTCCATTTCATCTTCAGCATATCAGTATTCTTCATTGCTTGAAAAAAAACTAAATGAAAGCAGTATTTTAATAAGTGGGAAAATAAAAAGTTCAGAAGAAATATTGCTGAATAAAAATCTGTTGCCCCAACCATCAATCATTTTTTACAAACATTATTCTCCCTCACTCGATTCTGTTAATTATTATTTCTTAAAACGCAGTATTAATTTATATGGCGAAGCATTGATTAAAACAATGGCGTATGAAAAAACCGGCTTTGGTAATACTGACTCTGGCATAGCAATTATAAAAAAATATTGGCAGGAGCGGGGTATTGAAAAATCTGCTTTGCACATGATGGATGGCAGTGGCTTATCTCCCCAAAACCGCGTTACAGCTAATGCTTTGGTCACTGCATTGCAATATGCAAAAACGAAAACATGGTACCCATCATTTTATTTTGATATGCCTGAATACAACCAAATGAAATTAAAAAGCGGCAGCATCAACGGAGCCAGAAGTTTTGCCGGATATCATATTGCAAAGGATGGAATATCTTATACAATGGCAATCATTGTAAATAATTATGATGGCCCTTCAGTTGCCATCGTTAATAAAATGTTTTTAATATTGAATGAATTAAAGTAATTAACTTTCACCTCTTCAAAAAACTAACGACAATGAAAGAACAAAATTTTAAAAACCATCCAAGGTTTGTTCCTGCTTATCACTATGTTGCTTCGCTTTTATTGATAGCTATTTTAATTGGGTCTTTTATCAATCTGGCGCACAGTACAAAAGAAACTGTATACTCGGCCTCACTTATTTCTGCTTTAACTGTTGTGTCGATCATTATCTGGTTTTATATGCGTGTGTTTGCATTGAAAGCGCAGGACAGAGCCATTCGTGCAGAAGAAAACTTTCGTCATTTTATTTTAACAGGCAAGCCATTAGACAAAGCCCTGCATTTATCTCAAATCATTGCGTTGCGCTTTGCAAGTGATGAAGAATTTGTTGAATTAGCAAAACGTGCAGTAGCTGAAAACCTTACTCCTAAACAAATAAAACAATCTGTAAAGCATTGGAGAGCCGATCATCATCGAGCATAAGCTAAACAAAAAAAGGCAATAATTTTTTTCTAAGCTCTTCCGGCATAGTAATTTTATTTCTTGTCTTTGCGTCAAGAAAATACAAAATAACTTTTCCTGAAGTCAGCATTTTGCCTTTTTCGTTATACACTTCCTGAAAAAATTCTATTCTATGCGTAGTCGTTAATTCGCGTATCTGTGTTTTAACAGTAAGCAGATCATCATAAGTGGCCGGACGTAAATATTTAATGTGCAATTCCACTACCGGCATAATCACGCCTTGCTCTTCCATATCTTTATACGTATAGCCTAACTGACGAATGCTCTCAACTCTCCCTACTTCAAAATACTGGGCATAATTTCCATAATATACAATATTCATCTGATCTGTTTCTGCATAGCGCACTCTTACTTGTGTGGTTGTTTCGTACATGTTAAAGTAGGATTTGTGGGTAAAGTTAATCTTGTTTCTTCTTTATGCACAAATAATGGAATGATGTTTGTTTAAGTTTCTTCTGTGTTAATTTTAAGTGTTTTTACTTTTTATTAAGAAACAAACAGGAATCTTTGTTATTCAATTATGCGAACATCCTTCAAAATATTTTTTGCTTGTTATTGTTGTTGCAGCATCAATATTGCTATATCACAATCTACCAAATTCAATAATGATCCCGATGCTGATTTTAAGCAAGCAAAAGAATTCTTTCAAAAAGAACAGTATAGTTTAGCGTATCCGGTATTTAAGAATTTATATAGCAACGGTATCGGCAATACCAATTATCCGATCAGTATTCAAACCGAAGCGAAATATTATTATATCACTTGCGGATTAAAATTGAATGATGCTACTGCAGAGCCTTTAGCCATTGACTTCATTGATCTGGAACATCATGAGCCGCGTATTCAAATGATGAGTTATCAATTGGCAGAATATTATTTCCGCAAGAAAAATTTTGCAGAGGCCTTAACTTATTTTAATAAAGCCGGAATTGATAATTTATCCAATGCAGAAATTGCGGAGCTGAAATTTAATAAAGGCTATTGCTATTTCTCTATGCAGCAATTCAATGAAGCAAAACCTTTGTTTAATGCAATCAGGCAAATAAAATCCGATCCTAATTATTTTGATGCCAACTATTATTACGGTTTTATCAATTTTTATGAAAAGAATTATGCAGAAGCATTGCCGTCTTTCTTAATCGCAGTAAATGATGCGACTTATCAAAACATTGTTCCATTCTACATTGCAGAGATTTATTATTTTAACGGAGACAGAGATAAAGCATTGCAATATGCGGAACAATCCATTCAAAAAGGCGGACAATTTTATGATATTTCTTTAAAGCAATTGGCCGGTCATTTACATTTTGAAAAAAGAGAATACGCAAAAGCATTGCCTTATTTGCAAGAATATGTGCAGAAGAATGATAAAGTAAGCAGAGCTGATTTATATGAATTGTCCTATTGCTTCTATGCTGCAGGTAATTGGGATAAAAGCATCGAAGGATTTAAACAATTAGGCGGAAAAGAAGATTCATTGGCGCAGAACAGCATGTATTTACTGGCGGATGCTTATTTAAAGACCGATCAAAAAACAAATGCACGAAATGCGTTTTTATTTTGCGCAAGCAATAACAGCAATGCAACACAAAAAGAAATTTCTTCTTTCAGTTATGCCAAATTAAGTTACGAATTAGGTTATTTGGATATTGCTTTGAAAGGATTACAAAACTTTATTTCATCTTATCCCTCTTCCGGTTATATTCCGGAAGCTAAAGAATTGGAAGTGTCTGTATTAGCGAATACCAGTAATTATAAAGATGCATTGACTTTATTTGAGAGTTTGCCTAAACAAAGCGAAAGCATAAGGAAAATATATCCGAGAATATTATATGGCAGAGCGGTAGAGTTGTTGAATGATCAGCGTATAGATAGTGCAAATACTTTACTGACAAGGGTTTTATCATTGCCTTATAATCAGCAACCATTACAATTTGTTTATTTCTGGAAAGGAGAGATTGCGTACAGAAATGGAAATATCGATGAAGCAATATTGTATCTCACCGATTATTTAAAGAATCCGCAGGTAAACGGCGAAGTGAATATCATCAATGCAAAATATGATCTGGCTTATGCATTGTTGAAGAAAGAAGATTATAAAAATGCATTGGAATATTTTCAGCAGGTCGCTAAAAATATTTCTTTTAATTCAAGTGCGATTGAACAGGATGCTTATATAAGAGCTGCAGATTGTTATTTCATGAATAAGAGTTTTAAGCAATCATTAGCGATGTATGATCATGTGATTGGCTTAAATGGTAGAAATGCCGATTACGCTTTATTTCAAAAAGCGATTATTTACGGAGCGATGAATAAAAGTGTTGACAAATTAGGGTTATTGCAAACTTTATTAATCAAATATCCAACTTCTCTTTTAATAGCTGATGTGAATATGGAAATGGCCAATACTTATCTGGCAGATGAAGATTATGAAAATGCTGTTACCCCATTAAACAATGTATTAAAAAATAAGGAAGCATCTGCATTACAACCACAAGCGTATTTAAAAACCGGTGTCGCTTATTTTAATTTAAAGAAGAATGATGATGCATTAAATTATTTTAAACAATTGGTTGCTAAATATCCTAATTCTCAGGAAAGTGATGAAGCTGTTGAATACATCAGAAATATTTTTATTGCCAATCAGCAACCGGGTGATTTTATCTCTTTTATGCGACAAAATGGTAAAAATGTTTCTTATAATGAAGAGGATTCTCTGACCTATCGTGCAGCAGTTATGCGTTATGAAATGAAAGATTTTAATAATGCCCGACAAGGATTAGCAGATTATCTTTCTAAATTCTCCGGTGGTCGTTATGCAATAGAAGCAAATTATTTTTTAGCAGAGATCAATATCAGCAATAAAGAATTCAATTCTGCTTTGCCTTTCTACAATGCAGTAGCAGCAAAAGCTCCCAATAAATATGCAGAGCGCAGCGCATTACAAAGTGCACGCATTTATTATTTTGATTTGAAGGATTATGCCAATGCAGAAAACTACTATCAGCAATTGAAATCCATTGCTGCTCAGCAAGAAAATAAATTAGAAGCAATGCGTGGATTATTACGTTGTCAGTACAAATTACAACAATGGAAAGAGGCTGCTGCCAATGCTCAGGATATTCTGCAGGAAAAAGGAACAGCATCAGATGACAGAATGATGGCCAATTTAATTGTTGCTAACAACTTTCAACTCAGTAATCAATTAGATGAAGCGATTAATGCATACAAACAAGTAGTTGCTATTGGTAAATCTGAATTTGGCGCTGAAGCTAAATATCATATTGCCGAAATTTTATTTCTTCAAAATAAATTAAGTGAAGCCGAGAAGGCAGCATTTGATATCATTAAAAAGGAAGGTTCTTATGAATATTGGGTTACGAAGAGCTATATTTTATTAGGGGATATTTATTTTAAAGAGAAAGACCTGTTTAATGCTGAAGCTACATTTAAAAGTGTTGCTGATAATGCATCCAATGATGATTTGAAAAAAGAAGCGCAACAAAAATTGGATATTGTTTCACAAGAAAAAGCAAAGACAGAAAAAGTTGAACCACAATAAAGCATTTGAATTAATGAACGCAAATTATAAAATAGTATTTTTCATCCTGATGATTTGTATTCCTTTCGCAACTGTACATGCGCAAAAGAAAGCAAAGAAAAAATCAGCTGCTGCACATGCAAAAAAGAAAAAAACGATTACTAAAAAACCTGTTAAACAAATATCTGCAGTAACAGCACCCGCTGTTTTAATGAATACAGTTCGTCAAAAAGCCACGGATAATATTTTAAAAGACAGTACACCTAAAACAGTTACCATCACTTCTTCTTTTAAACCTACTTTGCGCAATGCTGCAAAAATTAATTTTACAGCATCAGCGCCGATATTAGATACCACAAGGATTCCGTTGACTTATAATATTCCTTCGCAGAATTTATTTTTCTCTTATCAGCCCATTGCCATTAAACCTTTGGCATTAAGTATAGATACAGGTTTTCATTGGGAGAATGATAAATTCATCAAAGCAGGTTTTGGGAATTATTCAACGCCATATATTGAAACAGGAATGGCTTTTGGTGACGGACAAAATTCAACTATCCGTTTAGATGGAAAATATATTTCATCAAAAGGCAATCTTCCTTTTCAACAATATTCGCAATTGCATATTGGCATGTTAGGTATTTTCAATACTGCAAAAGATAATGAGATCACCGCCAGAGTATTTTTAGACAACAGCCTGCAATACAAATATGGTTATCAGCCCGATACATTGAAGTTTACCAAAGATCAATTAGAACAACAATTCAATAATGTAGGGATTGAATTAGGATTGAGAAATAAAGCGCCAACTGATTTTGGAATAACTTATCATCCGCAAATTCATTTGAATTATTTTTCAGACAATAAAAATGCACAGGAGTTGGATTTTGTTGGTAAAGCTGCACTGAATAAGGCTTTTGGCAGATTGGTAGCTTTTGATATCAGTGCTACTGCCGATATCACGAAACTCAATGTTCCTTTAATTCCCAATCCATTAAACATTACCAATAATTTATTTTATATCAATCCAACCATACAGTTTCATACACCTGATGTAAAATTATATGCAGGTATTCAACCTTCATGGGATAATCAAGTGTTTTCTATGTTACCCAATTTTACCGCAGAAGCAAAGATTAAAGATGAAAAATTTATTTTTCAGGCAGGATGGGTAGGTTATTATAATAAGAACACGTATCAATCCTTGTCGGCATTTAACCCCTGGATAGATGAACCCACTCAATTACAAAACACCAAAGTGCAGGAAGAGTATGCCGGCTTTAAAGGCAGTGCTGGCAAACATTTAACTTATAATGCAAGAATATCGTTCTTGCAAATCAATAATCAGGCATTGTTTGTAAATGATACGGCAAAATTAAATAATCAATCTTTTAAAGTATTGTATGAGCCGCAATTACAAGGCTTGCGCTTGCATGGAGAAATTGGTTATAGCGATCATGAAAAATTGTCCATGATCGCCGCATTAACTTTTACACAATATACCAATGAAGCAAAATACAATAAGCCTTATGGATTGTTGCCTTTGGAATTAACCGGCACTTTACGCTATAAAATTTTGAAGGATCTGCACTTAAAATCAGATATTTTTTTCTGGGATGGAGCCAATTACCAAACCAATCACCTGCAATCGCAAAAATCACCTGCTGCGCTGGATTTCAATCTGGGAGCGGAGTTTACTGTTTTGCCAAAATTAAATCTATGGCTTCAATTTAATAATTTGCTCAATAGCCATTATCAAAGATGGAATCAATATGATGTTTTAGGTTTCAATGTTTTGGGAGGAGTTGTATATTCGTTCCACTAAAGTGGAAAAACCTGATGTACGAACTGTTTTATAAATACCTGATCTTAAATCATAAAGTGAGCTTGCCCGGCATTGGAACTTTTTTTGTTGAAAGAGTTCCCGCTAAAATGGATTTCGTTTCCCGTTCATTATTTGCGCCTTCCGAAGTAATTGTTTTTAATAAAGATTATCAGGCAACAGATAAAGGGTTATACGATTATATTCAATCAAAATTAGCGCTCAACGAAATAGAAGCCATCACACAATTCAACGATTTTGCGCATCAGGTAAAAGATAAAGCAACACAACCGGGCGGCACACATTTACCCGGTATCGGGTTGTTGCGTACCGATTTTGATGGCTCTCTGTATTTTTTGGCCGATGAAAACAAATCATCCTTAAAACAAATTTTTCTCGATCATTCATCAACTACTGCTAATGCAAATTTGGTGGATGTGTATGATACCGCCGAATCAACCATCATCACACAGGAAGTGGAGATTTCTTCTGAACAAAAAATAGTGGTTAATAAACAGGAAGATTATTGGTGGGTATATGCCATCATCCTTGCATTAATGGGCGTTGGCGCTTTATTGTATTACTATATTTAATATTCAGATACCAACTTTTGTTTTACATGGAATCGTCCCTTGCGTCGCAATCACTTCATCAGCATAACAATAATCAACTATTGATTCATTACAATCATTGTCCTGTTTGTAACAGCAGTAATATTTCCAAAGCCTTATCAGCAGAAGATTTTACCGTTTCTCATCAATTATTCGAAATATGGCATTGTAATAATTGTTCTTTGCGGTTTACACAAAACATTCCGGATGTTAATGCGATTGGTGTGTATTATCAATCTGCTGCTTATGTTTCTCATTCCGATACCCAGGAAGGATTGATCAATCGTTTGTATCATATTGTTCGCAATTATACCTTGCAATCGAAAAGAAGATTGATTGAAAAGGAGTGTGGCATACAAAACGGAAACTTATTAGAGGTAGGTGCAGGTACCGGTGCATTTTCTAATGCAATGAAAACAGCAGGATGGGTGGTAACAGGATTAGAACCAGATGCGACTGCAAGACAAAAAGCAATAGAAAAATTTTCTTTGTCATTGCAATTACCTGAAAATTTATATCAATTAGAAAAAGATCAATTCAATGCCATTACCATGTGGCATGTACTGGAACATGTGCATGATCTGCACGGATATATGGAAGCTTTTCATCGTGTGTTAAAAACAAACGGGAAATTGTTTATCGCTGTACCCAATTATACCGGTTATGATGCAAAAAAGTATAACGAATTTTGGGCTGCGTATGATGTTCCCAGGCATTTATATCATTTCTCTCCAGTAAGCATGGGAACATTAGCTAAGCTGAAAGGCTTTCGTATAAAGGCTTTCAAGCCCATGTGGTTTGATAGTTTTTATGTTAGTATGCTGAGTGAGCAATATAAAAATGGTAAAGCAAATACTATTGCAGCGCTTATTAACGGGTTAATTTCTAACTTAAAAGCAATAGGCAATCCTAAAAATTGCAGTTCGGTTATTTATGTATTGGAGAAGATTAATTAAACTTCACTTCAAATAATTTACTCCAGTTTTTTCCGGTAATAAAAAATCTTTTCTGAGTAGAATCATAAGCAATACCATTCAATACATCTGCTCTGTCGTTTTGTAATTGGCCGGCAGTATTCCATATCTTAGACAAATCAGCTTTTGCAACAACAGAGCCGGTGTTGGGATCGATCTTTACAATAATATCTCTTTGCCAAACATTGGCATAAATAAATCCGTTTACATATTCTAACTCGTTGATGCTTGACAATGGGCCATTATTATCTGTTACACTTACTTCTTTTACTATGTCAAAGGTATTCGGGTCTCTGTAAACCAACTTTTCCGTTTTATTATCCATGATCAAATACTTGCCGTCGTTGGTCATACCCCAACCTTCACCATCGTAATTGAATTCTTTTAGTTTATTAAAAGTTTTCAAATCATACACAAAACATTTCCCTTCTTTATAAGTTAGCTCATAGATTTTATCATTTAAAACAGTAATACCTTCTCCAAAATATGCTTTAGATAAATTTATTTTTTGTACATCTTTTCCTGTAATTAAATCAACTTTAGCCAATTTACTTTTACCAATATAATCAGGATCGCCACTGCCTTCGTATAAAAAACCATCATGCCATTCCAAACCTTCTAAAAAAGAAGTCGAATCATGCGGATAAATATTGGTAACGGTATAATTCATAGTTGCAGGAACAACAACACTTGAATTATTTATACTGTCATTATCAGTGGTATTATGACAAGCAGTGAACACTATCACTGCAATTACAAGAAGTTTACTATTCATGGAAAGAGATTATCTGATTTTTATTACAGAAATTAAAGCGAATTTCAGGAATTTGCTGCAATCAAATGATTAAAGCATTTGTGTACCTCGTTAAAATTCGTGTAATTATTTTATACGTTGAATCTGAAGTGCATCACATCTCCATCCTTTACCAAATAATCTTTTCCTTCAATTCTTAAACGGCCATTTTCTCTGCAGGCTGCTTCACTGCCATACTTAATAAAATCATCAAATGCAATTACTTCGGCTTTAATGAAACCCTTCTCAAAGTCTGTATGGATAACACTTGCAGCCTGTGGGGCTTTCCATCCTCTATGTATGGTCCAGGCTCTCACTTCTTGTACACCGGCAGTAAAATAAGTTTCCAGATCCAATAAATGATAGGCGGTTCTGATCAATCTGTTCAATGCAGGCTCTTTCATTCCGTATTCTTCCATAAATAATTGCCGGTCTTCCGGTGCTTCCATTTCTGCGATCTGTGCTTCTATATTATTGCACATTACAATCACCTCTGCATTTTCATCTTTCACTGCTTCTTTCAATAAGGCTGAATATTTATTGCCGGTGTGCATACTCGCTTCATCAACATTGGCCACATACAAAACAGATTTATCAGTCAATAAAAACAAATCAGCGATGGCTACTTTCTCTTCTTTTGATAATCCTAATGAACGAATGCTTTTCCCTTTTTCCAAATGCGCTTTACATCTTTGCAGGATTTCAAATTCTACTTTCATTTTCGGATCGGTCTTGGCTAATTTCTCTGCCTTACCGGCTTTTCTTTCTACGCTGTCCAAATCTTTTAATTGCAATTCCGTATCAATAATTTCTTTATCACCAACCGGATTGATGGCACCTTCATCACGCAATATATTTTCATCTTCAAAACAACGTATCACATGAATAATGGCATCCACTTCACGGATATTGCCTAAAAATTTATTGCCCAATCCTTCGCCTTTGCTGGCACCACGAACCAATCCTGCAATATCAACGATCTCTAACTGCGTTGGTACAATTCTGTTGGGTTTCACTAATTCTGCTAATTTATTCAATCGTTCATCCGGTACATCCACCAAACCAACATTGGGTTCAATGGTGCAGAAACGATAATTACTCGCCTGTGCTTTGGCACTATTGCTCACTGCATTAAATAAAGTTGATTTGCCAACATTGGGTAATCCCACAATTCCTGCTTGTAAAGCCATAACAATTTTAAATTTAATATTTGCGAAGTACAATTTGTTTTATCAACTGCAATACTTTCTTCAGCTTTGGTTGTGTCACTCACTTGTACGTTCTGTTCTTTGATCGACAAAAAATTATCGAGCCGCAAAAGTAATATTATTGCAATAGCAAGTTGCTAAAATATTATTTCTTATTTTTCATGAAATAAACTGCATTCATCATGGCGTTAAACATTGTTTGGATCGGCTTCTTTATCATCGCTTTTGTTATTGCATTGTATAAATTTATTTTTCTGCACGATACAGAGATCTTTAAAACCCTTGTGGATGGGATGTTTGACAGTGCAAAAGGGTCTGTGATGGATGTGGCATTCCCCTTAGCCGGAACCATGGTTTTCTTTTTAGGCTTGATGAATATTGCTGAAAAAGCAGGCGCCATCAATAAATTGGCAAAATGGCTGAACCCGTTTATGAAAAGATTATTTCCCGAAGTGCCGGATAATCATCCTGCTATGGGACAAATGGTGATGAACTTTTCAGCGAATATGTTAGGATTGGATAATGCGGCCACTCCATTCGGGTTAAAAGCTATGGAGAGCTTACAATCATTAAATCCGCAAAAAGAAAGAGCCACCAATGCGCAGATTATGTTTTTGGTATTGCATACCAGCGGGTTAACATTAATTCCATTATCCATTATCACTTATCGAATTGCATCGGGGTCACATAATCCGGCAAGTATTTTTATTCCCTGTGTCTTGGGTACATTATGCGCAACCATGGCTGCGATTATTGTGGTTGGTTTTTGGCAAAAAATAAAATGGGATATTGTATTGATCGGTTGGTTGGCTGCATTACTCGCTATCATGGGAGCTGTATTGTTTTGGGTAAATGGATTGAATCCTGATCAAAAACAAATCTTCAGTAAAGTATCGGGTAATTTAATTTTATTGTTGATTGTTGTATTGATCATTATCGGTGGTGTTTGGAAAAAAGTAAATGTATTTGATAGCTTTATAGATGGTGCAAAGCATGGCTTTGAAGTAGTGTTAAAAATAATTCCTTATCTCGTTGGAATGTTAGTGGCGATAAGGGTTTTCAGGGATAGCGGTGCATTGGGTTATATGGTAAACGGATTGACGTATTTAATTCAATTAACCGGAATGAATTCAGATTTTACACCAGCATTACCTGTTGCCATCATGTGTCCTTTCAGTGGTTCGGGTTCCCGTGCATTAATGCTGGATGTAATGAAAACGAGTGGCGCCGATTCATTTGTCGGACAATTGGCTTCTACTTTTCGGGGTTCATCGGATGCAACTTTTTATATCATTGCTTTATATTTTGGCAGTGTGAACATTAAGAAAGTGAGGTATGCTGTTGCCGCAGGAATTATCACTGATTTGATAGGGGTTATCGCAACTATAATTATTGCGTATATATTTTTCAGATAAATTTACCATCATTCGAGAAACTCATTATGACAAAAATTTATGGTCATGCTGAAGTTCTCGAAGCAGACAATAATTTTTTTAATTGTTGAACACCTTCACTTGCTGTTGCTTCTATTTGTATTAAGTTTTTGATAGAAGCTGTTTCAGGTATTTTTTTATCAATGATGAATTTTTTGGAATAGGGCGGTGCATAATTCATTAAACCTGCAGCAGGATATACTTGTAAAGAAGTACCGATCACTACTAATATTTCTGCGGTCATAACCATACTTAATGCCAATTCAATCATGGGTACGGGTTCTTCAAACCAAACAATATGCGGCCGTAATTGAAAGCCATCCGGTGCCAGGTCTCCGACATGTATATCATCACGAATTGCATAAGTTGTATTTTCATCAGCAACACTCCGCATCTTACATATTTCGCCATGCAAATGCAACACTTTTTTACTGCCCGCACGTTCATGTAAGTCATCAATATTTTGCGTGATAATCTGCACATCAAAATCATTTTCCAATTCAGCTAAGCCAATATGCGCTGCATTCGGTTTGGCATTTGCAACCTCTTTCCTGCGCATATTATAAAAGTCCAGCACCAATTGCGGGTTCGCTGCAAAGCCACGTGGTGTGGCTACTTCATATACATTATATCCTTCCCATAAACCATCGCTGTCACGAAATGTTTTTAATCCGCTTTCTGCGCTGATGCCTGCACCGGTTAATACAACTAATTTTTGTTTGGGCATGATTAAAGATACTGGAGAAATGAATAAGCAATCGTTAGAAAAAATTGTATTCAATTTTCTATAGAAATAAACTATGGCTGTCTTTATCAGTAAATGAAATGACAGAATTGTTCCATTTTCTTGCTATGAATATTGGATTGCCGGAATCTTTTATTGCTGATATATTCTTCGTTTTAGCAAAGCTGTAAGCAGCTTTAACTACATCAGCTTTTGTATAAATGCCTTAAATCGAATCTGCAGTAAAATCATATCAAATTTTACGGAGTCTTTTGATTCTACTTGCTTTTAATGATTAAAAATCGCAGGCCTGTGGTATAAAAATATTGCAAACAATAAAAAGTAACCTTTATCAACAGTTAAAATGAAAAAAGCGTTTCTTTTTCTGAAACGCTTTTAATTTGTAACGATAATTTTTTACTTCATTCCGCTTAACTCCATTATAATTTCCCACTCATTTTCTTTCACTGTTTGAACGGATAATCTGCCCAATCTTACTAAGTCCATTTGCTGCAAACGCTTGTCTGCCTTGATTTGTACAAGACTAACCGGTTTCTTTAATTTTTTATGCGGCTTTAAATCAACCACTACCCATGCATCTTCATCTGTTGTGGGATCCTGATAAGATTCTTTCACCACTTTGGCAATGCCAACAATTTCCATTCCTTCATTGCTGTGATACCATAAAACCAGATCACCTTTTTTCATGGCACGTAAATTATTGCGTGCTGCATAATTGCGAACTCCATCCCAAAATGTTTGCCCGTCTTTTTCAAACTGTTCCCAGCTATATTTAAAAGGTTCTGATTTAACTAACCAATAAGACATTATTTTAAATTTTAAATGTTATATGTTGAATGAAAGATCCTTCAATTTTAAAAATTATCATTCACTTGCAAGTATATCTGCCAGGTGCAATACTTTTAAATGGTTGCCATTGTGTTTAATCCTGCCATCCATATGCATTAAGCAACTCATGTCGGTACTAACTATATATTCAGCTTCTGTTGCTTTAGCGTTCGTTATTTTTTGATCAGCCATCGCCACACTGATGTTTTCAAACTTTACTGCAAAGCTGCCGCCGAAACCGCAACAGGTTTCTGCATCATTCATCTCAACCAATTCCAATCCTTTTACCTTACTTAATAATTGTCTGGGCTCATTTTTTATGTTGCATTCACGTAAACCTGCGCAACTGTCGTGATACGTTACTTTCCCGTTGAATGCTGCACCGATATCATCAACTTTTAAAATGTTCACCAAGAACTCACTCAATTCAAAAACTTTATCCGTTACTGTTTTAACTTCTTTATTGTTAGAGGCGTTTTCAAAAAGTTTTTGGTAATAATTTCTCACAAAGCCCACACAGCTTGCACTTGGAGCAACAATGTATTCAGCGCCTTTAAAATCTTTAATAAACTTATTGCATACCTCTTTGGCTTCTCCCCAAAAGCCTGCGTTGTAAGCAGGTTGGCCACAACAGGTTTGATTGGTGTTATAGTCAACTGTGCAGCCGGCTTTCTTTAATACGCTGATCATATTGAAAGCAATAGTAGGGTAGAGCTGATCAATAAAACAAGGAACAAAAATTTGAACATTCATAGAAACGAAGATACACAGAACAATAAAGGCATCCAATGGGTGGATGCCTTTAAGAAAATATTTTTTGAAAGAATTTAATTCACACTCAAATCATTCTTCTCTGCACTTAAGCGATAAATGTATTTATCAGATTGAAAAGCCCTGTCAGTTTTAGGGTATTTTGCTTTAATCTCTTTATACAATTCAACAGCTTCTTTTGTCTTGCCTAAGGTTTCAGATAACAATGCAGCACGGAATAAGTATTCAGATGAACTGCTTTCATCTTTATCAAAAGCTCTTCCGGCTTTTTCATAATAATCAACTGCATCAGCCTTTTTATTCAATTCAGAATAAGCATCAGCCAAAGCACCGTATGCCAGCATTTGAATTTGGGGCGCGCTGGTAGAAAATTCTTTTAAATGATCAACTGCATTACTGAATTCGCCCAATTTTAAATAACTGATACCTGCATAATAATGTGCAAGGTTGGCTGTTTTGGTGCCGCCATAATTTTTAATAATGTACAATACACCTTTATTGGTGCCATCTCCGTCTAATACCAAACGGGATGAATCTTTTGCAAAATATTGTTGAGCAGGATAAATCGCATCAATGGCTTTTTCTTCTTTTGGTGTTAAGATATATTCATTATATCCATACCATCCGCCAACAACTACTATCAAAGAACCGGCAGCAATTAAAATTATTTTTGAATATTTTTTCCAAAAGCCCTCTAATTGTAATAATGGGTCTTTCTCAACATGTTCAACTTTGTGTTCGCTCATTATATTTTATTTTATCAATGAAAAGAGTTAATCAACTATATATGGATAATGGTCATCTACATAAACGTCTTTCAAAACTTCGCTGTCATCCGGCCAGGGGCTTTCTTCAGCGAATTGCACACTTTCCTCAACTACTGAATTAATCTTACTGTCAATTGCATCAATATCGGCTTGTGTAGCAAATTTATTATCTAAGATGGTCTTCAATACCTTTTGAATAGGATCCTGATTTTTATATTCATCTACTTCTTCCTTACTGCGGTATTTCTGCGGATCTGAAATAGAATGACCTTTGTAACGATAGGTTTTCATTTCAATCAAAGTCGGGCCACCGCCTTCTCTTGCACGTTTAACTGCTCTGGCCATACTTTCATGAACCGCTTCCGCTGTCATGCCATCAACTTTATCAGCAGGCATTTCATACGCATCGGCTAATTTATAAATATCAATAACGTTGGAAGTTCTTTCAACAGAAGTTCCCATTGCGTAATTGTTGTTCTCGCAAACATAAATCACCGGTAATTTCCATAACATCGCCAAATTAAACGATTCATGTAAAATACCTTGTCTGGCAGCACCATCACCAAAAAAACACAATACTACATTTTGTGTGCCTTTATA
>Ga0316218_1001559_pt1 | contig 24332 bp, 20 predicted proteins | sample TBH18003metaG_FD_203634 | JGI IMG/M metagenome (GOLD analysis project Ga0316218, IMG submission 203634) | Freshwater microbial communities from Trout Bog Lake, Wisconsin, USA - TBH18003 | ecosystem: Environmental > Aquatic > Freshwater > Lake > Hypolimnion/Profundal zone | place: USA: Wisconsin...
GACGGCGTCGTTGAATATCCATCCCAGACGGCCGCAATGCTGAAACCCTATGTCAATTCCGGTCAGACCGTGCCGACCCTGTTCAGGCAGGCAAGCCTGAATGCCATGGTTGCCGAGGCGGACAAACGCGGTCTGCAGGTGCACATTCATGCCCTCGGTGATGCGGCGGTCAGATCGGCACTGGATGCGTTTGAGCTGGCGCGCAAAGCCAATCCGTCCGGCAAACTGCCCTTTGTTCTGACCCATGCCCAGTTCGTTGCGCCGCAAGACCAGTCCCGTTTTGCTCCAAACCACGTCATCGCGGCACTTCAGTTACTGTGGGCACTGGCTGATCCCAGCACCATCGACATCGTGCAACCTTACCTCGATCCCGAGGAGTACCTGACCATGTATCCGGCCAGAAGTCTGCTCGACATGGGAACGGAAATCGCCGGGGCCAGTGACTGGCCGGTGACCAGCGCGGCGCCGTTTGAAGCAATATACCAGGCTGAGACCCGCCTCGGCGCCAAAGGCGTGCTGTTCCCTGAACAGCGGGTGCCGCGCATCGCGATGCTGTATGCCTATACCAGAAATTCAGCCGATGTACTGAACCAGTCGAAGTCGATCGGATCGCTGGTACCGGGCAAGCGTGCCGATCTGGTGCTGGTAGACCGCGACGTTCTGGTTGTCAGTGCAGAAGAACTCAAGGGTGCCAAAGTGCTGGCTACGATGTTTGGCGGTAAGCAGGTATTTGGTGTGGGGCTGTGATGATGAGCGCTGTACAGTCCGCTGCAATGACTTTCATGCTGATGGCGATCAGTCACGGCGCCATGGCTGATGATGCCGATTTGCCCAAATCGGTATCGGAAGCGATCCGCATGGAGCGCAGCAATACCTTGCCGCGCACTGCACTCTACAATGCGCCCGCATCGATCGCCGCCAGCAAACCGGGCGATTTGCTGAAGATGGAAAAATTCGGCGGCTATTCCCTTCCCAAAGGCGCAGGCGCGGTGCGGATTCTGTACCACTCATTGGATGCCGACCAGCGCGATACCGTGACATCGGGCGTCGTGCTGATTCCCGCCGGTACAGCGCCAGCCGGCGGCTGGCCGGTGATCGCCTGGGCGCACGGCACCAGCGGCGTGGCACGCATGTGCGCACCGTCACTGCAGAAAGATGTGTACTACGGCGAAGAAGGATTGATGCCGATGGTGCGCGCCGGTTACGCCGTCGTGGCGACCGACTACCACGGACTTGGAACCAATGGGGTGCATCAGTACGTCAACAAAATTGCCCAGACCAATGATGTGATTTATTCGATTCCGGCAGCCCGGGCCGCGGTACCGTCACTCGGTAAAAAATGGGTGGTGGATGGGCACTCGCAGGGCGGGCTGGCGGCGTGGGGTGTGGCTGAAGCGGAAACAGAAAGGCAGGATCCGGATTATCTGGGTGCGGTATCGGTAGCCGGTGCGCTGCAGCTGCACAGGGCGTTGACGGAAATGGCCGGCGGCAATGCCGGTGCGGCGAGCTTTTATCTTCCTTTTATGGCGTTTGCTGCCGGTGCTTCCTCGGACGGCGGATTCAAGCCGGCCGACATGCTGAGCGGACCGGCATTGCAGAAATACGAGGACGTCACAAAAAATGGCTGCTGGTTGCACGCCTATGCCAGTTTTCTGAAGCTGCCGGCCGTGCCGCTGCTGCAACCGAACTGGAGCGACGCACCGGCATTACAGCATTTGTTCAACGTCGATCAGCTGGCCGAACTTCCGGTCGGCAAACCGCTGTTTGTGATAGGCGGCGAAGCCGATCTGTCGGTGCCATTTCCGATGCTCAAAGATACGGTGCAAAAGGCGTGCCGGCATGGTGTGCAGCTGACATTGCGTTCCTATCCCGGACTTGATCATGATCCGGTCATGGAATTGTCCACACCAGATCAGCTGGCCTGGATCAGGGATCGATTTGAAGGGAAACCGGCGCTGAACAGCTGTTTTGATCTGTAAGTTTTCGTAATCAGTTTTTACCCACATCGCGGATAAATTGAATCAATCCGTCGAAATATACCTGCTGGTCGTCATACAGTGCCATATGGCTGCCTTTGGGGCAATACAGGTAGCGCCCATTTTTAAGCTGTTCAGACATCATTTCAATATAGGCCGGATCCATCGTGTCGTAGCGTGCACCGATGACCAGAGTCGGAACAGTAATTTCAGGCAAATTGGCCGTGCGATCCCAGTGCGCCAATGCGCCGCTTGCACCCAGTTCGCTTGGTCCCTGCATCGGTATATAAACATTCGGGTTGAGATGTTTGAATGAACGCATGACCGGGTTCGGCCATTGATTGACAGGTATGCGCAGCACGTGGTCCGCATAGTGGAATTGCATCAGCAAATCCATGTAACGAGGGTCATCGTATTTTTTTTTCGCTTCGAGTTCCTTGATTTCGCGAAGTGCGCTTTGATCCATCGCGGGCATGATGACATTTTCGGCGTAGGCGTTATACGCAGGAACACTGGACATCATATTTGAAATGACGAGTGCCTTGAGATTCTGTTGGTACTTCAGCGCATATTCGATTGCCAGCAACCCGCCCCAGGAATGACCATACAGGTAGAAATTTTTGTCGGTCAACCCAAGTGCAATTCGCACCTGTTCGACTTCTTCGACGAAACGTGAGAGGTCGACCAGTTCCGCAATCTCCGGCTGGTCGCTGTAGGCCGAACCTAACTGATCGTAATAGTAATACTCTATGCCGGCACCTGGAAAATAACTGTCGAACGCTTCGAGGTATTCATGCGTGACACCGGGACCGCCATGCAGCAGCAACACTTTGATCGCCGGATTATTCCCTGTGCGCTTGGTCCAGACATTGAAGGTACCTTTTGTGGTGTGGATTGGAATCAGTCGGACCCCGCCTGCAAGAACATCGTTACGGTCGGTATTGTCGAAGTAATTTTTTTCGGTAGCGAAGGCGACCTGTCCTTTTACAACTAGTGGACTGTAACAGATAAAATCGGAGTATTATTATGTTCATGGAGGTCATCATGATACTTACCGACAGTGAACGCATTGAACTTCAGCGACAGGTCTCTGCTCGCAATCTTCGGGCTGATGTGGCGCGCCGAGCGCGTCTGATTTTGTTGCTTTCCGACGGGCATACTTGGGCAGATATTCGAGAAAAACTCGGTTGCTGCAATGACTTTATCGACTTGTGGAGCAAGCGTTTTACTGCAGAACGCCTTGCTGGACTTTACTCGCGACATACGGGACGCGAGCGATTTAAGGTCACCGATAAGATTGAGGCTCGCGTGCTGGCGCGTACGACGAAACACAAACCGGCCGATGGTTCGACGCATTGGTCGAGTCGCAAGCTCGCAGCAGAACTCGGTGACGGGATTTCTCATATGACAATCGCACGCATCTGGGCCAAGCACGGAATCAAGCCGCATCGAGTGGAAGGTTATTTGACGTCGAATGATCCAGACTTTGAGACCAAGGCAGCTGATGTAATTGGTCTGTATTTGAATCCACCCCAGAATGCCGCTGTGTTCTGTGTTGATGAAAAGACGGCGATTCAGGCGCTGGACCGTAAAGATCCGGTCTTGCCACTGTCGCCGGGACGCGCAGAGCGACATGGTTTTGAATACTACAGGCATGGGACGTTGTCCTTGTACGCTGCTTTCAATACCAAGACGGGTGAGGTACTTGGAAAGACGGCAAACAATCATACGTCGGCAGAGTTCGTCGCCTTCCTCACCGATATTGTCGCCAACCAGCCGAAGCGCAAGGAAATCCACGTCATCGCCGACAATCTCTCTGCGCATAAGACCAAGCTCGTCGCCGCGTTCTTGGAACAACACACCAATGTTCATATGCATTTCACTCCAACGTACTCGTCATGGTTAAATCAAGTCGAACTTTGGTTCGCAAAAATTGAGCGCGATGTCATTGCCCGCGGTGTATTCACTTCCGTTTCAGACCTCAAGAGAAAACTTATGCGTTACATCCGCAAATACAACGACGAACCCAAGCCAGTGAAATGGAAGTACTGCGATTTAAGCAAGCGCATCACTCCGGGTTTAACTGTTACAGTCCACTAGTCTGAGATAACTTGGTTTTCTTATGCTTTTCACTATACTGGTTGAATCAAGTCATCTGTATTGCAACGCCATCCTGACTGTCAGCATGAAATTGAATGAATTCAAGGTTCGCCTGAGTATTGTTGTGACCACAGTCATACTGTGTGTTGCCTGGGGTGTGGCTGTCTGGGTGTTTGAATCGGATCAGTATGCCAACCTGACGCAGACGCTGACAGACAAAGAGGCGCTGCACGCCAAAACGCGCGGCGAAACCATCTCGGCCGACATCCAGCGCAGCCTGCGTGTGATGTCCGGGATACCTGAAGTCATGGGCTCATGGAAAGAGTTGATCAGTGTGGTCGAACAGGGTAATCGTGTGGCGGTCTCTGGTCCCGACAAAACTTCAGTCAGACAGAAGGGACTCAACAAAACCGATGTCACCCGGCTGAATCATTTGCTCGCGCTGGCCAAAGTCGACTTTTCTGCCGACATTGTCTGGGTGCTCAATGCCAAGGGCGACTGCATTGCGGCCAGCAATTTTGCCGCACCCCTGTCTTTCATCGGAGCCAATTTCAGGGAGCGCAACTATTACTCGGTAGCCATGAATGGTGAGAATGCCTCACAGTTTGCGGTAGGAAAAATAACCCACGAACCCGGTCTGTATTTTTCATCACCGGTCGTATCTGCCGGGAAAGTCATCGGCGTGGTGGTCGTGAAGGTCGATATTGCCCGCATGACCCATCACATTGATTTGTCCGGCGTCCTGATCGCAGATGAAAACGGCGTTGTCGTGCTGGCAGAAGATGCTGCCTTTGCCATGAAGGCGATTCCGGGCGCCACGGTTAAAAATATGCCCAACGCCAGGCGCCGGCAGATTTATCTGCGAGATCAGTTTGAGTCTATCGATATTCAACCCTGGCCAGGTAATGCGCACCTGTTCAAAATTGGTAACGTCAGGACGCCGTATCTGCTCAATGTCACCAGCGTAGACCGTGACACAATCAAAATTTTCGTTCTGGCTGACGCCAGTCCCATTCTGCAGATGGACCGTGAGTTTTTGCGGATATTTTTTCTGATCACCTTATGTGGTTCTGCGCTCATTGTGATTGGTGCCGGCATGGTCTGGTATTCATACAACAACAACCGGACCAGTGCGCAGTTGCAAAGGCAGCATGATGAACTCGATCAGGCGCAGCATCTGGCAAAAATCGGCAGCTGGAGCTATGACTACACCACCAGGCAGGCACAGTGTTCCAAAGAGTACCGGATCAATTTTTTAATGCAGGACGTTGAGACTCAGAAAGCCCCGCCGACGGTCAGGCAGACCCTGGAATTTGTTCATCCGGACGACAGGGAACGCATTAAGAAGGCCTATATAGAGGGAATCGGGCAGGGGCGCGGTTACAGCGCGCAATACCGGATGGTGCGGCGCGATGGCGAAGTGCGCTATGTCAAGGCAAATGCTGTTATTGAGAAGGACAGCGCGGGCAATCCCGTGAAAATTACCGGAACCTGTCGCGATGTCACCGACGAACACCGTGCCCTGCTTGCTCTGGAGGACAGTGAAAAACACTTGCGCAGGGTGCTTAATTCTTCCCTGATCGGCATTATCCAGGGCAACGACAGCGGCAAAATTCTGGATATGAATCAGGCCTTCATGAGCCTGACCGGATACCGCACCGAGGATCTGAAGGCCGGCCGGCTGACCTGGCAAAATATGGCCACACTGGAATTTCAACAGCTCAATGCGCTCAACATCTTTGGACTCAATACCACGCCCGCCCCGTTTGAAATGGATTTGCTGACCGCCTCCGGCAACACAGTGCAGGTCCTGATCGGCCTGGCCAAGGTGGAAGATGCGCGCAGCGAATGGGTCTGCTTTGTGCTGGATCTGTCAGAACGTAATCGGGTCAACCGGATCCAGTCGGAATTCATTTCAGTCGTCAGTCATGAATTGCGCACGCCGCTGACGTCGATACGCGGTTCGCTGTCGTTGCTGGAAAGCGGCATGCTGGACGGGAATCCGGGAAAAAAGGCGGAACTGATCAGGATTGCGCACAGAAACAGTCAGCGTCTGATCGGCATCGTCAACGATATTCTGGATATGGAAAAACTGGCCGCCGGAAAAATGGTGTTTGACATGCACATGGTCAACATGACTGAAGTCATCGATCAGGCCGTGGAGTTCAATACCGGTTTTGCCCAGCAGTTCGACGTGAAGTTTGTGGCACTTGAATTTCCTGCGCACGCCACTGTGTGTTGTGATTCAGGCCGGTTAATGCAGGTCATCACCAATCTGATGTCGAATGCCGCCAAATTTTCTCCTGCGGGCGGCGTGGTTGATTTGCGTCTGGTGCGCAGCCAGGAACGCTGGCGCTTCGCTATCTGTGATCACGGGCCCGGGATTGCAGAGGAATTCCGCAGCAGGATATTCGGCGCGTTCAGTCAGGCCGAAGATGCCAACACCCGGCAAAAAGGCGGCACCGGGCTGGGGCTCAACATTACCAAAATCATGGTCGAAAAAATGGGTGGAAGCATCGGGTTTGATTCCGTGCCCGGGCAGGGGGCGACCTTCTGGATTGAGTTTTCCGCGCAGGATTAAAACTTCGGCTCGGCGCCCCGGCTCGGCGCCCCGGCTCGGCGCCCCCCCCCTCAATCATCATTTCTCCATCGCTTCTTCACTATCCACTTTGAACGTTGTCGCCCGTGATTGTGTCTTGCCAAAATTTAAGGCGGAGAATTCTATATAAAAAAATAGAAAACACACAAGAAAATACCCCATTGTTTTTCTCATGACTAAACGTGAGTATGGCGAACAGGTGGCTATTGATTCTGATTAAAGTCAGAGTGCATTGACCACTTCGGGTTCCACGAAATTGTGCAATTGATCAAGCTTGTTGCCGTTGGAAATTTTCATTAGTGTTAAGAAGGAGACCTATTATGTTGCCAGTAAGAAGTGGAACAATTGGACGGAAAATTGATGAGACCAGGGTGGTTGAGGTCGCCAAAGGCGCCATTGAAGAGGTGTTGCAGGGCACGCCAGATACTTCTCAAGAAATGAATCCATTCGATCGATTTTATGATCTGTTTTGTAATGGTGTTAAAAGGGATGCGATGAGCCGCATTTCCGGCATGTCGCGCCACACGGCGAGATTGCATACCGAACTGGAAAAACCGATCAGCATGAGAAGCGGCGACGTGCTTACCAGTGAAGAGTCACAAATTGAAGAAAATCAAAATAAACTCACTGAATTAATGCAGGGAGGCACTCTGGAATTTGGACAGATTGATTCACGTGCTGCAGTAGACCATCGCAGTTATTTGATCTACACAGACAAGTCCAAAACGAGCCCGATAGGTGTTGCGTTATATAAATCACCTGAAATTGTGAGCGGGAGCAGTGATGTTCGTCTGAGTAAAAGCATACCCACATTCGAATCAAGTGAGGCAATTCGTCAAGAAGACTTGAGCCGCATTCGGGTCAATCGAAAAATAATATGCGGTGGAAAAGAATATCAAGTCCGGGTCCACGGCCTGAATGAGCCGATCGTGCTTTATCCAAGCAGGGATACCTATGGCATCGCTGTTCAAAGCAAATTATCAAATCTTTGGGTTGTTGAACAGGTGAATTGTTCCTTGGTTGAGTTGGAACGATTGGGAAAATTGGATGGCTCCTTAATCTTGCCATCGATATTGCCAGAACTTGTGACAGGACAAACCAGGTCCGCAGCCGAAATTGATATTTTGAATGAATGGGCACCGGTATCCAGAGATGCGGTTAGTAATTTAAAAGCACTTGCTGAGTTGTTTCACGAAAAACTGGAATTGGAAAAAGGCCCATTAATGGAAACGTTGGTGGCATTGAACCGCCATCGGGTTGGGCGTGATGACCAAAGAAAGGTTTGGTTGCAGATCAGATCAGAGATGCATAATGTTCCGAATAAGCAAGAAACAATGCGTCATTATATTAACGATGTGAGAAAAATTTATTGCAGGTTATATTTTTTGGCCAGAAATTCCGAAACCTCGGAAATGCGTTCTATATTTAAAGCAAGAACAGGACAGTTTAATGAGTGTCTGAAAATTTACCTTGGAGCCGAGAAAGTCGAAGAGGAAAGAGTCACTTTTAATCAAATTAAAAATGCCATGGAAGAATTTGTTCAAAATTTCGATGCTACCCAGTTATTGCGTTGTACTAATTTGATTAACCCACCTCCAGTAATTGTAAAACCTTGGAAAATCATACAACCACCAAAAGATTTAGACACACAAGTGGCCTTGATAAATTGGCTCAAGAGGCCTGGCGGTACTTGGATAAAAATTGCAGAGGTAATGAAAAAGCTGGAGAGTCGTCAAAAGGAATTGCTTGCCACCTTTATTCTGAGGCATGACTTAACTTTAAAGGTTAGTGCGATATTTAAATCGTTTAAAGGTGAACATGGAGAAGGTTTGGATCCTGAAACAGGGAAAAGTTTTTATACGCCGGGAACTTTTTCACGCATTATTTCTCTAAAAATAATCAGAAATGAATTAATGGATAGCAGAAAGTCATTTACTTCGGAGGCTCTACAGGGTAAGGATGGCATCGCAGCTGGACATATTTTGTTCATTCAAAATGAAACTTCTGAAATAGAACAAAATGAAAAAAGACCTTGGCCTTTTAAAAGATCGTCAATGCACTGGCCTGAAAAAATGGAAGATACGGGCGAATACATGGATCACTCGCAATGGGTTAATTTTCACCACGATGGAAGACATATTTTTGATCACCTTAAAAAATCGCAGGTGACCCTGATTCAATAGTTGATCAAATTTAGTACAGATGTTTTTTAAGTTCCGTGATTTAAAAAGAGGTAATCAATGTTAACCATTTCCAACGGATGGCTAAGTAATGCCATCAGCTCGACCCGCATTACCCGTGTCGCCACGGCGGCACTGCAAAATGCCAGGACTGGTGTTGCAGACAACTCCCGTGACATGGCCAGGGTTGAACGATTTGTTGATTATGTCTTCTGTGGCAGCGTTAAAAAACAATACATGGACTATTTGTACCAGATGGCGCAGAACCGGGCCTGGCTGGAGCAGGAGCTGGAAAAGCCGGAGCCGAGAAGAGTGTCGACCAGGCTGATGCAATGTCGGAATACGATCTCCAGAAATCAGGAAAGCATCAAGAATTTAATGTCTGGAAATACGCTTGAATTTGGTTACGAAGTTTCTGGAAACGCTGGCCAGTTGGAGAATTTCTTGATTTTCAGAGATAGATCCAGGGCCAAAACCATCGGCATTTCTGCGCAAATACCGGTGCCTTCATCGCAACCGATCCCAAAAAACAGGCCGGCAACACCAACGCCGAATTTTTCCAAGGTTGAATATATTCAGATTCACGATTTGGTGGACATTCAACGGAAAGAACAGCTACGCTGTCGGGGGCGTACTTACCTGGTTAAATTCACGGACAACAATGAACCGATAGTCATGGGTTCAGAGAAATACCCGCAAGCTGAGTTAGCATCGATTCAGCGGAAATTGACTGATTTGTGGTCTGTTGATATGGAACAAAGCAGATTCACTCAGGCGCCAACCTTTGAATCGCCACTGGTAATCCGTAAGGAAGATATGGATAGCATCCGGACCAGTCGAAAAATACTGTGCGCAGGGGTGGAATATCAAGTCCGGATCTTCAACCTGAATGAACCGATAGTACTTTATTCAAGACGGGATTTATTCGGAAAAGCTGTTCAAAACAATTTAACTACGCGTTGGGTTTTCGAGCAGGCGAATCGCTCTCTGGATGAGTTGCAGCGAGTGGAACCATTTGATGGCTCCTTATTGTTGCCATCGATATTGCCAGATCTTGTGACAGGACAAAGCAGGACCAGCGCCGAATTGGCGTTGTTGAATGAGTGGGCCCCGATATCAAGGGATGCGGTTAATAATTTAAAAGCACTTGCCGAGCGCTCTGATGAAAAACTGGAACTTGAAAAAGGCCCATTGAAGGAAATGCTGGAGGCACTGAGCAGTCATAGAGTTCGCTACAGGGACCGAAGAATGATTTGTCTGCAGACCAGGTCAGAGATGCAAAAAATCGCCAATACGCAAGAATCGTTGCGTCATTATATTCACGATTTGAGACAACTCTATTGCAGGTTATATTTCTTGGCCAGGAATTGTGAAACTTCGGAACTGCGTTCTCTGTTTAAAATAAAAATAGAACGATTTAATACCTGTCTGGGAGACTACGTTGCAGCAGGAACGGCGAGATGGAAAAGATTCTCTATTAATGCTGAAAAACATGCCATGGGCGACTTTGCTCGACATTTCGACGCGGCCGAGATAGTGCGTTGTCTTAAGTTGTTTGATCCAGATCCGATAGTTTTAAAACATGGGGAAGTCATACATCCACCAAAAAATTTAGAAACTCGAGGGGTATTATTTGATTATTTAGCGAGCGCTGACAGTAGTTGGGAACAAGTTGTCAAGGCAATGACAAGACTGGGGGGGCGTCAAAGTGAATTGCTTGCCACCTTTGTACTGAGGCATGAATTGATCCACACGGTTACTGAGATATTTAAATCGTTCAAAGGTGAACACGGAGAAGGTTTGGATCCTGAGACAGGGAAAAGTTTTTATACTCCTGAAACTTTTGCACGCATTATTTCTCTGAAAAAAATCAGAAATGAATTAATGGATAGCACAGGTTCATTGACCTTGCCCGCGCTTCGAGAAATGGAGGGCGTCATAACGGGACATATTACGTCCATTCAAAAGGAAACTTCAGAAATAAATAATAATGCAAAAAGACCTTGGCTTTTCAGAAGGACATCGTCGATGCACTGGCCTGAAAAAAGGGCAGAAACTGGTGAATACATGTGTCATTCACAATGGGGATATTTGAGCCGATCAAGGAAAAGATCAGGGGCTGCTCAATAATTCGCAACAGGACAGGTTTCATGCCAATGGCCTTGCAGCCGATTCGCTTCCAACGCGCAGGCGCCAAATTATTTTTTCACAAACTGCGCATTAACCCACACCATGAAATCGCGCTGATCATGCATGAACTCCGATCGCGCCGGGTCACCCGACCCATCCTCGGCTTTGAGCATGTCATTGATACGGTGCTCCAGTGAGCGTGCCCGGTCACCCAGTTCGGCAAGTCCAAACGTGCCGGCCGATCCGGCCAGCGTATGCAGATGGCGGTGCAGGTTTTTCCAGGCCGCTGCATCGTTGCCGTTACGGATAATGGCGTCGAGCTCACTTTCCATACTGCTTAACGTGGTCGGTATGCGACCGACAAACACATCGCCCAGAGCGCGAATGGCGTCAGCCAGTTCCTTTGCTTTGTCATCTTCATCGCTACTCATTGCACTTCACTCCACAATTGACGTATCTGGGTGGCCAGCAGCATGGGGTCGAACGGTTTGGCGATGACCCCGATGGCACCGAGCGATTTGTAATAAGCCACCTCGCTGGCCTGCACCTTGGCCGTCATGAAAATCACCGGTATGTTGTTCAGTTCAGGGTAGTCCCGCAATTTGGCCAGCGTGGTCGGGCCATCCATTTCCGGCATCATGACATCCAGTAGCATCAGATCCGGTGCAAATTCGACACTTTTCGGGTCGAGGGCCTCTTTGCCTGAGCTGCAGCTGCGCAAAACAAAGCCGCCGACGATTTCCAGTGCAATCTTGGCGACCGATTGAATATCCACGTCATCTTCGACATATAAAATTTTGGTCAACGTTGCTGCCATGTGCTACCTCCGGTTGGTATTGCAAATAATCGTGTCTGGATAAAGGATAGTCCACAGTCCCGGAACAGTTGCCGCTATGAACGATAATTAATTTATAGCACAAAGATTTTGCAAATATCAGGTGAAATTGATTTATCTCTGTGATCTGGCTCAGCTTTTGATCATCTGGCAATTTTAAAACTTGAATTTCAAAAGTTGTGTGCTGTAATAAAGAACGAGAAATTGATACCCCAAAAACCCTTTTTGCTTCAAGTCGTGGAGATTGTCATGGATGTAACATCACTTAGGATTTTGATCATAGACGACAGCGACCTGAGTTGCGCTTTGCTGAGTGTGATTTTGCGTAGTGATAATTACAACATTGTCGGCATCGCCAATGATGCTGCAACCGGTATCAAAATGGCACAGACCCATAAACCGGATGTGATTTTCCTGGATATCGTGATGCCCGACATTTCCGGGCTGGATGCACTGCCTGCGTTGAAAAAAAGTATGCCGAATGCGGCCATCGTAATGGTTTCGGGTGTCGATGATAACGATATGGTCACCAGTGCCATTCAGCTCGGTGCCAATGGTTACATCATCAAACCGTTCAATACGGCGTCGGTGATTGGCACGATGAAAAAGGTAAAAGAAAAATTTATCCTGGCCAAACCGGTACCGGATGCGGATTGAATACCGCAATGACTGAAACTTGCCGCAGCGACTGTGCGTCACAACCTTTACATGGCCCGATATGGAATTGAGTACAACAGATTCAAGATGGAAAACCACACTGGGGCGAATCGACCCGACCCTGCGGTTTACGCTGATTTGCACAGTCATCGCAGTGGTGTTTTCACTGCTGCCACTGCTGCAGCATGCCGGCTGGCTGCAGGTACTGGCCTTTGTCGGTGTCAGCGGCGTGGTCCTGATCAATGCCTGGCATGCCTGGCTGCTGTCGCAAGACAAGGAAACTGAGGAAGAAAAAGCAGCCAAAGTCAGGGCCGGCACCGAAGAACTGCGACAGCTGATCGCGCAGATTATTGACATCTGGCAGCCCCAGTCCGCGTCGATCAAGGCGCAGATTGAAAAGGCCGGCATGCAGGTGATTGATCATTTTTCCCTGATGATCAAAGAGTTTGATTCCGCCGGTTTTGGCGGTGTGAGCGGTCATGCGGATTCATCGCGGGAAGAAACTACCATCTCGTTGCTGACCATGTGTGAACGGGAATTGCTGCCGGTGCTCAATTCGCTGGAACTGATCATCAAGAGTAAAGATACCCTGCTCGACAGTGTCAATGCGCTGGTCCGGGAAACGGTGGAACTCAAAGAAATGGCTGCGCAGGTCGGGCAGATTGCGGCACAGACCAATCTGCTGGCCATTAACGCCGCCATTGAAGCGGCACGGGCCGGCAATGCCGGACGCGGTTTTGCCGTGGTGGCAGGTGAAGTCAGGAAGCTGTCGCAACTCTCGGCCGAGACCGGCAAGCATATTGGTGAGCGTGTGAACAAGATCAGCGTCATTATGGCCACCACGCTGAGCTCAGCCAAGCAGGCCGCAGAAACCGACAGAAAGGTGATCGAACATACCGGCGGCGTGGTCGGTAATGTACTCACTCAGGTACGTTCACTCGGCGGTGCGGTGGAAGAAATGCGCGAACATGGCAATACCATCCGGGTGGCCGTCGAAGAAGTCATGGTGACCTTGCAGTATCAGGACCGGGTTTCGCAGATTATTGACGTCATCAGCAACGACATGCTCCGGCTGAAAGGGCTGATGGAAAGTGCCGACAATACCTTGCCGGGTCTGGAAGAATGGGTTGAGGGTGGTCAAAGTTCTTTCCGGCGTCACCGCGGAATTCTCAAGACCGGTCAGGCCAGGGCAGGCAGCAGTGTCAAGATTGAAGAGTTGCAACCCAAAGTGGATAGAAACAGCCGTGCGCTCAGGGCGCAGCCGGCAAAGAAATCAAGTAAACAAAATGATGAAAGTTCGGACGTCACATTTTTTTAAACGCAGCACATTTTTTATATTTTCTTAAATTAAGAGGCAGTTGTTATGGCGAAGACAATTTTGGTCGTGGATGATTCGGCTTCCTTGAGACGGGTCGTCAATCTGGCATTAACTGCGGCAGGTTACGACGTCATTGAAGCCGGTGACGGAGTGGAAGGCCTGAAAAAGCTGGCCGAGCTGGCCGGCAAAAAAGTACACCTGATCATCAGTGATGTGAATATGCCCCGTATGGATGGCATTGAATTTGTGACGGAATTGAAAAAGCAGGGTGCCTTTAAATTCACGCCGGTCATCATGCTGACCACGGAAGGCGACGACGAGATAAAAATGGCGGGCCGCACGGCCGGCGCCAAGGCCTGGATTATCAAACCATTCAATCCGGACCAGATGCTCAATGCCGTGTCGAAACTGATCCTTCCGTAATTTCACGAGCCCAAACCAAGGGATGTCATGAGTATGAAGCCGGTAGTAATCAACAGCTCGTTCACCATAGAAAACGTGGGTGATATTCAGGAACAGATGCGCTCTGCGCTGTCGCGGCACAATGGCGAACAGAAAATTGACGTGGACCTGTCCGAAGTGACCGAGTTTGACGGTGCCGGCATGCAGCTGTTGCTGGCTTTTCATCAGGCTACCCAAAAAATGGGCGTGCAGATCCAGCTCAACAACATGCCTGAACTGGTCAGTGCCGCACTGACCCGTTACAACGTCATGAACCAGCTCACCGCGCAGGAGAGGCTATGAGTGATAGCGACGGCCTGTATGACGATGCCCTGCTGATTTTCTTTGACGAAGCGCGTGAAATGCTGCAACACATCGAAGATGCACTGCTGCAGCTCGAAAGTGCTCCGCAGGATGATGAAGCGGTCAACGCCCTGTTCCGCGCTGCGCATACCATCAAGGGTACCAGCGGCATATTCAATCTGAACCGGGTGGTCAAATTTACCCATCAGGTGGAAAGCGTGCTGGACAAAGTCAGGAAGGGCGGTCTGTCGATCGATCTGGGTTTGAGCGAGGCGCTGTTTGCCAGTTGCGACATGATCGCCAGTCTGCTCGGTCAGGTGGAAACAAAATGTGCCGACCCGGCCGAACTGGCCGCCACCGACAAGGCTGCCGATGTGCTTGCAGAACGACTGGGCGCTTATCTTGGCCAGGCACCCAGCAATGCCGTTGACGGACAACACAGTGAGGAACCGGCTGCCGGCTTTACTCAGGCTGCCGGCGAAGCGGTGTGGCACCTGTCCGTGCGCTTCCATCAAAATACGTTTTTAAGCGGCTTCGATCCGCTCACCGTCATCGAATATCTGAAAACGATCGGTGAAATCACGTCTATTTTCACCATCACCGACGGTTTTCCGGAATGGGACAAATTTGACGCTGAAAATTGTTATCTGGGTTTTGAAATCCGCCTCAAAACCGGTGCAGCCAAAGCCGAGATTGAAAGTGCGTTTGAATTTGTGGCCGATGACTGTGATCTGCGTCTGATTCCACCGACCCGGCGTGCGGCCGATTTTATTGCACTGATTAATGAATTGCCCAACGAATTGCGGCTCGGCGATATTCTGGTTGCCTGTGGTGCCGTCACGCGTGAAGCGCTCGACAAGGCGCTGGAAGTGCAGCATGAAATCGCACCGGGTCCGGTGCGCAAAACCGGCAGTGCCATTGGTGAAATTCTGGTGGCGCAGAAAAAAGTCAATCCGGAGGTGGTCGAAGCGGCACTGGACCGTCAGGCCAAAATGCCGGCCAGTGGCCAAGCGCGTCAGGAAGGTGGCCTGTTTGTGCGGGTGCCGGCCGACAAGCTCGATGAGCTGATCAATCTGGTTGGCGAACTGGTGATCTGTGGTGCTTCCGCCAGTCTGCAGGCGGTCAATGCCCAGGATGCCGGGCTGATCGGCACCACCCAGCAACTCAGTCGCCTGGTCGAAGAAATCCGCAATGGCGCATTGGGCCTGCGCATGGTGCGCATCGGCGAAACCTTTGTGCGCTACCGCCGTGTGGTGCACGATGTTTCCACCGAACTTGGCAAAACCGTCAATCTGGTGATTGAAGGTGCCGACACCGAACTGGATAAATCCGTGGTGGAAAAAATTGGCGACCCGCTCATGCATCTGGTGCGGAATTCTCTGGACCATGGCATTGAACTGCCCAACGTCAGGGTCGCGGCCGGCAAACCGCCCGACGGTACCATCTGCCTGTCGGCGCGCCATGATTCCGGCAATATCGTCATCCAGGTCAGCGATGACGGCAAGGGACTGGATGGCGAAAAACTGTTGGCCAAAGGTCGTGAAAAAGGACTGGTTTCAGAAAATCAGATTCTGACTGAGGCCGAAAAATTCGATCTGATTTTTGCCCCCGGATTTTCTACCGCGGAAAAAGTCACCAACCTGTCCGGTCGCGGTGTCGGCATGGACGTGGTCAGAAAAAATATTGAAGCGCTGCGCGGCTCGGTCAAAATTTCCAGCGTGCTCGGTCAGGGCACGGCCATTGAAATCCGCCTGCCGCTGACACTGGCCATCATCGATGGCTTCCTGGTCAAAATCGGCGACGGTGCCTTCGTCATTCCACTGCACGCCGTACTGGAATGTATTGATGCCGAACCGGAGATGATGAATCTGAATCAGCAAAGTGCCGGTTTTATCAAGCTGCGTGGCGAAGTGTTGCCGCTGCTGGATCTGCGTTCCGTGTTTTCCTGTCAGGGCAGAAAGCCGGCCAAACAGCGCATTGTGGTGGTGCGCGGTGGCGCCGACGCCAAGGCAGGTTTGATCGTGGACCGCCTGGATGGCGAATATCAGACCGTCATCAAACCGCTGGGCAAACTGTTCAGGAATCTGAATGGCATCAGCGGCTCGACCGTGCTGGGTTCCGGTGAAGTGGCGCTGATTCTGGATGTCGGCGCGCTGGTCAAGCTGGCTACCCACCACAAAAACGATGAAGCCAATGAGCGGCAAAAAATGTTAATGCGGGATTTGCAGTTGATGGGCGTAAATAATTTTAACCGGGGATCATGATGTCTAAACAAGTTGGTACAACACAAAAAGCACTGGTGGCCATGGCGGTCATGATCGGGCTGGGCCTGTATATATCGCTGGCCGGCGCAACCGGCATGGGCTTGCCGCAGGTGGTATTGATTGTCGCAGGGCTGGCACTGGCCTTTTGGGTCGGCGCGAACAGGCCGGTGGATTACAGTGAGCTCGTGTCGGTGTCGCAGGCGTTTGCCAAAGGTAATTTTTCGGCGACCTGTGCCACACACGAAGAAGATGGTCGCGGTGCGATTGCACTGGCACTGAATGAATTGGGCAAAACCGTGCAACAGTTCAAAAGCGCGCAACACACCATGATGCAGCGCCATGAAGAAGGCTGGATTGATGATGGCATTGATACCGCCAGGCTGCCTGGTGCATTTGCTGAAATCGGTGCTGCCATCAACGAGCTGGTCAAATCGCACATCGCGGTAAAAATGCAGATTGTTGATGTGGTGACCGGCTATGCCAAAGGTGATTTTTCTCGTGATCTGGAACGACTGCCCGGCAAAAAGGCGACGATTACCGCCGCCATTGACACGGTGCGCGACCAGTTGAAGGCCGCGGCCAAAGCCCATGTGGAAAATTCGCGCATCAAAATGGCGCTGGATGCCACGTCGACTTCGGCCATGATCGCCGATGCCCACGGACAGATTATTTACATGAACAATTCGGTGTCGACGCTGCTGACCGAGGCCGAGAGTGACATACGCAAGGATTTGCCGGACTTTCGTTCAGTCGGGATTATCGGCGGCAGTTTTGACCGCTTCCATAAAAATCCGGCTCACCAGCGCAACATGCTGGGTGGACTGCGCACCAGCCATACCACCGATATCAACGTCGGAGGTCGCGTATTCCGTCTGATTGCCACTCCGATGTTCAATGAAAAAAATGAGCGGCTCGGCACCGTTGTGGAATGGATGGACCGTGCGGCGGAACTGGCCGCAGAGAAGTCCGCCAATGAAAATGCCCGCATCAAAATGGCACTGGACGCCACGTCGACAGCAGTGATGATTGCTGATGCGAACGAGCAGGTGGTCTATATGAACAGTTCGGTTTCGACACTGCTTCAGCAAGCGGAGTCCGATCTGCGTAAAGATTTGCCAGACTTCCGTGCAGCGCAGGTAGTGGGTGGCAATATCAGCCGCTTCCACAAGAATCCGGCCCACCAAACCAAGCTGTTGAGCCGGCTGACTGCGCCGCATCTGGTTGATATCAGCGTCGGCGGTCGTACCTTCGGTCTGGTTGCCACACCGATGTTTGGTGCCAACAATGAGCGACTCGGTACCGTCGTGGAATGGAAAGACCGTGATGCCGAAATCGAGGCGGCAAAACAGGCGGCATTCAACTTGCGGATACGCCAGGCGCTTGACTACGTGTCGACACCGGTGCGCATTTCTGATGGGGAAGGCACCATCGTCTATCTCAACAAGGCGCTCAAGGATACGCTGGTCAGAGACCGTGACGCGTTCAGCAAATCGATTCCCGGCTTCGATCCGGAAAAAATTGTCGGCGGCAGCGTTGGCGTGTTTTACGCCGACCCAACCGCAGCGCTGCAGCGCCTGCACGCGATCGACCAGACTGTGACCAGTCGCCTGAAACTGGGCGGGCGCGATTATGATGTCATCACGTCCCCGATCCGCAATGCTGACAGCAACAAGATCGGCACGGTCGGTCAGTGGGTCGATGTGACCAATCAGTTGATCGCGCAGGATGAAATCGGTCAGATCGTCAATGCGGCCGGGGCCGGCAATTTCAACCAGCGCATCGATCAGGTGGGCAAAGCCGGTTTTTACCTGCAGCTGTCCGAAGGAATGAACCGTCTGATGGATTCCAGTGAAGCCGGCTTGAATGAAGTGCTGCGCATGCTCAAGGCGCTGGCTGCCGGTGATCTGACCGAGCGCATGACCGGTGACTTTGAAGGCACTTTTGGAGAACTGAAAGAATATTCGAACTCGACTGCCGAGCAGCTGGCCAGCATCATCGGCGAAGTACGCAATGCCGCAGAAGCGTTGACTTCCGCGTCTGAACAGGTCAGTTCCACCGCACAAAGTCTGGCACAGTCGGCCTCCGAGCAGGCCGCCGGTGTGGAACGCACCAGCTCCTCGGTGGAACAGCTGTCCAGTTCGGTTGCGCAAAATACCGAAAATGCCAAAGTTACGGATGGCATGGCCACCAAGTCGGCGACCGACGCAGTCGAAGGCGGTGCAGCCGTCAATCGCACTGCCGAGGCGATGAAACAGATCGCCAGCAAAGTCAGCATCATCGATGACATTGCCGATCAGACCAATCTGCTGGCGTTGAATGCCGCCATTGAAGCAGCGCGCGCCGGGGCTTCCGGCAAGGGTTTTGCTGTGGTGGCAGCCGAAGTCAGGAAACTGGCGGAGCGTTCTCAGGTGGCGTCCAAGGAAATCGGCGAACTCGCGACCAACAGCGTGCAGATGTCTGAAACAGCCGGCCGTCTGCTGACGGCGATGATTCCGTCGATCCGCAAAACCTCGGATCTGGTGCAGGAAATTTCTGCTGCATCCGACGAGCAGACCAATGGACTCGGTCACATCAGCACCGCGATGAACCAGCTCAATCAGGCGACCCAGCAAAATGCCGCGGCGTCCGAACAGCTGGCGGCTACCGCAGAAGAAATGTCAGGTCAGGCAGGTGCACTGCAGCAGCTGATGGACTTCTTCAAGGTGGCAGAGGGCGCCAAAATTCGCACCAGTGCCGAACCGGCCCGCAGGGCCAAGGGTGCATCCAGTCTGGGCAGTGGCGGTGCCGCAGCGCGCAAGGCCACAGGCGCGCCAACGCCGGCGCTGATCGATGAATCGCAGTTCAAGCGGTTTTAGGAAACGCCAATCAGCATTTCCTGAATTTATTTGAAGCATTAAGTAATTGGTGACTCTCATGCAAAAGCAACGATTTGGAAACAGTGCGGCAATCAGTGAAGAAGAGCCGGTGGTAGAAATCAGGCAGTACCTGACTTTTTCTCTCGGCAAGGAAGTCTTCGCGCTGGGCATTGCCACCATCAAGGAAATCCTGCGCAACGTGCAGCCGGCCACGGTGCCGCTGATGCCGGCCCATATGCGCGGCGTGATCAATCTGCGTGGCGCGGTCGTGCCGGTCATTGACCTGGCCGTCATGTTCGATCGCGCACCGCTGGAACTGACCAAGCGCACGTCCGTGATCGTGTTGGAAATTATGGATGACGATGAAATGATGGATATCGGCATCATGGTGGATTCAGTCTCGGCCGTGATCGATATCGGTGACGAGAAGATCGAACCGGCACCCAGTTTTGGCACACCGGTACGCGCCGAGTTTATCGAGGGACTGGGCAAACTGGACGATGGATTTGTCATCATTCTGAATGCCGAACGGACTTTCTCGCTGCGGCAGATGGCACCAGAACCAACAGCCGATGCTTAATACAAATTGGTGCAGGTAATATGGAATTAAACGGGATCAGTGATTTAGAGTTTGCAACGATACGCGATTTTATTTTCAGCAAGGCGGGAATCTCTCTGGCGCCATCGAAAAAAGCATTGGTCTGTTCCAGGCTGTTCAAACGCGTTCAGGTTTTCAATTTCAGTTCTTACGGCGCGTATTTTGATCTGATCAAATCAGGAAAAAATATGCCGGAGCAGCAGATGGCGATCAACCTGCTGACCACCAACGAAACCTATTTTTTTCGTGAGTCGAAACATTTCGACATGCTCTCCACGATCGCCGAGCAGGCCGACCGGAGTCGCGTGTTTCGGGTCTGGAGCGCGGCCTGTTCCACCGGCGAGGAAGTCTACACCATCGCCATGACCCTGGCCGAACTCACCCGTGTGGCGCGTGCACCCAAGTGGGAAGTGCGCGGCTCCGATATCAGCACGCGCGTGCTGGATGCAGCGCGCACCGGACATTATTCGTTTGACCGCACGGAAGACATCCCGCCGGATTATCTGAAACGCTACTGCCTGTGCGGCACCGGTCCGTATGAAGGCACGCTGCTGATCGACAGGACCCTGCGCGAAAAAACCGAATTTGCCCAGATCAATCTGATTGAACCTTTGCCCACGCTGGTGCCGTTCGATGTCATTTTTCTGCGCAACGTTCTGATCTATTTTGATCCGCCGGTCAAACGCAAGGTAGTCGCGCAGCTGCTGGCCAATCTGACCCCGGAAGGCATCCTGTTTATCGGGATGGCAGAAAGTCTGTCCGGTCTGATTGACGGGCTGGTGTCAGTCGGACCCGGTGCCTATCGGGTGGAGCGTCGCAAATGACGATGCGCAATTTCAGCGATCTGGCTGCGCGGGAAATTTTTCTTAATCCGGGCGATACCGGATGCGGGCACAAACACGAAGTGTTCGGCACGCTGCTGGGTTCCTGTGTTGCCATCACGTTGTGGCATCCGGCGCGCAAGATTGGCAGCATCTGTCATTTTGTTCTGCCGACGGTACCGGCCCTGCGCGATGCGGATGGGCGCTATGGCACCACGGCGTTTGAACATCAGAAAAATGACCTGATCCGGCTCGGCGTGAACGTCAGGCAGTGCGTGGCCAAGATTTTTGGCGGCGGAAAAATGTTTTCTCACTCCGGCATGCAGGATGTGGGACTCAGGAATATCAACATGGCCAGAAAACTGGTCACTGATGAAGGATTGGCCATCGCGGCTGAAAATGTCGGCGGCGAAGGGTACCGGCGACTGTATTTTGACGTCGAAACCGGTGAAGTCTGGATTAAATTCGACTGGCTCGACAGCGACGAGGAAGACAAAATTTTATGACGAATCGGATCAAGGTATTGATTGTGGACGATTCTGCCGTGGTGCGCCAGGTGCTGACCGGCGTATTGAGCAGTGATCCGCAGATACAGGTGATTGGCGCGGCCGCCGACCCGATTATTGCGCAGGAAAAAATGGCGCACGAATGGCCGGATGTGATCGTACTGGATGTGGAAATGCCCAGGATGGATGGGATTACCTTCCTGAAAAAAATCATGGCCGAGCGGCCGACCCGGGTGTTGATCTGTTCCACCCTGACTGAAGCAGGTGCTGCCACGACCATGCAGGCTCTGTCGGCTGGCGCGGTCGGGTTTGTCACCAAGCCCAAAATCGGACTGAAATCATTTTTGTCGGAATCGGCGACCGAACTGATCCGGGATGTGAAACAGGCAGCGCAGGCCACGCCGAGAAACTTTGGCCGGGTTGCCCTGCAAAACGTGGAACGCTCTGTGGTCAAGGCGGCCTTGCAGCCGCAATCCATGGCAGAGTCATCGCACAAGATTATTGCCATCGGCACGTCAACCGGCGGCACCCAGGCGCTGGAACTGCTGCTGACCTCGTTACCCAGAGTGTGTCCCGGCATTGTGATCGTGCAGCACATGCCGGAAAAGTTCACTGCACTGTTTGCCGACCGGCTCAACAGTCTGTGTGAGATTGAAGTGCGTGAAGCCAAAAACGGCGATCGTGTCAATACCGGCCGCGCGCTCATTGCGCCGGGCGGCATGCATATGAAAGTCAGCCGCAACGGTGCATTTTTCGTTGTTGATGTTATCGATGGTCCGCCGGTCAACCGGCATAAACCGTCGGTGGATGTGCTGTTCAAATCGGTCGCTGCCGTGACCAAGAAAAATGCCCTGGGCATCATCATGACCGGCATGGGTGACGATGGCGCCCGCGGCCTGCGTGACATGCACGACGCCGGCGCACATACCATTGCCCAGGATGAAATGAGTTGTGTGGTGTTCGGCATGCCCAAGGAAGCGATCAAACTCGGTGCGGCCGATCAGGTGGTGCCGCTGGATCAGATTGCGAAAGAAGTGATTAAATTTTCTCAGGCTGACTGACTACTGGTCAGGTTTGGATGGATTCGCAGGCTGGGAGAGATCCCTGAAATAACTTCCCAATTCCTCCAGATCCGGCTCTGAAAAGTTAATAGTCGGCGGCATGCGCCGTGCACCGGCCTTGCTGGAAATCCGGTACAGAATTTCATTGAGCAATGTGCCCCGCGCCGAATACGGCAGATTCAGTCGAGCCGCCAGCGCCGCAGGATCATTGAATTCAATACGGGGCGCCACACCGGTGGTGTGACAGGAAGCGCATACCTGCACGATCTGGGCGGCTCCCAGATTTTGCGTCAAGGGTGCAGCAGCGCCGTGCGGCAACGCCATGGCCTGCGCCAGTTCCAGCCCATCCAGTGCGCGCCTGCTCTGCTTTTCCAGATAGGCGCAGTAGCGGTTGTTTTCCGGGTAGCTGCGGAAATAAAATTCCTGCATGATATTTTTATCTTCAGCACTGATGCGGCTGATCAGTTTTTTTTCCAGCAGTAATTTGATCGGATCCAGCGCGGTGAAATCCGGCGCGTTTTTTTCCAGAGCCATGCTCCATTCGCTGGTGTCGATACCCAGAGCGCGTTCGGCAATATAACGAAAGTCACGCAGCGAATTATCGTTGCTGACCACACCGGGCGGGCTTTTATCGGCGACTTTGCGCTGCACTTTCCGGTTCAGTGCACGCTGCAGATAAATCTCATCCAGGGCGGCGAAGCCGGCATGGTCAATTTCAAGCTGGCGCTGCCAGGGTTGCGGAAAATACGTCGGCAGCGCAGTGCAGTTGCTGCTGAGCGACGCCAGCAGGGCATAGCGGAACTGACTGAATCCGGGACTGCTCATGACCTGCTGCATGATTTTCTCGTTATTCAGTGTGGTCAACAGTCTGGACAGTTGCGCATTCGGCGCTTCAATTTCAGCGCCGACATACACGTTGTGGCGACTGGGATAGAACGTGGCATCGTCCTGATACAGCGCGGTGTTTTTCAAATGGCGATAGCGCGCGTGCGTTGGTTGCGCTCGCAGCCAGGCGTACAGTCCGCCGGTTTCGCTGTCGGACAGTTTTTCATGATAGACCTCGCCGTAACTGCCGGGCCACAACGGGGGGGCATCCCACAGCGGATGCGGGTTGGCGCTGTGACAACGCAGGCAGCGTTGTGGATTCTTTTCCGAAAAAATGACCTGCGCGTTTTGATCACCCGGTGCCGGGAACTGGATTTCTTCCAGCTGGAATGATTTGGTCTGATCAATGAACTCAAACAGTTCCAGAGCATCGTAGCCTGTTTCGTCAGGACTGCCGTTGAACGACATGACCAGCCTGGCCGTCGTGCCATACATCAGTACCCGCGGATTGGCAAACGTGGAACTTTGCAGGCTGCGGCTGTTGAAGACCAGCACGTAGTGGCTTAAATAAGAATCGGGAAGTCGCTCGAGAAATTGTTCGACAGACGCAATGTGGTTTGTACGGATAAATTCCTCCACACCATCGCTGGACAGATGCAACGTGTTCCTGTCGGCCTGCGCGCAACAGCTTGCTGTCAACACAAACAGAGCCGCAAGGCATGCAAACATTTTTTGCAGGAAACGCATGACGCACCGGATTTCTCATTTTTTCATGTTTTTATACTAGCGCGAGTTCAAATATGAAGTGCAACTGAAGATAAATGGTCAAAGGTGGGAAGATGCAGTAGCATCCGGTCTCCGAG
>Ga0316218_1001564_pt1 | contig 24289 bp, 8 predicted proteins | sample TBH18003metaG_FD_203634 | JGI IMG/M metagenome (GOLD analysis project Ga0316218, IMG submission 203634) | Freshwater microbial communities from Trout Bog Lake, Wisconsin, USA - TBH18003 | ecosystem: Environmental > Aquatic > Freshwater > Lake > Hypolimnion/Profundal zone | place: USA: Wisconsin...
CCTCTGTTTTTAGTGTTACATATCTCATAATGAGATAAATGTACGCATATTATATAATATAAACAAATAAATAAGACATTATATTATTCATATTACTTAACTTTGAATTTGGGTGCTCTTTATACGAATATGGCATTCCTGCACAGTAAATATTTATTTACATTTAAATAGTAGTCTATATTATGGAGAAGATTCTTATAATCGATGATGATAGGGTGAGTCTGAAAGTAATTAAGGATATCCTCGAAAGACTCGGATATAAAACTCTTCAGGCTGAGAGTGGTGAAGTGGGTTTGTCATTGGTCCGTTCAGAACATCCGGATCTTGTAATCACCGATTTTCAGATGCCTGGCATAGACGGTCTTGAGGTTGTCACAGAAATCCGTAAGCTGTATATAGGAATTCCTGTCATTTTACTGACTGGTTTCGGCGATGTTGTTTTAACCATTAAATCGATCCAGTTAGGCGCTTTTGATTATATTGAAAAACCCATTGATCCGCTTCAGCTCAAGAATGTGGTTCAGTTTGCCCTTAATTCGGTTAAAGTGAGCAGTGGACTTCATGAGTTGAGATTTGAAGATGCCTCCAGCGAAAGTATGCTCGAGAATAATGTACTGGTTGGTAAAACTCCTCAGATGAAGGAGATCTTTAAAAATATTGGCCGTATCTCGCTGAATAAGGTGAATGTTTTGATTCAGGGGGAGACCGGAACCGGTAAAGAACTTATCGCCAGATTAATCCATTACTCAGGCGTTACTGCCAATCAACCACTGGTTATTGTTAATTGCAGTGCCCTTACAGAAACTTTGCTGGAGAGTGAGCTTTTTGGCCATGTAAAAGGATCTTTTACGGGTTCAATCAGGGATAAAAAAGGGAAGTTTGAGTTGGCCGGTGAAGGCTCAATTTTTCTGGATGAAATTTCTGAGATATCACTGAATACTCAGGTGAAGTTGTTGAGGGTTATTCAGGAGCTGGAGTTTGAGAGGGTTGGAGGAGAAGAGGTGATCCCTATGAAAGCCAGGATTATTACTGCATCCAATAAGAATCTCGAGGCTCTTATTAAAGAGGGCAAATTCAGGGAAGATCTCTATTACCGCCTAAAAGTATTTACCATCGATTTACCTCCTCTACGCGAAAGAAAAGATGATATCCGCGATCTGGTGGTCCATTTTCTGCATAAATTGAATAAACGGTTCAACAAAAATGTGACAAAGATTGGTGATGGAGTGATCGATCTTTTGAAGGCTCATAACTGGCATGGAAATGTTCGTGAGCTTGAGAATACGATTCTTCAGGCAATTGTAATGTCCAAGAATGATGTTTTGGAGGTCGAAAATATCACGCTAAATAACAGACAGAATCAGGAAGTAGAGACTAAGCAGGAAATTCTTAAGTATCGCACAATTGCGGAACTGGAGAAATACCATATTAAGCGGATACTGGATGAGGTCAAATGGAATAAGCTCGAAGCCTCTCATATTCTTGATATTACCCGTCCAACGCTGAATGCAAAAATTGAGAAGTATAATCTGGTAAGAGGGTAGAATTTGTTCACTGTAATAAGTCGGGCCAAATCAATAGAATGTGCTCTTGTTAGAATAGGTACTTGGGACTGGCTTTTGGCAGCTGGTGGCTTGCAGGTATTCTTTAACGATTGCCTGTTATTCTAATCCCGTATCCAGGTAATTCGAGTTCTATCGGTTTTGTTACCGGATCCCCTATTATTTAAGTGGCAGTCGATACCTCCTTCTGACCATTCCGGACAAACAAATTCCTCAGTGCCATCGGTTCGAAGGTGATATAAAACCGTCCGTCAAACGACGGATTATTTCGGTTTAAAGGGGATGATTAAATCAGATGCATCCTGGCTAAAGCTCACATTCTCATTACGATTGCCTGATTTCCGGAATTAGAATTCGCTGGTTATCATGCACAGGTTATTCAGTAAATAAAAAACCATATCCTATTTTAGTATTTACTTAATTAATAATAAATCTTCTCCCAGGAAGAACTTCCAGCCGCCATTTGCATTGCACCATTCCCTCCGCCAATTAATTAGCTTCATGATCAGTCCTGATCACAAAAGCTTTCTGGAATCCACTTTTTTGGATTATGGGAAGGAAATAAAGCGCCTGTTTGTTATTCTGGAATCCATCCATCTGCAACTTGTAAAGCCCGTTTTCAAAGATTATAAAAGTAGGTCGGTCACTTATTTTAAGCAATTCCTCTTTTGCACGGATAGCATTGTTCTCTTTGGTGAACGCTCCAGCCTGAATTACCGGGCCGTTTCTCACGGTTGCCACCCCCTTTTTTAGAACCTGGGTGGAGTCTCCTTTTTGAACAGACGATTTTATCTCCCTCGCTGGGTTTGGTGACTTGCCCGCAACCTGCTCAGAAATTGCATTTCCGGGAACCGTTAGTTGGCTTACGACATTTACCGGCGTAGGAGTGCCAGTAACTGACTGGTCAGGAGCATTTGCAGGTAAAGCAACCTTTTTTGCCGGCAGACCCGGAACAACTGTCGCAGGATTGGCCGCTTTTGCAGGCGGAACTGAAGTTTTTGAGGTTGGAACCGCACTTGCTGGTGCTGCAGTTTTAGTTTTTATTGAAGCCGGAGAAGCAACTTCAATCATGGATTTAACCTGATTTACCGTTCTTGTAGTATCCTTAACCGGTTCTTTATGGATCAGACTCAAATGGAAGTCCAGACCATCCAGAATAGTCCCATCCTTCGAAGGGGCAATATTTATGGGTATGTTTTCCGGCACAGAAACCATCTTTAATTTTTTAAGCTGTTCCGGATCAATCCGGGCCGTATATTTCCCCGGAGTAAGACCCAGATAGCTATAATAACCGTCAGATTCAGTCATCATACGACCGGCCAAAGTCCCCTCTTTGCGATAAAAACAAACCATTATTCTCCCCTGACCTCTGGAATCCAGATAGACGTTTCCGGATGCCTCTCCTACAACCGAAACAGGAATCTCAATGGTTTGAAACTGGTTGGCATCGATATTCACCTTCATGGTCAGGTTATGCATCTGCCAGCCAATATTGTCAAAGCTGTTTTTATCGAGTTCGAGGAAATAGCTGGTATAAGGGACAAGATCCAGTATATGTATGGTCGTATCCTTGTCGTTTCGAATAATTGTACCTCCGTTCAGCCTGAACTGAAGCCCTGCTACTTTAGGCTCTCCTACATCATGCTTTCCATTCCCGTTAATATCAAGGAAAGGTAAAAGCGTTATACCCCCTTTGCCGACATTGGTCCGGTTAGTTACCCCTAAATAATTCGATTTGTGGTCATAAATTAAACTGCCTCGTGCCGATTCAATCAGAGAATTCTGATTGTTCGTATTTCGGAAAGAGAAACCGGTCTGGGCAAAGGAGAAATCATAACGAAACCCCACTTCAAGATTCCGGGTATTACTGGCAAAATTTTGTTCGTACGACAGGTTGAGGAACCCATGCTTAAACAGTGGTTTTTCAATGATGGTGCGTGCCGAGATCAAACGCTGATTATTGTATTCATACTGGACCTGGGGGGTTAATGTAAAGTGTCTGGGTAGCCGAAATGCAAGCGACAAATTACTGTAAATATAAGGATTGGCGACCCCGGTAAAAAGTCCGTATGTGGTAAAATTTGTAGTAATCCCATGAACAGAACCCGATAAAAGCATCTCGGCATTTGTATTGGTGAGTCCGGGTAAAACTATCTGATAAAGCGTTAATCGGGTATAGGCTGCGAAATCTTTTCCCTTGATCGGGACGGAAATGATCCCTTTTCGCTCTTCGAGGTAATTGTAAATGATAGCCTTTTGTCCGGGAACATATTTGGTATAATCAAGTTCCAGCTGAAGATTAGAGGGGAGCCGGTAACTCAGGATTCCTTTGGTGCGCACCCCGTTGGTATATTCACCGGTAATCATTAAACTGCTCATCAACCTGAGTGAACCACTCACAAAGGGCATGGTCGTTCCGGTTATTACCGAAGAAAGATACTCAACTCCGGTTCCAATTGTCAAACGGCGCGTTACCCCATAATTCAACGAAGCTCGTGCAAACCGGCTGTGCAGAGAATCTTCAACTAAACCAGTACTGATGTTGTACTCGAGATCTTTTGGGGGTAGAAAATTAAACGGAATACTGATATTCTGTTCCTTTGTACGCTCTTCCCCCCATGGACCATAAAATTTGAGTTTTACGGCTGAATTGCCATAGACTAAGGGGACCTCAAACTTATAAAACCCTGATCCGTCAGCTTTCATATAATCGATCAGTACATTATTTACGTAGAGTTCAACGATCCAGTTCGGTTCAGTGACATCACTAAGGGTATAGGTCCCGAAGGAACGACGGTATGTGGTTGGAGTATTGGTAAACTGAACCCCAACTACCGGATCAAAGATAGAGGAGGTTACTGTGGTATAGATTTTTCCGGCGGTTACCTGGCGCAAGGCAGCATGGTCGTTATTCACAAATCGCCACTGGTATTGCTGTTGTTTCTCTGTAAAAGGGACCGTATTATCGTAATTCAGCAAGGCATTTGCCTCACCACCAGCAATTACGGTTCCCAAGGCGAGGTTTAACCGGGTATCACTAATCCCCGGGAATTGCTGGGTTGAAATGACTGACCAGTCGGCCATACCAAAGTGAAATGCCGGATACCTCCGCTCAATGGTGGTGTCCGTTTTCATCTCCCCCTTGAGATGGCTGATATTTGAACGCATTTGTTCGAGCCGCATTTCACGGATTACCGGCAATTCCAGTTTTGTGGCGAGGTTGACCGATAAACTCCTGAAACTAAACGAACAATCGAGACCAAATATTTCGCCAAACCAACTGGTTTTTAAATAGAGGTTAGTCTCCGATTTGATCATATCCACTTGCTTAAGCGGATAACTCTTCCCCTGGTACCTGATGCGACGATGAAGGTAATCGACCGTATAAAGTGCTTTCGGATTAATAAAAAAACCGGTCACAGAATCTAGACCAGGAGAGGGATCAATCTTAACCTTGAGGAAATTAAAGAGATCGACTATTGGCAGATAAGCAGACTCATCCACTATTGCTGCTGTAATATCAGTACCGCCATATCGTTGGATATTCAGGAAAATTGAGATTTCATCATACTGGAACTCATTTTGAGCGTTACTACTCAAGGGGCAAAAGGCGATCCAGACAAACAGCCAGGCAAGGCACATTAAAATACCGGAAACTGTGGAATATTTCCGGTAATTTAGTAGACGTGGCGTGACTTCGGATAGCTTCATACAAAGTAAGGTGTATTAGATTCTTAGTTTTGAATAAAGGTTACCTGAAACATTCCGTTATAGTTGCCTGCCGGATTTGCTGAAAGGGAACTTACAGTGAGGGTGCCTCCAATGTATACATCGGTAGTCAGTCCCCTCGTAACAAATGGGGTTCCCGTACTCGAAGGCCCGATCGATAACATAACGGTTCCCCCATGACTTCCACTCAATGCGGTATCGGGTCCATTGGAAATGGTGATTAAGGTGCCGGGCAGTGCAGTTACCACAAAAAGTGCAGGTGTAACGATTGAACTCATATTTGGCAGGATAATATCACCGGTTGCTGTGCGAAAACCGGAGTGGTCAACTGTAACTGTACCGGCAGCTCCTGCCTGAATGAAGGTGCCAAAACTAAGATGTTGCACAGTACTTACCGTGACTGAAATTGGCTTTGGCGGTTTCTCCTGTGCATTTCCTGGCAGAAAAAATAATAGTGTACCGATTAAAAGAAAGAAAAAAGCCTTATACTTTCTAAAGGGCGAATAAGTTTTAAGGTTATTCATAATCTTATCGTATTAATATTTTTTCAGATTGTTTATGGTTGCCTGAGATCACCGTAACGATATAAAGTCCGCTGGCAGATCCCGGGTTTATCTCCACCGTTTGCTGATCAAACACCTCCTTGAGCATGATTATTTGTCCCTTCATATTGGTAACATAAAGACTTGCACTCGTGTTCAACGGAAGATTCATGGTTATCAAATAAGTGGATGCAGAGCGTGTCAATGTAAACATTTTTTCTGCAACCGGGGTAACCGTGTTTAATTCTGTGAGTGAAAATACAAGACTAAACCGCTGGTTATAAGTTCCAGCTTTGAGGGAGAAACGGTACAAGGGATTTTTCTTTAAATCCTGGGTGATCCCCAATTGGTTGTCAACCAGATAAATATAAAGGGATGAGGGCAGTCCGCTGATATCTTTGGCGCTGAAGTCAACCCACCCGTCGCTTAGGGTCATGATCCCCACCGGAATCCGGGTGGTAGTGTCAACCGGCTGAGGGATAGCATAGATCGACAACTGTTTCGGATCTGAGGATAAAGTGTAGAGGTTCGGAACCAATACATCGGTATTCATCATTTTTAAGGCATCAAGCTCTTTATTGAAACTCCTCCCTGCCTGGTTGTCGAAGTAAATGAGGGCCACATCGTAGAGTGGACTATTCGTTTCAAGATTTGCAGTAAACCGAAGGATGGTTCGGCTATCGAGGGTCGCATCCCGGAATGTCGGGGCAAGGTCATTGGTCCTGACCGAATTGGTCATCCCCAGTGTACCGCTCACCGGGTAAGGCCCGTCGGAGACATGGATAAAGAATCCCTGCATAGAAGCAATCAGATTATTCCCGTTTCCGGTTGCAGTGCCATTAACATAGCTGCTGTATACACCTGTATACTGGTCTGTCCCGTCGGCGTTGAAGAAATAGATAGCGTTGTCAATATTCGTTTTAGTCCATCCGGATGATGCATTCCAGTTGATGGGTGAAGGGTATGGATTGCCTACCAGGTTGAAACCCTGGGTATATTTCCGGTTATTATTCTTCAGCGAAACTGACAATGGACCATTATTCACTACTCCGGTCAGACTGATTGTTTCCGGGGTTCCTGATGTGCCGAAATTCGCTGCATATCCATTCATAGGTGCCAACAGGTTAGTTCCGGTCGTGTAATTAACCCATCCTGACTGGTAGGCGGTAACTCCTAAGGAATCCCTGCTGTTATTTTCATTGTAGGAATAAAATGAGGGGAAAGTAGCGGCCAAATTAAGATAACTGCCAAACCCCCCAACCATGGCAGATTGGAACGGAGAACTCACATATTTGTAGCCGAATGCCGAAGGGAGAAAGCGCTGCATGGTCACATTCCCGGTTACATTATTTGCCCCCGATCCGTCTATAAGCGCCGTTTGCGATGCTGTTGAGATCAGCACGAGGTTCCCTGCAGAAGATAAATCTCCTGTAGCTGCTTTCACAACTCCGGTCACGTTTAACGGACCGCCAAGTGTTACTCCTGCCGGATTGGAAATGGTCAGATTCAGGATGGTATTACCGGTAAAAGTGGCTGTACCAATAGTTTGAGCTGCAGATCCTGCCATCTGTATGGTTCCTGACGAAGCGGTAAATGTTCCGCTGTTGGTAATTGAACCAGCGATCTGTATCGTATTCGCGGTAACAGTTAAGGATGACCCGCTGTTAATCACAATGTTATTGGACATTCCATTGGCGCCTGAGTTGAGGATTGGCTGATTGGTTACATTCGGAATGAGCACATTGGTGGTCAAATCGGGCAGGTAAGGGCAGGACCAGTTTCCAACGGTATTCCAATCTGTACTTATTGAACCTGTCCATACGAGGTCTCCAATAGTTGTTACCGTATGCACAGCTGTGGAAGGGCCATTACAACCTGTTGCAGTGGCTGTAATGATACTTGTTCCGCTCCATCCGAAGATATAGGTTACCGTTCCTGTACCTGAATCAATGGTGTTTCCACCAGTTATTGAACCTGAATCGAGGGTATAGGTGATTCCGGTATTATTGGTTGCCGTTGCCGTATATGTGACTGAATTACCACCCCGGCAACGTGTTGAGGTTGCACCCAGGGCAAAAACCGGCGTTCCAACGGTCGGTGTTACTGTTTCAACAAAGGTGGTGGTTGCCGGTCCGTTACATCCTGTGGCACTGGCAGTAATGGTGGTTGTACCGCTCCACCCTGCAGAATAGGTCACTACACCCGTAGATGCAACAATTGAATTACCTCCGGATAAACTTGCGGCATCGAGGGTGTAGGATAATCCGGTTGAATTGCTCGCCGTGGTGGTATTGGTTACTGTCCCTGCGCCCTGACAACGTGTTGAAGTGGCGGGTGAGAAGGGATTGATGGTTACTGTTGGGGTCACCGTTAGTTGTTTATTGGCTGATACAGATCCGCATGAACCTCCGCTGGTGGTTAGAGTCAGGGTAACCGGGTTTGTAAATGTAGCTGACGCTGTATAAGTGGTGGTACCGGGAGTATTTCCGGTATTGTTTGTGAATGTGCCTCCTGCTCCGCCGTCGGACCACGTAGCTGCAGTGGCACCCCCGCCAAATGAACCACCCAATACGGAGGTTGTTCCCCCCTGGCAAATGGTTGCCATGGAGGGCCCGACATTAACTGTTGGATTTGGATTAACGGTCAACTGCTTACTCGCAGAGGCGATGCCGCATGAACCTCCGCTGGTTGTAAGGGTCAATGTGACGGGACTGGAAGAGGAGGATGAGGCGGTGTAGGTGGTCGCAGACGGGGTAGTGCCGGAATTGTTGGTAAAAGTGCCTCCTGCTCCGCCGTCGGACCAAACCGCAGCAATAGCGCCACCACCGAATGAACCCCCTAATCCTGCAGTTGTTCCCCCCTGGCAGATGGGAGCATTTACCGGACCAACATTAACTGTTGGATTCGGATTGACGGTTAATAAGATACTGGAAGATGTATTGCCGCATGAGCCACCATTGGTGGTAAGGGTCAGTGTGACGGGACTGGAAGATGTGGATGAAGCCGTGTAAGTGGTTGTTGCTGGAGTGCTTCCGGAATTGTTGGTGAATGTGCCTCCTGCTCCGCCGTCGGACCATACAGCAGATGTGGCTCCTCCACCGAAAGAACCTCCCAATGCTGTTGTAGTTCCTCCCTGACAAATGGCTGCAACAGCTGATCCAATAGTGACAGTAGGAATTGGATTTACAACAATCTGTTTGGTAGCAACTAAGGTTCCGCATGATCCGCCACTGGTTGTCAAGGTCAGCGTAATAGGGGTTCCGGAATTTGCGGCAGCAGTAAAGGTGGCGATGTCCGGCGTACTCCCTGTGTTGTTCGAAAATGTTCCGCTTGGCGCCGTCCATACAGCAGCTGTAGCTCCACCGCCAAACGAACCACCCAGAGCGGCTGACGTCCCCCCCTGACAGATGGCAGACATTGGTGATCCCGCATTTACCGTAGGATTGGGATAAACTGTCATAGTCACCGTATTGGAAGTGGCCGGACTACCTGTTGCACAGGTGGCATTTGAGGTCAACACGCAGGTAACGGCGTCGCTATTCAACGGAGTATACGAATAGGTTGCACTGTTGGCTCCGGCATTGACTCCGTTCAACTTCCATTGATAGGTAGGTGCTGTCCCTCCGTTGGTGGGAGTTGCGGTAAAGGTTACCGGGGTTGAGGTACAAACCGGATTTGCTGAAACGGCGATTGAAACGCTTACCGGCAGATTCGGGTTGACGGTCATGGTCACCGTATTGGAAGTAGCCGGACTGCCGGTCGCACAGGTGGCATTTGAAGTCAACACGCAGGTAACGGCGTCGTTGTTCAACGGAGTATACGTATAGGTTGCACTGTTGGTTCCGGCATTGACTCCGTTCACCTTCCATTGATAGATTGGTGCTGTCCCTCCATTGGTGGGAGTTGCGGTAAAGGTTACCAGGGTAGAGGTACAAACCGGATTTGCCGAAGCAGCGATTGAAACGCTTACCGGCAGATTCGAATTAACGGTCATATTCACCGTATTGGAAGTAGCCGGACTGCCGGTCGCACAGGGGGCATTTGAAGTCAACACGCAGGTAACGGCGTCGCTATTCAACGGACTATACGTATAGGTTGCACTGTTGGTTCCGGAATTGACTCCGTTCACCTTCCATTGATACGTTGGAGTGGTTCCTCCATTGGTGGGAGTTGCGGTGTACGTAACGGTGGTTAACGGGCAAACGGGATTTGCCGAAGCAGCAATTGTAACACTTACCGGCAGATTCGGATTAACGGTCATGGTCACCGTATTGGAAGTGGCCGGACTTCCTGTCGCGCAGGGGGCATTTGAGGTAAGGGTGCAGGTGATTACATCGCCATTGGCTGGTGTATACGAATAGGTTGCACTGTTAGTCCCTGTATTGGACCCGTTCACACTCCATTGGTAAGTTGGTGACGTTCCTCCATTGGTGGGAGTTGCAGTAAAGGTAACGGAGGTTGAAGAACAAACCGGGTTTGAAGAGGGTGCGATTGATACACTTACCGCAAGATTCGGGTTTATGGTAATTGAACTTGTCGCAGTTACAACACTGCAACCTCCGGCTGCGGGGATGGTATTGGTTACTGTATAGGTCCCAGGCGTACTGGAAGCCAGGTTGATTTGTCCGGTTGCCGTACTGACAAAGACTAAACCGGTTGTAGAGGAAAATGTTCCTGCAACCCCACCACCGCTAAAAGTAGGGGACGGATTTATCGCATTGGAACAATAGGGTGAACCGGTATAGCTGAAAGTTGCAACAGGTGTAGTGGTGATGGTTACCGATGTTGTTGCGGTTACTACCCCGCAACCTCCCGCTGCAGTCATGGTATAGGTTATAGTGTAAGTTCCGGCCGTACTTGAACTTGGGGTTATAGCTCCGGTGGAAGAATTAATGGTAAGTCCTGAAGGGGAAGCGGTAAACGTTCCGCCGGTTGTTCCTGTCAATGTCACAGCCTGAGCCGTCGAAACGGTTTTACAATAGGGCGTCCCTGAATATGAAATAGTAGCTGCAGGCAAAAGATTAGGTGTAACGGACAATGTTTGTGTTGTACCATTTCCGCAGCTAAACGAAGGTGTCACCTGGATATTCCCGGAACCTGATCCTACCGTCACTGTCACTGTGTTAGTGGTACCCCCACCAGCCTGAACCCATCCGGAAGGGAAAGTCCAGGTATAGGTAGCGCCGCTAATAGTTGCAGCAGTATAAGTTTGGGAAGAACCCTGACAGGGTGTTGTAGCCCCTGAGATGGTAGCTGATATGGTATTGTCCTGTACCGTAACTGTTATCGGATAACCGATGCTGGAACAAACCGGGTAAGTAGTTCCAACGCTCAAAATGCCATTGTAAACTCCGGGTGCAATGCTGTATGGGACATTGATCGCTATAGGACTGGCCGGCAAACCATATCCAGAGAAACTAGCCATCCCTGCGCTGGAAGCAGCTGCATCAAAAGTAATGCTGTAGGCGGAAGGGGAGCCGGTAGTTGCAGTATAACTAAGTTGAGCTACTGTGTTATGTAAACAAATCACCGGATTTGCCCCCAGTGTTATCGTTAAGGTAGGATTTACAACAACTGTAAAAATATTGGAATACAGCGATGAGCAACCTCCGCTTTGCACAAGTACCCGGTAATTCCAGGTTCCGCCGGAAGAGGGTATTTCTGAATACGTCCTGGTAGTATTGGTGATATTTATCCATGATCCTCCATTCAGCTGTTTCTCCCAACGCATGACACCTCCTGTACCGGCACTCAAGGTCATCGTTCCCAGTGATGCTCCCTGACAGATTGGGGTTGTTCCGCCGCCAAGAGTCCCAACCGTGGTGGTCGAATCAACAACTATAGTAACAACTGATGAATAGGCCAGGGGACACGATCCGTTTTGAACCATGGCACGGTATTGCCAAATACCTCCTGAGTAAGGTGTTTCTGAATAAGTTGCAACTCCATAACTCCCCAGATTAGACCACCCCAATGAATTGACCTGACGCTGCCAACCCTGGATTGTTCCGGCATACCCGCTTAAAGTCAACGTGCCAGTTGATCCCCCCTGACAGAACTCTGCACCTCCGCCGCTGATGGTACCGCCAACCGAAGCAGGATTAACCAAAAAAGCCCCCGAAACTGTACTGGTAGCTGTCCCACACGTTCCGGTCACCACACAATAGTAATAAAGGGTTCCCGCAGTGGTGGCTTGTGGAGTATAATTGCTGGTTTGTGCCCCGTTGGCTGAACCAAGCGGTGCTCCCCCGGAATTAGTTGGCGAGGCGTTGGAATACCATTGATAGGTTAATGTTCCGGTTCCGGTTGCCGTGACAGTTATTGGAGTAAATGATCCGCCCATGCACTGTGTTTGTGCCCCTGTGGACTGGGCACTTATTGTTGTTGCCGGATTGACGATAAAGGCGCCCGAGACGGCACTTGTTACTGAGCCACAGGTTCCGGTTACGATACAATAATAATAAAGCGTTCCGGCAGTGGAAGAAGATGGGGTGTAGTTGCTCGCTATGGCTCCGCTGATCAAATTGCCACCACTGTTTGATGCAGCAGCGTTACTATACCATTGATAATATAATCCAATTCCGGTGGCAGTAACTGAAATTGCCGTAAAGGCGGCCCCGCTGCATTGCGTCTGAGTCGCCGTTGACTGACTGCTGATCGCAGTGGCAGGATTAACAATAAAAGCTCCCGATACAGCGCTTGTTGCTGAAGCGCATGTTCCGGTTACCACACAATAATAATAAAGTGTTCCGGCAGTGGCTGCTGAAGGGGAATAACTGCTGTTTGTTGCTCCGGTTATCGGAGCGCCACTGCTGTTTGAGGCGGAGGTGTTTGAATACCATTGGTAATAAAAAGGTCCTGTTCCTGCGGCTGTAACCGAAATTGCAGCGAAAGTTCCACCGATGCACTGGGTCTGTGTTGCAGTCGACTGGCTGCTGATTGACGTAGCTGGGTTGACTATAAATGCTCCAGATACAGCGCTCGTTGCAGATGCGCATGTTCCGTTGACTATGCAATAGTAGTAGAGCGTACCGGCAGTAGCAGCGGATGGAGTGTAACTGCTGCTTGTTGATCCGGATAAAAGAGTACCGTTACTATTGGAGGAAGTGGTATTGCTGAACCATTGATAGTTTAACCCGACACCAGTAGCCGTAACTGAAATTGCACTAAACGTACCTCCAATGCATTGAGTTTGTGTTCCAGTCGACTGACTGCTGATCGCAGTTGCAGGATTAACGATGAAGGCTCCTGAAACGGCGCTCGTTGCCGAAGCACATGTGCTGGTTACGACACAATAGTAATATAGCGTTCCGGCAGTTGCAGCTGAAGGTATGTAACTGCTACTCGTGGCACCGCTAATGGGAGTCCCGCCACTGTTCGATGAACCGACGTTACTATACCACTGATAAGTTAATGCTCCTGTTCCGGTTGCCGAAACTGAAATCGCCGCAAAAGATCCGCCAATACATTGAGTCTGCGTGGCAGTTGACTGGCTGCTGATCGCAGTAGCAGGGTTGACAATAAATGCTCCCGATACAGCACTCGTTGCAGATGCGCATGTTCCGGCAACTACGCAATAGTAATAAAGTGTTCCGGTTATGGTTGCTAATGGGGTGTAACTACTGCCCGTTGCTCCGCTTACAGCTGTCCCGCCACTATTGGACGAGGTGGTGCTCGAGTACCATTGATAGGATAAAGATCCTGTCCCTGTTGCGGTAACTGAAATTGGGGTAAAGGTTCCGCCAATGCATTGGGTTTGGGTATTGGTCGACTGGCTGCTGATAGCGGTTGCGGGATTAACGAGGAATGCTCCCGAAATTGCACTGGTGGCAGTACTGCAGGATCCGGTTACGATACAATAATAATAAAGCGTTCCGGCGGTCGTTGCCTGAGGGGTATAACTGTTTGTCTGTGCCCCATTGGCTGCAGCTAAGGAGGTCCCCCCGGTAGTACTTGCCGTTGAATTTTTATACCATTGATAGGTTAACGACCCGGTGCCTGTTGCAGTTACGGTAATGGGAGTAAAAGTTCCTCCGATACATTGTGTTTGAGCGGCAGTTGACTGACTGCTGATCGCAGTAGCAGGATTAACAATAAAGGCTCCCGATACAGCGCTTGTTGCTGAAGCGCAGGTTCCGCTTACCACACAATAATAATAAAGTGTTCCGGCAATAGCTGCTGAAGGGGTATAACTGCTGTTTGTTGCTCCGGCTATCAGAGCTCCACCACTATTTGAAGAGGAGGCATTGGAGAACCATTGATAGGTTAAAGTCCCCGTTCCTGTAGCCGTGATTGAAATAGCAGTAAAGGTTCCTCCGATACATTGTGTTTGTGTGGCTGTCGATTGACTGCTTATAGCTGTTGCAGGGGTGACAATAAAAGCCCCTGAAATTAAACTCGTGGCAGTTCCGCAAGTTCCGGTCACCACGCAATAGTAATAAAGGGTACCTGTAGTTGCAGCTGATGGTATATAAGAACTGTTGGTAGCTCCGCTGATTGAGGACCCGCCACTGACAGATGGGGTGGTATTGCTGTACCACTGATAAGTTAATGTCCCGGTTCCTGTGGCAGTCACTGAAATTGCTGCAAAAGTTCCACCAATGCACTGCGTTTGTGTTCCGGTAGATTGGGCACTGATGATTGTTGAAGGAGTAATTGTAATGGTTCGGCTTGAGATGCCCGAACACCCGCCGGAAGGGTTAGTAGTCAGCTTGAGTGTCACTGTTCCACTGTAATTGGCGGCTGGGGTATAGGTAACGTTTTGGGGAGTTGCAGTCTGCGCTATGGAACTCAGTGTTCCGCCTCCTGACACGATTGACCATGCAGCTGAAGTGGCTCCAGTTCCACTAAAACTTGCCCCACTCAGTGTAATCGGGACAGGTGAGGCTGACTGACAGACTGTATTGGGTCCCCCTGCATTAGCAACCGGACCGCTGACAGTTATAGTAATTGGAGTCGTATATGGCGAATAACAGGTGATTCCGCCACTGACGGAGACTGTCTCTCTTTGATAACTTGTAGTTGCAGTAAGTGGTGGTGGAGAATAAGTAGAGGCTGTTGCCCCGCTGATTGTGACATAACTTCCGCTGGCATTAGTCTGCCATTGATACGTAATTGTACCTGAACCGGTACCGTCTGTTGTGGAGGTAAGAGTAGCAGGTGTTACTCCACTACAGATACTTTGCGTGGTTCCGATAACTCCAGCGGTTACTATTGCGTTAACTGTTACAACCACAGAGTCAGTATAGGCTACCCCGGAAGAAGATCCGCCGCTACCACCTCCGCCGCCACCACCTACACTACGGGTGGAGGTAGCGGGACAGACCTGCTGAAAAATAATATCATCCAACGCAAAATCGTTTCCCCCAGCAATAGTATTCATGTTGACCAGGGATAAAACTGCGGTAGTGCTTGATCCCGAATTCCAGTTATACAAAAACTGCTCCCACGAACACGTCGCCAGGTCTGCTGTGTAAATTGGACCGGCTGCTACTCCGTTAACGTATAACTGCAACTGGGCCGGATTGCCGGCAGTGACACTTTGGATCCAATAGGTAAACTGATAATAACTGTTTGGGGTAACATTAACCGTTTGTGACCATATATTAACCCCGGCAGTTACAGCTCCGTTTACCACCATTTGCAAACCTGTACCCGTTGTATGGTCACCACATGCAATAAAGTTCGGATGAACTGTGCTTGGATTTGCAACTATAGTATAAAGGCCTTCAGGGTAAAGTGCATTTGATGAAGGTGTTACATAGCCATAGCCACTGGTAAATCCCACATTGCCTGCTTCGAAATTTCCGTTATAAACCAGATTTGATCCGCTTACTCCGCTTGCCCACAACTTGTAGGTACCACTCATGGCCGAAGTGGCACTGCTGAGCACCGGGTTTGCCGAGACGGAGTAAAAATTATTAGGGCCTACCCAATATTGATTGGAAACATTTGTCCCTGTACTTGTCAGGGTAATATTTGTCCCGGAACAAAATGTTCCACCCCCTCCGATTGTCAAGGTAGCATTGGGGATTATAGTGGCTAATACAGGGGTCCTTGCTGCAGATACACATCCGCTGCTGGTCACATCGACATAGTAAGTGGTTGATGAAGTGAGACTCGGTGTTGTAAATGTCGAACCGGTGCCCAGCGAGGTTCCTCCCGTAGCAGCTGCATACCAGTTAATCGTTCCTGAGGCAGTTGCGCCTAAGGTAACTGTACCGTTACCACACTGACTGCCGGGAGAGGTGGTCGTTATGGTGGGCAAAGGATTAACTAAAAATGCACCGGAAACCAAACTTGTCGCCGATCCGCAGGTTCCGGTTATGATGCAATAGTAATAGAGTGTTCCGGCAGAGGTGGCCTGTGGGGTATAAATGCTGGTCTGGGCCCCATTGGCAGAACCCAGTGAAGTTCCTCCGGTGGTACTTGCAGTGGTATTGCTGTACCATTGATAGGTGAGGGTTCCTGCACCGGTTGCTGTAACCGAGATGGTTGTAAAAGAGCCGTTAATACATTGTGTTTGAGCGGATGTGGACTGACTGCTGATTGCCGTTCCGGGACTTACCGTTAAGTTGGTTCCATTGTCTGTTCCTGTAATCACCGGAGTAGAGCTCACAACACGGATTCGGTAAGCGGTCCCCGGGGTTGTTCCCGTTGGAATTGTCGCGGAAATTGTCCCTGCGGAAGTTTGAGTCAGCGTTCCAATCGTGACCGGGGAGGTGAAACTCCCACTTGCATTCGATAATTGAGCGGTGAAGATATTTCCTGACGTATAGGTTCCGGTAATCGTATATGGAACTGATACTGCAGCCCCGGCACAAAATGTAGAACCAGTGATTGTACCCGTGGTCAGGGTTTGCTTTCTGCCAGCCAAAACAAAATAGGTGTTTGTTCCAACGACATTTGATGCAGTAACACCGTATGTTCCGGCTGTTCCGGCCAATGAGGTATACGGGCCGGTTAATGACAGACTTCCTCCAATGGCATCCAAAGGTGCGATTGCAGTGGGACGGGTCAATGAAACAGAACTGTTGGTAAAACTCCCCGAAGTGGTCAATGCCCAATATTCAGAGTTACTTATTGAGACCAACGTGGCATCAAATGTTCCTCCTGGATTTGCTGCAAATGCAGTTACCTGGGCAGTTGCAGTGCCGGAGGTTGTTGGATTGACCAGTGAAAAGGGGAGATAGGTTGTTCCCATCCCGACAGGAAAAGTATAGGTTGAACCGGATACCAGGCTTGCCGGTAAAGTCCAGTTGACCGGCCCGTTAATAAAGGAGGTGACTGAACCACCTGTAATCGCAGTTGTGGCGGTATTGGTTACCGAGAGCAAATTTGTCGTTGTCGTGGTTAAGATCCCCGAGGTAAGTGTGAGAATGTTACCCACTGAGGTGGCCCCCTGGAGGGTTTTGGCTCCGCCCCCTGATACGGTCAGATTGATGTAATTCGGTGATGCAAAGATTTGCTGGCTTCCCGCTCCGTTGTAATTAACCGTGCTTCCCGAACCAACAAAAGTAACAAACGATCCTATCGAATTATTGGCACCCCCCAAATTCAGCGTATGCCCAATGTTGGTAGTCTGGGTAATAGAACCAGAACCACTTAAATTGCCGGTAAGATTGAGTATTTTGGAGATGCCACCACCTCCAAAATCGAGCGTCCCGTTTATGATCGCATTACCTGTAATAGTTAATGCATATCCTGATGTGCCGGCCCCTAATGCAAAAGTATTCCCTGTATTTACCTGAAGATAGCCATTGATAGCAGTTGGTGTAGCGGTTAAAAGGATTGACTTGGAATTGGAATTGGCTATGACAAGGTTTCCGTAAGCGGGAGTGTTTGAAACGGTCTGAACAGCTGTATCGGAATTGTAAGTAACTGTACTTGTGGAATTTAAGCTAATATTGGCCGTAGTGAAATTGGTCGGGAACAACATGTTCCCGCTTCCCGAAGTGCCGATGATCAGATTTGTACCCGCTGCCATCGAAAAGATACCGGTTGCATTTCCAATTACCCCATAGGTTAGGTTAAACGTTGCGGATCCTGCAATCGTTAAATTATTGTTCACGGTTACGGTCGCACTTGCCGTTGTTTTAACACCGGTATTCGATATCGTTAAGTTATAATAGGTATTTCCCATCACCTGCTGGGTAACTCCATTGTAGTTTACGGTACCTGTTCCGCTCGTGAAGGTTCCGGTGTTGGTAAAATCACCTGCAAGGGTTATTGTTCCTGAACCCATGGTGATGGCACCGGTACCTGAAATACTTCCGGTAACGGTTGCCCCGGCAGTTGCGGTGAGTGTTGCAGGACTACTTACATTCCAATTATTTGCTACCGAAATAGTTACGCCTGTTGCAATCGTTTTTGTGGTAGTTCCTGTAAAGGTCAGATTATAATAATTTAAATTTGGAACAGTAGCGGAACCGGTGAACACCACGGTACCTGTGTTGCTGTTAAATGTTCCACCGGTATTGGTTATGGTGCTGACAGTTAACGTACTCAAATTACCATTTACCGTTCCTGCGGTTTGGGTCCATAAGCCCGAAAAGGTATGAGTCAGGGCCGTTCCATTGTCTAAGGAAAGTGTGCCACCAGAACCATTGATGGTTAGGGCCGCGCCATTGATATTACCTGTTAATGTTGCAGTTCCCGCGGTTTTGGTCATCGAAACTGTTCCGGTGGTTGTAAAGGAGCCAATACTTTGTGTCGCTGTTCCTGCTATGGTAACGCCACCCGTTGTACCACTTGCAGTACCTCCATTGTTGATGAGGTTACTGTTTAATGTGAGTAAAAAAGTTGACATTGAGAAGGAAGCACCACTATTAATGGTCAAAGGAGCATTCAATACTTCAGCTGAATTCAATGTAATCGTTCCGGTGTTGGTAATAACAATACCTCCGGTTGGGGAGAAATTGGCAATCCATTCGGGTCCTGCCGTAAAAGCTCCGGGTTTATTATATTGCAAAGTTGCATTTGTACCATAGGTTGGAGCAGCAGAAGCAGATGCCGTCCCCTCCATCGACAGAATCCCATTCACGGTAACACCTGTAATGGTCTTGACTCCGCTGCCTGAAAGGGTCAGGTTATTATAGGGACCTGTACCTACGGTCTGAGCGGCGCCGTTAAAAATCACAGTGCCTGAACTTGCTGTGAATGTACCATTATTTGTCCAGTTACCACTTACCGTTAGGGTATTTGAACCGGATATGGCAAGAGTTGCACCTGAGTTGATTGTGAGACTGTTGCAAAGTGCTGCTGCACCCACTACAGGTTGATTGCCACCTGCTGGAATTACAACATTGGTTGAAGCTGTGGGTACTGTTCCGCTGCACCAGTTTGAAGCGGTATTCCAGTCTGTATTGGTTGCTCCAATCCAATAGCCTGCGGTACAACTGGAGGTGGAAATATTCGCGATGCCGGTCGATGCCGCAAAGTAGGTCGGATTGATAAAGGTGGCTGTTGATCCGGTCCCCCCCCAGCTTCCGGAGGGTTGTCCGTTTCCACCGAGTGAAAGGGTCCCAAAGGTATGGGTCAGACCTGTACCAAGATTAAGCGGTGTCGCTCCTGCACCAACTGATAATGCTCCCCCATTTACCGTACCCGTAAATGTGGCTGTACCTGAGGTTTTGGTCTCCGAAACGGTACCCGTTGTGGTAAAACCACTGATATTTTGGGTGGCGGCAGTCCCTGTAAGAATGATGTTGGAACTTCCTGCTGAAAACGTCCCGCTATTATTCAAATTTCCTCCCAGGGTTAACTGATAATTAGCTGTTGCCAGAGTTGCACCGCTGTTAATCGTTAACGGAACTGAAGCGCTGAGATTCTCGGCAGAATTCATCGTGATCGTTCCGGTATTGGTGACTATTATCCCGCCTGTTGGTGTGAAGGGACTAATCCATTCAACTCCGGCTGTTCGTGAAGTGGCTGTATTGTACTGAAGGGTTGCCGCTGTTCCATAGGTTGGGGCAACCGACAGTGTTGCGGTTCCCTCCATTGAGAGCACTCCGTTTACGGTTATGCCGGTAGTGGTTTTAGTCCCGGAACCGGAAAGGGTCAGATTGCTGTATGTGACAGGATTGACAGTTTGTGCTGCCCCTGAAAAATTCACCAGATTACCGCTTACGGATGCAGTTAAAGTTGTTATTCCGGATGTTCCTCCGATGTTAAGCACAGAAGTTGCCGATCCCTGAGTTAAACCTCCGGTTCCGGCGAGCGCCGTTGAGACAGTAAGAGAACCATTATTGGTAAGAGTAACTCCTGTGACTGTAATACTTGGAATCGACAATGTACCAGAAATTGTCTGATTGTTAGTGTCGAAGGTGTAGCTGGAGGTTCCTGCAGTAAAGGCTCCGTTATTCGTTAACCCACCCCGAAAGGTGATTGCCTCATTAATCGTATTGTTCCACGTACCATTGGCAGTTATGGTCGTGAGGCCGGTAAATATTTTAGTTCCGGATGTACTTGCAAAAGTGAGGTTCCCGTCAATCGTTGAAGTTCCGGTAACCGTTATCGTGGTGGCATTGAGGGTATTTGTGGTGCCTGAGGTTACCGACAGATTTGATCCGACATTGAGTATCCCTGTAGAGGAACCGTTAATTGTTGATCCGGATAGCGTCAATGCAGTAATGCCATAGGTTTCTCCGGCGTTGCTTGTCCAGACACCACCGGCAATAGTCACATTCCCCATGGTTTTGGTACCAACAGTATTGGTAAAAGTTATTACTCCGTTTACTGTGGTCAGGCCGGAAACCGTGAAATTGAATCCTCCGATACTGAGGGTAGAACCAGAGGCAATGCTGACATTTGTGCAGGAGGCATTGGCATTAACCGTTACGGTCCAGCCCCCTTCTACAAAGGCATTATCTGCAGGACCCGGGGCTGTTGCTCCGGAAGCTCCGCCGGAAGTGGCAGACCAGGTGCCTGCTGCGTTCCAGTTCCCCGTTGCGACCGAATAACGGTTAGCTCCATACCCTTGTATCCCGGCCAATAAGAATATTATGGTCAGGAAAAAAAACGTTACGCCCGTTATTAGTCGTTTAATCATTTACTTTAAAAGTACTAAAAGCGGGCGCAAAGCAAACAAATAGTAAGATAATTATTGCAGCTTTAGTTCCGCTTCGGTAAATTTTTCTGTTTTAGTGTCCTGAGGGGAGAAGGTTATTTTTAAGGTTCCGCTCCGATAATCTGCGTTGGCTTTATGATCGAGGTTCATCTGAAATTTCCGGAGCGCATTGGGGGTGTACACGGCAATCCCCCTGACTACGCCCACCGGCGTTGTGACACCCTGCGGTGAAATATGTTCCACGAGAATATCCCCATAAACTGACATATTCCCTGTACGGTTAAAGGTAATCTGAAGCCGCGGAATCGTGTCATTCAGAATTTGGAATTTCAGATCCGACAGGGTCACCTTCATGGTTGACTCCCCGGAATGGATGATCACCGGAATGGTGATCCCGAAAATGGGGACGAGTTTCACCCCGATCGCGGTCGAATCTTTTGCTTTCTCTTCCGTTCCGAGGGCCGTCTGTTTGGGGACCGCCCTGAAATAGATATGCGAACGGTACTCCCCGGGCTTGAGTTCATTGGTGCGAATCAACTGCATCTTCACCACCTGTGCTTCATTGGGGGCAAGGGTGACCGAACGGGGGAAGAAGCGGAGGAATTTTTCAGCGAAATTCTGCCCCTCATCCGGAGTGGTAATCTGGGTAAAAGAACCATCTTCATTCATCCGGTATTCCACCATCGAAACATTGTATTTAGCCGTGTCCTTTCCGGTGTTCGCGAGGTTCAATTCCTGAGACCGTTTTGCCCCTTCAAAAACTACGCGCCTCGGGGTAATCAGCAGGTTACCCTGTGCCTGAAGTTTCTGAATTGGTAGGAAGCAACTGATTAGTAACCCGACAATGGCCGGTAAGATGCTTTTTGAGCCGTAATGAACGGTTGGTTGAATCAAGACGCCTGGTTTTTTCATGGTGGTAAGTCGTAAGAAAATAATTGGCTCAAATATATAAAAAAATATTATGCATTTTATTTTTCTTTGTCCTAAAGTCGTTCGTTCACAAGATTATCTGAACAAATCTGCAGGAATTCATTTCCTGAAGATCGTGGTCTGTTTGGTTGAAACAGTTTGTCGGCTATTCTAAATGGTGCAGAACCTTCTAATATTTATAGAATTAGATTTTAATCGCTTAAATCAGGTACCGCGTACCGTAATTCCAAAGATATGGGCTGTATCTCATTAGGCTATAGGGGAATGCTATAGCTGAACCTTTTCAGGAATAATCATTGTACAAATATTACCGCAGGTTGGGCCTTATTTTTTGTTGCCATCAACAGTTATTTCCTGATTACCTGGACCATTTTCCGGATTCCTGTAAAATGTCAATCATCTGGAAAACTTACAGCGACGGAACAAAAACCTGTTGTTAGTTATAGGTAAAGGAGATCGCGTAGGTTCCCGTGTAAATCCCGACCGGGTTGGTATCTTCTGTCCCCACGTTGAGTACCGCCCCAACCTGGACAGTCACCGACCCTCCTGTGAGTTTTCCCGTGCCAACACCGGGTGACGGATTCGATTGCCAGCCCGTTACGGTCATCGTTTTGGAATTGAGGGTATTGGTCAAGGTGGCGGGACCTTGCGGAAGCACGATCGAAAAAGTAGCGTTGGGTTCCCCGGTGATATAAAAGCTTGCCGAACTGTGCGACCCACCTCCGGTTGCTACGGTTCCCTGCGTAGTCAATACCCCATCGGGGGTTAAAAGAATCTGCCCACCCTGTGTTTCAGGCGAGAACTTCCCAAAGTTTAGCTGGGAAGTTTCGGTAGCGGTAAGGGCAGCAATCACCTGAGCAGTTGCTGTGGCGGTTACGCTGGCACCCGACTGGGCTGAAGCATTTGGGATAAAGGGTCCTGCCAATAAAGTTATGCTGAAAACAACCGGTATTATATTTCTTAGGATCTTTTTCATGCGCAAATTCGTTGTTTTTCAGAGGCCGGGATAAATCCCGATAATTGTTTCAAAGTTAATGCTGTTTTTCGCCAATTGTTCCGTCGGGGAATTATTTTTAAACCCTAAATTTCAGAGAAAGACCCGCCCCGTTTGCATATTGGGACGGGTCTTACTTATTTGAAATTGTGATTTAAAATGATTGCTTACAACTGAATAAATTAATCATTGGATCAAGGCAATCGTGACCGATAATTTTTTTAGTTGTAATTAACAGTTACGGTGAAACCTGTGCCAGAAACGTATGTTCCAGGAACCTGCGCGGCGCCAACATTCAAAGTGGCACCAACATAAAGTGTTTGTGTTCCATCAGCAGCTAATGTTCCAGTAGGAGTGGGGCTGCTTGTCCAAGTATCTACAGTCATAGTATTTGTTGATGATGTAACAGTTGTTGCTGATGAAGGAAGTGTAATAGCATAAGTATAATTAGGCTGTCCTGTGACAGAAAAGGCAGCTGATGAAATAGTTCCTTTATTAAAGTTTGGAAGTGTAACTCCTCCTGTTGGTGTACGTGTTGGAGCTGCAGCGGCAGTAAGAGCTACCGTTCCTCCAGATAAAGCTTGAACAGCAACATTGCCAAAATTCATATTTGCAGTCTCAGTAATTGTTAAAGGGGCAATAATAGTACCAGTGGCAGTAGCAGTAGCAGAAACATTGTTTTGTCCAAACGACACAGCCGAGAACGAAAGAATAACGATAGCGGAAAGAAGTAATTTTTTCATGATGTTTTGTTTTTTTAAATGGTTTTAAATTGAATTTTTAATTTTTTGTTTTTAATTTCTTAGTGTTTTTCAACGTTACAATCAGGGTAGCTTCATTAATCGTGCCAAAAATTGTTACGCGACCAAAATATGTTGATAAGTCTGTTTGTAAGTTTTGCTAATAACATGAAAATCAATAGAATAGAATTCTTAAAATAATTTGATTTTTATTGGATACGTAATCTTAAAAAAGAGAGAATGGGAGCGTGCATGGAAAGTATTTTCACAAAACGTAAAAAATTAATATACGGAATGGGGATCAGAATAATCGAATGAAAGAATTAAAAAATGAAAGATTGAAAGAATGGAACATCCAGAAGTATTGCCAATTAGCGACTCTGTGACAATATAAAAAACACCAGGATATGGAAGCGTCGGGTTTGAGAATTGCTCAACCCTGAATCTTAAAATTCCGATGAATCACTTCGGACCTGGCAAATTATTTTTTACCAGATACCTCCAAATAAAGGCAGGACAAAAAAATTGTCCTGCCTAAAAACTAAACCATCCCCTAAATTATTAATTGTAAGCAAAAACAACCGTGTATGATCCGGCATAAAGTCCGGAGGCCTGGTTGGCGTTTAGATTGGCAATCCCGTTGAGCTGAATATTTTGCGAGCCGTTTGATTGGGTAACTGACGTTGTTGTATTGTTGTTCAGGCTGGTATCGAGTGTAAAACCAT
>Ga0316218_1001576_pt1 | contig 24188 bp, 14 predicted proteins | sample TBH18003metaG_FD_203634 | JGI IMG/M metagenome (GOLD analysis project Ga0316218, IMG submission 203634) | Freshwater microbial communities from Trout Bog Lake, Wisconsin, USA - TBH18003 | ecosystem: Environmental > Aquatic > Freshwater > Lake > Hypolimnion/Profundal zone | place: USA: Wisconsin...
CCAGCATCACGGTGTTGTGGGCTGCTGTGCCGCTAAAATAGCGCATAGTAGCCTCATCAGTGTTGTATTTGTAGCTGCCCGCATCCAGCAATATATTTTCGCCTTTGTACCATACGTCGAGGTGCATGTTATCGGCCTGCGAGGGGCGGTCTTTGTAACTGCCGCATTTGATGAAAGTAAGTGTAGCTACCTCTCTAATGATGTAATACCCGCCTTTTACAAACTTGTGCGTTCCATTAGGTGGCAGCCATTTGCCCGTGGCCTTGGGAGAGCCATACCACAAAGCATTCTCATACTTGTCTGCAAAGCCAAGATCAATGCGCAACACACCGGCCAATGCCTGTAGCTGTGGGCGGTAGTCGCGGAAGTGTGCGTTACTTAATTTAAAAAACAGTGCACCGTCGTTAGCGCCATAGTTGGGCAGCCAGCCATTCTCATCTACCATGCAGGTGCGTAGGAAGAAAAGCGACTTACGAGCGCGGTCATAAACTACATCCCTGAAGATATCGCCGTTTAGCTCTGCAAGGCTTATGCCCCATGTAAGCAGCTGCGCTACTATCCTATGGTAATTCATAGAGAACTGCAGGAAAGTGCCGTCTTCATATACCTGGTAGGCTATCTCTTCTTCAAACCATTGCTTGCCTTGCTTCTTCCATTGTGCGGCGTCCGGCATAGTTGGATAGAAGATGCCTGCGAGGTAAAGCGTAAGCGTTTCTGTAATAGCATGGTTATTGCGCACGGCAATGCGAGAGAAATTGATGTTGTTGTAAATATGGTGCAGGTGCCAGTAAATGACATGCTGCATTTTATTGAACACCTCATCTGTAAACACAGGCGAATTGCGGTAGTAATGCAGCGCAAATGTCCAGTTGAGGACACGGAGCGACATCTCCTGGCTACAGCGGTAGTTGGGGCCGCAGTTGATGGGGTTACTATCTATCCAGGAGATGATCTCGGAGAATACAAACGCAGAGCAGTCCTCATTAAAATGATAATCGTATCGGATGATGTCGTAGAGATACGAGAAGCGAGACTTTTCCCAAACGTACTTTATATCACCGGCTTCTTTGGAGTAATCGTCGATCTCTGTCCAGTGTTTGTTTATGTCGTAGCGAAAGGCAGTATCGGGATTAGTGACCCAGTCGTAGTTTTTGCCAAGATCGGTAAGCACACTGTTGAATAGCAATAGCTTGCCTTCCTGTATGTTGTTAAAGTTTTCTTTTAGGATGGGCTGCGGTTCCCTGGGAATCGTTAATGACTCTTTGTTTTTAAAGAAAAACTTTGCCGGAGATGCCTTCCATCCTTCAAGTGTAAGGTATTGCTGATAAGCAGGAGATCCAGGGAATTTTCTTTTCAATAAGCCACTTCTTCGCAACACCTCGTAGCGCGTACGGTAGGCGGTGTATCGCCAGCCCATATTGCGGATAAGGTTAAGTATGTTGCTTAGTTGTCCTGCCATTACATTAAAGAGTTACAATGAACTCACTTCCCACATCGGGCGCGCTCTTCACTTCTATACTGCCCCCCAGCGACTCCACCTGGCTTTTGGTGATATAGAGGCCAACGCCCTTACTATCGAACCCCGAATGAAAAACCTGGTTCAGCTTGAAAATCTTGCCGCCATATTTTTCCATATCTATACCCAGGCCATTGTCTTTAATACTTATGCGCACAGTATCATCGTACACCTCAGTGGAGATGGTGATGGCAGGCGGTACATTTTGCTTGCTGTACTTCAGCGCATTGCTGATGAAGTTATAGAGTATGTTTTCGAGATAAGCTTTAGGATACTTAACAACCGCCACCTCCAGTTGGCGCATGATGACAGCATGGGTAGCATAGATAACACTTTGTTGCTGCGCTATGATCTCGTCAATGATCTTTGCCACATCGCACTCATCATAAGGCACAGCTTTATTCAGTTTTATCTCTGCAATTTTCATCAGCGTATCCAGGCTGTTGGTGAGCGCATCACTGCTTTCACCAATGAACTGGAGTCCCTGTTCGGTGGTAATTGAGTTACCAAGCACACTATCCGCATCGGGCTTGCCATGTAGCCTGGCCAGCATAGCATCGGTAAGCGTTTTTATGTTGCCTGCAGGCCCGCGAAGGTTGTGTGCTATGATGTGGTTCAGCTCTTCGAGCTGGCCTATTTTATTTACGAGGCTGAGGCGGGTCGCTTCCAGTTCTGCATTCTTCCTGTGTACCGCATTTTCCAGCTCTCGTTTCTGGGTAATATCCACTACCTGGCAAATGAAGAATTTAGGCGTGTCATCCTGGTTCCAAACCAGTGATACAGTTAGCGACACCAGCACTATCTTGTCTTGCTTAGATACGTACCTCTTATCAATGGTATAGGTGGTGATCTCCTTTTTCAACATTTGGTTGATGAGCGGCCTGTCCATCTCATCATCATCGGGGTAAGTGATCTCGTGATAACTGCGCTCCATGAGCTCTTCCCTGGTATACCCTGTGATCTCGCAAAGCACATTATTCACATTAAGCCACATACCATCAGGCCCCAGCAATGCAATGCCGATACCGGAATGTTCGAATGCACTGGTAAAGGTATCGGCACTTGTTTTCAGGGCATTCTGGGTTACAATGAGCTCGGTGGCATTGAGCCCATACGCCAGTAGAAACTCTAAGGAGCCATCTTCAAAAAATACCGGATGCAACAGGCGCAAGTGATATTCTTCCTCACCTTGCTTATTGATCAGCTTTTCAATGGCTTCTGTTTGTTTTCTCCCATTTATGGCGGCATCGTACATTTCAAACCTGTTCTTATAAAAAGAATCGGGCCGCTTGCTGTATGCCGCATAGTCCATATCCGTTTTGCCATGCATCCATGCCCGGAGCTCGTCGTTTTTGAATGCGTGTTTATTTACAAACAGGTATGTATGGTTGGCATCAAACACGGCTATATCCGCCGGCATGTTATTGAGTATGCTCTCGTAAAATTTTCGCTGCTCCTCAAATCTTTTATCAATATTTCTTTGCGCAGTAATATCCCTGAACTTCCATATTCCTCCCTTATTGTCTTTACCCAGCGTCAAAGGCAAAAAATCCCTGCTAATGACTCTTCCATCCTTCATTTCCAATTCATCATTGAGTACTATTTTTCGCTTTTTGATGATTGACTGTATCCTTGCCAAAAACATATCAGGGTCTTTATATAGCATTTTTGCATGCTCCGTGATCTCAGATATATGGGTACCGGTAAGCTTTTCAGGCACCCAATTCATACCGTATATATCACAAAACATGTCGTTGGCAAAAACTATGTTCTGATGCTCATCAATTACAAGTATCCCACTCTGTATATTATTGATCAGCCTGGATAACAGCTGTGCTACAGACTGGTATTTTTCTTCTGCGATCTTGCGTTCATTAATATCGGTATGTGTACCAATGAAGCGAAGTATCTTACCATCGCCGGTTTTAGATATCGCCACACCGCGGCTCAATATCCATTTGTAGGTACCATCCTTGCACAAGTATCTTATCTCTATAGCATAAACAGGTATCTTGCCTGCGAGGTAATCATTCCTTTTTTTATTAGCATCATCTATATCATCCGGATGTATCTTTTTTGCCCAGTCGGAGCCGGAGGTTATTTCATCGGCCTTATACCCGAATATTTCGTGCCATTTCGGAGAGAAGAACATTTTATCTGTCTCCACATTCATATCCCACATGCCATCACCGGCGGCATCGAGCGCGAGCTTCCATTTATCCTCTACCAAAAAACCGGTTTCTTTTTGTGGCAGACGCTCTATTGTTACCAGTAAATGATCTTCATGGGGATGCACAGGAAGTATCCTTATAGCGTAAGTGTGTGCTAAAGAATATTCGAGGTAATCCTGTTTCCTTGTTTCAAAGCATTGCCTGATGTGCTCTTCGCAATGAGTCAGTATCTCGCCATCGCCTACATCCTCTATCTTCTTGCCCCTGTATTTATCTGCATGGTCTATCTTATCGCCATCACGCTCCCATACTTCGCGGATCACGTGATCGCGCGAAATTTCGAACACCATGTGCGCTACGTTGAGTAACGTACTGACAATACTATCTAAATTTTTTACAGGTTCTTTCACAACAATTTAGCTTAGCCCAAAAATATGTTCTATATGCGCCGCAATGCGCGCACCTGTTTTGCCATCCCACATTTGCGGAATCTCCCCTTTTTTCCATTCTCCGGCAAAGAGCTTTCTGAATGCCGGGGCAATGCTGCGCGGGTCTGTGCCCAATAGCTCATTCGTGCCCACTGTGCATGTTTCGGGGCGCTCTGTGCTGTCGCGCAGTGTCATACAGGGTACACCCATTACGGTTGCTTCTTCGGTAATGCCGCCCGAGTCTGTAACAACTACCATTGCATTTTTCACAAGATAATTAAATTCCAGGTAGCCCAGCGGCTCTATTACATGCAGGTTGGCAGCTTGCACACCTGCCAGTTCCAGCATCTTTGCCGTGCGGGGATGTACGGGAAATATAAGCGGCAACCCATTTGCAGCACTTACTATCTCGGTGATCAGCTCATGCAGCTGCTCTTTATTGTCTACATTGTTTGGCCGGTGCAGGGTCATTACTATGTACCCTTTTTCGGCAAGGCCAAACTTCGACCAAAATGCCGGCTGCCGCAAACGGGGCATTTGCTTGTATAAGGTATCGATCATAGTGTTGCCCACGAAGAATATCCTATCCTGCCCTACGCCTATGTTCTTTAAATTATTGTTGGCAACGTTTGATGTGGTGAAGAAGTAATCGGTTATCGAATCTGTTACAATACGATTGATCTCTTCGGGCATGGTCCAGTCACCGGAACGGATGCCACCTTCTACGTGCGCTACTTTAATGTTGTTCACCTTCTTGGCGGCTATTGAGCAGGCCATGGTAGAGGTAACATCTCCCACCACTATGCACAGGTCGCAGGGCTTTTCGAGCAGCAGCTTTTCGTAGCCAACCATTATCTTGCCGGTTTGTTCGGCTTGTGAGCCGGAGCCAGCTTCGAGGTTGTGGTGCGGTGCGGGTATATTCAGCTGTTCGAAAAAATCGCCACTCATTTTTTTATCATAGTGCTGCCCGGTATGCACTAGCCGGTAGTGCATATCCACACCCGCATCACGCCTGCCTTCTATGGCTGCAATGATGGGGGCGATCTTAATAAAATTTGGCCGTGCGCCAGCTATAATATCTATGAGCATTTATGCTTCGTTATCCGATTAATTATGTTCCCTTATTTAACATCCACCCATTGCCGGGTCAGCAGGCTTTCTATGGCCGCAAAACCTGCAAGCGTGGTATTGATCAATTCATCAAATGGTATCAGCGCACTGCCACCTGTCTTCACCCGCTCGGTGAGTAATTGAAACTGCGCTTTGTGCCCTTTGTCCACGTTCGTCTTCAGCTTAGAGAAATTCTTTGTGCCAAAGCCTTCGGTGAGCATAAAGTTATCTGTAATGAGCGTGCGCTCCTGCGCATACACCTCTATTCTTTCCTTTGAATATGCTTTTGAGCCGTTGGCAAAATAATTGACAACTCCGGTACTGCCATTCTCATAACGCAGCAGTATGGATGCGCTGTCTGTATTGGCCTGGGGGTTCAACCCCATGGCATTCATACATACGCTTTGCACCTTGCTGCCTGTGAGAAAAGTAATGAGATCTATATAATGACAAGCTTCGCCAATGATGCGCCCGCCACCTGTTGCCAGGTCATGCACCCATGAGGCCGCAGGTATGTGGCCTGCATTCATGGTGGCGATCACATTCATCGGCGCATCACCCACCAATTGCTTTACCTTCTGCATGTGCGGGGAGAAGCGACGATTAAAGCCTACAGTGAGTGTGGCATTGCCTGTGTAGGCATCCAACAAATCTTCTAACTCAACTCTATTTATGGCAAGTGGCTTTTCCACAAATACATGCTTGCCTGCGCGCAGCGCTTCTGCCACCATGCGGGCATGTTCATTGTGCCGTGTCGTTATTATAACCAGGTCTATTGCGGGATCGTTGATGATGCTGTGATAGTCGGTAGTGCTTTTACCGATCTTGTGCTTTTTAGCGAGGGCAGTGCCGGTAACACCCGATGCACTGGCTATGCTGTAGAGGGGCGCATTGATGTCGGTGAGTATGGGCAACATCGTCATGCTGGTGAAGTTGCCTGCACCTATAATGCCTATGCCCCCCTTGCCTGCCGCAAATATGCCATCACTCACCTTAACAGTAGTTTCCGCGCTGCTATGCTCCGGGTATTCGAGTATAGTGGCAATAGAGTCTTTGTTGCTGATGTTGTCGTATATGCGACTGAACTCTGTTAGAGGTATACGCTCGGTGATGAGGGCCGCCACATCCAGCTTGCCAGTGGCTATTGTTTGCAGGATAGCTTTGAAATTCCGTTGCTCTGTCCACCGCACAAAAGGGAGTGGGTAGTCTATGCCGGCTTTCTCGTAGCTATCATCGTAGCGGCCGGGGCCATAGGAACAGGAGACCCGAAAGGTTAGTTCCTTCTCATAAAAATCGGCACGGCTGATGTTGAGGCCTATCACGCCTATAAGTATAATGCGGCCCTGCTTGCGGCTCATCTGCGCGGCCTGAGCTATGATATCGTCTGTTTTTGCGCATGCGGTGATGATGACACCATCTGCGCCCACATGGTCGGTAAGCTCGTTTATTGTTTTCACCACGTCTGCGCCCTCTGCGGGGTTAATGGTGATGACACCTTTCTGTTTTGCAATGGCCAGTTTATTCGGGTCGGGGTCTATGCCTATCACACGGCAGCCGTTGGCTATCAGCAACTCTGCGGTGATGAGGCCAATGAGGCCGAGGCCGGTAACCACTATGGTTTCCCCAAGTTGCGGGTCGCATAGCCTCAATCCCTGCAAGCCTATCGCACCTATTACGGTAAATGTTGCTTCTTCGTCAGTTACGTTATCGGGAATGGGGGCGCACAAGTTTTTCGGCACGCACACATATTCGGCATGGTGGCCGTTCGAGGCTACCCTGTCGCCTGTTTTAAACCCGATTACACCTTCGCCTACAGCCACTACCCTGCCCACGTTGCAATAACCCAATGGCAGGGGCTGCCCCAGCTTATTGAACACCGCTTCTATGGTAGGCCGCAACCCATCGGTCTTTATTTTGCCCAGCACCTGCTTCACCCTATCGGGCTGTTGCATGGCCTTTTGCAGCATATTGGCTTTGCCAAATTCCACCAGCATTCTTTCGGTGCCAATAGAAACGAGGCTGCGAGTGGTTTTGATCAGCACACACCCTTTTTTCACCTTGGGGGCAGGCACGTCTTCCAACACAGTTGCGCCTGTCTTAAAAGATTGAATGATCTGTTTCAATAGTTAGTTTAATTGAGATAACAAAGAATGGATATATACCCATGCTTATTATATCCCAAAGATAATTATTATCTGCGGATGTTCAGCGATACTTGGCGCTGAATGCCATGTTGTGGCAAATAAAAGAAATGCGGGGGCAATCAGTGCAGCAAGAGGGAAAGTAACTTATCCACCTCATCTCTTGTAATTACCTGCGGGAAAGGCAGTTCTGTGGTCAACGACATTAAAACTGCATTAGAAACAGATACTCTATCATAAGGATCAAAAGTGAGGCTCGGCTTGATGACATCATGCACATAAGGCAAGGCTGCTGCCAGTATCTTCATGCCGCTATCACAAGCCTCTATGAGTGGCAGCCCGAAGCTCTCCATTACAGAAGGGAATATGAGATAGGGGCAATTAAAATAAAGCTCTTTAGGATCGAGATAGGTATGGTTGACTATGCGAGTTCCTTTTGCATTCAAGACGGCTACCCTGGCGAGCAGTTCCGGTGCGGTATCATCTATGGTCACATGCAGCAGCGGTGAATGGCCTTGCGAAAGCAAGTGTTCCCATGCGTCTAATAATGTCGGATAATTTTTTTGCGGTGACGGATTGCTAATAAATACAAATTCATCCTTTACCCGGCCACTAAATGGCGGATGGGCCACCTTGTATTTACTGCTGTCGTAAAAAGGTATCATCAGGCAATGTGCCGGGTCCTTCAACCCGGTACCGATCAGTTCGGCCACCATATGCGGCGTTTGCACTATGTAGTAATCAGTATTCCTGTTGTAGAGCTTAGTAACGAGGTATTTCAGGTATAGCTTTGTAAATTTCGGGTTGAATTTCTGCTTCGGGGCTTCCAGTAATTTCTGGTTATGAAAGTAGGTATAGCAGGCTACAGCTAGATTTACGGGTGGCGGCGTATTGGCAAAGCAAAATACTTTTGTATAGGCATTCCTGTTGGCTTTGTAAAAACGAATGCGCGCGCTCATCTTATTATTGATGACCGTAAAATTCTTATCGAGGGCGGCAGGCTTATCAAAGCGGGGATCGAGCAAAAAGAAAAACCTATCACGCTGCGGATGGGACAATATTTTTTCAATAAGGTATTGCAGCAGCACCGCGCCACCGCCTTTATTGATATATAGTGCATCTATTAGTATCATTTGCTGTTGCCCGCTGCTTTCCTTAATTTTTTAAACTGCCTGCTGATCTTTAAAAACTGTAGTAACGAGGGTGTGGTATATTTTTCGCCCTTGCCTTGTGGCCTGGCGTTAAAAAAGTATTGATCAAAGTTATCAAAAACACGCACCACCCCACTTGCCGAAGCATCAAAAAGACGGGCATAGTTATATGCAACTGTATCTGCCAGTGTATCCCTGAATATTATGGGTAGCTTTTCCTGCAATACTATTTCGCCTGTATCAATGTGCTTATCTATCTTATGGATGGTATAACCGGTTTCAGAAGAACCGTTGTATAGCTCCCAGATGATGCTTTGGGCGTTTTGGTACCGGGGCAAAATTTCGTGGTGTATATTCAGCATACCATACCGGGGAATGCTGAACACTTTGGGTGAGATGTAGCCATTGCCGAGGCTTAAGCCTATATCAGGGCCACTTTGCTTAAATATGTTTTGCGTTTCGGTGCTATTGGTATAAGGCACTTTTTCAAAAGGGATATTATGCTGTCTGCAAAACTCCATTGCATTGCCTATGTCGCAATATTTATTAACGTCTTCCTTATACCATTTGCGCATCTTCACACCATTGACTGCACCGAAGAAGCCAATCTTTGCTATCTTTTTTATTTTTTTCACCAGCCCGCCGCTACCGGGCTTTGCGCCTTCGCTCACCACCACCTTCACTATCTCTATATGCCCGCTATTGAAGAGGGCGGGCAAGTGATGCCCGGCAGTGCCGTGCACAGATGTGGTAAGTATGATCACTTTCATTTTATATCAGCAGGATAAAGGTTGTTATTTATACTTGCTTTCTTTGCGTTATTGACGAGAAAATACATGATGTGCCGCATATCCCATCCCAAAACCGTATGGTCTCTGCGAATACATAACTCTGTGTTGGAAAGTGAGGCTTCGGGATTGATATGACAACCTCTTTCTGCGGTGGCACATGAGGTAAAGCCCGCTTCAAAAACAGCCCTCCGGCCAACACTGCTGAAATGCGCAAAACGACCGTAAGGAAATGCAAAGTGTTTGGCGATGCCGCATTTTTCATTCAGCACACCAAATGTCTGCCGCATATCATCATTGATCTCCTGCACTCCTGCTTCGGCAATATTCATGTGCATCATAGTGTGGCTACCTATTTCATGCCCCCATTTCTGAAGCTGCGCCACATCACCCCAGTTCAAAAAACCAACAGGAGGGAAACGCAATGTTTCGGTGCAATATTTTTCTATCCTGTTGAAGTCTGTTTCGCCAATAATACCCGGGTTAATGAAGAAACAAGCTTTGGCATCGTACTTGTTCAATATCTCTGCTGCTTTGAGATTATTCTTAAACCCATCATCAGAGCTGAACACTATGTACGGCTTATCAATAGTACCCGATAATATTTTTTCAACTGCATGGCTGTAGCTGATGAAGGTATGACCTTTACTCAATCGGAGTAGCAAGGCCTCCAGCTTTTGTTCTTCATCAGTAAACAGGTGGTGGATATAGAGAAACTGTATTCTCGGCTTACTTAAATAACGCTCGTCAGCGATCAACGACAGCCAGTTGAGCGCCTGCTCCCTGGCACGGCCTTTCCATGTGCTTTTCTTCAGCCGTAGTACATCACTGTATTGCGTTATCAATCTGCTCTCCATAGGTATTCACTTTTATTGTTACTGCTCAGTCTACTACTCTTCAGACTATTGCAAGACACTCATCAAACTATACGCTGCTAGCACCGGGCTGTGCATTTCAGACAACTGATGGCCTTTTGTGCCCATTGCCAGCAATTCTTCATCACTTTTATTCATCACTTCAACGATGGCATTTTTCAGTTGGCCTTTATCGCGGCTTTTAAACACAAAGCCATTATAATTATTGATCACCAGGGCATCCGCGCCCACACTGTCGGAGCAAATAACGGGCAGGCCGGCCATGGTAAATTCATGTATCACCACGCCCCATGGCTCGTAAATGCTTGGCAAACAAAAAACACCCCAGTGCCTGCTCTCCATAGCCATCTGCGGGCCTTGCATAAATGATCGCACTTTAATAAAGGGCTTATCGGTGTACGGCAGATCACCGGACCCTACAAGTACCAGTTGCCAGTCGTTCTCCATCTCATTCTTCACTTCTGTAAAAGCCTGTATCAGCAGGTCTACACCTTTTGTTGGCGCAAAGCGGCCCGCATATACAATGGTGTGCGGATAACGTTCTTTTTTGACCTGCTTATGCTGCTCATATATATTGCCAAACACAGCGGTATCTGCGGTAAGAAAGTGAGGGATGATCCGGCCATTAGCATAACCCATCCTCCGGGCAAAATCATATTGCCGCCTGCCGGGCACCCAGAAAAAATCAAAGTACCGCCTGTACAGCAAGTAGCTGAAGTATGTTGCCAGCTTTTGTTTAGCTGTACCCAGCCATTGGTTATCACAACCACTCACCACAGGGTATCTGCCTTTAAAACTTGCGGCAGCATGGAGGTACAGTTTATCCATACGGCCCACTACATAGATAATAGCCGGGGTGCGCTCTTCAATAAACTGCAGTACAGATGTCTTATTGAATGCTGACCGCTTATGGAAATATATGCCTGCTTCATCAGCCGGCACAAACGGAGTCCGTTTATTCTCGTCCCAGCAAATGCAATCTACCTGCACATCAAATTCCTGCACCAATGCGCGCATTACCGCAATGGCATAAGGCATCACTTCGGAGTAGAGGTAAATGATATTTCTTTTCTTGTTCAAGCTCATTTGTTGCGTGTGTTCAACTCTTTATAAACTTCAAGGTATTGGTGTGCAATGTATTGATCATTGCAGGGCTTTACATTTTCGATTCCTTTCGCTACTATGCTGTCGTAATATACTTTATCTCCTGCAAGCCTGTCTATTGCGGCTCTTATTTCTCCCGGGGCTTCCGGGTCTACCAGCACAGCGCTATCGTTGGCCACTTCTTTCATCGCGCCTGTATTGCTTGTGATCACCGCGCGCCCCACAGCCTGCGCCTCTATTATCGGCATACCAAAGCCTTCATAGAACGAGGCGTTGAATAGTATATCACATGCCTTGTAGCGCTCATAAACTTCACTATCAGTAAGCTTGTTATATACGGTATAGGCTATTTTGCTTTTGTTCATTTCCTCCATTTCATCATCGGAGGGCCAGCCTATGATGTCGAGGCGGTAATTGCTGTCTTTTACAGCGGCTATAAGGCCAGCGAGGTTCTTGTGCCAACCGGTGCCCATCATCAATATTATGGGCTGCTCATTGATGTTCTCTTTATGATTGTATTGGAAAACGGGCTTCACGGGATTAGGTATTATCCTTATCCTGCTCTCAGGAAAATGAAAGTATTCCATCAGCTTATCTTTCGTGAATTGCGATACCACCGTTATCACGTCTATGTACCTGAGCGGCAAACGGTACCAAAAGAGCTTGTATACCGTAAACTGCAGGTAGCTTCTTTTTTTTAGCGTTTCGTAATGGCCGAGGTCGTGTACAGTAAGAATATTCTTACAGCCCTTCAACCCCAGCGCCAGGAAATTCACATCACCCGTAATGTGGTTTATAGCCGCTGCATGCTTTTTTGCCTGTGCCGTGTTCTGTGAACGTGATAGCTTAGGATCGCAATAAAATTCTTTTATATCCACCTCGCCCACCAGGCATTCCTTCACCAACCTGAATATACCCTCTATGGATACACCCGTTTTGCGGGGTTCCCGGTAAAAGTATGTAACGGATAGCTTAGGCATAGAGAGGTAAAAATAAGCCTTTTACCTTCATCTACCATACCCCTGCTTACTCGTATATCTTGAAGCAAGTGCGCTTCAGCTCCATCTTCGTGAACGGCGTTACCACCATTGGTATCTTCTCCGTCTTGGTTTCGCTGGTATCCAGCCCGAATGATTTATCATCGGAGAGCGACATATGCTTGAGGAAGAAGTAGCTGTTGAGGATAAAACCATCGGAAGCCTTGAACTCATTATCGGTGGAGAGGAAGGTTTCCAGTATCACAAATATAAAGTCAGCTGCAAGGTTGTGCTTGTTGAGAGATGGATAAGGGCTGCGTATATCCAGCTCTTTATTGGCCACCATTTCCTGCACCACCTTACGCATCATCAGGTTGATCCGGGGCTGCACACGGAAGCCCAGCCTGAATTCCACGCGTATCACCTTGTCTTTTTTAAGCTCTTCCACGGTGTACTCCATGGTATATGGCTCATCGGTGCGCTCCACATGCACAAACCAATAGAGGTCGGCACGCTTGGGCTTACGGCTGAATATGGAATAAATGATACGATCTTCGAGCTGAAAGGTATTATTAGCCTTGGTAAGGAATATAGCGTGTGTGGCAAACTTGGCCACGGTCTCGTCCTTGCTCAGGTCATCGAGCAGGGGCAAGTACTCCTTCATATTACCAAATGTAAGGAACTTATTTGTGATCTTGCGAGCGCGATACCATACATACATAGTGAAGATCAGCCCTACCTCGAAGACAAGGAAGAACAGCCTTTTCAATATTTTCACGGCATTGGCAACAAAGAAAGAAGATTCAACAGAAACAAACAATACCATGATGATCACAACGATCCATACCGGGTAGTGCTTCACATACCGCAGGAAGTAATACACCAATATAGTGGTCATGAGCATGGCAATGGTGATGGAAAACCCGTATGCCGCTGTCATTGCTTCCGATGTTCTGAAATACAGCACTACCAACACGCAGCCCACACACAGTATCCAGTTGATGCTGGGTATGTATATCTGTCCGCGCACGGTTGTGGGGTATTTCACACGCACCTTTGGCCAGAAGTTGAGGCTGATAGCCTCGCTGATGAGCGTGAAGGAACCACTGATCAATGCCTGGCTGGCAATGATAGTGGCTGCAGTAGCCAGTATGATGGAAGGCAGCAGGTAGCCATGCGGCACTATCTCGAAGAATGGGTTCACATCGCCCAGGTCTTGCTTGTTTTGCAACATCACCCACGCACCCTGGCCAAGGTAGTTGAGTACCAGCGTTACTTTTACAAATATCCAGCTTACCTGTATGTTCTTACGGCCGCAATGGCCAAGGTCGGAGTACAGCGCCTCTGCACCCGTTGTACAGAGGAATACTGCGCCCAGCAGCCAAAAGCCCTTGGGGTGTGCCGTGAGTAGCCTGAAACCATAGTATGGATTGAGGGCTGCAAATATCTTAGGGTAATGGGCGATCTGGTTGAGGCCGTAAATACCCATCATCATGAACCAGAGGAACATAATAGGACCGAAAGCCACACCAACCACTTTGGCACCAAAACGCTGAAAGATGAACAGAAGGAACAGTATGCCCAGCACAAGCCCCATCACCAGGTGATTGCCCGGCACTATAACATGCTCCAGGCCCTTAACACCATTGAGGCCCTCTATAGCAGAGGTAACAGATATAGGCGGAGTGATGATACCATCTGCCAGCAAAGTCCCGGCACCGATAATAGCGGGAAACATCAGCTTCTTGCCAAAACGGCGCACCAATGCATATAAAGAGAAGATGCCACCCTCCCCCTTATTATCAGCCTGGAGGGTGATAAGTATGTATTTAAAAGTGGTTTGCAGTGTAAGCGTCCAGAACACGCAGGAGATAGCTCCAAGCACCAGTTCTTCGGTTGCGGAGCCACCTTCTTTTAATATCGTCTGGAATGTGTATAGGGGGGATGTGCCTATGTCACCAAAAATGATACCTAATGTGATTAAAAGCCCCGCAAAGGAAACTTTCTTAATATGGCCGGAGTCCATTTTTCTATCCCTATATTTTTAAATCGGTGCGCAAAGTTATACCAGTTACCTATCATAAAAAATTTATTTTTCTGAAGAAAGTAATCGGTAAAATACGATGTGCAAGCTATGGCACGATTTTTTAATAAATCTTATCTTAGCCCATTGCTTTACATTTAAAAATAAAAGTATACTATTTATTATTTTCCTAAGCTAATTTTAATTAAAGATTGCTTTTGTTTAGCCTTAAAATAATTTCAAATTGTCGCACGTATCTGAAATTAATCCGATGGTAAATACCGAAGCCGCAACAGGTGACAAATATGCTTTTAAATTCTTCCCTGAATATGCGCGCTTCATCAGGGAAAACCACCTCGTACCCTACATACAGGAGCAGATACGCATATCCCGCGAGATAAAGCTTCCTATGCTCCGTTTCTTTGAAGGCATGTCTGATGCCGACCTGATCACTATGGCTATAGAGTCGCACAAAGAGTTCCTGACTGCGGCTGAAGAGAACAGGCTGAAAGAACAACAGGAAAAAGGATTGGCATTATGGAAAGCAGATGGCCTGGGGATCATGAAACGCGAAGAAGTGACTGCGGAAGACATTACCCTTGCTGGTTATATGCGCAAAAAAGCACTGCTTAAATTTCTGCCGAGCTATACCACAGATGTAAGCGAAGCCGTAGAGATAACCAAAGAAATAGACTTCCTTACTGTTGAGGGCGATACCGCCGCTACCAATATATATATATCACTTCTTAAAGACAGGGTCAACGAGGCTGCGCTATTCAACGAGCGGTTGTCGCACACCACACCCGGCCTTAATTATGTTTTTGACCTGAGCGATAAGAAGATAAAATATGCCAACAAGAATGCCGAAAAATTCTTTGGGCTGCCGGTAACACAGCTACAGGCTATGAGCGGCAGCAAGTCTATTGAACAGTTTGTACACCCTGATGACGTTACGGCATTCACCGCATCACTTGTAACATGCGCACATGCTGCCGACCAGGAAGTAATATCATCAGAGTTCAGGCTGAAGGGCGCGCATGGTGCATACACCTCTATGCGCAACTACGCTTCTGTATTTAAAAGAAACAGCAAAGGCGCAGCTACAGAGATAGTAGGAATTATACTGGATGTGACCAGGGAAAAAGAGATTGAGGACAGGTTGATGTACCGCGAGCAGCAATTGCTGGACGCACAGGCGCAGGCATTGCTCGGCAGCTTTGAACTGGATGTAGAAACGGGTAAGATGGATGTCAGCGAGCAATTCAAAGAGATATACGAACTCAGTGAATTCGACTTATACAAACTCATCGACCATGTACATCCGGCAGACCGCGCCAACACCAATGCTAAGAGAGATAAAGCAATCGCTGAGAACGGCATTTATGAAAGCGAATACCGCTACCTCATCAATGGCAAGGAAAAAATATTGTGGTCGAAAGGGACCATTGGGTTCCGCGACGGCAGAAAAAAATTGATAGGCACTGTAATGGACGTAACCGGCAAAACCAAAATGCTGCGTGAACTACTGGAAAGCCGCGAATTATATAAACAAGCACAGGAACTTGCACACATTGGCAACTGGGCGTACGATATTGCAACTGATAAATGGACGTGGTCTGATGAACTGTACCGCATATACGATATGGAGCCGCAGGCAGGCAACCTGAAACCTGAAGTTACTAAGGATTACAGGCATCCCGAAGATTCGGAAATTGTGGAGGAACAACTTCGCGTGTTGCGGGAACTGCATATACCCAGCGACGCCATTTACCGAATGATACTGCCCAATGGCACCATAAGACAACTACACATGCGCGGTGATGTGCGCAGAAATGAGTACGGTAAAGTAGTAGCCCTGTACGGCACCGTGCAGGATGTTACAGAAAAACAGGAACTAATAGAACGCCTGCAGCGTAGCGAGCAGCTATACAAGCAGGCGCAATCCATAGCCAGCATAGGCAATTGGTCTTGGGACATGGCAACGAAGGCATTAGAGTGGTCGGACGAGGTCTATAACATTTATGAGCTACCGCACAATTCGCTGCAAACAAGCGCCACACTTGATGAATACAACCATCCTGATGATAATGACCTGATCAGGAATTCCATCCGGATAGCCCTGGAACAGCACAAGCCCTTCGATTTTAACTACCGTATCATACTAAAAAGCGGCAGGACAAAGATCTTACACGCCAAAGGCGGTGCAGAACACAACCCAAACGGTGGTTTCAAAATATATGGCACACTACAGGACATCACTGAGCAAAAAAATATTGAACGCCAGCTCAAAGACTACAAAGAATTCATAGAGAAGATAACAGACGTAACGCCGTCTATCATCACCACCTACAATATCAATACCGGTGAATACTCCTTTATTAACGATGCTATAGATAAATTCCTGGGATACTCCCCTACCCTTGTTATGGAGGAAGGAGTGGCATTTATGGCCTCCATTGTACACCCGGATGATATACAGGCACTGATGGAAAAGAATGCCAAAGCGCTGGAAGAGGCCAACCAAATGACCGGTGACTTTGAAGAGCCTGTGGTAGAATTCAAATTCAGGATGCGCAATGCTGAAGGCACATACCGCTGGTTTCATACCTATGCTACCATATTTGATCGTAATGACCTGGGATTGGTGGAAAGTGTATTGAATATATCCATAGATATTACCGACCAGGAAGAGGCCGAGAAAGAATTGTACAGCAAAAATATACAGCTACAGCAATCCAATACCAGCCTCGAAGAATATGCCTACGTTGCCAGCCACGATCTTAAAGAACCGCTGCGCAAGATAGTGACCTTCAGCGACCGTATGCTCACTACCCAGGCAGATACGCTGGCGGAAGATGGCAAGGTATACCTCAATAAAATAATTACCGCCGCCCTGCGTATGCAAACGATGATCAACGACCTGCTGGCTGTATCTACCATAATGGGGAATACCTCTTTTGAGCCCACTGACCTGAATACCATTGTGGAAGAAGCACTCATAGCATTGGACCACAAGATCGAAGAGACCAATGCGGTGGTAGAGCATGATGACCTGCCTACGGCAGCTATAGTGCCTTCCCAGTTCAGGCAACTGTTCCAGAACCTGATCAACAATTCATTGAAGTTCGCGCGCGCAGACGTGCCGCCACAGATAAAGATCACCTCGGGCATTGTGGCACACAGCGCTGTAAAGCAGTTTGGACTGAGAAAAGCCAAAGAATACCTGCGAATAAAAGTACGGGATAACGGCATAGGCTTTGATGACCAATACGCTGCCAAAATATTTGCCATCTTCCAGCGGCTGCATGGCCGGTCTGAGTATGAGGGTACGGGTATAGGATTATCTATTTGCAAAAAGATAGCCGAAAATCATGGTGGCACTATCATCGCACATGGCGTAGTGAACGAGGGTGCCACATTTACAATAATAATACCGATGCTATAAAAAATGGAAAATAATTCCCGGGCATTATCGTTAATTGCTTTTTGTTTTTATATTTGTAACACTCACACACTCAATCCATCATTTCAATGAATCAGGCCCAAAAACACTCAGTATTTATTGTAGATGATGACCCGGATGATAGGGAGTCTATCAGGGATGCTTTTTTAGCCAATAAACACCAACAGGACTACGTGTTTATGAAAAACGGAGAGCAACTTATCGGACATTTCACAGATACTCCCGCTAAATTACCGTCACTCATTTTGCTCGACCTGAATATGCCCGGCAAAGACGGCAGGGATGTACTGAAAGAAATGAAAACACACAAAGACTTTAACCTTATACCTATCATTGTGATCACTACTTCCTCGTCGGCAAAAGACAGGGAAGCATCCTACAGGCTGGGCGCTAATTGCTTCCTGACCAAGCCAAATTCCTTCCGGGAGCTGGTGGAAATCACAGACAGCATTGCCAAGCTATGGCTATAATAAATACTAACCATTGTGAAAGCTGGAAACGAAAAGATAAGCCTCACCTCCATTTTCGATCGTGATACGGTATTGCATTTGCGCATACCGTTTTCTTTTTTCCTGCTACCGGTATTTTGTTTTGGCATTAGCCAGTGTTCCGTTATTCACCTGCGCGATGCAGTAGTATTGTTTATCTCATTACACCTGTTCTTATATCCGGGCAGCAACTGCTACAATAGTTATATGGATGAGGATACAGGCAGCATAGGAGGCCTGGAGCATCCACCGCCCGTAACTCCCAGGCTTTATTACGCGAGTATTATTTTTGATGTTGCAGGGTTAGCTTTGCTTGCCTTTACCGGCTGGCAAAATATGCTGCTGGGCTTAGGTTACGTGGCTTTTTCCAAGGCATATAGCTGGCATGGTATCCGCCTCAAAAAGTATGCGTGGCCAGGATGGCTATCAGTTATGTTTTTCCAGGGCGGCTATACATTTATGATGTCGAATATGATAGCCGGACAGCAGGTATGTATGACATGGTTCACACCCAAAAATATAGAGTGTATGCTATTTGCTTCCCTTATCATAGCAGGCTCTTACCCACTCACGCAAGTATACCAGCACAGCGAGGACGGTGAGCGTGGCGACAAAACGATCAGCTACAAGCTCGGCATTATAGGCACATTTATTTTTACAATGGCATTTTTTACCGCAGGGTCTACAGTACTGTTCCATTACTTTCATACCTATTATACCATTAGCCAGTTCATCATTTTTGCCTGTGCACTATTTCCGGTCATCGCTTATTTCTCCTATTGGTTTTTACTGGTGTTTAAAGATCGCAACAATGCCAGCTATAGATATACCATGCTCATGAACAGGATATCAGCGATTTGTATGATCATTTGTTTCACCATTATCATGTCGCTGAATCATATTCAGTACATCTGACACCAAACTACCAAAGTAAAGGCCCCATGCGGGGCCTTTACAAAGTGATATTCGATCTTTAATTATGATTCAGGATAGAGGATAGATGTAAACTGGTTCTTGCCATCAAAGAGCTGCCTTGCGGTCGCCTTGATCTCATCTGGTGTCAGCTTGTCTACAAATTCCTGGTATTTCAATACACGGTCTTTGTCCCTGCCCCAGAAGAGAATTGATTCCAGTTTTTCCTGCCAGTACTTATTCTCTTTTACATCTGTAAGATGTTTTTCGCGCCACTGGCTTTTCACCTTGTCCAGGTCTTTAGCATCGGGGCCGTTCTCTTTCAGCATTTTTATTTCTATGGCTGATGCGGCGAGCAGCGTATCAACACTTTGCGGGCCGCATGGCAACTGCAATTGTATGCTGTAGCGCTCATAAGGCTCTTTAGATAGCTGGCCCTGGAAACCGCCGCCATATATCTTGCCCATTTTCTCGCGCAGGTCTTCGATCACCTTTATGTTCAATATCTCTGCCAGCGCTTTTACTTTTAATGACAGATCTTCAGAATAGGGTATCTCACCGGAGTAGATGGATAGAATGAGGCTCTTCTGTTCTTTACCTTTCTTCACCTTTATTTCCTTTGTTCCCTTCACAGGGCGCACACCATTGTCCTTAAACACGGCAGGCTTGCCTTTTGCGGGTATACTGCCCAGGTATGTTTCTATCATAGGTACGACCACATCAGCAGAGATGTTGCCCACTATGTAAAAATGATAACCATCGGGAGTGCCGATCTCATCATTGTATATCTGCAAAGCCCTGTCCAGGTTGATGGCATCAAAATCAGCCGGCTTGGGTATTACCATCCTGGCGAGTGGGTTATTGTTATAAAGCACTTTTATAGTGGTATCAATAAAAGCAGCCTGCGGATTAGACGACATAAAGGCCAGCATAGTTTTCTGCTTGTCTTTAAACGCATTGAACAGCGCTTCGTCTTTGCGTGGCTGTGTTATTTGCAGATAGGTTACCTGCATCAGCGCTTCAAAATCCTTTACTGTGCTGTTACCTGTAAGTTCATCATTTATATCGCCTATACTATCAGACAATTCTACTTTTCTGCCGGCCATCACCTTTTCAAAATCAGATGGAGAGAAATTTGCAATACCCATGGCATCTACCACATCCGTGGCAAAATGCACATTATCCCTGTCGGCCACACCGTAGTTATTAGAGCCACCCTGCCTGATGCCTTTCAGCAATATCTCATCGCTCTTGAAATCAGTGGTCTTGATGGTTACTATTATGCCATTGCTCAGCGTGTAGGTAGTGGCATCCAGGCCTTCTTCTTTTTTAGAAGACACTACTTTGCCCCGCATGGGCTTGGTAGTCATCAGCGATGAGGATACTGTCTTCTCTGCTTCCTGCTTGATCTCCTGCTTAAAGCCTTTCTCTGTCATAACCAGCAGCTCTTTGTCTGTCGGCAGCTTCAAATCTGCCTTTTCAGGAGCGGTGATGAGGGAGAATGTATTGGGGTTTGATAACACGCTCTTCGCCTGTTCGTTCACATCGCTCAGTTTGATTCCGGGCAACAATTCCCCGTAATATTTATTTTCATTGGCCAGGCCAGGGAAAGCTTCTTTGTCTAAGAACGCACGGATATATTCTTCTACATAAGTACCGCTTTCTGTAGTAGTGCGTTCGTTGTAATTTTTCTCCATACCGGCAGCAGCTTGCTTCTTAGCCAGTTCCAGCTCGCTTTCTGTAAAGCCAAACTCTTTCGCTCTCACCAACTCACCTGTAAGTGCATTCAGCGCTTTTTCAGGGCCATCATTGCCAAATGCGGCAACAGCTGTCATTGCTTCGTAGCCGTGCACCAGGCCATCTTCCCCAACCCCCGCAAACGGGAATGGCGGAGTAGCACCCTGCGCCAGTTCATTCAGCCTGCGGTTGATCATCTGGTCCACCAGCTCCTTCACCATATCCTTGCGGTAGTCGCCCAGTGTAGTTTCTTCTCTCTTCTTTTCGTAAGGGAAGGTGATCATCAGCACAGAGTTGGTCGCTTCTTTATCCGTTACCACCATTGCATCAGGCGCTTTTCTTGGTGTCACTTCCACATACTTGCGCTCGCGCTCATTGGCAGGGTTCTTTAAGCCTGCAAAATGCTCCATGATCATCTTCTTGGCAGTAGCTACATCTATATCGCCTACTACTACCACAGCCTGCAGGTCGGGCCTGTACCAATCCTTATAATAACTGCGAATGGTGTTGTACTTAAACGTCTTCAGTATGTCGTCTTTACCAATAGGAAGGCGCTGCGCATACAAGGTGCCTTCTGCCAGCTTAGGGAAGTATTTCTTCATCATGCGGTCATCAGCACCCTTGCCCAGGCGGCTTTCTTCCAGCACCACACCACGCTCTTCGTCTATATCCTTATCAGTGAGCAAGGCATTGTGCGCCCAGTCTTCAATGATCTGGAACCCTTTCTCGAGGTTGCCGGGCTTATCAGTAGGTATGGGTAATATATATACCGTTTGGTCGAAAGTGGTATAGGCATTCAGGTCGGCTCCAAACTGCACACCTATCGATTGCAGGTAGCCCACGAGGTCATTCTTCTGGAAATTTTTGGTGCCGTTAAAGTTCATGTGCTCCATGAAGTGCGCGAGGCCCTGCTGGTCTTCGTTCTCCAGTATAGATCCTGCCTTCACTACCATGCGCAGCTCCACTTTTTTCTCCGGCTTGTGGTTGGAACGTATATAATAGGTGAGCCCGTTGGGCAGTACACCTGTCACTACATCGGGGTCGGTAGGCAGTTTGGCGTTCAGGTCTTGTGCCGTGGCTATACCTTGTACCGATAATAAAAGAGCCGCGCAAAACACTGCGCTGCGCTTTAAGGCGTTAAATGAATACATAATCCGGATTTGATTTCCGGAAAGATAATATCAAAAATCTTATTGGCACATACTTATGTCAAATATTATGCTAAAATATTGTTATACCCATAGCAAAGGTTTGGCAGCAGAAAAACGGAAATACCTACCTTCGCCATATAATACAGACCATGGCGCTTATAAAATCAATTTCCGGTATCAGGGGCACTATCGGCGGCAAGCCCGGCACAAGCCTCACACCTATAGACGTAGTCAAGTTCACCACCGCCTACGGGGCTTGGGTATCCACACAGGGCAGCAATAAAAAGATCATCATAGGCCGCGATGGCCGCATATCCGGCGGCATGGTGCGCGACCTGGTGGTGGCTACACTGCAAGGCATAGGCTGCACAGTCGTTGACCTTGGCCTCAGCACCACCCCTACCGTAGAAATGGCCGTAAAGCTGGAGAACGCAGGTGGCGGCATCATACTCACCGCCAGCCACAACCCCAAAGAATGGAATGCGCTGAAATTGCTGAATAAGGACGGAGAATTCCTGAATGCGGCAGAAGGACAGTGGATACTGGACTTTGCCGATAAGAATGAGCCTGTATATGCGGACATCAATAAGATAGGAACCGTTACTCATGATGATACATACATACAAAAGCATATAGACATCATACTGGCCCATCCACTTGTAGATGTGGCTGTTATAAAACAAAAGAATTTTAAGGTAGTGGTAGATGCGGTTAACTCCACAGGCGCTATATCGGTACCTCCATTGCTTCATGCACTTGGGGTGACTGACGTAGTAGTGATCAACGGAGAAGTAACCGGGCATTTTGCCCACAACCCGGAGCCACTGCCGGAGAACCTGATAGAACTGTGCAGCACGGTAAAAAAACAAAACGCCAGCCTGGGCATAGCCGTAGACCCTGATGTAGACCGCCTTTGCTTTGTGTGCGAAGATGGCAGCCTATTTGGCGAAGAATATACATTAGTAGCTATTGCTGATTATATACTTACGCACAAGAAAGGCAATACGGTATCCAACCTTTCCTCTACCCGCGCCCTCCGCGATGTGACTGAAAAGCATGGCGGCCAATACTACCCCAGTGCAGTAGGCGAGGTGAACGTTGTAAAGAAAATGAAGGACGTAAACGCTGTGATCGGTGGCGAAGGCAATGGCGGCGTGATAGTGCCTGAATTACACTACGGCAGGGATGCGCTCATAGGCATTGCACTGTTCCTCACGCACCTGGCAAAGACCGGCAAGACCGTAAAGTCTCTGCGCGGTACTTATCCTAACTACTTCATCTCTAAGAATAAAATAGAGCTGGGCGAGGACGTGAATGTGAAACACATATTTGAAGAGATCAAAAAGAAATACCACAAGCAGCCCATCAATACCGAAGACGGCCTGCGCATAGACTTCGAAAGCGACTGGGTACATTTGCGTACATCAAATACTGAGCCTATCATCCGCATCTACTCTGAGAGCGGCTCAGAGACCACGGCCAACAACATTGCCAAGCGCATCATGGCCGACATCAAAGAAATGATGATGATGAAAGTGGGATAAACGCTGGTTTTTACGTCTATTTTTATTCTCGCATTTTATTCAGATTTGACAACTTTTAAAAAGTTGTCAAATCTTGTAACCCATAATTAATTCGTTTCCTGCCTCAATAAAAAACGCCCCGTTTCGGAGGCGTTCTTGAAAACTTTATGATTAACAGCTTTCTACTATTTACTAACTACTATCTACTAAAAGATTAGTTGTAGTTAACTGTTACCGGAACTGCAGAAGAACTAGTGTAAGCATTCGGAGCCTGTGCGGCAGATACTGTAAGGGTTGCACCAACAGTAAGAGTCTGTGAACCGCCGGTCAGTACGCCTGTACCTGATGGTGAGCTGGTGAATGCACTCATACCCATAGTATGTGAAGAACCATCGCTCAGAGTAGCAGTAGTAGGAAGAGTGATTGCGTAAGTGTAACCTGATGCGCCGGATACGGTGAAGTTAGCAGCTGCAACAGTACCTGTAGTTGCCGGCAGTGTAACGCCGCCTGTGAAAGTACGAGTGCCTGCCGGAGCGAGAACTACTGTACCACCGGATGATGGAGATACTGCGATGTTACCGAAGTTCATGTTGGTAACGAGAGCGATAGTTATTGGGGTAATGATGTTTG
>Ga0316218_1001586_pt1 | contig 24124 bp, 12 predicted proteins | sample TBH18003metaG_FD_203634 | JGI IMG/M metagenome (GOLD analysis project Ga0316218, IMG submission 203634) | Freshwater microbial communities from Trout Bog Lake, Wisconsin, USA - TBH18003 | ecosystem: Environmental > Aquatic > Freshwater > Lake > Hypolimnion/Profundal zone | place: USA: Wisconsin...
TCTGTTCAAAGCAGAACTGTATTTTCCATAAGTTGGTGAAACTTCATCATTTAAGTAAGTTGCCCAAGTATCTTGAACATAATTACCATAATTATAATAGAAATCAAATCCTAAACTAATTTGTTTATAAGTAAAAGTGTTATTAAATCCACCAAATTCTTTTGGTGAAGCGCTCTTACCTGTAAATACTCTTGCTGCAGCATTGTAGTTGGTAGTTGTTGAACTCTTCGTTGCATCAACATACCACAATGGATTACCTGTTGCAGGGTCTACACCGGCCCATTGACGCATATAGAATTCATAGAAATCATGACCTACAGCTAAGTTAAATTGACCATTCAATACACTTGTTTGTCCCGGAGGTAAGCCGGTAACCTGGTTTTTATTGAATGAAATATTAAATCCTAAATCCCAGGTAAAGTTTCTGGTCTTAATAGGTGTTGCATTAATAGTAAATTCTAAACCGCTATTCTGCATTGAACCTACGTTAGCTGTAATTGTTGAGAATCCAACTGTTTGTGATAAAGGAAAGGCAAAAATTAACTGGTCGATTTTTCTTTTGTAATAATCAAATGTCAAATTCAATCTTCCTTTTAAGAAACTTAAATCTGTTCCTATATCTGTTTGTTTACCACTTTCCCACTGTAAGTTAGTATTACCGATACCGTTAAAGATACCACCCGGAGAACCATTGTAGTTAGCACCGAATCCATAAGTTTGGATCCATTGGTAGTTACCTAATTCAGCATTACCTGTTACACCATATGAAGCTCTGATCTTGGCATCTGAAATAAATTTAACTCCGGAGAAGAAATTTTCTTTGCTGATATTCCAGGCACCACTGATGGCAGGGAAATTACCATATTGATGGGCAGGAGAGAATCTTGAAGAACCATCTCTTCTAAATGATCCTGAAAGAATATATTTTCCTTTATAGCTGAAATTAGCACGTGAATATACAGCTGCAAAATTATAATCAGATCCACTATTACTTGCAGTAATTGGTGTTGATGCAGTTGTAGAATATACTAATGAAGGGGTAGGGAAATTATTAGATTGAGCACTGATGAAATAACCTCTTGACTGAATGGCTTCATATCCAACAGTAGCATTGAAAGTTAAATCTTTATTTTTTGTAAGGTTCGCTCTGTAATCTAATTGATTAGTCAAATCCCACAAGAAATATCTTGTATAATATGAATAACCTCTACCATTTGCTGCATAACCATCGCCCATTACAGTATTGTTGTAATAATACTCTTCCAGATCTTGGTATTGTAAACCTGCAGTACTGGTGAATGTTAAATTGTTTAAGATATTGTATTTAACTTCTGCTTTACCATTGATACTGAAGATATCAGCAGAATGAATGTCATGCGCAACAATATATAAAGGATTATATAATGAAGAGAATTGTGCAGCTGTTCTGCTGGTGTTTAAACTACCATCAGGATTAAATGCAGCCATGGTTGGTCTTAAGAAATAAATTTCCATTACCGGATTTGAGAATGCAGAACCATTTGATAATGGTGCATTTTCATTTGAGTAAGTAGGTCTTAATCCAAGACTGAAACTTAATTTCTTTGAAGCTTTATGTGTAATATTAATGGTTGATGAATATCTTGTCAAATCTGAACCGATCACATTGGCTTGTTGTTTAAAATAACCTCCTGAAATAAAGAAAGTAGTTTTATCGTCACCACCCTGTGCAGATACATTGTATTGTTGTTGTGTACCCACTCTGGTAACCAAATTGGTCCAGTTAGTATTTACAGTACCATCTCCATAATTAGCAGCGGCAGTAGCAGCAGCAGCGGCTGAGTTACCGGCATTAATATAAGACTCTTTAAATAAATTTAACCAATCAGTTGCTCCAAGAGGAACACCTGCACTTGGCAATGGTCCATGAGTATTATTACCAACTTCTGTATTTACTTTAAATTGTGTTTTACCGGCTTTACCTTGTTTGGTAGTAATGATGATAACTCCATTAGAACCACGGGCACCATAAACAGCAGTTGCAGCAGCATCTTTCAATACTGAAACTGATTCAATATCATCCGGATTCAATTGTGCCAATACGTTAGTAGTAGTAGTCAATCTTGAAAGGTCACCTGAGTTAATCTGCACACCATCTAATACATATAGTGGCTGAGATGATAATGTGTAAGATCCTACCCCTCTGATTCTGATTTGTTGGTTAGCACCGGGCTGACCACTAAAAGTAGCAGATTGCAAACCGGCAACTTTACCTTGTAAAATTTGGTCTACAGAAGTTAAAGGAACTTGTTCAACTTTTTCGCCACCTACTTTAGTAAGTGAAGAAGTAGCTTCTCCTTTTTTCTGCGTACCATAACCCACCACTACTACCTCGTCTAAATTGGTTGTAGTAGAAGTTAAAGAAACAGAAACGGAAGTTTTTCCGGCTAATGCAACTTCCTGTGAACCAAAGTTCAAAGAAGAGATCACCAAAGATTTTGCAGTAGCAGGAACTGAAATAGAGAAAGAACCATCACCGGCTGTAGTGGTACCAATGGTTGTTCCTTTTACCAAAACCGATGCTTGCGGAATTGCATTTCCTTTGTCATCGGTTACCTTACCTTTTATGGTACGGTTTTGCGCCCAAACTTGGCCTACTACCAAGCTTAAGCACATGAGCAGAGTCAAGAATTTTCTCATAATCTCGATGTTTTTAGTTTTAGAGGAGTGTAAAGTTAATAAAATCTTAAAACAAGATTGACACAAATATGTTTGGATTTGTTGCATTTCTAAAAAAAAAATGGATAAGTGGCAAAAAATTATACAATTCAATGACAATAATAGATTATACGAATTATTTTGTTTAAAAAATTGCCAAAATATCGTGTAACAATTACACAAATTTCACATTAAATAAATTTATTTTTTACTAATTTTCTAAACCCAATAAAAAAGGATCACCTGATGTGACCCTTTTTTATTTCAATATTGAATTAAGAATTAATTATCTGTACAAAGTGGATTTAATGCTAATTCACTTGCACTGATTGGCCAGATATAACCTACATCAGTAGCTGCTTTTGCAGGAGCGCTTCCTTTTGCAGGAACCGTTAATTGCAAACGCATTAAATCATTATTTCTTAACCCTTCACCCAAGAACTCAATATTTCTTTCTTCCAGGATGGCTGCAGTTAACGCAGCAACCGATGCAAAACTTGATACAGTATAAGTTGTTGATGCATCCGAACGATTTCTTACTGCATTTAATAAAGCTACTGCTTGAGGGTCGATCGTATTAGTAGAACGAACCCTTGCTTCAGCTAAATTCAACAATACTTCAGCATATCTGATTACAGGAACATAATCTGTATACGGGCTACCGGTTGGATATTTTACCAGCCAGCTTTTTCCACCACCTGTTTTAATAAAAGCTCTGCGTTTATCAGTAGCCGTCCACAAAGGATCAGCAATAACACCGGCTGCATTTAAAGAATATTCCCCATTACCTGTTCCGCCATTGGCAGCACTCGGTGAAAAATAGTAACCCAATTGATTTTGTGTACCCGGATTATCACCTGATGTACTGGTCATTGGCATAGAGAAGATAGACTCAGTAGTTGTATAAGGAGATACAAACACATTGGCAATATTAGCCTGTAATGCATTCGCTACACCTGATGTAGCAGTAAAAGGTGCGGTAGCAGTAACAATTTTATTTGCCTCAGTTATTACACTGGCATAATTCTGCATACTTAAATACACTCTTGTTTTTAAAGCAATCGCAGTATTGCGGTGTGCACGAGTTGTATTGTTATACGCTGTTGAGTAACTCATTGGTAACCCGGTTTCAGCTGCATTTAAATCACTGATAATCTGCGCATATATCTGAGTTACTGTACTTCTTGCCAAAGCAGAATAACCTGTACCGATAATACCTGTTAAACGTAATGGTAATCCGGGTTTTGCACCTGCACCATTAACAAAAGGTTGTGCATAATATTGCAACAAACTATAGTAAGACAATGCCCTGATCAATTGCGCTTCGGCAATATAATTGGCACCTAACGTGCTTCCAACTACAGCAGTACCGCCTGCATTCATACCATCAATAAATACATTGCAGCAGTTGATGGTGTAATAAGCCTGCGACCATAAACCTAATACAGCCGTAGCACTGTTGGTTGGATTTTCGTTCCACACATCAGCCCCTGTTACCAAGTTAGATAACTCATTGATAAAATTATCTGCTTTGATATCTCCATCAATTACATAACGACCACCATAGAAATTCCCGTTCTTTAATGCTGCATACAATGATAATACCTGGCCCTGTATACGCCCAACTGTACTAAACGCCGATGTATTAGATACAGCTGTTTGAAGAGTAGGTGTCAACAAATCTCTCTGACATGCAGTAAAGAATGTTAACCCTAATCCTAACAACATGATATATTTAAATTTCGTTTTCATTTTTTAATGCTTTAGAATTTAATAATGTATTAAAAACCAATATTAACGCCAACAGTATAAGTACGTCCGTTAGCACCTGTATTTCTATCAATACCCTGACCTGTTGTACTGTTACCATTAGAAGCAACTTCAGGATCAGGACCAGGATATTTTGTAAATATGGCTAAGTTCTGCGCACTTATATACAATCTTGCATTACTGATCTTTGCTTTTGTTAATAATGATTTAGGGATATTATAACTGATCTGTAAGTTTTTGAATTTTACAAAATCACCCTTGAATACATTAATGTCAATTGGTAATGCAGAACCGTTAGAAACATTGTCGCCGAATACAGGTCTTGCATAAGTTTTATTTTGATCACCTTTTGAAGCCCATGCCTGTGTTAATACATCTGTAGCATTATTCCAGAAACGTTGATCATGTAAACCGGAATTGGTTCCATAATAAATATAATTGCCAAATTGATAAGTGAATAAAGCATTTACTTCAAAATTTCTAAAACGGAAAGTATTATTCCAACCACCATATGCTTTTGGTTGTGTAGGTTTATACATTACCGCATCTGCTGCTTGTGTAATAGAAGTTCCACCGGTAGGACTAACATATTTTGTTAAACCATCTGCAGTAGTTGAATAGTTATATTGGCCGGCAGCTGCATAGTATTGATAATATACGGGTGTGCCTGCTGAGTTAAGAAATATTCTTTTACCTGTTGTTGGATCAACACCTCCGGTTCTTACTACCCACAAATAACCCAAAGAATAACCCGGTGCAGTTTGATTGGCTGTTTCCAAACTTGATGTTGAAGTTTGAATAACACTTAAACCCGGTGCCAATGCTGTAACCATATTGGTATTGAATGTTGCATTAAAGTTAGATGTCCAGCTAAAATTCTTGCTTTCAACAATATTTGCATTCAAAGAAACTTCAACACCTTTATTATACATAGAGCCTACATTTTGTGGCGGACTACTTGGCAATCCGGTTGAAGGCGCTTGAGCCACATTCAATATCAAACCATCAATATTATTTTTATAATAAGCTAATTCACCGGTCAATCTGTCTTTTAAAATACCGAAGCTAAATCCGAAATCTGTTTTGGTACTGGTTTCCCATTGTAATTTATTATTACCCACAGAAGAGAAACCCAAAGTAGCTGCACCGCCATATAAACCGGAGCTAAATGTTGAATAAGGAGTGAAATCACCGATACCTGAAATATTACCTACCTTACCATAGCTACCTCTTAATTTAAAGCTGCTGAATACTTTATCAATTCCGGCATTGGTCCAGAATTTTTCTTTGGTAATTTCCCAACCTGCAGAAGCACCCCAGAACACCCCTTTCTTAATACCTAATTGAGAAGCTTCATCCTGACGAATATTTCCACTTAAATAATATTTACGGTTGAAATTATAATTCAAACGACCAAAAGTGGATAACAAATAGTTTTGTCCAAGTGTTAAACCGGCTGTGTTGGGTGTTACCCATCCTGCCTGAATTACGTTGTATGCAGGATCTGATAAACCTTGTCTGTTTAATCCATAACCGGAAGAATTTCTGATCTGCTGCTCATTACCTATCAATAAACTTACATTATGCCTGGCCGCAAATGTGTAATCGAAAGACGCGGTGTTGGTCCAGATCGTTGTTTTGTATTGTCCGTAGTTATCTGTTGCACTTCCGTTTGTTGAATAACCATCACCGGTAATCGGCGTTGCGAAATAATCATTGTTCAACAATAAATAATCAATACCATACAAACTTTTTAATGTTAACCAATTTACCGGTTTGTATTGTAAATAAGTATTTGCCTGAATATGATTTACTTCTGTATTAGAACGGCTTAAATTTAAAATAGGTACAGGATTATAATAAGAAATAGAAGTACCGGATACATTGTTTGCATAGCCAATGGTAGCACCATTGATATTATAAGTACCATCATTATTGTATGGTGCTAATAATGGAGGAAGTACCATACCTGTTCTTGCCAAGTTCGCAGTATTGTACGCTTCACCAGGTAATGAGCCTGAAGAAGTTGCTGCTGTATTCAATTCATTAGAATAAGAGATCTTACCACCTATTGTAAATGCTTTGCTTACTTTACTATCTATGTTAAATAAAACATTGGTTCTGGTAAAAGTATTTTTACGCGTAATACCACTTTGTGAAGTGTACCCTGCAGAAAAATAATAATTCGTTTTATCATCACCACCTGAAACATTTACATTATGGCTTTGAGAAATACCTGTTTGGTAAATATAATCAAACCATCTGGTGTCAATTGGATTACCATGTGCATCATTAGTCTGAGTGAATTTAACGGCAGATTGTGACGGGTTGTTGGCAACAGCCTGGCCTTTGAATGCTAAATACTGAGCTGCATTCAACATGGTTGGTAAGCCATAAGCATTTTGCCAACCTACCCAACCATCATAACTTACTTTTGCCTTGCCTGAACCTAATTTGCCTCTTTTAGTTGTAACAAATACTACACCATTGGCAGCACGGCTACCATAAATAGCAGTAGCAGCAGCATCTTTGGCGATATCGATACTTTCAATATCATTTGGATTGATGCTTGCCAATGCATTAGATGCAGAGTTGGTAGAACTGTAATCACCTGTAAAAGAGGGAACACCATCAATTACAATCAAAGGATATGAACTCAATGATAAAGAGTTCGTACCTCTGATCCTGAATACCGGAGGTTCATTCAATACACCACTTGGAACAGTGATTTGAACACCTGCAGCACGACCGGCTAAAGCCTGATCAAAAGTTTGATTTGGCTTTTCAGCAATATCACCACCTTTTACATTGCTTGCACTTCCGGTCACTTCTTTCTTACGTTGTGTTCCATAACCAACCACTACTACTTCATTTAAATTGGAAGCAGAAGCAGCTAATTTAACAGAGAAAGAAGATTTTCCTGCTACTGAAACAAGTTGTTCATCTAATCCTACATAACTGATTTGCAGATTTCTTGATTTGTCGCTAACTTTTACGGAGAATTTTCCGCTTGCATCAGTAATAGTAGTTGCTGTTACTTTTCTGTCAGCACCTAACACTGTTACCGTGGCCCCAACTAATGGAGTACCCTTTTCATCCGTAACATTTCCTGTTACAGTTCTCGTGGTTTGCGCAAATAGCTGTCCAATAAACAGAATAGCTACCGCCACGAACATCATACGTGTTCTCATGAGCATTTAGTTTTGGTTAAATAAAGAATGTAAAATAGACAAGAATATTTAAACAAAAGCTGTTTACTGCAAAAAAATTATTAAATATGAAAAAAAAAACAAAATTAATCGCTGTTTTTAACCGAAGAAACACTTATTATTAAAACAGGCAATAATATTAAATTGGTTAATGTACCTACTACCAATGTCAGGGAAGTTAGCCAACCCAAACCTTCGGTACTTCCAAAACTGCTAAAACAAAAAATAATAAATCCGGCAATTAAAACCAATGAGGTATAAATAATACTGATGCCTGTATGCCGGATTGTTTGAATTAATGTTGGTGTGATTTGATGATGAAAATGCGGCAACTCCTGTTTATAATTTACAAGAAACCGGATGGTTACGTCGATCACAATTCCTAATGCCACACTAAATACTAAAACAGTAGATGGTTTTAATGAAATACCTGCCCAACCCATTACACCGGCAGTAATGATCAACGGAATGATATTGGGGATGAGTGAACAAATTAAAATTCTGAATGATCGAAATAACAACAACATGCAAATGGCTATTAAAATAAATGCCCAAAAAATACTTTCTTTTAATCCGCTGATAATAAAAGAAGAGCCTTCTAAAAAAGTTACTGTTCCGCCGGTGAAAGTTACTTTATAAGATGTATCAAATATTTCTTTCGATTTATTTTCAAGATCCTGTAATAAAATCGGCAATTGAACACTGCCGATATCTTTCATGTTCACGCTAATTCTCGCAGCTTGCTTATTGCTGTCCATAAAATTATTAATTACCCCGCCCACACTTATTTTATTTGCAACGTTTGTTTTTGACTTTAAATACGGGCTCATAAATGCCAGATCAACTCCGCTTGGAATAGTATAACTCATACTATCATTATCATAAAAAGATTGCCTGGCAAATTTCAATCCTTCTGCCAATGATAAGGGCCTGGCTATTTCCGGTTTTGATTGTAAGTATGTGGAAAATACATCTATCTTCTCTAAAGTTTTTGTGGATCGCAATAATCCATTTTTCTTTTTTGTATCAATCACTATTTCCAGTGGCATCACACCGCCGAAATTCTTTTCAAACCATTTCAGATCCGTATAAATTTTATCTTTCTTAGGAAGATCATCCACCATATACCCTTCACTCTTTAATTTAAAAATTCCCATCACTGCAAATACAGTAACAGCAATGGTTACAGCCCGTACCCATTTGGCATGATGCAATGTCCACCGCTCGATCTTCAACAATATTTTTTCTAAAAATTTATTCTCTAAATAATGAGTATGCTTTGTTTTGGGTGCAGGTAAATAACTTAAGACAATGGGAATAAAAATTAAAGAGATAAAAAATAAAGCCATGATATTGATACCGGATACCACTCCGAATTCTTTTAACAACTGGCTTTGTGTAAATGCAAACACTGCAAAGCCAATAGCTGCAGCAATATTGCAGAACAATGTAACAATGCCCATTCTGCCCACCATGTTTACCAAAGCTTTATGCTGATCGTTTGTGTCTTTGAACGAAGTATGGTATTTATTTAAAAAATAAATACAATTGGGAATACCGATAACTACTATCAATGGCGGTATTAATGCAGTAAGCAAAGTAATTTTATAACCACATAAAACAATCGTTCCCAAACTCCATATCACTCCCATGCCTACTACCAGCAAACTCATGATGGTAGTACTAATGGAACGAAAGAAAATAAACAAGGTTAATGCTTCCAATAACAGGGAAGCAATTAAAAACCAATTCAATTCCTGTTTTATTCTGTCACTCATCATGGTTCTGATAAAGGGCAATCCGCTTACTTTTAATTCAATACCTGTTTGATCCTGAAATTTTTTTACCTCGCTCATCACATCTCCAATTAATCTGGAACGCCCTTTACTGTTAATGGTATCATTGTTTAAACTAACTGCCATTACATACGCATGTGTTTGCGGATTGTATAATAGCGAACGATAAAAAGGAAAATTTTCAAACACTTTTTTAGCACTGTCTAACTCAGTTTGTTGCTGATACGGAAAGTGAAATATTTTTTGCGGAATAAATTGTTTTGCAGCAGTGTCATTTTGTAAATAAATAACTTCCGGAATACTGATCACTTCCTGCACCGCACGGACTTTTTTTAATTGCTGATGCAATTGTGCTACTGCATTAAAAATAGCAGGTGTAAAAAAATGATCACTTTCAATACCAATCACCACCGTATTACCGTCACTGCCGAACTTTTTTAAAAAAGATTGGTATTCTATAAATTTTACATTGTCTAAGGGTACTGCTCTGGTAGCATCATAACTCAATTTTACTTGTGCAGCAAAATAAGCCATCACACCTGTGGCTGCAATTAATAATAACAGCAGTTGTAATCTGAATTTTAAAATAAACCTACCAAGCTTATACCACATGTAAATTTGAATTTAGTGGTGCAAATAAAAGCAATAATAACGGGTGTTATGATGATGAACCTATGTTTTTGCAAATTTTATTCTAACCATAACAATGGTTCATAAAAATTACCGCTTTATACTTTTAGATGATTAATTTCATGCCTGCATAACTGGATAAATATGTCTAACATCAATTCCGATAAATTAAAACAGGTGAGTTATTTTATATTACTGATATTTCTCGGCACATTTTTATTTCTGCAACTCAGTTCATTTTTGCCTGCTTTTTTAGGTGCCGTTACCTTTTATATTTTAATGCGTAACGGGATGGAATATTTAACCGTAAAAAAGAAATGGGGTAAACCATCTGCTGCTTTGATTTTAATGCTGCTTTCTTTTATATTGGTTTTGGTTCCGGTAATCGGATTTGTGAATGTGGTGTATTCAAAAATAAATTTTGCCATTGCCCATTCCAATGAAGTTTTGGTGGCAGCAAAAAATTATTCGGATACACTTCAAAAAAAATATCATGTAGAATTAATCAGCGATCAGCATATACAACAGGCAGCGGGTAATATTGCACAAGAACTTCCTAAAATAGTTGGCGCTACATTTAATTCATTGATTACCGTTGTTATTCTATATTTCATTTTATATTTTTTATTGGTCAACTATCGTGCATTGGAAAAATGGTTGTACAGGTATATGCCATTAAAGAATGAGAACACAACTTTAATTGCAAATGAATTAAGAACATTGGTACTCTCTAATGCATTGGGCATACCTATTACCGCACTGTTACAGGGCATTCTCGGGGCTATTGGTTATTGGCTATTGGGCGCAGAAGATATTTCATTTTGGTTTGTAGTTACCTGCATTACGGCAATGGTTCCCATGGTAGGGTCGGCATTGGCTTTTGTTTCTGTTGCTGTTTTATTTGCTGCAAGCGGTCATGAATTGAAAGCCTTATTGATGTTATTGTATGGTGTAGGTATTATGGCAGTATTGGATAGTGTATTCCGGATCAGCATTCAAAAAAAGATGGGCAATGTGCATCCGCTGATTACCACTTTCGGTGTTATATTGGGTGTGAAATTATTTGGATTTATCGGATTGATCTTCGGGCCCATATTATTATCAATGTTTATTTTATTGGTTAAGATTTATATGAACGAGTTTGCGGAAGAAAGTTCGGAACGATGAACCGGGCGTGGCAACAGGCGATACCATAAAAAACAAATGCTGAGTACAAAAAATTACATCGCAAACCAATAACCGATCAACTGACAAAGAATGCCAACCAACAATCCAATATAAATTTCTTGTGTGGTATGATCGCTTACTATTAAACGAGCAGTGCAAACCAATCCGGCCAATAAAGTAACGATAGTAATTGCAATACCTAAATTCGTTTGATAATAAAAAGAAAATAAAATGATAGCTGTAAATGCGCTTCCCGAAGCAATGGCATGTAAACTCACCTTAATAAAATTATTGATGATTAATCCCAATGAAGTGGAAATAAAAATGCCGAAATAAAAAAACTTCAATGCTTCGGGTTGATCTTTAAAATTTCTGCTTAAATAATACATCCACCAATAAAAGAACATGGTTATAACATAAGGTATTACTCTTTCTTTCCGTGTTCTTAAAAAAATACTTTCACTGAATTTCAATTTCCATAATAAGAATACTGCAAATGCAGGAAAGAAAGCGGTCATCCAAAAAACACTGAATGCCCTCAATTTTAATTGCAGCAGATCAATGCCTGAAAATTCATAGGGAAACTGATATACTAAAAACAAAAAAACATATGTAGGAATAAACAATGGATGAAAGATATACGATACCAACTTTGCGGGAAAGCGCAGTAAAAAAGAAGCCCGGGGTATGTTAATCTGTTCTTGCATTTTATTGTTTATTACACAAATTTTTACGAATTACACGATTTTGCAAGCATCCATTATTTAATTCGTGTAATTCGATTAAATCCGTGTCATCAAAGTTCTTTTCGCAATCTTGCCACTGAAATATTCAATTGCTCTCTGTATTTAGCCACTGTTCTGCGTGCAATATTATACCCTTTTTCATTCAGCATATCGGTTAATTCTTCATCACTTAAGGGTTTATGTTTGTCTTCGGCTTCAATTATATTACTCAGTATTTTTTTTACTTCACGCGTACTTACTTCTTCGCCGCTATCGGTACTTAAACTTTCGCTGAAGAAAAATTTTAATCGGTAGGTTCCAAATTCTGTTTGCACAAATTTGCTGTTTGCTACACGACTCACTGTTGAAATATCCAATCCTGTTTTTTCGGCAATGTCTTTTAAGATCATGGGGCGCATGACGGTTTCATCCCCTGTTAAAAAAAATTCTTTTTGATGATTGATGATGGCGCTCATGGTATTAATCAACGTTTCTTGTCTTTGTTTGATCATATCAATGAACCATTTAGCGGAATCAATTTTTTGTTTAATGAATATTACTGCTTCCTTTTGCCTCTTATCTTTTTTACTACCCTTTTCATAATCCTTCAACATATCCCGGTAACCTTCGCTGATTCGTAAGTCCGGTGCATTACGGGAGTTTAAAGTAAGCTCTAATTTTCCTGCATTGTTTAAAATATAAAAATCGGGAACAATATAACTCTCTGCTTTATTCATTTCTCCGATATTACCGCCCGGTTTGGGATTAAGTTTAATGATCTGATGGATCACTTCTTTAATTTGATCATCATTCAAATCCAATCCGCGCTGAATTTTTTCGTAATGCTTCTTTATAAATTCATCAAAATATTTTTTTAAGATAAGGATGGCCAATTCTACTGCCCCACCTTCCTTCTTTTTTCTTTCCAATTGCAATAACAAACACTCTTTCAAATCTTTTGCACCTACACCCGGCGGATCGAACTGCTGAATTTGCTGAATCAATCCGGCAATTTCTTTTTCATCCGTTACAATATTCTGCCTGAATGCCAAATCATCAACAATGCTGCTTAATTCTCTGCGCAAATAACCATCTTCATCCAAACTGCCTACCAATTGTTCGGCAATTTTAAACCTGCGTTCATCCAAATCCAACATACCCAATTGATCAATGAGCAATTCATAAAAACTGGTTTCATTTTTTATGGGAATTACTTTTTGATCATCCAATTCTGGATAGTTATCATCCTTCATTTTATAATCAGCAATCTCTCCGTCATCATCTGCTACATATTCACTCAGGTCTAAATTTTCATATTCATCCTCACTGCCATCTTTATCAAATTCATCTTCACCGGTTGTTTCAAATTCATCCTGAATATCATCTGCATCAATATCCTGCTTGTTTTCATCATCCATTTCCAATGCAGGGTTTTCTTCCAATTCTTCTTTAATGCGTTCTTCCAAATTAGCAGTAGGCACCTGCAACAATTTCATTAACTGAATTTGCTGTGGCGATAATTTTTGTAAAAGTTTTTGTTGTATTGATTGACTTAAAGCCATTCTTAAATCCGATTTACGATTTTATATGTACGATTTAATAATTCCGTCATTCCGCACTCGTTTCAGGATATTTACATGATGCTCAGAACCACATGACGATTTAAAACGTAAATTTACATACAAAAGAAAGCAAGATTGGAATGAAACAGATTTGTTTGTTTGTAAATTTATTGCTAATGTTCTCGCTGGCAACACATGCACAGATCATTAATACATCTTTGCCTGTTGCAAAGAAAACAGACACAGTTTATAAAGTATTGCCACCTTTCCCGAATACTTATTATGTAGATCATTTGGGATTTATGTGCAAAAAAGAAATACAATTGGAGAAACTCACCAAAGTACCGCTGCGCATACGTTTGGGCAGCTTAGATTATGTAAATAAAATGGAAGGAAAAAAGGATTGATTACACTCCAACACTTGCCTTACTCAATACTTTCTTAATCGCATTCACCATTTGTTCGCCTTTCAGTTTAATCTGCTCTTCTGTCCATAATAAACTAATGGCTGTTGAAATACAACGACTCATTACTGCATCACTCGCAGAAAAATCCTGTGCAGATAATTTTAATAAAGCTGCTTTTTGTTCTGCATTTAAATTATTCAATGCAGCAGCTTGCTGTAAATGTTGCCACTGTTTAATGTAATGCCAGTTATTGGCATACCAATAAAAATTACCGGCGAGCAAATTTTGTGCTTTCATTTCTGCAACAAATGCTTTCATCAAATCTTCTGTTGGCAAAAACCAGCTTAAGAAAGTGCAGCTATCACCGCTCTCATCAGGCACAACTCTGAATGAAACTTCAGGTATTTGTTGTAACATACTTTTTAATTGTGCGTGATTTTTTCTTTGAATAGAAAGAAAAGTGTCCAATTTCCTGATTTGCGCTAAACCAACAGCAGCGTGCAATTCACTGATCCTGAAATTATATCCGATGAAAGGATGTAAGTCTGCACCCCGGTCTGCCCCTGCATGATCATGGCCATGATCGGTATATCCATCACTCTTAATATAAATGTCTTTATTGTTGGTCATCACTACACCACCTTCTGCGCAAGTGATCGTCTTTACAAAATCAAAAGAGAAAGTTCCTGCATCACCAATGGTTCCCAAATGTTTGCCTTTGTAAGTGCCGCCAATACTCTGGCAAGCATCTTCCAATAAGATCAAATTGTGTTCTTTACAAATATGCTGTAATGCATCCAGGTCGGCCATACTGCCGCACATGTGAACAGGCATCACACATTTTGTTTTACGTGTAATGGCATTCAACACAGCTTGCGGGTGCAGCGTTAATGTTTCATCTACATCCACCAACACAGGCACAGCACCTACACTTAATACAGCTTCAAAACTAGCCACGAAAGTAAAAGATGGCATGATCACTTCATCACCTGCTCCGATGCCCAATGCAGCCAATGCAGTCGTTAAGGCTGCGGTTCCGCTGGAAGTTAACTGTGCATATTGACTGCCAAATGTTTTACAAATTTCTTTTTCCAACTCAACAGATTTCCAAATGCCTTTACGCGGACCATCGAATCCGTAACGCATTAGGATGCCTGTTTCCAATACATCATTCACTTCTTTTCTTTCTTCTTCACCAAAAAATTCAAAGCCCGGCATATTGATAAGTTTAAAAGTTTTTCGTTTAAAGTTTAACGTTACAAAAGTATATAAATAATGATTGTTAGAAATTTTTGTTGATGGATGAACTGTTAAAAAGAGTCAGGCAACTATCAGTTCCCTGACTTATATCTTTGCAGCATGAAACCAGTTTTATTTTATTGTTACGATGCATATTGCGGTTGGTGTTACGGATTTAGTCCGGTGATTAAAAAAATAGCAGCAGAATATCAATCTCAATTTGAAACAGAAGTCTTATCGGGTGGCATGATCATCAATGAAAACAAACAACCCATCGGAACGATGGCACCCTATATTCAAAAAGCATATAAAGTTGTTGAAGAACGAACAGGCATTGCATTTGGAAAAGATTTTCTCTGGCATATTTTTAATCCTGAACTAAGTGATTGGTTTTTAGATTCTGAGAAGGCAGCCATTGCATTGTGCGTGTTTAAGGAATATTATCCGCAGCGACAAGTTGAATTTGCCGCTGACTTACAATATGCATTGAATTTTGAAGGAAGGGATTTGTGTGACGATGAAGCTTACCGGCATTTGCTGGAAAAATATTCCATTCAGCCCGAAGCATTTTATAGCAAATTAAAAAGCGAAGCATACAAAGAACAAGCCCATTATGAATTTCAATTGTGCAAACAATTACAGGTAACCGGATTCCCCTGCGTTTTAATGCAAACATCCGAAACCAAATTTCATTTATTGGCAAGAGGATTTACAGATTATGAAACATTGAAAGCAAGAATAGAAAACTTGTTGAAGGAAATTCAGCTGACATAACTCAATTAAAAATCATTGATTACGCCATTTACCCCAAATTCCCCTTACTTTGCAACTCCAAAATAATGATATGGAATACAGTAAATTGATATCTATTACCGGCATGAGCGGTTTGTTTGAAGTAATGGGCAGCAAAACAGATGGCGCCATTGTAAGATCACTGGAAGATAATGTGACCAAATTTGTAAGCAGCCGTGTACACAACTTCTCTCATTTAGAAAGCATTGAAGTGTATACAGAACAGGAGAATGTGAACTTGGTTGAGATTTTTTTAGCAATGGAAAAAAGTGCAGAGAAATTACCTTCTGAAAAAGATGCCAAAGCAGTAAAAGCCTATTTTAAAAAAGTATATCCTGCGATGGATTTTGAAAGAGTGTATGACAGCGACAGAAAAAAAATGATCAAATGGTTCGGAATTTTAAAGGAACATAAAGTAGAGATTAAATTAACTGAAGAAGAGAATAACGAAGAGAAAGAAGCATAAAAAATTTTATAAATTATCAGCCGTCTCGAAATAAAACGAGACGGTTTTATTTTATACCAACTTAATTTTCGGATGGGTTTACCGGATTATTATTTTCTTCTTTTTCCTTTTCTTTTTTGAATTGCAGTTTACCGAATTTGTACAAGAGACTGATACCAAAAGAGCGCAGCGGCACTTCCCGAATAGTAGTGGCTGAATAAAATCCCGTTGTAACGGTGCCCGTCTGTTTTACATATTCATTAAAAGGGTTGGTAGTGGTAAAACCAAAACTGGCTTTCTTGCTCCAGAATTGTTTACGCAAAGCAAAAGTGTAATAAAAGAATTGCGGCTGCCTGCCCTGAATATTATTAAAAGCAGAGTTATAATTTGCAAAAGCTTCTATCACTAAATTGCGTGGCAACTGATATGATAAATTTAAATTGATCCTTTCATTCAAACCATTTACAACCGTATCTGCACCATTTAAATTATTCACTATATGCCTGTTGAACACAAAAATATTCCAGCGCATACTTAACTTTTCCTGTAACTGTATGGAAGAAGATACAATAATACCATTCACCAATTCATACCCGATATTTTCTCTGGTAGCCACAGAAACATTCTGATAAATAGAATCTCCTATTTTATAGGTAGGATAAAAATTAGTATACGGTTTTATATCCTGTGTATTAATTCTGGTTATTAAAGCCATATAAATATTGCTTCCTTTCTCAAAGCTTTTTGAATAACCCAGTTCAATATTATTTCCGATCTCCGGTTGCAAACCGGGATTACCGGTAGTAATATTATATGGATCACTTAAATTTTTAAAAGGATTGATCTCCCTGTAATCCGGTCTTTCAATTCTGTGCGTATACGCCAGTTTAATGGTTTGCTTGTCGTTGATATCATGAGATAATATTACAGATGGTGCATAGCTATTATAAGACGGGATCGTAGTATTGGGATAATCTATTTTCGTATCTGTATGTTCTACCCGCAAACCTGATTTTACATTCAGGTAATGGAATAAACTGAAACTGGCTGATACATAACCTGCATAGATCTTTCTATCATAATTCAAATGATAAGATTGTGTGGTATCGATCGCATATTGTTTGGTTGCGGTATTTAATGTATTCACTTTAGCCTCACTGTAAATATCCTGAACGATAAATTTGGCACCTGTCTCTAATAAAAAATGTTCACTCAAAGGGTGGGCATAATCAACACTGATATTGGTTTGACGGTCTGTTCCGGGATTATGACTGCCTGAACCGGTAAAGGGATCTGATTGACCCACATAATTCTGTACCTGCAGATAATCGGCAACATTGGTGCCGTAACTTGATGAAGTGAGAATTTCTAATTGTTGTTTCTCTTTCGAAAAATTCTTTTTATAATCTAAGTTCCATTCTACACTACCGGCAGTAAAACTATTGGTAGCATTTCGATAGGTAAGTATATCACTGATCAAACTATTATTAAAATAAGAGGTCAGTTGTTCCTGATTGGTAATACCGCTACCACTATTACCAAAATTCAAATAAGTGAATGAGCCCGTTATGCTTTCTTTCTTTGTCAAGCTCCAATCGAAACCCATTCCGGTTTGATAACCATGTCTTGTAAAATCACTATATCCATTTTGTGTTAAATGTGTATTTGTTTTACCTGCTGTATCAATAGAATATCTGTCCTGACTGCTTAATGTCCTTGAATTCAATTGTTCATTACCGCTGAAAAAAGCATTGATGCCAAAATTGTTATTTCTAATATTCAGATTGACTGATCCATTCTCCAATCGGCTACCAGCAGAAAGATTCACTGTTCCGTTGATGCCTTTTACTTTATTGTCTTTTAAGATGATATTGATGATGCCACCTGTTCCTTCAGCATCATATTTAGCACCCGGACTGGTAATGGCTTCAATACTTTTTATCTGACTGGCAGGAATAGCTGCCAATGCATCAGCGATACTATTGCCAAAAGCGCTGGATGGTTTTCCGTTAATGAGAAAACGAATGCTGGAATTACCCTGTAACTCAATATTACCATCAATATCTACCGTTACCTGCGGTACTTTTTTCAACACATCTAATGCAACACCGCCCTGAGAAGTAACATCATTGGCAACATTATATACGATCTTGTCTATCTTATTTTCAATGACCGGAGCTTTGGAAAAAACAGTGACTTCCTGTAATGTTTGTGTGGCAGCACTGCTGATGATGATGTTCCCTAAAACTATGTCAGCATTTCTCAACTGTAAACCGTTAACAGTCTTTGTTTGATAACCCACAAATGTGATGGTTATGTAATATTCACCTGCCGTTAATTTATCTGTTGAAAAATTCCCTTTATTATCAGTTGCCGTGGAACTGATCGCTTTTTTATTTCCTTTTTGATAGACATTAATGACTGCATATTCCAATGCTTTCGCTGTAACCGAATCAACAATGCGGCCGCTGATCTTTACTTTTCTGGTATCAGCAGACTGCTGTGCTTTAGCCACTGACCATCCAAAAAATAAAAAAACAATTCCTATCCTTACACTTTTAAAAAATGGACTGTTCAATCTTTGCATCTCTATTTTTCCTTCTTATTTTTTTGAGGATGCAAACTTATTAGTTGTTTTTGTAGATATTCTGAAGTTATGTTCAACGGTACTGTTTCATGTTAAATGAATAATGAATGGTTTCTTCGTGTTTCATTCGTGTTTTCTTATTGTATCCTTGCTGTTTTGTTCGAAGCCTTTCTAAGAACACCCGAAGAAAATTGCAGGAAGGTGATAAGAAAGTAATATTGAAATAGGAATGAAATAGCAGTAAAAGTTAATTAGGTTCAAAAAATTGTGATTTACTTAAATATCACCAATCCAAATACCTTTCTCCCAATCATCACATAACTCGCAAAAACATTCATTCAATTGCGTGTTTTTGCTAACTTGGTCTTTCAATTTGTTGTATGAGAAAAATATTCCTGTCCCTGTTTATAGTGCTGATTGTATGTGAATCACATGCACAAAACTTTTATCTCCAGAACAAAGCTGCCAAACATTGGGTGGACAGCAGTTTTAAAAAATTAAATAAAAAACAAAAGATCGCTCAGTTAATGATCATTCGTGCATACAGTAATGGCACACAAGAACAAATAGATGGCGTTACGAAAATGATTAATGAGTACAATGTGGGTGGACTGTGTTTTTTTCAGGGCGGGCCTGTTCGTCAGGCTATGCTCACCAATTATTATCAAAGCATTGCCAAAACACCTTTGATGATTTGTATTGATGGCGAATGGGGATTGGGCATGCGTTTAGACAGTGTCATTAATTTTCCCAGACAATTAATGATGGGTGCAGTACAAGATGCACAATTGGTATATCAATTTGGTAAAGCAGTAGGTGCACAATGCAAAAGAATTGGTGTGCAGGTAAATTATGCACCGGATATTGATGTGAATAATAATCCGGCAAATCCTGTTATTAACGACAGAAGTTTCGGAGAAGATAAATACAAAGTGGCTTTATATGGAACGGAATACATGAAAGGCATGCAGGAAGCAGGGGTGATGGCATGTGCCAAACATTTTCCCGGCCATGGCGATGTTGCTGTTGATTCGCATTTAGATCTTCCTGTCATTAATAAAACAAAAGCGCAATTAGATTCATTGGAATTATATCCGTTCAAACAATTGATTAATGCAGGCATTGGTAGTGTAATGATGGCGCATTTATTTGTTCCTGCTATTGATACCATCGCCAATCAACCAACTTCCCTGTCTCAAAAAGCAGTTACAGGTTTATTAAGAGATGAATTAAATTTCAAAGGCATCACTTTTACCGATGCATTGGAAATGAAAGGAGTGGCTAAATATTATCCTGCAGGTGATGCATCATTGCAATCATTGATTGCCGGCAATGATATGTTGTGTTTGCCAGGCGATATTCCCGGCAGCATTGATAAAATTTTAAAAGCCATCAAACACAAACAACTTACCTGGAAAGACATTAATGCAAGAGTAAAAAAAGTATTGCTGGCCAAATACAATCTGGGATTGAATCACATCACTCCTGTTGAAACAGAAAATATAGTGGCTGATTTAAATGTACAAACCAGAAAGATTGATACCCTTTTATCAAAAAACGCCATCACTTTATTAAGGAACAACAATACTTCTCTTATTCCTTTGCAAAAAGACAAACGCATTGCTTATGTTTTGATTGGCGCTGCAAAAGAAAATACCATCGCAGCAAGAATGCGAACAGAGTTGAATGCAGATGTTTATTTATTCGGGGGCAAAGCTGCTATCGGCAATCAGGTAATGGATGACTTACATAAAATTATTCCGGCGGATAAAAGCGATAGTGCAGGTGCTGATAAACTCATACAATCACTCAAAGAAAAAAATTACGATGCAGTGATCATCGGCTTGCATAATTATAGCAGAAGACCTGCCAATAATTATGGCATCAGCAATGCATCAACCTATTTGATGAATGAATTACAAAAAAACAATAACAGCATTACATTGGATTTTGGCAATCCGTATGCCATTCAAAAATTTTGTTCCGCACCTAATTTATTGGCATGTTATGAGGATGATGATATTACACAAAACACAGCAGCAGATTGGTTATTAGGCAAAACAGAAGCCAAAGGAAAATTATCGGTTACTGTTTGTGAGCATTTGCATTTTGGTGACGGTATTGTATATAATACTTATTTCCCGGCTGCCATTCCGGAATCTGTTGGAGTAAGTTCAGAGAAATTAAATAAGATAGAAACCATTGCCAATGATGCCATTGCAAAAGGTGCATTTCCGGGTTGTGTAGTATTAGCTGCAAAAGATGGAAAGGTAATTTATCATAAAGCATTCGGTTATACATCGGTTGATAAAGAAGAAAAAGTAAACCCTGAAACAGTATATGATCTGGCATCCTGCACCAAAATTTCTGCTACCACTGTTTCAGTGATGAAATTATATGAAGAAGGGAAAATTGATATAGATAAAACATTGGGTGATTATTTAAGTTGGACAGGGGGATCGAATAAAGCGCCTTTGAAGCTGAGGGATATTTTATTGCATCAGGCAGGGTTGAACCCCTTCATTCCTTTTTATCGTGAAGTGATTGATACAGCAAGCGGAGAACCTAACTGGTTAATCTTTTCTAAAACAAAAGATGAAAAACATCAATTCCGTGCAGCAGAAAATTTATATGTAAGAAACGATTGGGAAGATACTTTATACAAACGCATTGTTCAAAGTAAACTCACTGCACCCAATCATTATGTGTACAGTGATAACGATTTTATTTTTTTAGGAAAAATTGTTGAAGCTGTAAGTGGCAAACCTTTGAATGAATATGTAAGAGAAAATTTTTACGAACCATTACAAATGGTAACCACTACTTTTCATCCGCGTGAAAGAATGCCGTTAGAAAATATTGCACCTACAGAAGTGGAAAAACATTTCCGCCGGCAATTGATCTGGGGCGATGTACATGATGAAGGTTCCGCCATGTTCGGTGGTGTAGCCGGACATGCAGGATTATTCAGTGATGCATATGATCTGGCACAACTTTATCAAATGTTATTGAATGGCGGAGAACTGAACGGTAAACGTTTTTTTAAAAAAGAAACAGTTGATTTATTTACGGCTTACAACAGTGCGGTTAGCCGCAGAGGGTTAGGTTTCGATAAGCCAGAAAAAGACAATGCCACCAGTAAATCACCTTACCCATCTAAATCGGCATCACCGCAAACCTTTGGCCATACCGGTTTTACAGGTACCTGTGTTTGGGTAGATCCGAAATATCATTTGGTATACATCTTTTTATCGAATCGTGTTAACCCCACAAGAGATAACAATAAATTGAGTTCCTTAAATGTTCGTCCGAATATTCAGGAAGCAATTTATAATGCGATCAATAAATAATTATAAGAGCAGATTGCCTTTCGTCATGTTCCATTAAAGGAAACAGGATAACAATTGCCGCAGAAATAAAATTAAAAGATTCTGCTATCAATCTCTTTGTAAATTGTACCTTTCGTCATACAAATTAACATCTATATGAGATCAATTATCCGCATTTCTTTATTCTTATTCATCATTGGTTCTTTATTAACTTCCTGTTCAAATAAAGCACCGAAAGAAGCAAAATATATTCCGAAAGAGGCATCCTTTGTTTTTGTATTTGATCCTGCATCAATGGAAGACAAATTGGGAAAAGGCAATATTCATGCGGATAGTGCCATCAATAAAATGATTGAACATTTAAGTTTTGACAGTTCGGCTAAAACCACTTTCGATAAAATAAAAAATGCAGGTATCGACTGGAAGGACAAGTATTTTGTTTTCATTACACAAAAAACAGTTGCCGGCGGGCAATCAACCACCATCAACATCTTAGCATCCGTAAAAGATTCTGCTAAACTTTTTTCTTCTTTACAAAACATAGAAGAATTAAAAGGAAGGGAAGTGCATAAAGAAAAAAATTATACTTATATCGGCTGGGATTATCGCGGTGCTGTTTCCTGGAATGATAAAATTGTAATTGCTACATTCTATCAATACAATGAATCTTTTTTACCCAAGCATGACAGCGTTACAAAAGTGTATTATCAAAACAACGGCGTAAATAAAGAGGAAGAAATTAAAAAAGAAGTGGCTCGTTTTTATACGCAGAAAGAAGATGAATCATTGGCATCTCAAAAACCATTTACCGAAATGTTTAAAGATAAAGCAGATGGTTACATGTTCACTTCTACCAATTCGGCTATCAATACGCTAAGCATGATGCCGATTCAAATTCCGAAGATGGAAGAATTATTAAAGGATAATTGCAGTGCATCTACTTTTAATTTTGAAGATGGCCAGATTGTCTTTAAATCTGCCAGTTACACCAATAAATTATTAAGTGCCATCTTAAATAAATATGCAGGGCCCACTGTTAATTTATCAATGATTGAAAATTATCCTTCTCAAAATATCAATGGAGTGATGCTGGCATCTTTTAATCCGGAAATATTCGGCGCTTTCTTAAAACAATTGGAAGTAGAAAGTATGGCAGATCTTTTTTTACAAAACATGAAACTCACCAGTGCCGATTTGTATAAATGTTTAAAAGGAGATATTGCATTTGTTATTTCTGATTACAAAGCACCTGTAGGCGCCAAACTGATTTTCAATGCTACTGTAGGAGATTCTATTAGTTTGAGAAAGATCGCTGACAAATTAGTAGAACAGGGATTTCTTCTTAAAACGAATAACTTATATACCAAATCGAATACTTTTCCTGCCGGTGCTTATATTAGGATTGATAATAAAAATATTATTGCTGCGAGCGACTCATTAACTTATGCAGAATATATTACTAAGGCCTCAAAAGCAAAAATCAGCGATGATGTAAAGAATGAATTTAAAGGAAAGTCAACTGCATTTTATATTAATATTGAAAGCATCGTAGATTCCTTTTCAGATTTATTACATGGAAATGATACGGCGTCAGTAAATACTGTCAAAGGTTTATTCAAAGATGTGATTGCTACTTCTTCTAATTTTGATGGGACCAAAGTAAGCAGTGAGTTTAAAATAAGAATGAAAGATGAAAAACAAAACAGTTTGGTATCGATTATAAATTTGTTTACGAAACTTTCTGAGAATTTTTATAATACAGTAACGAA
>Ga0316218_1001595_pt1 | contig 23985 bp, 19 predicted proteins | sample TBH18003metaG_FD_203634 | JGI IMG/M metagenome (GOLD analysis project Ga0316218, IMG submission 203634) | Freshwater microbial communities from Trout Bog Lake, Wisconsin, USA - TBH18003 | ecosystem: Environmental > Aquatic > Freshwater > Lake > Hypolimnion/Profundal zone | place: USA: Wisconsin...
AAAGCTTGATTAAATTTCATACGACTTTTTATACTGCACAATTTGTCAATTGTTTCTCCTATATGCTCGGGACCTTCATTAATAATTGTTTGTATTTGGAGATTTTCAGTGTCTTGTTTTGAAAGAGGAGAAGTGAAACGTGCGTATGCTCCAGCATCATTAAGTCCTGCTTTATATTTAGCTCCGTCAATTGTCATATATAAACAATAAAAAAAGCCATATTCTAATGGTAATGCAGCTATCCACCACGACCAATGTATAACGTTGATTGCTCTTAATATAATAAAAATTATACCTAACCATCCAATCCATCCACTAATTGTAAACATAATTAGTGCAGAAAGGAATGTCAGAATTAGACTTGTGAAAGATGGCTTTTTCATGTCTCTTATGTATTGCAATGATTAAGGTGTCTGCAATTGCACACAACACTTAAAAGTACGCAACACAAAATACATATACAAATTAATTTCTAATCATTTGTATCTGCCTTTTTTCTTATTAATCTGACAGGAGTTATCTATGGCTTATATACGGCTTATATAGGGCTTTAGTACGGCTTAAGCGCCGAAATGTCAGCACCATCTTACATAAAAAACAGAGCGTAAGCAGATCTTGTTGCTGTATCATAAATACAGTACCTTCTTCTCCTTTTCTTCGCCATTCCTTCGGATCAAGTGCATTAATTAATGCACTTGATCCGAACAAGATAGCAATCAGTAATCAAGCAATTACCCGGTCGGCAGGTAAAAACAAAGTAGAACCCATGCCGGATTTAAAATGATACAATTCAGGACCGGCTCCATCTTTTTCAAGCCAATAGATTTAGCTCAGTACTGTAAAGGTTCAGTATGTATTTGTTTGTCTTTAGTAAAAAATATTTGGTGCAGTTCAATCATTTTGTTGAGAGACTAAATAAAATTATTGTATTTTGAAGATTCAGTTTTAAATATGCCACATGAAAAAAATATTTGTAGCTGTTGTTGTGTTGTTTACGCTGAATGCAATGGCACAGCCAACTTATCAACCTGCTAAAGAAAATCTCGCTGCACGTGAATGGTTTAAAAATGCAAAATTCGGTTTGTTTATTCATTGGGGTGCATCGAGTGTATTGGGCGCAGGCGAATGGGTAATGAATAACAGAGGCATCCGTGCAGATGATTATAAAAAGTTATTGCAATTCTTTAACCCTACAGAATTTGATGCAGCCAAATGGGTAAGCATGGCAAAGAATGCAGGTATGCAATACATTACATTTATTACGCGCCATCACGATGGATTCAGTAATTGGGATACACAACAATCGGATTGGAAGATTACCAATACCCCTTATAAAAAAGATGTATTGAAATTATTGGCAGAGGAATGCCATAAGCAGGGCATTAAATTATTTGTATATTATTCTTTGGTGGATTGGTTCAGGTGGGACTATCCTTATGAAACAGGTAAAACAGGCAAGGCTTCGGGCAGAACACAAAAAAGTGATTACAATAGTTATTTGAATTTTATGAAAGCACAATTAACTGAATTGTTATCTGATTACGGAGAGATCAGCGGTGTTTGGTTTGATGGTTACTGGGATCAATTGGATAATGATGCAGATAAAAGCCTGCAATCGAAATTGGATTGGCGCTATCAGGAAATTTATTCATTGATACATCAATTGCAACCGCAATGTTTAATTGGTAACAATCATCATTTATCTCCTTTGCCGGGAGAAGATTTTCAAATGTTTGAAAAAGATCTGCCCGGAGAAAATAAAGGAGGCCTGAGCGGACAAGCGATTTCTCAACTACCGTTAGAAACTTGTGAAACCATTAATAATTCATGGGGCTTTAATATTGCAGACCATACCTATAAATCTACCAAACAAATTATTGATCTGCTGGTAAGGGCATCGGGCTATGGGGCTAATTTATTATTGAATGTGGGCCCTATGCCCAATGGATTAATACAACCGGAATTTGTAAATCGGTTAAGTGAAGTAGGTAATTGGTTGAAACAGTACGGCACAACCATTTACCATACCAAAGCTGGTTTTATGAAACCGCAGGATTGGGGAGCCATTACAGAAAAAGAGGATAAGATATTTCTGCATATTCTGAATAAAAAAGAGGATAAACTGTTTATAGAACTGCCTTATAAAATAAATAGTGCCAAATATTTTATTAACGGAAACAAAGTGGAAGTGAAAAATGTTTCAGATAAATATTGGATGATTGATCTAAAAAATACAGATGCCAATGCATTGGATAATGTTATTGAGTTGTCTGTAGTTAAATGAAAATGAAATTTTATTTTCCGGCTTTAGTTGTGTTTCTTTTCTTGTATGCTGTTAATGCTGCTGCGCAGCAAAAAAACAGCGGTGCGCAGCAAGCGAATACCGACAGCCTTTTACAAGAAGTAACGGTTACCGCATTTCAATCAACCGTACAATGGAAGGATGCGCCGGTGGCATTGGCATTAATTTCAAAAAATCAATTACAAAATATTTCTGTCAATACTTTATTACCTGCATTTAATAGTGTGTCGGGTGTAAGAATTGAAGAACGTTCACCGGCCAGTTATCGCATTTCTATACGGGGCAGCACTTTACGTTCGCCCTTTGGTGTAAGAAATGTAAAAGTGTATTGGAATGATATTCCGTTAAGTGATGGTGGCGGTAATACCTATATTAATTTAGTTGACATCAATCAATTGAATGCAGTAGAAATTATTAAAGGCCCTTCGGGCAGTGCTTATGGTGCGGGAACAGGTGGTGTAATATTATTAAAATCTATTCCGCCCTATTCATTAAATAAAAAAGACCGGTTCGCTGCAGGTGTTTCAGGCGGATCATTTGGTTTGCTGAATGAAAATGCGAATTGGGAGCATCAGCAGAAAAATTTTTCTATGAGCCTGCAACAAACACATCAACAAAGTGATGGATACAGAACAGAATCTGCATCAAGAAAAGATGTGATTAAATGGGACGGAAAAATAACCCATCAAAAAAATCAATTACAATACCTGTTATTCTATACCAATTTATTTTATCAAACACCCGGCGGATTAACCAGAGCACAAATGTTGCAGAATCCAATGGCGGCAAGGCCTGCAGCAGGTGCTTTGCCGGGAGCCGTTCAACAAAAAGCAGCAGTATACAATCAAACTGTTTTTGCAGGCGTGAATGATGTGTATACCGTAAATAAAGATTGGAATATTCAATTGGTTGCAATGGCCAATCATACGGCATTCATCAATCCATTCATTACTAATTATGAAATAAGAGATGAAACCAATAGCGGGTTAAAAGCAAACATGCAATATCATCACTCATTTAATCATGTTCAGGTAAACTGGATAACAGGAGCAGAGTGGTTAAGCAATCATTCGCATATTGATGATTACGGAAACAGCAATGGCGTAAAAGATACGGTTCAGTTTAAAGATGATGTGTTTGCCAATCAGTGGTTTGTTTACACTCAGTTACAAATAAATGCTGGTGCATTCAACATAACCGCAGGAGTAAGTAACAACAATCAATTGTATCGATATAAAAGATTTACGGATACCGGTTATCATGCGTATGTACATGCTGCCTCCAATGATGTGCTTACGCCGAGGATCGCTGTATCTTATCCGGTAACAAAAAATATTTCTCTGTATGCCCTTGCTGCCAAAGGATTTTCGCCGCCTTCCTTAGCAGAGATACATCCTTCGGATGGTTTGTTTCATTCAGAATTAAAACCTGAGTATGGATGGAATGAAGAACTGGGTGTGAAAGGAAATGTATTCGACCAAACAATAGAATTTGATGCAGCATGTTATTACTTTAATTTAAATGATGCCATTGTAAGCAGAACCAATGCAGCAGGCAATCAATATTTTGTAAATGCAGGAACTGCTATTGAAAAAGGAATAGAGTTATCGTTCCATTATCATTTATTAAAGCAATTGAATCATTTTATACAGGCAATAGATGTATTCAGCAGTTGTAGTTATCAGCCTTATTATTTCGGGACTTATTATCAGGGAACCAATAATTATTCGGGAAACCGGGTTACCGGTGTGCCGCAAAATATTTTTGTTGCAGGTATTAATATTTCAACCAATCATCAGTATTATCTCAATATTTTATATAACGGCGCAGGAGCTATTCCGTTAACAGATGCCAACGATGAATATGCCAATGCCTATCATCTGCTGCAATTCAAGTGTGGCAAGCATATTGCTTTACATACATCAGATCTGCATTTATTTTTCGGTGGCGATAATCTGTTAAATGAATTGTATAGCCTGGGTAATGATATTAATGCAGTGGGCAGAAGATTTTATAATCCCGCAGCGACAAGAAATTTTTATGCCGGTATCAGTTATCACTGGTAATATAATCAATACATCATCTTTTATTTAGCATGCAAAGTTTACAGATATTTGTAAATTATAACTATAACACATAACCCATAACGCTTCTATATTATCATCTCCCATTGAATACCTGAAAGGGGTAGGCCCTTTGCGTGCCGATCTGTTGAAGAAAGAATTGGGCATTTTTACTTATAATGATCTGTTAGAACATTTCCCGCACCGGCATATAGATAAAACCAAAGTCTCTTCTATCAATGAAATCACACCGCAAACAGAGTTTATTCAGGTTGCCGGAACATTATTGAGTTATGAAATTGTGGGAGAGAAAAGATCAAAACGGTTGGTGGCGCAATTGGCAGATAAATCAGGAAAGTTAGAGCTGGCCTGGTTTCAAGGCATTCAATGGGTGCAAAAGGGTTTGCATATTGGTGCCAATTATTTAGTATTTGGCAGAACAACTTTCTTTAATGGAAAACCGCAGATTGTTCATCCCGAAATGGAGATCATTAATCCGGAGCTTGCAGAAGTAAAGAATTTTTTAGAACCTGTTTATCCTGCAACCGAAAAATTAAAAGCAAGAGGATTGAATGGAAGGCAAATCGGCAAATTGACTTTCACTTTATTATCCCAACTGCAGGCAAAAGATATTGAAGATAATTTACCGGACGGGTTACTGAAGAAATTGCATTTGATTAAAAGATATGAAGCCTATCGTTCGGTTCATTTTCCATTATCAGCAGCAGATTATGAAGCAGCCTTAAAGCGATTAAAGTTTGAAGAATTATTTATTGCACAGGTACGCATGAATTTAATTCGTTTGCAAAGACATAAAGTTAGCCGGGGTGCCATCTTTGAGAAAGTGGGAAATTATTTCAATGATTTTTATTATCATCATTTGCCCTTTCAATTAACGAATGCACAAAAGCGAGTGCTGAAAGAAATTAGAACGGATACAGCTCGTGGCCATCAAATGAATCGGTTGTTACAAGGTGATGTGGGTAGCGGTAAAACCATTGTTGCTTTACTAACTATGCTGCTTGCTGCTGATAACGGTTATCAAAGTTGTTTAATGGCACCAACAGAAATCCTTGCCAGGCAACACTTTTACAGTTTGAGTGATTTATTGAAAGAGATGAAGGTGGAAATCAGGTTGTTAACAGGAAGTACCAAAACAGCCGAAAGAAAAGAAATATTAAAAGGTTTGTTGGATGATACCATTCATTTTGTGGTAGGCACACATGCCATTATTGAAGAGATTGTTCAGTTTAAAAATTTAGGTTTGGCGATCGTTGATGAACAACATCGTTTCGGTGTGGCACAAAGAGCTGCTTTATGGAAAAAAGGAAATACACCGCCGCATATTTTAGTGATGACCGCCACACCCATTCCAAGAACATTAGCGATGACGGCATACGGTGATTTGGATTATAGTGTGATTGATGAATTGCCTCCGGGCAGGCAGCCCATCAACACAGTTCATCGGAATGAACATGCAAGAGCCAATGTGATGGATTTTGTAAGAACCGAAATTGAAAAAGGAAGGCAGTGTTATTTTATTTATCCATTGATTGAAGAAAGCGAAAAAATGAGTTATGAAGACCTGATGCAGGGATACGAACAAGTGAAAAGTTTTTTTCCGGAACCCAAATATTTTATCAGTATGGTGCATGGCAGAATGACTGCCGAACAGAAAGATGTAAACATGCAACGTTTTGTAAAAGGCGATACACAAATTATGGTGGGCACAACAGTAATTGAAGTGGGTGTTAATGTCCCCAATGCAAGTGTAATGGTTATTGAAAGCAGTGAAAAATTTGGGTTATCACAATTACATCAGTTGCGCGGAAGGGTGGGCAGGGGCAATGAAAAAAGTTTTTGCATCCTTTTAACAGGTAGCAAAGTAAGCGCAGAAGCCAAAGAACGTATCAAAATAATGTGTGCTACCAATGATGGGTTTAAGATCGCTGAAAAAGATTTGGAATTAAGAGGCCCGGGTGATATTGAAGGCACCAGACAAAGCGGGGCATTAAATTTTAAGCTGGCAAGCATTATCAATGACAAAGCATTATTGTCCATTGCTAAGCATGAGGCAGAAAAGATAACCGAAGAAGATGCAGATTTAATGATGGCAGAGAATTTGCGGTTAAAGCAATACTTACAATCGCAAAAGGGTAAAACGGGTTGGAGTAAAATATCGTAATTGAAACTTAATAGGTAAATTTATATACCAATATCCTTAAAAAAACAAAAACACATGGCGAATTGTTATTGCTGATGTGTTTAATTTACAGAAAGGACATAATTGCCCCCTCAAATGAAAGTCATTAGATTTATAGTTTGCATTTTATTATTTCAATTTTCATTGGCACAATTAAGTGCACAATCTTATCTGGAATTTGTAGAGAACAAAGGCCAATGGGATAAAAGCATTTCTTATAAAGGACAAATGGTGAACGGTTCTTTTGTATTAAAACCGGACGGTGGTTACCGGGTTATTATGTACAATGCAAAAGAATTAAGTGCGATTGGAAAATTAATTCATGGTGGTTATGATGGATCAGGTGATTCATCAACTGCATTATTAAAAACTGCATCCATTTCTGCTTCAACAAATAATGCTTCTTCATCAAATAAAAAACTAACACTTCATGGACACGCTTATGAGGTTAAATTTTTAAATGCCAATCCCAATCCGGCTGCAGTGCCTGATAAAGTATTAAGTACGTACAATAACTATTTTATCGGAAATGATAAAAGCAAGTGGGCAAGCAATTGTAAAATATACCAGGCCATTACCTACAAAAATGTATATCCGGATATTGATGTGCGATATTATACCAGCAATGAAGGCCAGTTGAAATATGACCTGATTGTTAATCCGGGCGGAGATGTAAGCAAGATTGCTTTATACTTTGACGGGGCGGATGCATTGAAAATAAAAGAAGGTACTTTATCAGTCAAAACATCCGTAGATGAAATAAAAGAAATGCCACCGGTGAGTTATGTGGTGGCAGATGAAGGCAAACAAAATATTGATTGTAAGTATGAATTAAAAGGGAATATTCTCCGTTTTAATCTGCAAAATTATAATACCAGTAAAACATTGGTGATTGACCCTACATTGGTGTTCTCAACTTTTTCCGGAAGCTATGCAGATAATTGGGGGTATACAGCTACTTATGATGGTGCAGGAAATTTTTATTTAGGCGGAATTGTTTTCGGAACAGGATATCAAACATCCAATGGTGCATTTCAAACAACCTATCAGGGTGGAACTGTTTATGCAGGAGAAAGCGGATTTGATATGGGCATTTTTAAATTCGATGCCAAGGGAGTGAATAGATTGTATGCCACTTATATCGGAGGCAAATCAGGCAATGATCAACCACATAGTTTAATTGTTGATCCTTCCGGTAATTTAATTATTGCAGGAAGATCTACTTCGGCGGATTATCCTTCTACATTACCGAATCCCGGCAACGGCGGTGGATGGGATATAGTATTGACTAAATTAAATGCTACAGGTACTGCATTAATTGGCTCATTAAGAATTGGCGGAAGCGGAGATGATGGAGTAAATATTTGTGATAAATACACTCCTCCTGTAAAAGGTGCAGCATCCACCAGAAGAAATTATGGTGATGATTCCAGAAGTGAAGTAACGATTGATAATGCAGGAAATATTTATGTAGCATCTTGCACTCAATCGAATGATTTCCCCACTGTTAATGCTGTTCAAACAAAAAATATGGGTGGCACCACTTTTACTGCAAGCGGGCAACCATTTTCTCCCAATCAGGATGCGGTAGTAATAAAAGTAGATCCCACGATCAGCAAAATATTATTTTCAACTTATTTGGGTGGTACGGGTGATGATGCAGCTTATGTAATTGATATCAATCCAATCACCAATCAATTGTATATTGGCGGAGGTACTACCAGTTCAGATTTTCCGGGTAATAAAACCAATACCATCACCAATTTTACCGGTGTTAGCGGGTCAACTTACAATGGAGGGGCCTGTGATGGATTTTTAACCATCATGTCAAATGATGGCTCTCAGATAATTACTTCCATGTATTTTGGTTCAAATGGTATCGATGAAATTTACGGAGTAAAATTTGATCGGTTTGGTTTTCCGTATATCATGGGTACAACAACGAGTAGTCTGCCCATTTTAAATTCTCCATGGAATACTGCAGCTAATTCACCGGGAGTTGCACAAGCAGGCGGATTACAATTTATTACTAAATTAAGTCCTGATTTAAGCACGGTTATTTATTCTGCCAATTTTGGAACAGCGAATGCAACTGCTCCCAATATTTCACCAACTGCTTTTTTGGTAGACAGATGTCAGAATGTATATGTTTCCGGATGGGGTGGCAGAGGTAATACCATTGATACATACCCGAGTCAGGGTACAACAAATCTTTCTGTAACAGCAGGTGCAATTCAATCCACAACAGACGGAAGCGATTTTTATTTTTTTGTGTTAGCGAAAGATGCACAATCTCAATTATACGGAAGTTTTTTCGGGCAGGTGGATAATCCTAATACCTATCCTGATCATGTTGATGGTGGTACTTCACGGTTTGATAAGAATGGTATAATTTATCAGGCTGCTTGTGCTAATTGCGGTGGCCAAACAGTTTTTCCAACAACACCGGGAGTTTGGAGTACCGTTAATCAGGCACAGGCACATAATAGTTTTGCCGGATGTAATGAAGCGGCTATCAAGATCGCTTTTAATTTAGCCGGACTAGCCTCAGGTATTCAGGCTACTGTAAGAGGTATTGTAAGAGATACCACCGGTTGTGTTCCTTTAACGGCCAGTTTTAAAGACACGATTGGTTTAGCAAAACAATACATTTGGAATTTTGGTGATGGTACACCCAATGTAACAACAACGGTAGATACTATTTCACATACATTTAATTCAACCGGAATATTTTCCGTTATGTTAGTGGGCATAGATTCAACCTCCTGTAATATATCTGATACTTCTTATACCACCATTCGCGTAAGAAATAAAAATGCAGCATTGGCAATGAATGCATTTAAGATTCCCCCATGCCAATCATTGACCTATGAATTTGATAATAATTCTGTGGCACCCAATGGCCCTGCATTTAGCAATAATTCATTTCAATTATTTTTTGGTGACGGCACTTCGCAACTCATCGGTCAACAATCTGTACAACACCCTTATGCATCTATCGGTACATACAATGTAAAATTATTGTTGGTAGATACCAATTATTGTAATTATCCCGATAGTATAACACAGCAAATAAAATTAGCACCCAATGTATCGGCACAATTTACCACACCGGCTTTTGGTTGTGCGCCTTATACTGCAGTAATAACAAATAATTCAGTTGGCGGCGCACAATTCAGTTGGGACTTTGGTGATGGTACAACATCAACCTTACAAAATCCGCCAAATCATTTATATAGCGCAACAGGTAATTATACTATTAAATTAATCGTTACTGATACAGCAACCTGTAATAAAGCAGACAGTACAAGTTTTACCATTACGGTTAGCGGTAAGCCCACATCATCCTTTACATATTCACCACAACCGCCGCAAGCCAATACCGCAGTAACATTTACCAATAACTCTGTTGGCGGTAATGTATATAATTGGCAATTTGGTGATGGCGATTCATTAATTACCACTAATCTGTTACAACCGGTAAGTTATATTTATCCTGCCACACAAACCTATAATGCTTGTTTGATTACAAGCAATGTTGCCGGTTGTTTGGATACAACTTGTAAGGCTATTCATGCCATCATTGTTCCTGATTTTGCAGTACCAACAGCATTTACGCCCAATGGCGATGGAGTGAATGATGTGATTTATGTAAAAGGATTTGGTATCGAAAATATGGAATGGCAAATTTATAACAGATGGGGAACATTGGTTTTTGTTTCAACCAATCCAAGTGTGGGATGGGATGGAAAATATAAAGGCCAATTGCAACCGCAGGATGTATATCATTATACCTTGCAGTTACAATTTTCAGATAAATCAAAAGCCAGTAAAAAAGGTGATATTACCTTATTAAGATAAGATGAAACGAAGCTGTCATTATATTATTACTTGTTTATGTTGTTTTGCAATGGCGGATTCACATGCACAGGATTTGCATTTCTCTCAATATTATAATGCACCCTTATTGGTGAATGCTGCGAACACCGGATTTAATCCGCAATACGATTACCGTATCGGCGGTAATTACAGAAATCAATGGGCCAGTGTAGGCGGTAATCCGTATAAGACCATGAGTTTATGGGGTGATGCTAAATTATTCAATGATCGTTTTGAAACAGGTTGGGTAGGTATTGGCGGCGCTTTATTAAGTGACCAGGCAGGAAGCGGCAGTTTAACTTCTACGCAGGCAACAGCGAACATTGCGTATCATCAATTATTAAGTGATAATAGTTTATTGAGTGCCGGTGTTGGATTAAGTTATGTGCAAAAAAGTATTGACATCACTAAATTAAGTTTCGATGATCAATGGAATGGTAAATTCTTTGACATGAGCATTAATCCGAATGAACCATTTGTGTATAGCACCACACATTATTTCGATTTGCAAGCCGGATTGAATTATGCCTGGTTTGCATCCGACAATGCTTATTTGAATGCAGGCATCAGTGTGATGCATATCAATCATCCGCATGAAGGTTTTTTTGCACCGAGTTTCAATGATCAATTAGCCAGAAGGTATACAGGGTTCTTAAATGCAAGTATTAAAATTCAAAACTTGTGGATACTCAATCCCAATATGTATTACAGCCAGATGTCGAATGCCACAGAATTGGTGATCGGTATGAATGCCAACAGAAATTTAAGTGGCGATGGCGAACAGCAATTGGTATTGGGATTGTATTACAGAAACAATGATGCCATTATTCCGGTAATCGGATTTGAAATAAATGATTTAAAAATTACTTTTAATTATGATGCTACCATTTCTTCATTAGGATCGTATAACGGAACACAGGGTGCTTATGAATTGTCTGTTGTAAAAAATGGTTTGTATTTCGGAAAAAATAAACCTGCTGCTTCATTGAAATGTCATCCGCCAAGATTTTAAAACAAAGTTTGCACGCCATGTGTAATCCTGAACTCATGTTGCAATAACCATTTCTTTCTCCATAATCCGCCGGAATAACCTACTAATGTTTTATCACTTCCTATCACTCTGTGGCAAGGAACAATAATGGCAATTTTATTTTTACCATTGGTACTGGCTGCAGCACGTATTACTTTCGGATCACCTAATCTTTTGGCTAAATCCAGATAACTGATGGTTTTACCAAATGGAATTTCCAATAATTCATTCCATACTCTCTTCTGAAATTCAGTGCCATCCTGGTGTACAGGGATATCAAAATTTTTTCTTCTTCCCTGAAAAAACTCTATCAGTTGTTCTGTGCATTGATGAATTACATCACTTACGCCCGGTTCGCCATGCACCATTTGTTCTTTATTGTCAACAAAACTTAATTCGGCAATATAGTGTTCGGTGCCGCCGATTTTTAATAATCCAATCGGACTTTCATAATATGTATAATAGAGCTCGTTCATTAGCCGATCAATTGTCCGTTTACAGTTTGTTTATCTGTACGCAATAAAATTACCTGATTATTTTCATCATATACACCCAATACCAAACATTCGCTGAAAAAATTGGCGATTTGTTTGGGCGGAAAATTTACTACAGCAATAATTTGTTTGCCAACCAATGATTCTTTTGAATAATGATCTGTTATTTGTGCGGATGATTGTTTAATACCATATGTACCAAAATCGATTTTTAATTGATATGCAGGTTTCTTTGCATTAAGAAAGTCATTGGCTTCAATGATGGTACCGCAGCGCATTTCTATTTTGCTGAAATCATCCCGGGTAATAGGCATAAAAAAAGTCTCTTGATTGAGACTTGAAAGTAAAGAAATATTTATCGCTTAAAAAAAGTTTAATCCAATATCTCTGCTAACTGCATCAATTCTTTTTGTTTGTATTCGTTGGAAGGAAGATCAAAACATTTCGCTACTTCTTCAATCAAAGTTTGAATAATGCGTTTATGCGATAAAGGTTTATAATAAGACGGAACAGACGGAACGGAAATTCTTTTAAAATAATTTTCGATGTCCTGATGAGAATAAGCTTGCCCGTTAATACCATCCACATAAAAATGAATTTTTTCTTGCGGATGACCAATATGTGTGGCCGGATCATAATCGGAATGATAAAAAGCGATCACCATTTGTTTGGGAATGTTGATGATTTTGGCATTGATGTCTAACAACTCGCACATCACCTGATAAATTATACCATTGCTGATGGCATTGCCTTTTTTAGTTTCCAGTACTTTATGCAAAAAGAATTCATCGGCATTTTTATAATTTACTTCAACACCTTTTAAATGATAATAATTATAAATGATGCTGGATAAAACATTGGCCTGTTCCAATGGAGTAAGATAACTGTTGAGTTCTAACCAAACATTTCTCCTGATTTTTTCTATGTCTTGCAATACCGGTGTGGAATGCAGATCGGGATATTGAAATTTAGAGACCAGTAAAGCACCGAATAACAAATCGTGATAAGCACTGTCTCTCCATTCTGTAATGTCATTTTTAAGATCAGTGAAATGCAAGCGGTGAATCAACAGTTCAATCCTTTCCTGAATACCTTCATGTAAGGTATTTTCCCATAAATTTTCTAAGTTCGGAATGATGCCTTTACCAAATTCAATGATTTTCTCCGATACAGTGGAATATACTTCCTCATCCGGATCATCAATCAGGTTAAATAAAGCATTAATTTGACTGTTTGGATTCATAGTGGTTGATTTGAGAGTGATGGTAACCAGTTCAATAACGTTGAATATTGCGTTACCATTTCATAATCAAACTAAGATATTTTTCCCCAAAACTGCGTCAATAAGTTGTTCGATAACTGTGGAAAGAAGTTTTTGCACGGATACAATGTTTTATAAAAGTTTACGTTTGGGGCACATTAATTCTCCACTTATCAATTATTAACAGCCATTATATTGATTTAGAAGTTACCTTGCAGGGGTTTAAAAAACAGATTATGTCGGTTAATTCAATCATACCTAAATTTTCATCTGCTACTAACAATTCTTTGCATGCAGAACTGAGAAAAAGAGTACAGGAATATTTTGATAACAATGGTATATCTGCCACCGGGAATATGAGTTTGTTTACCAAAGCCATATTATTGGTTAGTTGTTTCATTATTGTGTATCTGCATTTGTTATTGTTTACTCCGGTTTGGTATATCGCCATTGGCGAATGTATTTTATTGGGTTGTTTGATTGCTGCTATTGGTTTTAATGTAATGCACGATGGCAGCCATGGTAGTTTCAGTAAATACAAATGGAAAAATAAATTAGCAGCTTATTCGGTAAACATGTTAGGTGCGAATCATTTTATGTGGAACATGAAACACAATATGATCCATCACAGTTTTACCAATGTAGATGGTGTGGATGATGATATTGAAGTTGGCTTTTTAATGCGAATGGCGCCCACACAAAAAAGATATTTGATGCATCGTTTTCAGCATTTATATTTTTGGGTATTGTATATGATGTTGTATGTATTCTGGATTTTCTTTTCCGATTATCAAAAATATTTTGCACAAAGGATTGGAGAAATGCCGTTAAAGAAAATGAGTGTTAAAGATCATCTTGCGTTTTGGATGATTAAAGCCTATCATGGATTTGTTTTTATTGCATTGCCCATTATGTTGGTAGGTTGGTTGCCCTGGTTAATTGGATTTTTAACCTTTAGTTTGGTAGCGGGTTTTATTTTAAGCATTGTGTTTCAATTGGCACATACGGTGGAAGGAACTACATTTCCTACTGCACAAATGCCTTCCAATAAATTACCGGATGAATTTGCCGAACATCAAATTAAAACGACTGCCAATTTTGCTACACGCAGTAAATTGGTAAGTTGGTTGGTTGGCGGATTAAATTTTCAAATAGAGCATCATTTATTTCCTAAAATATCGCATGTGCATTATCCTGCTATCAGCAATATTGTTCGTACTGTTTGCGGGGAATATCAATTGCAGTACATTGAATATCCTACAGTGCGCAAAGCCATCAGGGCACATGTAAGATTTTTGAGGCAGATGGGTAAATACGATTAAAAAAGCACACTTGTAATAAATAATAAAAATGCCTCAGCTATAACTGAGGCATTTTTATTGCATGATATAAATCAAATTATTTCTTCACTGTCTTCTTCGTTGCTTTTCCTTTTTTATCAAATGCTTTAGGATTTACTGCCAGGATCATTTTCTTTACTTCATCCAAACTCAAACTCAGTAATTCATCTTCTGTGAATTTTGCACCGGCAGCATTCTTGCCTAATTTAATCATCTCTTTTCCAAAACGAATAAAGGGGCCCCATCTTCCATTTTCAATAGAAATTTTTTCTGCAGGCCATTGTTGAATATATCTGTTTGCTTCTTTGGTAACTTTTGCTTCAATTAATTCTTTGATATCATTTTCCGAAAGGTCATCAAAGTCAAATCTTTTTGGAACATTAATATATAAATCATTCCATTTAATAAACGGACCAAACCTTCCTTTCCCTTTTGTTACCGGTTTATCATCATAGATTGCAATAGGCGCGTCTGCTTTTTCTTTCGCATTGATTAATTCAATTGCTCTGTTTAAATCCATTTCGTATAAATCTTCACCTTTGGGAATAGAGATAAATTGATCACCTAATTTTATATAAGGGCCAAATCTTCCCACATTCACAGACAATTCCAATCCATTGTATTCGCCAATGGTCCTGGGTAATTTAAACAGATCCATGGCTTCTTCAAACGTTATGGTCTCAATACTTTGTGATGGATTTAATTTTGCATAACGTGGTTTGTCTTCTTCATCCGGGCTGCCTATTTGTACCATTGCTCCAAAACGCCCCATTCTGGCAATCACTTTTTTTCCGGTGGTTGCATCAATACCTAATTCTCTCTCACCCTTTGCACGTTCTGCATTTTCTAAAGTATGTTCAATGCCAATATGAAAAGGTTTATAGAACTCATCGATCATATTATTCCACTTAATTTTACCACCGGCAATTTCATCGAATTCTTCTTCAATATGTGCGGTAAAACTATAGTCCATTACTTTTTCGAAATGTTGTTTCAAAAAATCAGTAACCACCATTCCCAAATCTGTTGGAAATAGTTTCGATTTTTCTGCACCCGTATTTTCCAGAATAATTTGTTTTTCTATTTGATCTTCTGCAGTCAATTTTAAAATATTCGTATTTCTTTTTACCCCTTCTTTATCTCTTTTCTCAACATAATTTCTTTTAACGATGGTTGAAATAGTAGGGGCATAAGTAGAAGGGCGGCCAATACCTAACTCTTCTAATTTTTTTACCAATGAGGCTTCGGTATATCTTGGTGCCGGGCGAGAAAATTTTTCTGTGGCCAGCATCTCTTTAAAATCCAATTGTTGATTAACAGCAAGTGGCGGTAAAATTCCTTCTGCATCTTCATCTTCTTCATCATCCTTTCCTTCCAGATACACTTTTAAAAATCCATCAAACTTCATCACTTCACCGGTTGCAGTAAGTTGATTATTATTAGTCGATATGTTTATTTTAGCAATTGTTTTTTCAAATTCAGCATCACTCATTTGTGATGCAATGGTTCTTCTCCAAATTAGTTCATACAATCTTCTGGTGTCTTCATCTGCAATGGTCTTATTGCTCATGTAAGTAGGGCGAATTGCTTCATGTGCTTCTTGTGCACTTTCATTTTTATTCTTGAACTTCCTTGGTTGATGATATTTCTCTCCGTAAGAATGATAGATCTCTTTGCTGATATCTTCCAAAGCCGTATCACTTAAATTAATACTGTCGGTACGCATGTAAGTAATCTTACCGCTTTCGTATAGTTTTTGTGCAAGCAACATGGTTTTACTTACACCATAACCTAATTTTCTGGAAGCTTCCTGTTGTAAAGTAGAAGTGGTAAACGGTGCAGCCGGCGTACGTTTGGCAGGTTTAACCTGAATATCATTCACCGAATAATTTGCATTTTTGCAGCTTAATAAAAATTCTTCTGCAGATTTTTGGGAAGAAAGTTTCGATGGCCCTTCTGCTTTAAAAGTTACATTCTTATCATTAATATCTTTTGCCGCAAATAAAGCTTCAATTTTATAACTGCTTTCAGGAATAAATTGATTGATTTCTCTTTCTCTTTCCACAATCAATCTCACTGCAACACTTTGTACACGACCTGCACTTAAACTTCTTTGCATGCCTACTTTACGCCATAATACCGGACTTAATTCAAACCCAACCAATCGATCCAATATTCTTCTGGCTTGTTGCGCATTCACCAGATTCATATCTATTTTTCGAGGATTCTGTACTGCTTTTTTAATAGCCGGTGCAGTAATCTCATGAAATACAATTCTCTTAGTTGTTGCCGGATCCAATCCTAATACTTCGGCCAAATGCCAGCTGATGCTTTCTCCTTCACGATCCTCATCCGATGCTAACCAAACTTCATCTGCCTTTTTTGCCAGCTTTTTTAAATCATTCACCACTCTTTCTTTTTCTTCCGGAACAAAATAGCGAGGTTCATAATTTTTATTAACGTCTATCCCCATATCGCCTTTCTCCAGATCACGAATATGGCCGTAACAACTTCTTACATCGAAATCGGCACCCAAGATTTTTTCAATGGTTTTAGCTTTTGCGGGAGACTCAACAATCAATAAATTTTTTGCCATTTGTATTATTATTTTACCAACGTATTCAACTTTTCTCAGCTACAGTTGTGTCACTCACTTCAACTTTTTCAACACAGATATAGCAATGATAAGTGATGCAATATTAGTTCAAACATTCAAATCACAAAAAATCTTACGGTTGAACAATGAAGTGAATGATGTCTTTTGCCACTTTATGCTCTTTGTAAATTTTACTATGCCCTAAGCCGTGTGTAATATAAAAATGTACATGCGGTAAATTCATTTGCTGCACTTTTTGTGCATCTTCCAAGGGACAAACTGTATCGTCTGTATCGTGCAGCCACATTGTATTTGCAGTGATGAAAGGAATGTTTTTTTTGACAGAAATATCTGCATAATTCATTTGCGCTTTTTCGTTAATCAATTCTATAAATGCTTGCTTTACTTCTTCGCTTAATTCTATGATGCGTAAAAAATTATCAACAGCCCTGGTGGTTTCTACTGCAGGAGCTATTAAAACCAGCTTTTTAAGATCATTCAGTTTTGCAGCCGCTAATGTTGCAGCCAAACCGCCCAATGAATGCCCGATGATTGAATAGAAGTTACCGAATAATTCATTTGCCTTTAAAACAACCTTACTATATAGTATGGCATTAATAAGTTTGCCGTCACTAATACCATGCCCGGGAGCATCGAAAACAAATATTTCAAAACCTTCTTTTTTTAATAAGGATACATATTTTTCAAACTTATAAGCACAGCTGTCAAAGCCATGGCAAATCAATATTTTTTTGCCATTGTTATTTTCGTTTTTCCAATGCCAACCTCTAATGGTGAGTTCCTCTATTTCAAAACTTAGTTTTTCAGCATGTTGAAAAGCAATGGGTTCTTTTCTTTCAGGCTTCCCATTCAGTGGGGTACAAAATAATTCAAATGCTTTTTCTGCGGCTTTTCTGGGAGAAACCAATCCGATGGTCTTAAATTTTGCAGTATAAAAATTAACGGCTAATCTTTGCTTTAAACTCAACTTCATATCGGTCAAAGATAAGTGTGTTGCAATGTTGTATTAAAAAATTGATCCCCACAGGGCGAACCATGCAGGGATCTTATGAGCAAGCAACCGAATAAACTAATTGGTTTAAATATCAATACCGTTTAATGTTAGGTGATTCACTAAATCAAACGATTACACAATTTGAGAAAATCTTTTGAAGCAACAAAATTTATTAAATGGTTGGTTGTTAAAAAATTCCTCAATTCGTAGGTGATTGTTTTTTATAGATGCATCAGCTCTGCTTCTTTTAAAATATTTTTGCTGCAGAAATAAGATATAGAAATGTATACCATTAAAGTAAAGTTCGAGCAAAAAGGAGTTGAGCCTGTTGCATTAAATAATATACAACCCGGTGATAGTTTATTAGAAGTGTTGTTAGATCATGATATTGAATTACATCATAACTGCGGCGCAGTTTGTGCCTGCAGCACTTGTCATTTGTATGTAGATAAAGGAATGGATTACTTGGAAGAACTGAGTGACAAAGAAGAAGACTTTATTGATCGTGCCATCAGTCCCAGAATCAATTCAAGATTAGGTTGTCAATGTGTTTTGCAGGAAGCAGATGGCGAAATAGAAATTACCTTGCCCGATCAAACACAATTTTTAGGAGAATAGTATCAAATTTAAAATTATGACCCACTTTGAACCGCCCATTCACTGGAACGATTATGAAGATATTGCCCTGAAGTTATATGAAAAATTCGGTGATGAATTTGGTGAATCTAAAATTTACCGCATTCGATTTACAGATTTATTAGAATGGGTTTTACAATTACCCAATTTTGCAGGAACAAGGGAAGAAAGCAATGAGGGCCATTTAGAAATGATTCAAAGCAGCTGGGTGTATGAATGGCGTGATAACCAGAAATAGTTTGAAAGGTTGATGCAAATGAAAAGTAAATTCTATTTTTACTTTTTCAACGCATCCAACAAACCCGGTTTATCTATGAGCAATGTATTAACGCTCTTTAAAAAAATTACCACATTTGTTTTTGATGTTGACGGTGTTTTAACTGATGGCAGTTTACTTGTTTTGCCTGATGGATTAATGGCGAGAAGAATGAACATTAAAGATGGCTATGCATTACAATTGGCTGTTAAACGAGGTTATCGGGTAGTTATTATTTCAGGTGGCAATTCTCCAGAAGTAAAAGAACGTTTTTTGCTATTGGGTGTAAAAGATGTGTTCATGAAAACCGAAGATAAAGTTGCAGTGTTGGATGATTATATGCAAGCAAATAAGCTTTCGGCAGAACAGGTGATGTTTATGGGTGATGATCTGCCCGACCTGAAAGTAATGTTGTTGGTAGGTTTGCGTTGTTGCCCTGCTGATGCAGCCACCGATATTAAACAAATTTCGCAATATATTTCACCATTAAAAGGTGGCGAAGGTTGCGCAAGAGATGTGATTGAAAAAACAATGCGGTTGAATGAAAACTGGGGAGAGGAATTATCTGTTCGTGCTCAATAAAAAATAAAATACTATCCTTGAAACTAATTGCTGCATTTTTCAGATTGATCAGATGGCAGAATCTTTTCTTTATAGCATTAACGCAAATGCTGTTTCAATTTTGTATTTATTCCAGAATTTATCCGGCTGAATTAAGACCAGTGGATGAAGGAAAATCTTTCTGGTATTTAGTGGTGGCTTCTGTTCTTATTGCTGCTGCAGGTTATATTATTAACGACTATTTTGATTTGAATATTGATGCAATTAATAAACCGGAGAAAGTAGTAGTGAACAATATCATCAGTCGCCGTTGGGTCATTATCTGGCATTGGATTTTAAGCGGTATTGGTATTTATCTGACATTTCATGCATTATCCTTTCATTTATTCTGGCATTTGGTTGCAGCAAATGCCTTATGTGTATGTTTATTGTGGTTTTATTCTACCACACTTAAAAAGAAATTATTAATCGGTAACTTACTCATTTCTGTTTTAACCGCTTGGGTTATAGGAATTATCTTTCTATCCAAATTCGGATTGAACAATCTTCATCATTTAGAACATAAAGAGTTGTATGCAAGATTACTTCGGCTTACCATTTTATATGCCGGTTTTGCATTTATTATTTCATTAATCAGAGAAGTGATAAAAGATATGGAAGACATTAATGGCGATAGAAAATATGGTTGCCGGACCATGCCCATTGTTTGGGGATTGAATGCCAGCAAGGTTTTTGTGGCAGTTTGGTTAATTGTACTGATGGCTACATTGATTATTTTACAGATCTATGTCATTCAATTTGAATGGTGGTGGAGTATTTTGTATTGTTTTGTTTTTGTGGTAGCTCCATTATTCTTTGTATTCACCAAATTATTTAAAGCCTATTCATCTGATGATTTTCATCAACTCAGTAATTATATTAAACTGATTATGTTGACAGGAATTCTTTCTATGTTATTCTTTAAAATTTATTATTAATAATGCAACAAATTATTTTGGCCTCACAATCGCCCAGGCGAAAACAATTATTAGAGTGGGCAAGTGTTTCTTTTGAGGTGGTAACCAAAACTACAGATGAAACCTATCCGGAAGAATTGCCTGTTAATGATATTCCTGTATTTATTGCTCGTGAAAAAGCGTTGGCTGTTAAAAAATATTTGCATGATGCAACACATGCTCAGGAAACTATTTTGGCAGCCGACACAGTGGTGGTGTTGAATAATGAAATTATTGGAAAACCAAAGGACAGAGCTGATGCGATTCGTATTTTATCTTTACTGGCAAATAAAACACATCATGTGATAACAGGTGTGGTGATTTTGCATCATGAGAAAGAAATAACATTTGCAGAAACAACCGAAGTAATCTTTCATCCGCTTACACAAGAACAGATTGAATTTTATGTTGATGAATATAAACCTTATGATAAAGCAGGGGCATATGCTATTCAGGAATGGATAGGGTTAGTGGGAATCAGTAAAATCAATGGCGACTTTTATAATGTAATGGGATTACCGGTGAGTAAGGTTTTGCAGGCTTTAAAAAAATTGAATAATTAATTTTCTTTTGTAATTTCATTTCTGCATATATGATTCCTCATAGTAAATCAACTACTATGACGGAAAAATTATTACAATTCATCTGGAAGTTTCAATACTTCAATCGCAATGATTTATTTACTGAATCAGGAGATAAAATTTCAATTATCAAACAAGGATTATTCAATCAACATCAAGGCCCAGATTTTTTAGAGGCAGCTGTTAAAATCAATCATATTCATTTGGTTGGCAATATTGAGTTGCATGTTTTATCATCTGACTGGAAAAAACATCAGCATGCATCTGATGATAATTATTCAAACATCATTTTGCATGTTGTTTGGAAAAATGATGCAGAAATAAAAGACAAGTATCATCAGATTATACCAACACTGGTGTTGCAAAATCTTGTTCCAAAAGTTCTTTTAAATAAATATGAGTTATTGATGAAAAATGGTTCAACCATTGCTTGTCAATCTTTTCTGCCAACACTTTCTGATATTGGATGGATGTCCTGGAAAGAAAGATTGATAGCAGAAAGATTAGAAAAAAAGTCACTGAAAGTATTGCTGCTGCTAAAACAGAGCAAACAACATTGGGAAGAAGTTTTTTGGTGGATGCTTGCTTCAAATTTTGGCATGAAAGTAAATACTGAAATCTTTGAACAGATCGCCCAAACTATTTCTATTAATATTTTAGCGAAACATAAAAATCGAATTCATCAGGTAGAAGCATTACTATTTGGTCAGGCGAATTTACTGAAGGATGATTTTGAAGAAGATTATCCCATTCTTTTAAAAAAGGAATATCAATTCTTGCAAAAAAAATATAGATTAGCTTCGTTAAAAAATCAACCACATTTTCTAAGAATGCGACCTGCTAATTTTCCCACTATTCGGTTGGCGCAATTGGCTGTATTAATTCAGCAATCATCTCATTTATTTTCAAAAATAAAAAATTGTAAGGAAGTTAAAAGCATCCATCAATTATTCGATATTACCTGTAACGATTATTGGCACTATCATTATGTATTTGATGAAATAACTTCTTTCAAACCCAAACAATTGGGAAAACAGATGATTGATAATATCATTATTAATACCATTGCTCCTGTTCTGTTTGCATATGGCTCTTATACAAAGGAGCAGATATATAAAGACAAAGCCATTCAATGGTTGCAAGAAACAGTTACTGAAAAAAATTCAATCATCAATGCCTGGAAGCAGATGAAAATTATTTCGCATAATGCAATGGAATCGCAGGCATTAATTGAATTAAAAAATCATTATTGCAATCAAAAAAAATGTTTGCAATGTGCAGTGGGTAATAAAATATTAAACCCTACCAGTGAAAATGAACATCCAGCTTAACATCGGGATGTAAACTTTTTTCAACCGGGCATGATCTTGCAATTCTTATTAATTGTTCTTTTTGTTCATCAGTTGCAGAAAAATTTTCAGTAAAGTATAGATCAGCTTTAATTCCGGCAACACGCCTGGGTGCATCGGTGCTCATTATTTTGGTAATCTCAATTTTGGTTTCATCAAAATTTAAATGCATATCAGCAGCACGAATAGCCATGGTTGTAATCATGCAACTGCCATAAGAAGTTGCCAAAAGATCAGTTGGAGAAAATCGTTCTCCCTTTCCATGATTATCCGTCGGTGCATCTGTTTCAATAGATGATCCACTTTGCAAATGTGTTAATTCTGTCCTTAAATTTCCTTTGTAAATAACAGTTGAAGTCATTAGTCAGATTTTTGTATAAATTTACGGTAACAAATTAATTCACGTGAAGAAGATTTTATTGTTAAGCCTGATTATAAGCCCGATAGTACTTTTTGCGCAAAGTAATTCACAACAACTTACACCCAAACAGCAAAAGGCACAGGAAAGAAAAGATAAAATCAATCAATTGATTAAGCAGGAAGAAGAAGGTGCATTAATTTATCAAAAACAATCGGCTTTCAGCATCAAATTAAATACTGATGGATATGGCATTGCATATGAGCATGGGAAATACAAAACAATTGAGAAAACCAATTTGTGGTGGATTGATCTGGGGGAAAGAAAAAATTTAAAAGAAGAAAAATTAACCAAAGGTTCAACTATTTTTCCGGGATTGGCCATCGGCAATCCTTTTGTATATGGAAAGGAAAACAATTTTTATTATTTTAAATTCGGGTTAGGTACACAAAAATTATTAGGTGGCAAAGGAAATAAAAGTGGTGTGGCTGTTTCAGCTATTTATGGTGGCGGTTTAACTTTAGGAATGTTGAAACCCTATTATGTTCAAATTCAAGATCCCAATACCGGACAGGTCAGAGATATCAAATATTCAGATAACGATACATTATTTCTTGACCCGAATGTAATTATTGGTGCTTCAGGATTTGGAAAAGGTTTCAATGAAATAAAGTATGTTCCAGGTGCGCATGCTCATGTAGCACTTCGTTTCGATTATGGCAGGTACAATGAAATCCTTTCTGCCATTGAAGTAGGGCTTAATGCCGAATACTATACACAAACAATGCCTATCATGGCGCTAAACAGTCCGCAGAAATTTTTCCTCAATGCGTATGTCGCAATTGTATTCGGTAAACGAAAGTAATTTACTTTTGTTATTTACTGATAAGTTGTGTTTTGTGATGTCAGCTTTATATCAATCATCAACATAGTTGCGTCGCACACTTCAACTGTATCAATCTAATCAACAAAGAAGGAAATTATTTTCATGCAAGAGTTACCTGTAGTTTCAACGTCATCGTCTCCGTCAAGATTAAAAAAACCCGATTGGCTTCGTGTTAAATTA
>Ga0316218_1001601_pt1 | contig 23905 bp, 20 predicted proteins | sample TBH18003metaG_FD_203634 | JGI IMG/M metagenome (GOLD analysis project Ga0316218, IMG submission 203634) | Freshwater microbial communities from Trout Bog Lake, Wisconsin, USA - TBH18003 | ecosystem: Environmental > Aquatic > Freshwater > Lake > Hypolimnion/Profundal zone | place: USA: Wisconsin...
CCTCGGCGACTCCACCACAATCAGTGGCAATTACTTGAACTTCACAAGCCATTGCTTCAGCGACAACCAACCCGAATCCCTCATAAGCAGATGACAAAACAAATAAATCACAAGCGTTATATTGAAGCGATGTGTCAGTCACAAATTTCTCAAAAGAAACATATCGCCCAATGCCGAGATCATCTACCAGTCTAATTAGATTATTTTCTTCAGGTCCCTCTCCCACAATTTTTAGCTCTACGTCTTGTCTAATCTTCAAAACCTTTTTAAAAGCATTAATAAGTAGCGCTTGATTTTTTTGCTTGACCATTCGACCAATATTCAAAATCACTTTACTTTCAAAACCCTTTTGCTTAGGCACATGTCGAAATTTATTAGTGTCAACGCCATTGGGTATTGCAATCATTCTTTTATGTGAACTCGCACCTCTACTGCAAAATAAGTCAACTGCCTCTTGGCTTACATTAGTAGATAAATTCGGAATGAAATCAGTGAATTTGTACATAAAATCAGCAATACGCCCTCCCTCTACACTATTGTGCGCGGTTGAGATTAGGCGAACGTTTGGAGTAAAAATCTTCATGAAGCGGCACCAAATATTGGCATGTATCATGTGCGAATGAATAATATTTGGTCTAAATTCGTACACAAATACTAAATATTTTTTTAGCGCACCAACAACAGAAAAGAGATTTCTTGTAAGGCCCAAACTATATACTTTTATATTCCGATTATCTGGATTGACTTCAAAACCGTCAGTAAGTGAGCATATAACGACAGAAAAATTCTCAATTTTTGACATTTCATCTGCCAGTAAACATACCACTTTCTCAGCACCACCCATTTTAAGTCCAGTAGTTACCAATAACAGTCTGATTGGGGTCACAGCGGAGATTTTATTTTTACACATATGAGTTCGTGCTTCTCCAAATATTGCATATAATTAACGCCTTTGATAATCATTGGCATTGGATTTCGTTCGAACGTCGTCCAATAATCTTCTGAAAAGATGACGCACACCTAATGGCAACAAACAGTTGGAAAGATAATTAAAACATCTGAGCAAATAGGTAACTGACAATCTTATGCAACCTTGACGGATATTTAATTCCTTACAAAGTCTATTTATTTCCTTCTGAACTCGAAAATTATTAATGTAATTACTACTCACCCCCGAATCACTCATATATGATACTATGGTATTAATATAAAAAGATTCTCCTTTTTGCAAAGAAGATAACAAAAATTTCGAATCGGCAGCGATTCTATAACTATCATCGAATGGTTTTATATTTTGAAATAAGCATTTACGCTGAAAAACACCTTGATGGTTCGGCAACCTGGGCCTAGAAAACTCCCATCCTTTAAGATTTGGCACTCGAGAAACATATCGAATTATACTATTAGATATAATGGCAACATCTCCGTAAGCAATAACACAACTACTTTCCAGTTTTTGCAATGTAGAAACTAAGTAATCAATATTTAAATCTGGTGCAAAATGGTCTCCTGCTCCAAGAAATATAATCCACTCGCCCTTAATTAGCCGGCAAGCTTTATTCCATGCGTCATATATACCGCTATCTGGTTCAGAAAATATCTCAATATTTATATCAGTGTAACCAGACAAAAGCGATAGCGTCTTGTCCGTCGACCCACCATCAGCAATTATCCATTGGAATACCAAAGAATCTATTTTATCAATTGACTTTGCAGTAATAATAATTTCATCTTCACAATTTAATGTGGATGTAATAACAGTTATGTAGGGCGGCATCTTATTACATTAATTTTTGCATTGCATGAACTATATAAAACAAACTCACTAATAGTACATTTAATTATTAAGAGCGATATGTTTTGACTTTTATTTTAGACAGCAATACTCGGAAAACCATGCGCAGAATCAGAGCAATTCTTTTACTAATGTCAAAGATAGTCGTAATGCTCATTTTTATGCTGATAAATAGCGACGAACCTCCATGACTTTTCATATTTTTAAGGCATGCTGTAGGACTCGAAAGTGATACTAAACGATTAATCTTGCTTTTTTTTCCCGTCGTTCTAAGGGTATGAAATGGCATCATCAATACCCATGAGTTTTCGTAGTAAAAATCAGGGTGGAAATAATCTTCCCAATCGTGAATATTTCCTGCTCCACTTTGTTTTAACATGCAACTGAGAATGGATTGATCTTCTCGATGTGCAAGCATTAAGTTATCAGATTTACTTAGAAATGGTTTGAGCAAAATAAAATCATTCATTTGGCAATTGTCTGCCCATTCTGTAATGAAGTCACGCCACACCTGTGTATTTTTTAGAGCAAACCAAGTTGCCTGAATTTGATTGGTATCATCTTTAACATTTCTGTTAAATTTTTTTAGTACACTTGCCGCTGTCCACTCAAACTCGCGATAAGGTATTGAAAAGAATAAACTACCTTTGCTATAAATTTCCTCAAGATAACTTAAATATCGTTGCAGACCAAATAAACTAATTTCGCATCCACTATCCATGTAAAACACGGCCGCACCCTCCGGCAAAGTCTTCATTACACTTGCGAGCACAAGCGGCTTCCACGCCCACAATCCATAACCTCGAGGGAAGTCTTCAGCGAACTTCTCATACTGATCAATTCTGGTCTTACTCAGTCCAGCCAGTTGATCAAGCTTGGTTACTGTTACAATTTTCTCGAAAAACCCAGACTGCAGAGCCTGTAAACTTAGACGGTATGCAGCGTCTTGATATATCTTACTGCCAAAACCGCAAACAATAAGGACTACACCTTTTGGCCTGCATGTCGTGGTATCTTCGAACGAAAATAACCATTTGGACCGAACTCGTGAAATGCGGTAGCGTGGCAGGTCTAAAATTGGGCGAAAACAGTTACGAACTTCTGAATAAAATATATCCCAACGAGAAAGAGAACTATCCATTGAAAACCCCAACCTATTTTCTATGAAACTCAACTAAAATTGAATCAGGTGCCGCTGCTCCAAGAATCGATCTCCGTCGATATTGGGTTTTAATTTCCTTTAGAACAGTTGCAGGATTAAATGTACAAAATTTCAGAAATCTCAATATTTTTGCAAATCGGCTAATTTTAATAAATGGCGAAATTTGTTGCACTCTCAGAGAATTAAATGTGCGGCGCAATAATGAAACAGCAATAGGAACATGAAATCTTACGCCCAAATCTAAACGCTTACCTAGTTGCTTATAAGCATCAATGTTCCACCGTGTTAAATGATGAGGTGGATGATTTAAGGGATCGAACCAATTCTCTTCAATGCTCATCGGCGAGTATGGAGTTGACACGAATATACTACCGTTCGCCTCAAGCACATCCATAACTTCCTCTAGCAGTAATACTGGATCTGGCACATGCTCTATTACGTGAAACAAAGTAACCACATGAAACCGCTCATTGAAATGATTTTTTAGTCCAGCAATATCACAACAAAATGCTTCAACTCCTTGGGCTAGACAAGCACGAATACTGGCTTCAGTGAAATCGACTCCAACACCTCTAGCTTGTGTTTTATTTCTGATCTGGTCAAGAAAGCTGCCACTTCCACAGCCTACATCCAAGAGGTTTTGTTTTGAATTATTTTGTATCTTACCCTTATTTAACTCATCGATTACTACACTCCACTCCCATCTCTCTTTTGGATAGTAATTTGAATTTGATGATACCCATTCATAGAACAAGTTGCTACCAGGAGTCATAGGGTTGGAAAATTCGAGCGCACAGCTATTGCAGCGATTCATTTGATAACTTGGCAATGGTATTGCCAAGACATCATCGTTCCCCAGTAAAACAGCTAACTTAGCCTTAATGTCAATTAGATCTGGTAAGTTAATGCGTTGTGTATCCCCATTGCATACTACGCACCTGATATCATTTCCTACAGCTACTTGACTTAAACTCATTCTTTGTCCTTAAATAGAAATTTAAAAATCGAATATTACTTTCGGCCCAATTCAGGTCGGAATCAATGTTCGCATAATTTTTTCACTTGTTGCTTCTGAGGAATAGTTATTCTGAAGATAATTTCGGTATATAAATGAATTATCAGTATCTATATCAATCAGATTTTCTATTACACTTCTAAGTTGCTCACACGAAGTAGCTATTGTTGGCAAACTATTTTTCTGAAACAACTCTGTCGCAGATGAATAATGCGGTCCATAAACAACAATATTTTGCGCATATGCCAGATAAGGTAATAATTTTGATGGGAATGAAGAAGAAACCATCTTTGCATTTTTCTCCTCAAACGAATAAGCCAAGAACGCAAATAAGCTATTCATCAGTTTTTCAGCAAGCAATTCCTCTGATTGAATAGGCATCGACTCAACAAAAGATGGCAATTCTCCCATCTCTTGCTCTGCAAGAGAGCGTTCAGTAGTGAGATAAATTTTTATGTCACACCCCGTCTTTACCCTCAACTCTGTTACGACATTAAACAAATCAAGTAATGCATCTCTATATAAAAAATTAATACTCCCAACGTAAACAATTTCTCTAATTTTCTTTGTATTAATAAATTTAAAATTCATGGCCTCATAAGGCAAATTAAGTACAGTTGATGAAACCCCACAAATTCCATCAATATTCTTCCCCAATAGTTCCGTAATTGTATAGACATGAGATGCGCCTTGAACAATATCTATCGCACGTTTCATTTTTCTAGAGTAATAAGATGTGTTAGAGAATTTCTTCTCTAAAGATACAAATGAATCATCTACAAAAAATATCCCGTAGTTTAATTTGGAAAGCTTTGCAATGAATCCAATTCGAAATAATGTGCCATAATCTGCTCCCACAAATGAAAATAAAACATCTGACTTATCATCTTTGACTAATGCAACTGCATAATACGCAATGAAATAATCGATGATTGGCTGTAAAAATATTGCCCTTCGCTCAATAAAAACAAGATACTTTGTCCATTTAGGCAACAACCTACACATCTTTGAGATTTTAGGTTCAATATTTTTTTTGGGATGCCATTTATCAAATTGGTAAATGATCACACTAGTCACCGATTGCTTTATGCTCAATAGTAACGGTGTAAGTGCGCGATTCATTCCGACTGCAACAATATCCTTATGCACAGGTGCGGCCTCAGAATATACGAGTATCTTTTTTTTAGGTGACATTTTCTTATTCTATATTTAGACGCAAAATACTAAAGTCATCGCTTATCATCGAATGTATTCAGTGGGCGAATTTTTCGTGCGGGACTTCCTGCATAAATCCATCCAGGTTCAAGTTCACCAGACGCAAAAGAATTCGCTCCGACAATTACGTTGTGACCAATACGGCATGGTCCCACTATTGTCACATTAGCCCCCAACCAAACGTTATCGCCAATGCTTACGGGACCTGCTATATTCTCCTTCCGATGTGAAATATTGTGCGTGCCGCATATAACTTTCACACCGTGAGATGCCAATAAATTAGACCCAATTATAATGTCGACAAAATTCCAAGCTTGAAAGTCGTACCCAAACCGACAATCATCCCCAGAACTAAAATGACCACAGCGAAACAGAAAAAACCCTGGGGAAAGTTTACAGTTCCTCCCCATACGCATCCCAATTAGTGTAACGAAAAAACACCTTACTGGATCTGTCAGGATGTTACCGGGTCTCCCTGGTATAACTCGAATAAAGAATAGGATTAACCTCCGCCAACAATCCAAGGAAATATCAAAGACAGCTTTAATGAATTCACGCATTGATTATCTTTCAGGCCGAATCAAACTTTGTATTCTCAACAACAGTATCAGCACGTCGTTTAGGGCATAACTCAAGTGCGGCCTGCTACTAATGCAACCCTTACATGCTTTCTGCGAAGCAATCTGTAGAACATTGTTAGACAATCTCTTTTTCATTCATTACCTTCATCCCAGAATCTGTCTGTTTTAACAAAAAAATTAGTATTCATTTTTAAATTTACTTCATTCTTTCCACGCACAGAGAAACATAGACGAAGACAGACAGGTAATATGCTCTCGCGTGGCGACCCTAATCAACGAGCGGTAAATCTGCTGCCCTACCCAGGCTATCGGTACTCTCAACCAACGCTGTTTTTGAATTGATGCTAGCGTGTCATCCTTGAATTCTGTGCGAAGGAAACCAGACATCATTAGCACAGCATTAAAGGCAGTGGTCGTTAACGCCCAATAGTGAGTGATATCATTGAAAAGGGCTCTTCCGAGTACCGGGCTATCACCATTTGGCCCCCGCAAAATCAACCTCCCGTTCGGTCGTAGTACGCGATAGCTTTCATGTAAGAAATCTAGCAAGATTTCCTTCGGAAGATGTTCATAGAAATCCAACCCCACCAAACAGTCGAACGAGTTCGCTGGATATGATCGTAAATCTTCCAATGCGTCGATCAACTTCACTGATAGTCCTCCGGTCGTGGCGAGTGATATCTGCACATCCGATGAGTCACTACCCGTTGCATTTGTATAACCTCGCAAACAAAGCCAATGCAAGAAGATACCTGGACCGCAGGCAACTTCGTAAATGTCCGCTTTGCGTGACTCAGGTAGCCATGGCAGTAAAATTTTGTCGTACAGTAAAGTATTCTGTGCCACAACACTCATTACATTATCAAGAGAATGTAAGCCGCGGGCGTTAGCTTGGTAAGAGTAATAGGCGGAAGTGTCCATATGATTAAGATTGTCGAGTAAATTAAGGTTGATATGCCGGATTGTCGTTACGTTTTAGGCTTTTCCACATTCTCCAAGCTTCTAGTGGATTTTTCCAAAGATTTGTCAGAAATACAGCAGCTAAACTAGCGATAGGTACGCCAAGAAGGCCTATCATTGGGCACAGTAATATCATACCTAAGACAGTAAGAATGCCGTGCAATATAGTTGTCTGAGCAAACGGATTCCGTCCAGCAGCTAAAACAAAATGGCCAGGTAAACTTGCTACGCTTGTTATCAAGTAATTAATAGTAAGTGCCAGTAAAACTGATCCCTCTATGTAATGACCAGGTCCAATCCACCAGTCGACAACAATGGGAGAAATGAAGTAAAGGGAAAGCGCTACAAATGTATGGAGACTTGTTCCGATAATTAGCATTTTAATCATTCGCCGCCTTGCATCTGTCCAATGACCTAGCGCGCATTGTTTTGTGAACAATGGCATTTGTGCGGTTACCAGCTGCATCACTGCGCTCCCCATTGTCTGGCTTATCTTAAATGCAATATAAATAGACGCAATAACTGATGGCCCGAGAAGCGCACCTAGCAGTGGCACTTGTACTGCACCAACAAGATAACCTCCCGAAATCACTAAACCGAATGGTATTGCCACCTTGCAAAGCTTTCCAATAAGCAGGCGTATGTCCTCGTGTTTCGAGACCAATTGATCCGCGGAAATCCACTTTAGGCTCATGCGCATAGCCAAAAATTGCACAAAAGAGCTAGCGAGCAATACCCCTGCAAGGCCGGTCAAACCGAAACCCATCCATAAACTGAGTACGGAAAATAATCCACATAGAACTTGATAAGTACCCGCGATTACTCGACTTAGATACATGTATCCCAATCCGTCGAGAAACGCTTGGCTAAGCCTTGCTTGAAAAATCAGTGCAAACGATACAGCGAGAAGATAGCAAACCAGGGTAGTTTCAGTTGTGGGGTTTGGCAGCAGATTTGTATGCGGCAGGACCAGTTCATAGGCGATGATAAAAAGCAGAATTGATACCAACGTAGCGCGCATAAAGATCGTTCTGCTAGCCACATATATAGCTGCCACACCCTCCCAGCCTGAACACGTTTTGATAAGATCAGACGAGAGGTGATCAACGTCATGATCAGCGTAGAAGGAATGGGCCACTTGTCGGGTAATCGCCATACTAAATCCAAAATCAGATAGCGTAAAAATTGCAATTATTCCTTGCAATGAAAACCATACACCCGCAGCCTCAATTCCAAGCGAATGAATCAACATTGGTATGATGAGGAGAGCACCACCCGCAGAGCAAAGTTGCTGATAGAATCCTGCGAGCGTTGCTGCCCTTGCAGGATGTGATTTAGCCCAATTATTGATTTGGAGTATCATTTCAAGAGATCTTCGTAGACTAGATAGTCCTTGTTTTTGCCTACACAGAGAATAAGGCCAATGGGTGTTGCCTCACCTTCCATTTGCTCATACTCATGCTCATGCTCATGCTCATGCTTTTCAACATAGCGCAGGTAGAGCGACATTTGGCCTTGGTGCGCAGCTTCAAATTCACCCACTTTGAGGTTAATCGTGAAAAGGCGGCGCAAGCGGCGGTGGTAGAAAGTAGGTTAATGTAGTAGTCGCGGGTGTCAATGATGGCGAGTTCTTCCCGTGTTTTAAAGGAAAAGTCGCTCCTCAGCTTGAGGATGAATCGCTGTAGTTCGGCCAAGATGGCTGTTTCAATGTCTTTTTCTGAGTAGCTATCGCTCAAGCACAGGAAGTCCAATATATATAGGGGTCGCGAAATTTCAGGTTGACTGCCTGCTGGCCTTCGTGGCGAAGCTGTGTGAGGTCTTGCTTGATGGTTGCTGCTGTCGGTCTGGTCGCAGTAGTGCAGGTTGAAGCGGGCGTTGTCCACATGCAGATCTTGGTAGATGTGTTCTAGCCTATTCCACACTCACGGCAATTTGGTAGCCGTGTTGTTTTAGCAGGGCGTGTTTTTTGGCTTCGGCCAGATCGTGGGCAACCATCTCACGACACATTTCTTGCGCGGTGATTTCCGGCACCCAGCCTAATTTTTCTTTGGCCTTGGTGGGGTCGCCGAGCAGAGTTTCGACTTCGGTCGGGCGAAAGTAGCGAGGGTCTATTTTGATTACGGTTTGCCTGTTCCAATACCCCACTTCGTTGACGCCTGTGCCTTCCCAGCGCAATTGCATGCCAAGGGCGGTGGCGGTCCATTCGATGAATTGGCGCACGCTGTATTGCACACCAGTGGCGATGACGAAATCTTCAGCCTGGTCTTGTTGCAGCATCATCCATTGCATGCGCACATAGTCGTTGGCGTGACCCCAGTCGCGCAGGGCGTCGATGTTGCCCATGTAGAGGCAGTCTTCCAGACCTTGGCTGATGTTGGCTAAGCCGCGCGTGATTTTGCGCGTGACGAAGGTTTCGCCCCGGCGCGGGCTTTCGTGATTGAACAAGATGCCGTTGCAGGCGTAGATGCCATAGGCCTCGCGGTAATTCACCGTGATCCAGTAGGCATACATTTTGGCCACGGCGTAGGGACTCCGCGGGTAAAAGGGCGTGGTCTCTCGTTGCGGGGTTTCTTGCACTAGGCCGTAAAGCTCGCTGGTGGAGGCCTGATAAAAACGGGTTTTCTTTTCCAACCCCAAAATTCGGATGGCTTCGAGCAGACGCAGGGTACCCATGCCGTCCACGTCAGCGGTGTACTCGGGGCTCTCAAAGCTCACTGCCACGTGGCTTTGGGCGCCCAGGTTGTAGATTTCGTCGGGCTGGGTTTCTTGCACAATGCGCACCAGGTTGCTGGTGTCGGTCAGGTCGCCGTAGTGCAACTTGAAGTTGGCGTTATCAATGTGCGGGTCTTGGTAGATGTGGTCAACCCGCTGGGTATTAAGCGAGCTGGCCCGGCGCTTGATGCCGTGGACGATGTAACCTTTTTCCAGCAAGAATTCAGCTAGGTAGGAACCGTCTTGACCGGTGATGCCGGTAATAAGTGCGACTTTTGCGAGGGGCATGGTTATTGGTGTATTGGTTTGTGTTCAATCACTGCTAATGCGCCGATTCCTGGAAGCCAGGAAGTCTTGGTAGGCCAGTAGCAGGCCTTGTTCTAAATTGACCTTGGCTTGCCAACCTAGGGCTTTCATGCGTGTGCTGTCCATGAGCTTTCTCGGCGCGCCGTCGGGCTGGGCGGTGTCAAAGTCTATGTTGCCCTGAAAACCTACCGCGTGACTGACAATTTTTGCAAGCTGCGCGATGGTGATGTCTGAGCCAAAACCGACGTTGATCTGACTTTGCATGGTCGTGGTATGTTGGTCGTATACGGCCTTGGGTAGATTCATGACAAACACGCTGGCAGCTGCCATGTCGTCTACATACAAAAACTCGCGCCTTGGCGTGCCACTTCCCCAGATGGTGACCGTGGGGGCCATATTCACCTTGGCTTCGTGAAATCGGCGAATCAGCGCCGGGATGACGTGGCTGTTTTGTGAGTGGTAGTTATCGCCTGGGCCATAGAGGTTGGTGGGCATGACGCTGCGGTAGTCAATGCCGTGGCGGGTGCCATATTGGCGGTTATAGCTCTCGCACAGCTTGATGCCGGCAATTTTGGCGACTGCATAGGGCTCATTGGTGGACTCAAGCGGGCCAGTCAGTAAAGCTGACTCAGTCATGGGTTGCGGTGAAAGCTTGGGGTAAATGCAACTGGAACCTAAAAACAGTAGTTTTTGTACGCCGTTTTGGAACGCGGCCTGAATAACATTGGCCTGCATCATCAGGTTTTGGTAAATGAAGTCTGCCGGGTAGGTGTTGTTGGCATGGATGCCGCCTACTTTGGCCGCGGCCAGATAAACATGTGTTGGTTTTTCGGCGGTGAAGAAGGCTTGTACTGAGGCTTGGTTGGTGAGGTCGAGTTCGGCGTGGGTTCTAAATATTAAGGATTCAGGATTAATGCCGCCTTGGAGAAGCTGTCGCACAATGGCCGAGCCAACCATGCCACGGTGGCCTGCTACGTAAATTTTTTGTGTATTGCTCATGAACTGGATTCCGCTGATGTGGATTGAGATTTCTGCTCAGCTTCAAGTTGCAGTACTTCAATTTCTTCACGCAACTTTTCATATTCAGCCATCTTGCGTTGCAAGAATCGCCGTGTTAGCGCTGCCTTTTCAGCCACACCTGTGGGTGTGAGCAGGTAGGCATAATTCAATTTGTCGGGGTTTTTGCTGAAATTCCCCACTTTTATCCAGCCTTTTTCGGCCAAGGCCTTGAGACAAAAGTTGATGCTACTGACATTGATGCCTACTTCTCTGGCCAAGGTGCGTTGCGTAACGCCAGGGTTTTCCTGGAGCAGTTTGAGTGTCCAAAAGAGCGTATCGTCGTTTGCGGTCTGGCGGCGGGTGGTCATCGGAGAAATATGGGCTGACGGGAACTGAGTGCTGTAAATAAGTCGATTCAGAATAGCGACCGTACCCAATGGGCGCCTTGGTGGGAGTGTGACAGATTGGCCGGTAGTGCGTGCCTGTTTTATTTTCAAACATTTTAGCCGCAGATTCACCCAATTTAGTGCGTTGCAAAAATATTTGCACCCTTCAACCGTTCTACTCAGCATTTACCTCTTGAGACTGAATGCTATGTCTCATTGTTGCTGCTTGATAAAACAAAAGGGCATCATCGATGCCCCTCCATGTTTACTGTCCAGCCGCTGCACGCAGCGCTGCGGCTTTGTCGGTACGTTCCCAGGTGAACTCGGGCTCTTCGCGGCCGAAGTGGCCGTAGGCAGCGGTCTTTTCATAGATCGGGCGCAGCAGGTCCAGCATCTGGATGATGCCCTTGGGGCGCAGGTCGAAGTGCGCGGCCACCAATGCCGACAACTGGTCGTCAGGGATGACGCCTGTGCCTTCGGTGTAAACAGTGATGTTCATGGGCTGGGCCACGCCGATGGCGTAGGCCACTTGCACCTGGCATTGCTTGGCCAGACCGGCAGCCACCACATTCTTGGCGACGTAACGTGCGGCGTAAGCGGCCGAGCGGTCCACCTTCGATGGGTCCTTGCCGGAGAAAGCGCCGCCGCCATGCGGGCAGGCGCCGCCGTAGGTGTCCACAATGATCTTGCGACCGGTCAGGCCACAGTCACCCTGGGGTCCGCCGATGACGAAGCGGCCGGTGGGGTTCACCAGGTAACGGGTGTTTTGCAACCATTCCTTGGGCAGCACGGGCTTGATCAACTCTTCGATGATGGCCTCCGTAAAGCTGGCCTTCATGGTGGTCTGGGTTTCAGACTGGTCGGGGCTGTGCTGGGTGGACAGCACCACGGTGTCAATGCTGTGGGGCTTGCCGTCCACATAGCGCATGGTGACCTGGCTCTTGGCGTCCGGGCGCAGGAAGGGCAGACGGCCATCCTTGCGCAACTGGGCCTGGCGCTCCATCAGGCGGTGGGCGTAATAGATGGGCGCGGGCATCAGCTCGGGCGTCTCGTCGCAGGCATAGCCGAACATCAGGCCCTGGTCACCGGCGCCGGTGTTCAGGTGGTCATCAGAGGCGTGGTCCACGCCTTGGGCGATGTCGTTGGACTGCTTGTCGTAGGCCACCAGCACGGCGCAGCCCTTGTAGTCGATGCCGTAGTCGGTGTTGTCGTAGCCGATGCGCTTGATGGTGTCGCGCGCCACCTGGATGTAGTCCACATGGGCGTTGGTGGTGATTTCACCGGCCAGCACGACCAGACCGGTGTTGGTCAGGGTCTCGGCGGCGACGCGGGACTTGGGGTCCTGCTTGAAGATCGCGTCCAGGATGGCATCGGAAATCTGGTCGGCAACCTTGTCGGGGTGGCCTTCAGAAACGGATTCAGATGTGAAAAGAAAGTCGTTCGCCATTTATATGCTCCAAAAGTTAAACAAGTCGCGTTGCTTTGGCTTTTGGGCTTACAGCGAACGCTTTAGCAGCTTTGCCAATGTTGGCTGGCACAATGGCGTTCCTTTGAGAAAAGCCTTTGTGCGTGTCGCCCTGCAAGTAGTTCTGTAACTCAGCGACACCGCAGATTTTACCCCCTGTAGGGATCAACAATTCTTTGGAGCGTTTTGCGCTGCTGACCGCTTCTTCGAACTGTAAAACTCCGACCTAAAGTTAACCCATGTCCCATTACGACCTTTACGCCATTGGCAACGCGCTGGTGGACTCCGAATACGAAGTCTCTGACGAACAGTTGCAAGCCCTGGGCGTGGAAAAGCGCCACATGACGCTGATCGACGCCGAACGCCGCACCCATCTGCTGGCCGGCGTGCATGGCCTGCACAGCCGCCGCACCGGCGGCGGCTCGGCCGGCAACACCACCGTGGCGCTGGCGCAGCTCGGTGGCAAGGCGTTTTATTCCTGCCGTGTGGCGGACGATGAACTGGGCGCCTTCTACCACCAGGATCTGCTGGCCAATGGCGTGGCCACCAACTTGTCGCACACGTCCTTCCCCGAAGGCCAGACCGGCATCTGCATGGTGATGGTCACGCCGGACGCCGAGCGCAGCATGAGCACCTTCCTGGGTGCCACGGCCGATATCGACCACACCGCGCTGCATCCCAAGGACATCGCCAAGTCCAAGGTCTACTACATGGAAGGCTATCTGTCGGCGTCCCCCACCGGGCTGGACGCTGCTCTCAAAGGCCGCGCCATTGCCAAGGAAGCCGGCGTGAAGCTGGCCACCACGCTCAGCGACATGAGCATGATTACCTTCTGCCGCGCAGGGCTGGAGGCCATGGTCGGCGACGACCTGGACTACCTGTTCTGTAACGAAGAAGAGGCGCAGGTCTGGTGCGGTAGCAAAGATATCGATGCCGTAGTGGACGCCATGGCCAAGCTGGCCAAGGTGGTGTGCCTGACGCGCGGCCCCAAAGGCTGCCTGGTGATTGAAGGTGCGCAGCAGACCGCAGTGCCAGCGGCCGAGGTCAAGGCAATTGACACCAATGGCGCAGGCGACATGTTTGCCGGTGCCTTCCTGTTTGCCGTGACGCACGGGCACAGCCACGCAGAAGCTGCACGTTTGGCCAATCAAGCGGCTGGCACGGTGGTGGCACAGTACGGCAACCGGCTGAAGCCGGAAGAGTTACAGGTCATGCGGCAAGAGTTTGAGACCTCAGCCACGGCTTGAATCATCGGCCCAACGTCACTACAGGTTGGGCGCCAACAGGCGCTGCAACTCTGGGGCCTTTTGCCCACTGCGGCGGGCCAGGTCCTGCAGCTGATCGTCGCCAATCTTCCCGACATTGAAGTAGCAGCCATCCGGATGGCCCAGGTAAAAGCCGCTGACGCTGGCCGCTGGCGACATGGCCAGGCTCTCGGTCAGGGTCATGCCGATTTCTTCGCATTGGAGCAACGCAAACATGTCTTTTTTGGCGCTGTGGTCCGGGCAGGCCGGGTAGCCGGGCGCCGGGCGTATGCCGCGGTAGCGTTCGCTGATCAGGGCATCCAAATCCAGGGAGTCAAGGGCATCATGGGCCTCTTGCGGCGCGTAGCCCCACCAATCGGTGCGCACCTTGTAGTGCAGGCATTCGGCAAAGGCCTCGGCCAGTCGGTCTGCAATGGCCTTGAACATGATGGCGCTGTAGTCGTCATGCGCGTCCAGGAATAGTTGCTCGCGCTTCTCCACGCCAATGCCAGTGGTCACGGCAAACAGGCCAACATAGTCCGGCACGGTACCCTGGGGTGCCACAAAGTCCGCCAGGCAGCGGCTGGGGCGCATGACGCCGTCGATTTCCTGCTTTTCGGTTTGTTGGCGCAGGCCGTGCCAGGTCATCGCAACTTGGCTGCGGGTTTCGTCGGTGTACAGCGCAATGTCGTCATCGTTTACCGCATTGGCAGGGTAGAGGCCCAGCACCGCGTTGGCCGTGATCCAGCGCCCGTCGATCACACGCTTGAGCAGGGCGCGCCCGTCTTGCATGACGCGTTGCGCCTCCTGGCCTACCACCTCGTCTTGCAGGATGGCGGGGTAGGGGCCTGCCAGGTCCCAGGTCTGGAAGAAAGGGCCCCAGTCGATAAAGCGGGCAAGCTCCGACAGGTCGAAGTTGCGAAACACGCGCCGGCCTATGAACTTGGGCCGGGTGGGCTGGTACGCCGCCCAGTCCACTGGCGTCTTGTTGGCACGCGCGCGCTCCAGCGGCCAGAGTGGAGTTTGCTTTTTGTTGGCGTGCTGCTCTCTGACCTTGGTGCTGTCGGCTGCCAAGGCTTCTATGAATTTGGCGGCTTGCTCACCCAGCAGGCTCTGCGCCACACCCACGCTGCGCGAGGCATCGGGCACGTAGACCACAGGGCCGTCGTAATGGGGGGCAATCTTCACGGCGGTGTGCACACGGCTGGTGGTGGCGCCGCCAATGAGCAAGGGCATTTTGCGCAGGCGGAAGTAGTCGTCCTTTTGCATCTCGGCGGCCACATAGGCCATCTCTTCCAGGCTGGGGGTGATCAGGCCGGACAGGCCGATGATGTCGGCCCCCTCGGCCTTGGCGCGCGCCAGGATCTCGTGGCAGGGCACCATTACGCCCATGTTGACCACTTCGAAGTTGTTGCACTGGAGCACCACGGTGACGATGTTTTTGCCGATGTCGTGCACATCGCCCTTGACGGTGGCAATCACGATCTTGCCTTTGGCTTTTGCCTCGCCGCCGGCCTGCACCATGGCAGCTTTTTCGGCTTCGATGTAGGGGAACAGATGCGCCACGGCCAGTTTCATGACGCGCGCACTTTTGACCACCTGGGGCAGGAACATCTTGCCCTGGCCAAACAGATCGCCCACCACGTTCATGCCGTCCATGAGTGGCCCCTCGATAACGTGCAGGGGGCGCCCGCCTTGGGCCAACAGGCTGCGATAGGACTCTTCGGTGTCCTCGGCGATGAAGTCGGTGATGCCATGCACCAGGGCATGGCTGAGTCGGCGTTCTACCGACACGGGCGCATCGGGTGTGCCGCGCCAATCCAGCTTGCGGCCTTCGTCGCGTGCGGCACCCTGGGCGCTGGCGGCGATTTCAACCAGGCGCTCGCCCGCGTCAGCGCGGCGGTTCAGCACCACGTCTTCCACCCGCTCGCGCAGTTGTGGTTCCAGGTCGTCATACACGCCGACCATCCCGGCGTTCACAATGCCCATGTCCATGCCGGCTTTGATGGCGTGGTACAGGAACACGGTGTGGATGGCCTCGCGCACGGGGTCGTTGCCGCGGAACGAAAAGCTCACGTTGGACACGCCGCCGGACACCTTGGCGCCGGGCAAGTTGTGCTTGATCCAGCGCGTGGCCTCGATGAAATCCACCGCGTAGTTGTTGTGTTCTTCGATGCCGGTGGCGATGGCAAAGATGTTGGGGTCAAAAATAATGTCTTCGGCCGCAAAGCCCACTTCGTCCACCAGGATGCGGTAGGCGCGTGCGCAGATGTCGATCTTGCGCTGGTAGGTGTCGGCCTGGCCCTGCTCGTCAAAGGCCATCACCACGGCGGCCGCGCCATAGCGGCGCACCAGGCGGGCCTGTTGCTTGAAGGCCTCCACGCCTTCTTTCATGCTGATGGAGTTGACGATGGACTTGCCTTGCACGCAGCGCAGGCCGGCTTCGATCACGCTCCACTTGCTGGAGTCGATCATGATGGGCACGCGCGAGATGTCGGGCTCGCTGGCAATCAGTTGCAGAAACCGCACCATGGCGGCCTGGCTGTCGAGCATGGCCTCGTCCATGTTGATGTCGATGATCTGGGCACCGTTTTCAACCTGTTGGCGCGCCACGGCCAGGGCCTGCTCGTATTCGCCATTCAGGATCATGCGGGCAAAGGCCTTGGAGCCGGTGAAGTTGGTGCGCTCGCCAATGTTGACGAACAGGGTGTCGGCGTTGATGACGACGGGCTCTAGGCCGGAAAGCAGCATGGGATTCATAAGACTCAGGCGTATTTGGGGTATGCGGCTTGCGCGTGCAGTGTGCGGGGCGACAGGGGCGATACCTGGCCCACGATGGCGGCAATGTGGTCGGGTGTGGTGCCACAGCAGCCGCCGACAATGTTCACCAGGCCTTCTTGCGCAAACTCATGCAAGAGGCGGCTGGTGACGTCCGGTGTTTCGTCAAAACCGGTTTCCGCCATGGGGTTGGGCAGGCCGGCATTGGGGTAGCAGCTGATAAAGGTGTCGGGTGCTACACGGTGCAGTTCCTGGATGTAGGGGCGCATCAGAGCGGCACCCAGCGCGCAGTTCAGGCCAATGGCCAGTGGTTGGGCGTGGCGCACGCTGTACCAGAAGGCAGTAACCGTTTGGCCGCTCAGGATGCGCCCGGAGGCGTCCGTCACCGTGCCGCTGATGATGAGGGGCAGGCGTTCGCCCGAGGCCTCGAAATAGCTGTCGATGGCAAACAGGGCGGCTTTGGCATTCAGGGTGTCGAAAATGGTTTCCACCAGCAGCACGTCAGACCCGGCTTCCACCAGGGCTTGTGTCTGCTCGTAGTAAGCCGTGCTCAATTGCTCGAAGCTGATGTTGCGGGCGCCGGGGTCGTTGACGTCCGGGCTGATGCTGGCGGTCTTGGGCGTGGGGCCCAGGGCTCCCACAACGAAGCGCGGTTTGTCTGGCGTGGAGAATTTGTCGCAGGCCTTGCGTGCCAGACAGGCCGAGGCCACATTCATCTCACGCGCCAGGTCGGCCATGTCGTAGTCCGCCTGCGCGATGGTGGTGGCACCGAAAGTATTGGTTTCGATCAGGTCAGCCCCGGCGGCCAGGTAGCTTTCATGGATGTCGGCAATCACGTCCGGGCGGGTCAGGCTCAGCAACTCGTTGTTGCCCTTTACATCGCGATGAAAGTCTTTGAAGCGTTCGCCACGGTACTGCGCTTCGTTCAACTTGAAGCGCTGAATCATGGTGCCCATGGCGCCGTCCAGGATGGCGATGCGCTTTTCAAGAATCTCGGGGAGTTGCTGGGCTCGGGTGTAGGGTTGCTTCATGGGGCATCGATTATTTTTGGTTGGCAAGGATTGCGCCGGACGCACAACAAACGCTCACTGCATGCGGCAGCGAGCAAGCTGGATTCCAATGGTGTGACCGGGGATGCCCTATTGTGGCTCATTCGGGCAATACAACTCGAAGGACCCAAAGAGGCTGTACTTTGAAAGTCGGGAGGCATGGGTGAGGCATTCCGAAATCAACGTTACTTCACCTTTTTTTCATTCGATAGCAGTCCACAGCCGTTGCAGCCCTAGCCGCCTCGAATTCTTCGAACTCCAGACAGGCCAGTGTGCACTCCATGTTTTGGACTCCTGCAGACGCCACTTCACTGATATCGTGAAGAAATGCATCCATCGCTTCATCCAGGTACAGTTTCCATCGCATCTCAAAAGCCAGCCACTTGCCTGACAGCAATAGGTCGAGTGAATACTTCAGGGCATTGAAGGTGTAGTAAAGCGTTATCCTGGCCTCCTCTTTCGCCATTTCATCCAGTATCTGACGCAGCCGGTACCCACGCAGTGCCTTCTGCCCATACCGAATTGCTTCTTGCATGTACAGAGGAATGTGGCAAATGGTCTCACCGCGCACCCCGCGCTTGAACATCGCACAATTCTGTCGCGTCAGCGCATCCGCCCCCAAGTGCAGGTAGCTTCGCATGGCATCCTGAACACCCGGCTCATGCAGCCTACGTCTGCCCTTGAGTTCAATGACCTCGGCGCCCAGGAAATACACCATGCGCCAAGGTGCTTCATTGACGCTGCGTAGCTCCATGGGTTTGATCGGCATTGCCAGGCGAGGCGCTCCTATGACAAGTTGCTGAAGGTGATCGTGCAATTGGTGTGCGCTGGCCCCGTACAAGGCGTTCGCGCTGTAAATGTTCTTGTCCAGAATGACCGCTTGAGCGCCGGTGCACTGTCGAATGCCATCCGCCAGTTCTTTAAGAAAGTCACCGTCCCCACGGCTGGTACTGTAGGCACACTGCAGTTGGATGTTCCAGCGCAATGCAACAGGAACGGCAATGGCACTCCAGATGGCGTCTGTTCGATAGAAGACCTGGCTGCAGTGGTTGACGGTGTCGTTCAGTAGATCCGCTTCTGCGTCACCCAGTTCACCCAACGCACGGGCAATGACATCCGCTGTTCCCCTGCCGAGCAACTCAAAGGCCACGAATTTTCTGAGGCGGGTCGCCAATTCGCTGTCGGCACCCGCCGCTTTGTGCAAGCGCTGAATCAAATTCACCAGCGTTGTCACCTGGTTATCGAAGATATCCTGTGTTCGCATTTTCACTCCCGTTTGTTTGTGAGCAAGACGCTCATTGCAAAAATAGCAAATCCGTTTCACCAGCTAAGCGCATTGGAGGCAAATCAGGGCAAATTATTTGAATCTATTTGCATCGACTGCGAACCAGGGAACACTCCATCCAAAGCAGATGGAGTGTTCCCTGCGCCTAGCGACTTCTGATGCATTATTTGAAGAATGCCGATTGCAGCTGGCTGCCGCTGCACCACAGAATCACCCCGCGGCCTGAAGACTTTTCTTGCACGAATGCTGGGATGGAGCCGCCATACACAATGTTGGCTGTCACCGCCCAGGCACTGGCACCACTGGCGAATGAATACCCATTGATGTTGAGCCCCAAGTTGACGGCCAATGCGTCCCCCGCGGTATCCACACGCAGTTGCAGATTCCCAGCACCACTGACACCGATCGGATACAACGCCAAGGGCGTGGACCATCCGGCACCCGGGGAGTAGCTGGCACTGTAGGGTTCAAAGTACCCGACTCCGACGCCGCTCAGCGATGAGGCAGCAAACACGACTTTGTATTTGCCCGCCCCCATGAAAACCAATGCCGGGCGCACATTCCCCACCGAACCCTGCAAGATAAGTTGGCTTGCAATTGGCACGCCGGCGGGGTCGTGCAGGACAGCGTGAATCGAAGGGTCCACGCCGCCCCATGCAACCGCATCGGAGCCATCGGCATTGACCACCAGATCAAGATCAGATTCAGACGCGGGTGCGCCGCTACCCAGGCTTACCGGCGACGCCCAGGTAGCGCCGGTTTTGCGTGCGAGCATCACCGTCTGAGAGGCACCTGCCCAGACCGTCACCACGGTATTGGCATCACTCAGTCCCAGCTTGATCGCAGCGTAGGGACTGGCGCCAAGTTCCAGTCGGTCGGTCACCGTAGCGCCGGTTGCCGGCAGCGTGTACAGGTTCAGGGCTTGCGTCCCTGGAATGACGGTACTGGCGTTCAACCAGCCGACCAGTGTTCCACCAGCTGCTGAGCCGGTGATCTTGAGCCCAGTGACGCTAGCAGTCCCGATTTGCACTGGCGCACTCCAGGCACCGCTGCTATTCGTATAGCTGCTGAGCCAGACCCGGTACGTGGCTTCTCCCGCGACCTGAGAGGTCCAGGCCACCGTTGCGATACCGCTCACAGGATTGGCCGAGACCACGGTTGCAGATGGGTTCAATGCCCAGCCACCAATGGCATTCACGCCCTGCACCACTCCGGCATAGCCACTGACCAAGGTCGGTGCCGTCCAGGCTCCTGCGGCGAGGTCTCCGAAGGAGGCATACAACTTGTTGCCTCCAGTTTCCGACTGGGCATAGACGGCCATCACCTTGCCCGCAGCAATACTGGCCATGGACGGCATGTAAGTGGTGATCGCCCCGCTGGCATAGAGTGAGGGTCCCACTGCCCAGCGCATCGCTGCAAATGCAGTTGCCTGGGGAGTGCTTGTGCTCATTGGAGTCGCGTTGGTGTCGGTTGCGTTGCCAGCACTGCCGCCCCCTCCACCGCCGCATGCGGCCAGCACGCAGCAAAGCGCGGCAGCGACAACGGAATTACTGGCGCGACTTGATGTCGCCGTCGTGGGCCTTTTGTGACCATGGACCAGATTTGTATGGATCTTTTTCATACGATTTCCTTTTGAATTTCATTTGCATCGGCCGCTGCCAGGATCTGGCAAGAGCGGCTTCCCTTTTTCTGCTCCGTAATGCGTCTATTGCTGGTTTCTGCACCTCACGCTCTTGCGGTGGCGCAAGCACAGCCTCAAAGGCATGTGCACATTCAAGATGCGGTTGCTATGCCTCTTGACGCCCCTCGGCCCACAGGGTTTGCTGGTGATTGCAAACCCATCGGCACGTGGGGCAAACCAGATCCGCACGCCAGGCTTGAAGCCAAGTGCGAGGTTGACCCGGGCGGGCAAGTCCACGACGAGTCGCCCTCCAATGGTTTCTCTGAATTCGGTGACGTAGCTTGTTGGACGGGGGTCAACGCGTTGGGGGTGTGCGGACTTTGCTTCCTGCATGCGCCAATTGCGAAGGACCCTCATGGCTTCCTCCCCTGCTGCTTGACACGCTGCAGCAACCCTTGCACGGCCCACTCCACCGCTTCGCCCTCGGGCCAACGCTGCATCCGGCTGGCCGACGTGAGTTCAATCAACAACGTGTCGCCCGCCCATTGAATGTCGGACACCAGACTTCCATGGCCTTCGTCCTGACGCCACCCATAGCTCTCCTGAATGGAGGCCGCTGTCAACAGTTGGCAGCACTCGCTGTCCCTGCCACCGCCAGTGGGGCGAAACATCACGATGCACTCCTGTGTTGATGCATCCGTCAGCACCGTACTGCGCACCGCAGGATGCCGAGCAATACGCAACCACAGGTCTTCGACCACACTCAAAGCCTCACCGATATCGGCCGGATAGACCACGCGCCAATGCGAGGGATCTTTCCATTCCGGCCCAAATGACGATGCTGTCCTTGTCATGAAATCAGCAGCGTTGGCAGCATCCCTGCCTGTGATGAAGACACCACCATCCCGTGGCCAGCGCGCGCTCATTGCATGGCTCCCAGGTTGCTGGCTTCCCGGCTGAAGAATCCCGCGCGGCGCATGCCAGTCTCCACGAGGGCCCGGATGGCATTGCGCAGTTCGTCTTTTGGATCCAACTCAGACTTCGCGATCACGACGCTGGGTTGTGTTGCCAGGTCGCTCACCAGAACCTGGTGGTCATGGTCTGAACCGAGAGACCAGTACCAATGCGGTTGACCGTTTTCAATGTCGAGTTGCCTCCAGCAGAACCCACGCTTGTATCGCCCAAGGAGTGCATCAATCTCCATGCAGGTCAGCGTGAAGGCTGCAGACCAGTTGCGCTCAATGGTCAGATCTCCCAGCGCGTTCTCGAACATATAGGGGTAGTTGATGGCCGCGCACAGAAAGCGCACATCCTGAATGGGTGCGAGTCCCGTGTTGATCTCCACACCACCATCCCAACGCTTTGTATAGTGGGGGGCGCTGTTTACTGACCTGCGAACTGCTGACTGCTTTTTGTGAGACATGATTTCTTTACTCCGGTTGTGTTGGTACTGACCAATGAATATTGAACTTTTGAGGGCTCTGGCTAAGCGCGTTTTTAGGCAAAGCTCTCCCCTTTCCGTCAGCTCGAAAAAAATATTTGCACTGACAGATACGATCTGATTTCTGGGTTCTTCCGCGCTGCGATGTACCGGGGTACGCAGTTGCAAGCGATTCGCTACGGTGGATGTATCAAGGGGTTGTGCTTGAACATGCCTACACCCCCGATGCGTTGGAAGGGATGTCTGCCCGACCGACAAAGCCCATCGGCTGCTTTATCGGACTTTTGAGCGCAAGCTCTTCTTCGAGCAAGCTGATCAAGCCGTTTGCAGTGGCAGGAACCTGCGCAAAGCCCAGGCGGCGGGCGATGCAGGCAAAGTCGCCTGGCGTGACGCCAGACAGTGCCGAAACCTTCTGCAGATCATCTTCGCTGCAAGACAGCTGCAATGCTTTGCACAGGTTCTCAAATCCAGCTCTGACCTGAATGGGCTTCAAGGCTTCGAAGTGAATTTTGATGTCCAAGCGTCGCAAGGCTGCCGGGTCAAGGGCCTCCATGCGGTTGGTGGCCACCACCACCACGCCATCAAACTCACCCAACTGTTCCAACAACTCATTGACTTGCGTGACTTCCCAGTTACGTGCCGCATGCTGCCGATTGGCAAGCAAACCATCCACCTCGTCTATGAAGAGCACGGCATCCTCATCCCAGGCCTGGTCAAAGCATTGGCTGATGCGCTGCTCCGTCTCACCTACGTAGGGCGACAAAAGATCAGAGGCCCGCTGCTCCAGCAGCGGCTTGTCCAGCATGCGCGCCAGGGCTTTGGCAAATGCCGTCTTTCCCGTGCCCGGCGCACCGGAGAGGGCAATACGGGCATTGCCGTTTTTCTTGATGCCTTCCACCAGTTCCAGCAGGTCCACGCTGGCGTTCACGCTGTCTGCACACCAGGCTTGCGGGTCATAGACCGGTTGGCTGTCTGCATGGGTCGACAACTGCGGGCGCAGGTGGCGCGTAGCCTTTCCCGGCAGACGCTGACGCAACCAATGCCGGCACAGTGCTTCGTCCATTGGCATGCCCGCTTTGTCAGCTCGCTCACTGACCAGACCCAGGCGGTCTATCAGCGCCGGTGTGAGCGACTGCACATGGCCCCAGTTCCTCCACTCTTTCTCCTGGGCTTGCACTTGGGACTTGTCAGGGCGGCCTGGACCAGTATGGTCAAAGAGATCGGAGGTATCCCTGGTCACGCGGTGCTGAAAGCGGTTTTCAATCAATGCCATGCGAACAGACCGTGGAATACCTTCAAAGTGGATTTCCACATCAAAGCGACGCAGGACCGCAGGATCCAGCACATGGGGGTTGTTCATGATCCAGATCACCGGAATGCGGCTGTCTTCCAGCAGGCGGTTCAAGGATGCACGATGGTTGTCCATGCTGACCGCTTCATTGCCTCCCCGACCGCCCCCGGCCCCCGGTGCGTTGCTCGGAGGCCTGAACGCATCATCCGCTTCGTCAAACAGAATGACGCCCCTGTGTGTGGAGCGCATCATCCGCATGATCATGCGCAGGTGTTGCAGTCGATCCTCACCTGTCAGAGAGTCGCCTGTGGTGGTTACCACCACCATTTCCATGGCGTGCGCACCGGCATCCACCAGAAGCGCTCTGCTCCATTCGGTTTTGCCGAGGCCCGGTGACCCTGTAACCAGCAAATGGCCCGCTGTCTCGCCTGCGGCCGCAGCAGCCAGAACACCGGCCAGCCAGCACTGTGCCAACCGGTTATGACTTTGGATGTGGGCGAAGTCGTCCAGCGTCAGTTTGGGAATTTGCAGAGGCTCGGCCATATGCGCCAGGATGGCTTCTGGCCTTCCCTGGTGATAGGCAATGCTTTCTGCGAGTTG
>Ga0316218_1001603_pt1 | contig 23892 bp, 13 predicted proteins | sample TBH18003metaG_FD_203634 | JGI IMG/M metagenome (GOLD analysis project Ga0316218, IMG submission 203634) | Freshwater microbial communities from Trout Bog Lake, Wisconsin, USA - TBH18003 | ecosystem: Environmental > Aquatic > Freshwater > Lake > Hypolimnion/Profundal zone | place: USA: Wisconsin...
CAACTACCCGGAGCGTCCCCGATCAGGCCATTGCCTGAGATTTGGTAAGGCCATCGGCTCCGCCTCGGCCCCTTAAATGCACAAAGTTAGTTGTCGTTGACGCACAAGGTTCCTTGACGTCGCCCAGTGATCTTGATCGCGTCAGCCAGCGGTCCATTCTGCAAGATGGAGAGGGTCTTTTTCGTCATGGTATTACCTTTCAAGTGATGAGTTAGTAGAGGGGCTCCCACCTCCCACGACGGGAGGGACGGGTTTGGGTTAGGGCATTCCACGCCCTGTAGGTGGCGAACGGATCAATCAGGCATGAATCCGCTACCTTGGTATTACGAGCGCAAATTGCGCCTCAACCTTGCGTTACGGTCTAGCAATGTCGAATTAATTGCTCCTTAGGACGGATTGGTGACTGGAATGCGTGTCCGAACTTCCGGAGAAATGGGGGGAGGGCGTTGTCGAGGCCACACCAACCCAGGTGCTCTACGCTGTTTTGTTAGACCCCTCATGCCGGAATTCGCAGGCGGGGATCGTTGCGGCCTTTTCGAAGGAGCACCTGCTGGGCGGCGGAGGTGGCGCTTTGAGCGATGCTGATTGTGGGGCAGTGTTCACTGAACCAATCGATGCAAGCTGAAAGGCGATAGACACGCTGTTCGCTTACCTGGTCGAAAAAACAAGGGAACCCCTTGTCCCTTACCCAACGCTGAATTGTTCGAGCGCACGGCTGGTTGCCACCTGGACGAAGGAGGGCCACAGCCTCCCGGATTTGCCGAAGGCAAAGGGGTGGTTCAGAGATCCGGTCTTGGCAGCATGCCAGCGCAAATCGAACCTGCGGATCCTGAACCCTATCAGTCACGGCAACTAAAAGTGGTGGAAGTGGCGGGGGTATTGTGGCGGTCGGTTCCACATGGTTTGGAGGCGCTGTGGCCGATGCATTGGCCGAGGCGTCTTGAGCCTGGGGGTATAAGAACCTCTGCATGGTTTCCCGTGCTTGAGGGTGGGTGGCAAGTTCGTTTGTCATTGCGTTGGCTCCTTTTTGTCCCCTTTCGGGGCGACAAGAACCAATGTCTCACCGGCCAGGGGCAACCCCCGGTGCCTATCGCTCAGCGAATCCAGATATATGAAGAAAATTTTACTAAGTTGTTTAAAAAACATATATTTAGAACCGATTGGTTCATACAGTCTTACCCTGTGTGGTAAGCTTACTTACCTTTTTTGATGGGACCAAATATGCGTTCACCTGCTCACGGCCCGATCCCGTCAAAGGGGAAATTGCCTTCTCCTCGCGAAATACAAGAGAGTTCAGAAATTCCGCCATGCGTCGATGATGTTGATCTCTGGGACCCCGCAGGGTCTTTTGTAATCAATGAGGATCCTGGTGGAATTGAAGACCTGCCAAATAGCGCGGCTCTCGATCGCCCAACGGCAAAGGAGCGGAGCCTGTTTGTGCAGTGGTTTCAAGGCTCTCTATCTATTAAAATGAAAGACCCCATCATTCGCCACAAATTAAAGAAGAACCACCTACTTGTCCTGGTTAATTTGGTGAATTCAATGAAATTTCGAAATCAAGTCACCCTTTCGCAACGTGTAATTGCTGAGAATCTGGGCATGCCTGAGTCACGCCTGTCACCTCTTTTGACCGTTTTGGAAGATCTTGATTTTTTGACTCGAAATCATGGCCTTTCGCGCACGTTTACCTTGATGATGAATCCGGAATTTTTCTTGATGGGATTCAAAACCAATGCTGGGACGATACAGGAAGATTACGCTGCCCTGCGTGAGTCAAGGTTGTCCACAAAAGGTGGCTGAATTATCCTACTTTCGCTTGTGGTAGCAAGATTATTGCACTCCGAGAGCCTTAAATACGGCATCCTGCGGGTCAGCGTAGAAGGCCGTCTGGAACTTGGCGAAGAGTTCCCCAGGGATGGTCGGGATGTCCCTGACGCTAGACATAGGGATGAGGATTCGCTTGGCACCGGCGTCGAAGGCCACCTGGAGGGTCTCGGCAAGGTTCTCGACGGGGATAATGCTGCCGCCGAGGCTCATGCTGCCCAGGATGACCATTTGCGCCTGGATGGGCTTGGCGAGGATGCCAGAGCAGAGGGCCACGAAGGACGCCAGGGTGGTGGCTTCCGAGGGACCTGAGTTGTGCAATTCAACGAAGTGCAAGTGGTAGTCGTGGTCGCCGGACTTGGCAGAGGCGCTGACGTTGCTTGCATGAGCCTTGAAATACTCGAAGCCAACCTTGACGGCTTCCTTGCCTGTGGCGTTGGAGCCTAGGCCTGAGGTCTTGAGGGAGCCCGATCCCGGCGTCACCTGGGTCTCCAGGCGATACAGGCCCAGGTGGCCGCTGCTGCCCGTGGCCACCGTGTGGAGCACGCCAGGGTTCAGGGGGCCGTCTGGAATGAGGGCACCTCCCCCTTGCTCGGGGACATTGATGTAGCGTTCTTCCCCGGCTTCAATATCCAGATAGCTGAAATGGACATCGAAGAACTCCATGCCGCCGATCTTCTTGAGCTGTTCCTTTACCCTGCGACGGGCTTCCAGGGCGTATTCCAGGCAGCTACGTACGGCCTCCTTGGGATAGTCCTCGCCGGGGTAGAGCAGCTTCAGGAGCCCTGATACCGTGTGCTTCACGGCAATGGTGTCGCGCTGGTTCAGGTCGCGGCCCAGCTTGAAATACTTCCCGATGGCATCCGAGAAATTGCGTTTGCGCATTTCCCGCATGAACTCGGCTAGGTAATCCGTGATCAGGCCGTACTGGTTCGTGAAATACTCAGGCCGCATCTTGGGAATCTCCCAGCCCGGGATGTAGGCGTGGAAGCGGTCAAAGAAGGCCGGATCGACCATGGCTGCCGGGAAGGGTGCCAGCAGGTGACTGGTCTTCACCAGGGTGTCCACGGGCTGGTTGATATTGCCGACGAAGACCATGGAGGCATAGGCCGCCACGGCATCCTTGCCCCGCGAAAAGGAGCCCGAGGCCATGTAGTCCTTCATGATCTGGACGCCGTCCTTCTCCTTGAAGGAAATGCCCGCCACCTCGTCAAAGGCCACCGTGTCCCAGAGGCCCACCAGGCCCACCGTACGCCGGGCCATGTTGTAGAACAGGTTCGCCACGGTGGTCTGTCCGCCGCTCACAAGGATGCTGTTGGGGCTGATTTCCTTGTAGATGTGGCTTTTCCCCGTGCCGCGTGGCCCCAATTCACAGACGTTGTAGTTGTTTTCCACCAGGGGAACCATCCGGGCCAGGAGGTGCCACTTCACCCGTGTCTCGAACTGGGTGGGCTCCATGCCGGTGGACCGCAGCAACGCGTCGATCCATTGTGCCTCGCTAAAGGCCCTGCGGCCCTCCAGGAAGGCCGGCATGTCCATGTTGGGCATCTGGATGGGCTTCAGGTCCTGCAACACGAAGGGAGACCCTTTCTGGCCCTCCTCGTAGAGGTAGTCCAGGGTGACGATGCACCAGATCCCGCCCGCCAGCAGTTTCTCGAACTTCTTCACGAGCCCGGCGGGCACCTCGATGCCCTTGGTGCCCAGGTTCGAAAGGAAGGCCTCGTAGACATCCCGCTTCTCGTTGAGGACGACGGTCACCTTGTCGATGAGCTTCATGTTGCCGCGCTCACGGATCATCGACTTGACCTTCTCCGCCTCATCCGGGCGCACGTAGTTCTCGGCCAGGATCTTTTTGACGGTCTTCAGCCCATCCTCGATCACGGTCTCGTCGTCGGAAGCGCAGTGGCTTCCCAGCAGGTATTCCAGGACGTAGACGGGCACATTCGCACCCTCCTTCAGCCGTTTGGTGAGGTCCTTGCGGACGACCCTGCCCCCGAAACGCTGGTTCAGGAGTTGGTCTAGGCTGGGATCAGTGGCGGCAGGTTCAGAAGTCATCGGTAAACGCTCGGTCAATGGTCACGGGAACACTCAGATGCTCGATGCCAGTATCGGCATCACGCAGGACAAGGCGGTAGGGCTTCTGCCTATTGTAGGTCGCATCGCCCAGGGTCAGCATGATCCACTTCTTGCGCTGATCCAGACTATCGGAGGTGCTATCGAAGGTCAGGCTCTGAACATCGCTGATCGGGGTGGTCTGGTCCACCTCGTAGATGGCTGCCTTCAGGGTCACCGGCTTCACCCGGTCACTGACGGCATCGGTTTGGATCAGCTCGAACCGATGTTTGGCAGCGGTGATCTTGTGGCTGGTGCCGAGCACCTGCACCTGAACCTGCTTCAACGCGGTCTTGGCAGCGGCGGCACCCTTTTTGTGCCGCAAGGTAATCACCGGGACCACTACCTCCTGAAGCGAGGCCCCGCCATGGATGAAGCGGGCCCCACCGACGAAGTGGAAACGCTGGATCCCCCGGGGCAGCAGGAACTCCGCCTCCCCTTCCATGCGGGCAACCTTCCCGTGGAAGGCAACCGGCGAACAGGGCAGGTTCCGGCCCAGGACATAGCGCTTCTTGGCTTTGTTGGCGAAGGCCCCGGGCAGTTCGCCACTGAGCTTGCTTTTTTCCGTTTCCCCCGGGTCCGAGACCGTGAAGAGAAAGCCGTGGTCCGCCGTGATCAGCACATGGTTGCCGTTCAGATTGTTGACAATGTGGGTCGCAAGGCGGGCCAGGAAGTCGATGCTTTCCCGCACGGCCCTGAAGGTCTCGCCCTCGCTGGAGCTTTTGTCCCCGGTCGCGTCCACCAGGTCGTGATAGACGTAAACAACCTTGTGGCCATCCACGAACTCCCGCCCGGCATCCTTCTTCATGGCCATCAGGTCTTCAGCCTTGCAGGCGATGCCTCCATAGGCCTGGAGAACCTTGCAGCGTTGCTCCAGGGAGCCCGTGGGCAGGTTATCCGCCAGCGGGTTCCCGTCGGCATTGATGGCCAGGGACTGGTGGGGCAGCAGACTGGCCATGCCGAGCGCCGTGATGGAGGGCAGCACACTCAGGCAGGAACCCAATTGTGCTTCCAGCCTATATTGCCCGTTCAGTTCAGACACCAGTTCCTGCGCCGCCTCGAAGCGGAATGCGTCCGAGATGATGACAAAGGTCCGGGCTCGTCCATCCAGCCGGGGGGCGACATGCACATCCCAGAAGTGGGTCTGGCCGGTGATGTCCCGAAGGCGCCAGTCGCCAAGCAGGTCCTCCAAACCCTTGTCCCAGGCCATGGCCAGCGGCTTCAGGAAGTCGTTCACATAGACGGCCTCGACCTGCTCTTGGAGGCCCTTCAGGATGTCCCAGCCCTGCTCGCGGACCTGGCCTGAACCTTCGTGGAACAGCCGGTACAGCTGGTCAAACCGGAATAGCGAAGTCTCATAGGCCTGGTAGAGAACTTCAGGGCCTCCGGTCGGAAACCCTGAGATGGCCAGTTGGCCCCGGAGTTCAACCAGGGACGCAGCAGCCACCAGGGAATCGTAGAGAGCGAACCAGGTGTCTCTGGGCACAGCCTCTGAGGGGCTGACCTGGGGTGTCGCCCAGTGACCTGCCTGTCGTCGTTGTGCGATGGCACGGATTTCCTGCACATGCTCGGCGCTCTGGACGGTACGCACCCGGTCACGGAGCCGCCTGGCAATGGCTTTTTCCACGGCTTGAAAGGTCATGACATCGGCCATGGTTTCAGATTCAAAGGGAGCCAGGAGGTCTTCCAGCTTTAAGTCGGTCGCCACCTGGAGCGAGAGGACATCGTAGCTTTCCGCGTGGCGACTGCTGTCTCGCCATTGGGCCAGGCAGGCCACGGCATTGGGCACCTTTTCCTTGGGGAGCCCAAGGGCAGCCAAGGAGGATGGTGCTTCGGTCCGCAGGCCGTGGCAGAAATCCACGACCAGCAGCCGAAGCAAAAGCTTCTGCAGGGTGGGCGTGGCATCCTCGTAGCCAAACAGGGCCTTCATCTGACCCCAGAAGGATTCGGTCAGGCTGAATTTGTCTAGTTCCCGCCAAGGGGCAGGCGGCATGCCTAGGTCAGGCATCCCGCCCTCGGCTACCTCCAGGTAGCCATGGAAGAGGGTTCGCAAGAGGACAAAGGGCTCGGGTAAGTCAGCCTTGAGGGTGACGGCCATCATCTTAAGGTCCAGGACGACGGCGTGGTCCCCAGGTTCGACCAGTTTCCTTAGCTTCTCTACGCGCTCCTTCGAGTCCATGAATTTTCGCCGCAGGTCGAGGTGCTCACGCAGATCCAGACTAACCAAGCCCAGTTCCTGGAGGTGGATGGAGGCCCGGTCCGCCCGGAAGGGTTTGGCATAGAGCCGGATGTCCAGCAGCCAATCGTCACTGAATTCAGGTTCTTCAAAAGGAGCGTAGAGCAGGAACATTCCCTTGGGGTCCTCGCGCTCCAGCCGCAGCTTCAGGCCCAGGTCTGAGCGTGGCGGCGTCAGGTCAACAACCGTAAGTGAATGGGACCCGACTTCCAAAGGCAGGACCCTGCCTGCCATGAATTCAGAGAACTGCCGCTCAGGGTCATGCCAGAAGATGATCCGCGTGTCCTCATGCTCGCAGAGGCCTTCCAGGGCATCGAGGACGGGTTTGAGTTCCTGATCGGTTTTGGCCATTAGCCTTCATCCTCCAGGGTCGGGCGAAGGGCCAATTCCAACCGCTCGCGCTCCCGTTCGATTTCTTGTCGAAGTTCTTCTTCGGTGGGTAGCACCTTCAGATACTTCGAGGCGAAGATCTGCTTGCTTTCACTCAATACGGAATATTTCGCCACGGCTTCGTTCCGCTCGGCGCAGAGGATGAGGCCGATGGTTGGGTTGTCCCCTTCCGTGAGGTGTTGGTCGTCGAACAGTCTGACGTAGCCATCGATCTGGCCGACGTCCTGGTGGGTCAAGCGCCCCATTTTCAAGTCAATCAGGACATAGCACTTCAGAATGCAGTTGTAGAACACCAAGTCGACAAAGAGGTCCGTATCCTCGAATTGCAGGCGCTTCTGGCGAGCGACGAAGGCGAAGCCCTTGCCCAGTTCCAAGAGGAACGCCTGCAATTGGTTGATCAGGGCCGATTCCAGATCCGATTCCCGGATCTGGGGTTGCCACGGCAAGGCCATGAAATCGAACACGTAGGGGTCCTTGATCATATCAAGCGGGCGCTCCAGGATCTGACCCCGGTTGGCGAGATCCAGCACCCCGCTTTGGTCCTGGCTCTTCAGAAGCCGGGAGAAGAGGCAGGTGTGAATTTGCCGCTCAAGGTGGGTGACGCTCCATCCGCCTTGCTCCGCCTCGATCTCATAGAAGGCGCGTTCTTGAGGGTTTTCTACCCGAGCCAGGGTGCGGTAGTGGGACCAGCCCAGGTTCGGCATAAAGCCCTTTATCCCTAACGCTTGATGCTGGCCTCCGAATTCAGCACACGGCATGTGCTGAATTGACCTACCCCCCATCTTCACAGTTTGTTGGACTTCGGGCGTCCGATCGGCAAAGGCCTGATAGAAGCGGCGAATGTAGCGCAAGGTGGTGACGGAATAGCCGCCCCCGTAGCGCTGGGCCAGTTGCGTGGACAAGCCCTCCATGACCTGTTGGCCATATTCGGCGCGTGAATCGCCTCCCTGGATGGCCTCCACGATTTCCCGCCCGATGTGCCAATAGGCAAGCACCATCTCCATGTTGATCGTCCGAGCGACGGCGGTTTGGGCATGGTCCAAGATTGCGGAAACCCGCATAAACAAGGGATCGGCTGCTGGTGCCTTGGCGGGCGAGGCGGGTTTGACGGATCGGACTTTCTTGGTCATGTAGCCCTCCCCAGATAGCTTGGTCCGAATTCAGCACACGGCAGGTGATGAATTCGAGGTGTCTTCATCTGAATGGGCGTAAGACCTCTCATTCCTCGTCCTTCCCGCCGGTAATGGCCTTTGTCTCGGCAAGGAGGTCGCCGAACTTGGCATAGTTGACCTTGACCCCATCGTCGAGGTCTAGGCTGATTCGCAGATCAGCAGAATGGCGGAGCTTTTCGTCGAATTCGTGGAGTTCAACCTGCTGTTTTCGAAGGGTATCCAGTTCCTTCTGGAGCTTCTTTCCGTGGGCGGTGGAGGTGGCGCGTGCGATGTCCTCGCGGAGCTGCTCAATGCGACCACTAACCCGCCCCTGGAGGGGGATCACGTACTCTGTCCGCATGCGGGCCAGGGTACCTTCGTTATAACGGTTCAAGTAGACCAGCGCCTGAAAGGCGCGTTCCTTGCCGCTGCCGAAGAGCCAGTAGATAGGGCGCTTCTTGTAGGTCTGGAGGTGGTCCTTGTAGAGGCCCGTGGCGAAATAACGCCGGATCGTTTCACGGGGCGTTTCGTCATTTTTGGCATCTAGGGATTCAGCACACCAGGCCAGATTCTGCTCCAAGGTTTCCGAGGACCATTGGGCTTTTACGAAGGCTTCGAAGCGAATCGCGGCGTCATCCGGGAACCACGCGAACTCTGTCACTGGCACGATCCCATCTTCGTCGGCGGGGAAGGAGGCGTACTGGCTAGCGTCAAAGTCCACGTTGCCCGCATGGGCATAAATGAGGCCTGGCTTGCCCAAGCAGTACCGGCCCATCATACAGCCAACGGCATACGAGAGGAAGGCAGCCACGTCCTTTCGGACATCGGCGCGGGCGAGCGTGATTTGTTCCTCTGGCACCGCAGGCTCCAGCTCTCCTTCGAGTCCGTAGGATGCGATGAAGAACCGGTTGTTCTCCGTCTCCAATTCCTGCATTCGGCGGATAGCGCCGGCGCACTGCTCCGCCCAATTTCGCCAGCTTTCCTCCAGGCTGGCACCCTTCAGGGCCGGTCGCAGCATGGGCTGGTCGTGGAAGTCCCATGATGTTTCGAAGTTGTCCCAGTCGGCGCGTGCGATTTTTACCAACTCAACTATTGATAGATTCTCCGTATCGCACCCAAATACGCTTTCAGGTATTGGAAGTGCGTTGACATGCCCAACTTCAGTCTTGTATCCAGTTGAAAAGGCTCTAACAAAAAATTGAGCTGCAGATGAACCCAGAACAGCCAAGAGCTCATTTGTCTTTCCCGGAGAATTTACAATTGCAAATGGACTTCCGTCATCAAAGGCAAACCCCTTAGGAACCAAGCGGACATAAAATCTACCGTTGCTCAGACGGTTCCATGAAACAGCCTCCTTGAAATATTTTCCAGAGTTCCGTAAGGATGCATTTTTACATGCGAGGATGTCTCGTCCGCTAAACGAAACATTCACTATGTAATGACAATTTCCATACCATTTCCTCGCCTCACCGCCTCTTTGCAGTGGAACCCAAGCTTCTTTATTTTGGAATTCATCCAACGAACTGGGGCCAAAATAAATGGACTCAAAACTCGTTTCCCACCACAGTCGATAAAAACGATTGTTGTCTCCGCTCTGGATTCCAATCATGGGTGTAGCATACTTGCGAAGTTTGTTTAAATGGAAAGCTTTGTATAGGTTATCTGAATACCAATATGAAATAGGTGTACCCGGAATTATGCTAAAATTTGTCTGATCGGCCCAAAAAACATCTCTTTTGAAATCTTTAAAGTGCATTTCAATTTCATCAGGACTGCGCACAATAGAGTGCTGCTCAAATAGGCGTCTAAATAGTGCTAAACGCCCAGCCGGGTGAGAAATGCTTTGAGCAATAAATGCTACAGATCCAAAATCTGCTCCAAAGATGCCGCGCCCTAAATGAAGGAGACTCTGAATTGAATTTCGTTTTAGGAATTCGGCTCTGAAGTCGGAAAACGAGCCAAGCAATAGCCATGATGGAAGGTTTATTAACCCCCAAAATCCCCCATGCAAAACAAGCGCTCCAATTCGGTCCATAAAACAGGTCATTGTATCAAGTTTGCTGTTGGGATAGTGTTCTAATACCCATTCTCTAAGCGTAGAATTCATGCCGCCGCTTCCCATATACGGCGGATTGGTAACTACGACGTGATACCGCTGACTAAGTGCCTCGGCTTGTTCAAGAACGCGCAATACCTTGAGGTGCGTCTCGCGGAGGAATAGTTGGCCACCGATTCCTTTTGTCTCAATGGAGTTGCGGACAAATGCGATGCTCTGCTCGTCAAGGTCAGGCAGAATAAGCGAACCAAAAATCTTGGCATCCTCGAACTGGTGGAGCAATTTAAGTATGAGCTGATTGAAGAGACCGCCCAGTTCAAGAGCCTGGATGTAGTCGCCCAATTCGTTGTCCGCGAAACGCAAATCCCGCAACTCGAGGACATTGGGATGCACGAGTTGTTCCGTCTGGAAGAAGCGACGGGACTTTTCGCGGGCCTTGAACACAAGGGCCACCCCCGAAAGCTGAGCGGCACGTGGGCAAAGATCCAATCCGTAGAGGTTGTGTCGAAGGATGAGACCGGGTATCTCGGCAGGTGCATAGCCCTCCTCTTGGTAGATGAGGAAGAGCAGGTCGAAGGCATAGGTGAGCATGTGCCCGCTTCCCACTGCGGGGTCGATCAGACGGATTTCCTCGGGCTTAGAGATCTTGAGGAAGTCGGTTTCGGGTAATCCTTCAATATAGTAAGGCATCTGTTCGCGCAGGCGGGAGCCAGGGCGGTTCAGCAACCAGAGTCGACCAAGAGTGTTCTCCACTAAGTATCGGACGATCCAGTGCGGGGTGAAAAGCTGCGTGACGGCGGGGATATCGTCTGTAGGCACAGCGCTTTTGCGCGCCATGACGGTGTCCTTTTTCTCCGCGATATAGAACTGGTAGAGCCAGCCGAGGACCTCAACGGTTTCACAATCTTCCGAATCAAGGTTGGAAATCATCTGGCTGATGAGGGAATCAGAGTGAAGGAGGTTGTCAGGCAACAGCAGTTCGGTTTCGTCCTCAATGGCCTCAAACAGGAATGGCATGGCTTGGTGCAAGGCATTGCATTGGGCGACGAGCAGCAGGCGATAGAGTTCTTGTTCTTTCCCTTCCAGTTTCAGATCCACCACTCGTTCGCGTTGCAAAGCCGGTAGGTCAACATGCTCTGCCTGCTCCAAGATTTCCGGTGTTGCCCTGCCCTCAGGATGGCTAAAGACCCTGTAGCCATGGTCAAGGTACCCGTGTAATTCCATATAACGAAGCGCCGCAAAGCGATTGAACCAGGTATGCGCCATGGCCTCCATCACCTGTTCGAAGCCCTCCGTTTCGATTCGTCTGGTCAAGCGTTGGCGCAGGGCTTCTGTGGACTTCGGATGGGCAATACCTTGAATGAATGCGAGATCCCCCTGCATGGTCGCGGGTGTTGTGCCCTTATCTGTTATTCCAAAATGGGCGGCCCTGGCCTTCATTGCCTGAATGAAAGCTCGTCGAGCTTGTGGGGCGTAGGTTTTTAGTTTGGCGCGGTCCATCGATTTTCCTTGGTTGGGGCCTGCTCAGCTTTGGTCACTTACCGAATCTGGATCCGCTCATCATTGGCCAAGGCGGCCTCCAGGGGCACTCTCAAGGCAGAGAGGAAGGCTTCCACATCGGCTTGGCTATCAAGCAATGGCTTGGTCGCCCACTCTGCTGGCCTCACCACGCGGGCTTTCTTGATTACCGGCTTAGGAGGCTCGGGAGGAAGCAGGGGGCCGCGTTCATCTTTGGGGGGGGGCGGCGCATAGGCAGCTTCCAGGCGCTGGAATGCCTCGCTGTATAGCTGGTCAGCCTCTTCCAGGGCCTGCTTGAGATGGGGAATGCTCTCCTGGCGGCCAACACGATCCAGAAGTCCATTGAGAGGGGCGAAACACGCGTTGCGAACGGTCGCTGAGATTTCGAGCCGCTCAGCGTCCTGACGAAGACTCGCTAGCAGACCTTCGATCTTGCTGGTGGTGCTCGATCGGTGTTGGCCGAGGAGCAGGTTCTGGACGGCTTCTAACTTGGCAATAAGGTCAGGCCCTTCGTGGATGCACCCATAGGGGTGCGCCATTCTGAGAATTTCCTTCAACCTTCGCAGGGCAATCTTGCCTGCCTCGTCTTCCTCTAGCTGAAGCCGATTCAGGTCCAATTTTTCAAAAGCCTTGCGCATCCTGTCCCAAGTTGGTCGCTGGGAGGCGAAGAAGTTGCTGAGGGTGTGGTAGCCCTCACTGCCATCGAGGAGGGCGTTTTTGGCGGCGTTAAAGGAATCGAGGAATGGAAGGTTGGCCTTTTCGGCGAGGAGCGGCTTGACCAAAGCCAGCAACGCCTCCGCCTCCGGCTTCCCTGGGTAGGCCCCACCCTCCGTTAAGCTCAGGTAGCGCTTCAGCTCTACCTGCCAGCTTTCCAGTTTGCTTCGGAGAAAAGCGATGATGAGGTCTTCGCCGTCCGGACCCATCTGGGCAAAGACATCCCTGCCAAGCTGGCGCGCCGACTGGATGGCCTTGGGGTCAACGACCTTGCGCTGCACCAGGGTGATTTTCCTGCGTTTCTGGGCGTTGGTAATGGCTTCGAACACCTTGTCCAGTGGGATATTGGCGCCATCCATGACGAGATTGATTTCACCCAGCACAACCAACCGGGCCACCAGGAGGAGGGTCTCCTCTTCCGGCCACCCATAGGGGCGACGGGAGAACCTGGTTTCTACGAGGTCATGCAGGACAACCTGGGCACTCTTGCCGCTCAATAGGTATAGGTAATCTCGAACTTCCTTGATGGCCTGCGGGTTGCTTTCCTCTTCCTCCAAATCCAGCCGCGCCTTGGCAACATCGTTGGCCCGCAGCACCGCATTGATTTCCTTCAAGACTTGTTGGCTGCTGTCGCCCTCACCACGTTTGTGCAGGTAGCCCATCTTGGTAAAGGTGTTATCCACCAGGTAGCCGAGGGCCTCTATGAGGAAGTCCTGAGCGCCGCCCTTCTTCGCTGTAAAGGGCTGGCCCGCAACAAAGTACTTAGCCTCCATCAGCAGGCTCGCGACTACCGTCACCAACCGTTCTCTACGGTTGCGGTTCTCAGCGGCCACTTCATGAAGAATGCTGACCTTGGAGAGCGGCAGCGTACCGTCGTTCTTCTGTGAGTTGTAGCGGTCCACCTGGAGCATCATGCGAAGCTCACGCTGAAGGGGAGGGTGGTCTTCCAGCTTGATGACCACTGCCCCGCCGCCGTCCCGGGCGGCGCTCTCGGCCAAACACCGGCCCTTATCCCAGTCCTCGAAATCATCCGCCAGGGGCGTGATGACCAGAACGGGCAATCCTCCATCGGCCTTACTGCCAATGGCGTGCTGATCGCATTCCCGGTTGAAGGTGAAGGGGCGGCGGGTCTGGAGGTGGGTGAATTTTCGGGTATCCTTGTAGACTTCCTTGAAGATCAGTTCGCCCAAGGCGGTGGCTTCATCGGCGGCAACGACCTCCACGTCCTTGATCTCGCGGTTGATATCCCGCTCTTCATTGGTGAGGAAGAAGTAGAGATCGCCGTTGCGGCTGATCAGGGTCTCCTTTTCCAGGCGGAGCAGGCTCTCCTCGATACGCCGCTTGAGAGGGATGCGGTCTTGGTCGATCTCTTCCGCGCAAAGCGAGGCGAGATTGTCTACATTGCCCTTCATCTCCTCTACATAGCGGATGAGGAACAACACCTGAAGCAGGAGGACATCGAAATCCTGGAGGCCGGGGTTGTCCTTGGCCTGATCGATGGTCCGCTTCACCGCCGTATCGAGAAAACTCTCGATGGAAGGGTAGAAGCGGTGAAGCGGCACGAGGAGACCAAGCTCTTGGTCCGAGACGGCCTTGGCAGCGGACTGGAAGGCATCAAGGATGGAGCGTTCTCCCCGAGACAGGTGGGCTCCGGTGGCCCCGTGCTTGCGGATGGCCTCGAAGATCTTCTGGACCAGTTGGAACTGGTAGGGAGCGAACGGATAGTGGGCTGAAAAATCGTCCGCATCCTTGTAGTGCCTGAACGTCATCCCCGTGCTCAAGAAGGACATCTGGTGCTTCAGGAGGTCGCCCTTGGCCTTGTAAATGGCCCGCAGCTCGCTCTTTACGGCTTCCTTTTTCTCCAGCAGGCGCTTGAGAATGACCTCGTCCACGTTGGTGCTGGAAAGGGAGAGGCGCGTCTTAAAGCGGCCCTGGATCTTGGAGAAGTCCTGGGCATTTTCCTTCTTGAGCTGGCCGAGGACGGCATCGATATCCTCCTGGGAAGTCACCACCACCCAGGCGCGGCCCTCACAAATCGTGCCCAGGTTTTCGGTGATGGTCTGAAGGCTGAGCATGAGGTGGGAATCGGAGCCAATGAACTGGCCCACCTCATCCACCAGGAACATCACTCGGTGCTGGGGGCCCTTCTCGTCCAGATACTCCTTCACCCACTTGCTGAAAGCTTCAGGCGTGATGCTGAAGCCTTCGGCCCCGCCATCCACCATGCGGGCAGCGGATTCGGGACTTTGGCCCAGCACCTCGCTGAGGCTGGCCACAACCTCATCGCGATTGAAGTGGTAGGCGTCCCGCTCCTGGACCCAGTCCATGCCATGAGAAGCTTTCTTGAACGCTTCCTGGAAAGCTGAGAGCTTGCCCTTCTTCTGGAGGTGGCGCTCCATGTAGGCAATCTCGGGATGGTCTGCGCAGAAGCCCTGCATTTCGTTGAAGACCTTCAGGAACACCCGAAGAATGGCATCCCGGCCATGATTGGTGTCGGCCTTGCTGTCGATATTGAATAGGACGACATCGGTGTGGGCAGTGGCCACGCGGCGGATGTCGCCCTGGATCATGGCGTCCTCGACCTTGCTCTCAAAGAATTCAGCCGCTCTTCGCTCCTGGCCGTCATAGGAATGCAGGTCGTTCTTCATGAGGTAGGAAAGCACCTTGATGAAGTGGGACTTGCCTGAGCCAAAGAAACCAGAGATCCAGACACCGGTCTTCGAGGTGGCGTCTACATCCGCAGCCTTGCTGAGGGTGGAGGTAAAGGCTTCCAGAAGCTTGGCCAGATGGCCGTTCAGTTCGCGGGTAACCACAAACTCATCGAGTTCCTGCCAGACCGAGGCTGCGTCACGCTGGTCAGCCTTGACCACCCCGTTGATGGAGCGGGCGATGCGGCGTTCAAAGAGGTCATGGATTTGCATGGGGGGCCTTTGACTCATGGAACCAGCTTGAAAGCGCGATAGTAGTTGTCCTGTTTGATCTTCCCGAAGAGCGATAAGGACTGGCCGTCATAGACTCCGGGGTAGAACAGCACCAGCGGCGTTGCGCCCATGACCGGGTGGAGGTTGTTGAGTAAGGAATGGGACCTCAGCAGGGGAAACGCGCTACCGACACCAGACATGAGCATCAGGTCCAGGTCCTGGGGTGGGTGCAGCTTGGCGAGGAACGCCGCGATGTTCTTGCCGTGCAGGGGGGCTTCCAGCGCCTTCAGCAGGGCTTCGTTGCCTTTGGCCATCTGCATGTCGATGGCTTTATCCAGGAGCTTGCGCTCCTTCATATAGGCCACGAGCAGGTCGAGCAAGTTGACGTTGGCCACCCGCAAGCCAGGGCTCTGCATGTGGATCTGAACCATCAAATGATCGATATGCTTCCGTATTGCGAGTTCATCCTGGGGCAGGTAATCGAAGATCCAAAAGCCAATCTCGTTCCCCAGGCCCTTCCCGGCGAGGAAGTCCTTGCTGATGACTTTGGGCAGGATCTGGTCGAGGCGTTCGTTTAGGTCACGGGTCATGGGCTCACCTGAAGGCTACGAAGGACATACCGTTCATCTCTGGCTTCCAGATATTTAAGCAACGGAGCTGCGATGAAGACCGGCTGGAGCTTGAGGCTGCGGGTGCTTTCCAGGAAGCCTGCTTGGGCGAGGCAAAGGTAGACCGAGGAGCGCAAGCGTCGTCGGGTGGATTCATTCCATAGCGGCATTTCTGGATCTCGGCCCCGGCAGTCCACCAGATAGTCCTCCCACAACCCGAGGGGCAAGGTCGGGGCGAAGCGCCGATATTGCTCGCGGACGACAAGGTCCAGGAAGTCCCCCAGGAGGGGACTGTGCTTCACGGCGGCGGCCAGCAGGGCGTGTTGCACCAACGGGCTTGCTGAATCCCGGATCATTTTCCAAAAGGGCGGGTCAAAGGGGGCAAGGCGGGCCCTCAGCAGCTTGCCCAGATTCTGGGCTGTAGCACGGCTTTTGGTCTGGAAGACGTTCTCCACGTCAACGGCAGCCCTCCACGCAGCCCCCTCTATCCCACGCAGCATCAAGTCTGCGGCGATTCGGCTTTCGGCGACCTTCATCGCTCCGGCTGTGATGGTTGTGGTGTATCTCAAGTTTCTCTCAGAAATTAATAGATCAAGAAACTACGACAGACTTCCAGGATGTTGGATGGTTCAACCCATTGTCTCCAAACCAGCTTGGGGTGGGAACTGCCTCTTTGAAGGAAATGATTAATTCGGGCATTTGGCAGCTTGTAACATTCATTGATCAAGCCTGGCAGAGCCATGGCGACAATGGCTGACGACTCAATGAACTGGCGAGCAGGCCATCGCTGGTGACCGGACCCTGAGGATTTGCATGGTAAGACGCCAAACGCCCGGCAGTTTTGCCGGGCGTTGTTGGGGCGGGAATCCTTAAGATCAAGCAGCCTTGGTGCGCTTCTTGGGGGTGGCAGCGACCTCCTCGGCCTTGAGATACGGTTTCAGGACCTCGCTGGGGGAAAGCCCCTGGCCGCTGTGAATCTCCAGGTCCGTCCAGATCCCCAAGGTTGCTCCAAGGATCTGGTCAAAGGCGGCCTGGTTTTCCTTCCAGGTGCGCATATGCTGCGTGCGTTCCTTGGTGAGGTCCTTATCCAGATCCGCGATCAGCGAAACGATCTGCTCGACCTGCTGGCGGAAGGCGGGGCCACTCAGGTAGATCTTCAGCTTACTGACCCGGGCTTCGTCCATGTTGGCGGCCCGGCGAGCCTTTTCCACAGCGACAAGGCCTTGCCGGAGGGCCGTGACCAGGGCCAAGGCAGTCTTGGGGCAGGTAACCCACACGTCTTCGATCTGGGCCAGGTATTTGATGCCACTGGGCAGCGTGCGGGTGACGATCACGACAACCTCGGCGCTCACCTTCTGCCGATCCTCCCTGGCCTTGGCTAACCAAGCCTTGTCGAAGGTCTGGGTCCATTTGGATTCCAGGAGAATCTTCTGCCCTCCGGCCCCAGGGATGGCAAGGAGGAGATCAGCCCCAGCCTGGCCCTTCTTGGTGCGGGTGACGGCATCTCCATCCGGCTGGAAGGCGTCTCGGAGTTCCCGTTCCAGCACTTCCTCAGCGGCATCCCCAATGGCCTCGGAGGGGCCGCTTTCAACCTTCAGATGGAGGCTTTCGATTTCCTGGCGCAGCCGCTGGATCTGGGTCTCATACCTCTGCAATTCCACCGTGTGTTCCTTGGCGATGTCCTTCCTCAGACGCATGCCTTCATTGACGATGGCTTCATCCAGAGCCGCTTTCTGTTTTCGAGCCCCTTGAGCTAGGCCCCGATCTTCTGCTTCGCGGATGCCAACCGCCAACTTCTTGTCCAACTCCTTTTCACGCTTCAAGGACTGGCTTCGAACATCATCCAGCAGCTTCTGGATTTTCTCCATCTGGTCCTGGGCGGCGACCAGGGCTGAGGAACGACCCTTTTCAAACATCGCCCGCTCGTCGAATTTGCTGGAAGCAATGCGCGCCTCTGCATCCACCAAGGATTGCCTCAGTTTCATTTGTTCCTCGGTGGCCTTCTCCAAGTGGGCCTGAACCGTTTTTACCTGCTTGTTCGCAACGGCGCGGCCATCTTGGAATTTCTGGAAGGCATCAGCTTTGGCTGCGTCCAATTCCTGGCGAAGTTGATCGGCTTCGCGATCACGGACAGCCTGGTATCCGTGAATGGTGGTCATGTAACCAGCCTTGCTTTCTCGCATTTCCGTTTCGATTTTTGCCAGCTCCATGGCATGTCCACGGCAAAGCCGATCTTCAAGCTCGCTAAGGCGACTCTCAGCCTCGGTCTTGAGCTTTGCCGTCTGGCGCTTGAAGCGTGCCTCGGCCTGGCCTGCGGCCTCAGAATGGGCCAGGACGGCCTGCTGGACGGCCTCCGCGATGGGGATGGTGGCCAAACATTCGGGGCACTGGATGGTCGGAACTGTGGCGGAAGGGCCCGTCAGGGCGTTCTGGGGCTGTTCTTTGGTTTTCATGGTGGGTGATCCTTTGAGGTGGGTCCCCTATTTCGGGGGACGCGGTGGCTGTACCTCGCGATGAGGCACATGGTCGAGGTCTGGGGTCCGAATGACCCGGGGTTAAGAAGAAAGGGAGGAGGCGCCCCAATTCCTATGGGGCATCAAGTGTTCCTGGTTCAGGGAACAGTCCACCCATCCCGAAGTACGACTCGAAACCGGCGAGAAATTCCTGGGCGGCAAATAGGAGGCGCTCCTCGGCCTCGGCTTCGACGGCACATTGCAGGATGGTCTTTGCCTCCAAATCCATGAAGGCGTCAGCAAGCGGATCGTCTAGGGCACTTCGGTTCACGGCCTCCCGGGCTTGGTGATGCCACTGGGGAATTCCATCGTCATCCTGGCGGGCCAACGCCATGGGATCGCGCTCGCGGCAAAAGACAGGGCCAAGTTGGCGTTGGCGTTGAGACCGTGGGAAAGCCACCTCAATGAGCCCGAAGATTAAGGCTGCCGGGTGGAGCCAGAGCGTCCGCCCATCGAGGTCAAGGATGCATGCAGGCTGGTGGCGAACAACGATCCGGCCATGAATGAGGCGTCGATGCGAAATCGCTACCACGAAGATAGGGATGTTCTGCTCCATCAAGTCCAAGAAGAACTGCTCGGCTTCCTGGAGGAGCCGGGTTCGCTGGGGAATGACCTTGGGTGATTCCCCAACCCCCATTGCCAGGTAAAGCGCTTCGAAGGGGGGCTGTCGGCTAAAGGCCCGCAGATCTTGGCGAGGAATGTCCAGCGGACTCTGGCGAGTAAGGCCGAGAATGCAGGCGAGTTGAGGGTAAGGGACAATGAGGTCGCGGCCATGGTTGTCGACTATGGCCACCGAGGGGAGTGTATGAAGGCGGTGGCGAACAAACCCTTCTTCGGTGCAGGGCCCCAGGACCCCTTGGAAGACTTGGCATAGTTTTGAAATTCGGAATTGCTTTCGGATGATCTCGGGGGTGGTGTGCACGAATGCTCCATGGAAGGGCACGGGCTGTCAGGCCCGCACCCTTTTTGTTCGAGGAAGGGATTGGCGCCCTGGGAGGGGCACGGCTCGGTGGGAGGGTATGTCTTCTTCTGGGTGTTGAATTGCTCATGTGATGCCTCTTGGGTGTCGGTGAATGCACTAGGCTCGGCAGCGGGTTGGTGCGGCGCCATGAACAGGACCGCTTGGGTCTACCCCGGATCCTCGTTTGGGCTTGTCTTCTTCGCTTCGGTTGATTCATTGCACCCTCCAATGCAGCATCGGCTGCAGAGAAAGTATCAACCATGCAAATATAGAAATAAAACGGCTTGCGCTAAGCGGAAAGTCTTTTGGCACTCCCTGAGACTAGTCAAATGGGGTGCTATCGGCAGGCGTGCCTGCCAAACCCAAGGCCACCACTCAAGGTGTCAGCACGATCCCATTCGGCAGTCCGGGACTATTTCCTTGTTCAAATTAACTTTGCATAAGCGCATGCACGTGGAGATATTAGAGGGACTTGGTGGTGACGAGTGAGGAGTGAAGGCTTTAGCAATCGAGCAATCCAACTGGGCAGCAACCTTGCTGCCATTCCAGAACGCCTGCTTCTCGCGCATGCACGGGGTGAAGTCCTTTTCATTGCTGGATCTGGAGTATCAAAGCCTGCAGGCCACCCGGACTTTCGAGGATTGGTCCTGCGGGTGTACCAACAGCTTGACGGTGCGGTGTTCGGCGTACTCTCCGGCATTCCGAAATCTGCATGCAATCAGTTCAAGGCTAATGTTTCTGGACTTACTGACCAGCAGTCGGCGGAGGTCCAAAGGTTCATTCTCGGGGATTATGACGTAGTGCTTGGCATGCTCGAACGCCGAATTGATGGGCAATCTCCTGGCCGGAGTCGTGTTCGACAGGTAATAGAAACTGAGTTGAGGAACGCAGCAGTACGCCCTACCGGCATTCACCATGCTTTAATGCGCCTATCTGACCGTGGGGCCGCCACTACAGTCGTAACGACCAACTTTGAATTACTTTTGGAAGCTTCTGCAAAAAAAATGCGGCAAAAAGTGCAGACATACGCCCTTGGCGGAATACCGAGGCCAGGTCGTGGCGAAGACTTTTCCGGAATTTTACATATCCATGGAGCCTTAGATCCAGATCCAGCGAGAACCTCAGACTTAATTGTGTCTGATCAGGATTTTGGGGAGTTCTATCTTCGGAGGAGAGTCGTCCCTGATTTTGTCTACGATGCCGCTAGGTTATTCAACATTGTGCTCGTCGGGTACAGTGCCAACGATCCACCGATGCGTTATCTATTAAATGCTGTGGCAGCAGATGGGACAAGGTTTGATGATCTCAAGGAAAGATATACCTTCATCGGCGTCAGCGGTTCTGATCCAGTCCAGCTTGAGGACTGGAAAGGCCGTGGCATAACCCCTATTCCCTATAATTCAGCTGATGGGCATTCTGCGCTGCTCCAAACTTTTGAGCGATGGGCAACTCTTTCAGCGGTGAATGGGAAGAGCAACCATCTTGATCGTGAGATCCGGAGAATCGTGAGCATGAGTCGAAGTGCATCAGCAGAAGCGGATCGGGATCTCTTTGACCACCTGATCCGCAGGGCCAGTCCAAATGAGCGCGTCAGAATGTCGGGTGTAGCTTCTAGGCACCATGCCAATCATGAATGGTTGTCAGCCATTGCCTCTATTTCATTGGAAAAACATCAGGAGCCACGTTGATGAGGTTCCTTTGGTCAGATTTGGATGAAAGTGAACTTGGCGCTTGTCGATCAGTTGCCCAATTCCTAACAGGGAGACTAGAGGAAAGGGCGAGCGTTGATTGGGCCCTTCAATTGAAAACAAAAGACAAGGTCCAGAGATTGGCAGTGCTTTCCTTGCTCCATCGGCCGGAGCCTGGCCCACTACGTGAGCCGTGGTCTACTGCTTGGAATCTGATCGAGGAGAGTTGGGGCAGTAATCCTGAGGATCATCACTCACCCGATCCCTACGATGCTAGTCACCAACTGCAAAGGGGCGTACGTTCAGGCGCGCTTGTCAAATTAATCGTTGAATGCGTAGCCCCGCGACTCAAGGTTAAGGCCTACTCGGACCGCGAATTTTTAACTCGTCCCCTACCGAAAAGACCGAAGCGGGTCGAGGATCTTTTGTCGGTAAGCCTCGTCAGCGGGAAGGTAGTTGATCCATCAATTTTGAGTATCAAGAATATAGACGAGAAATATTTTTTAATTTCATTGGCTCACGATTTGGAAGCGGCAGTGATCCATGGATTGGATATTGCGCGTCGTTTAGCGTGGGAAGGGGCAGGACAACAATGGCGGCTCGGCTCGCTCCATCGTGTCTGCTACGTGGAACCAGGACAACGTGGTGGCGAGGAACACGAACCAGATGAATTTCATGAAGGAATCGCGCCTTCTGTAAAATTGTTATGTTCGGTTGTAGAACGCCTTTCTGGAATTGATAAAGCTACATGTAATGAATTTTTAAATAAATGGAAATACTCGTCATTACCAATTTTTACGAGACTTTGGGCATCACTGTCAAAAGACACAGGTATTACATCTATAGAGGATGTTAGAAAATTTCTTTTTCTTATAGATAACGAAAAATTTTGGAACATAACTAATTATCCTGAAATTGCAGAACTTAGGGCAATTCGATTTAAAGAACTTACCTTGCAAGATCAGACTTCTTTGGCGAACCGGATTATCCGCCAATCGCCCCGGAATTTATGGCCTCGAAAAGCCAGCCCAGATCGTATTGATGAACTAAGGCTGTACTCGGCGTTACGCGAAGCAAGGCGTATCGAGCTTGCGGGTGGCACCCTTCCTGCAACTGCTAAATCATGGCTGGATGCGAATATCGTCACCCATGCGGAACTTTTAGAAGTCGAGAGAGTCGATTTTGGATTTCCCCATCTTTCCAAAGCCCAATGGGTCCCGGCAAATCCTGACAATCGGTTTGATTTGCTATCTGGTGAGGAGCGACTCCGGGAACTCAACGCAGCTCTTGACTCCCCGCGAAGCGGATGGAACGATGACCCCGCCACTCGCGCTTCCGATTGGATTCGACAGATAACCAGCCCGGCCCTAATTATTCTCGATTTTGAAGCCACTCCAGAATCTGGCAGCGCTTACCCAAAAGTATGGGAAGCCTTCGGATGGGCTCATAAACCTGCATCCGCAGATAACCGAGTAGAGGCCCAAACAGAAGAAAGAGCGCAATCGGAGCGGGTCTTGTCATTGCTTGGGCGATTGCGTGTCGAGGCAATTCGGCAGTCCATCGATGGAATCTCCCATTGGTTGACGGCATGGGAGACCTATTTTGTTGATTCACATGCTATTTGGGATATCTGGTTCAAAATTTGGCCCATCGCTTCTGAGTCAACGAACCTTCAGCAAGCTCTTGATGAGGAAGTAAACCTGAGTCTAAGGGTCCAATCCACTGGGCCCCGTGAGCCCATGGACCTAGATACGTTGAACACCCCGGCGGGCAAGCTTGTCGGAGTATTCCTTGCCCTATGTCCAAATTTAGAGAACCACCCTCTTCCATTTGCTGCCGGGAGCCCCTTACGGAAAATGAGGGATGAGATTTCGGCAGCCGTTGGAAGATCTGGTTTGATCGCCTTGTATCGCATGATTGAGGAGTTAGCCTATTTTCTCCATGCAGATCCTGATTGGACCCAAAACACCCTTATCGCTCCTTTGACGCTTGATACCGCAAATGCAATTCCTTTATGGCGCGGATTTGCAAGACGAGCAAGGTCTAGGCAGGTCATTGCCGCAGTTGGTGAATTGATGGCTGTTCGGGCGAATGACGTAAGACTCGGAAGGAATTCTCGGTCTTATTTAGTCCAAGCACTCGTTGTTGAATGCTTGCATTCCTACTACGAAAAGCGAGCGTCGGTTGTACCCCGTGAACGAATGACACAAATGTTACGTTCCCTGGATGATGAAGTTCGGGTAAGTGGTGCGGAATACGTCCATCGGTATGTGCGTGATATTTCGGCTGTAAAGGGAGAGGGTGAGGTCGCTCCCTCCCCAGAAGATCTATTTTTCTTAGCGGCCCTCCCATTTTTGCAGGAGGTTTGGCCTCAAGAGCGTTCCCTTGCCTCACCAGGAGTCAGCAAGGCATTGGCGGAACTTCCAGCGGCATCCAAAGGCGCTTTTCCTGAAGCCGTTTCTGCCATCGAGCGGTTTCTTGTCCCAACAGATTGTTGGTCCCTGCTGGATTACGGCCTGCACGGGAATGACGAAGAGGGTGCAGTCATAAAAATTGTTAATAGTCCAAAAATGGCAGAAGCACTCCTTAGACTCCTGGACCTGACCATCGGGACTTCGGAGACCTCGGTAATTCCATATGATCTAGGTGACGCCCTGGATCAGGTGATAAAGGTGGCACCAAAGCTTGGGGAAACCAGGGTATTCCGGCGTCTGGCAACGGCTGCACGGCGAACTCGATAATGTACTCGTTGCTGTTCAAGAATGCGGCCTTGTTCGAAGTTGAGCACGCCCGGGAGGGATGTCCCGGGCCCTCGACCTTGGTTCTAATCCGTCCCGGGAGGCCAACTTCGTCGCCCTAGATTCCGTGTCAAAGGAGCTTTCGGTTGTTCTTGGCGTTACACACCTCGTAACACAAAGTTGTCACCCGGGTTGTAAACAAAGCACTTGTATGCCGCCTGATGTCGCGTGATGTCGCCATGCCAGTAAATAGGTTTAGATGCGTAACTTAAAGTAAAAAGGCATGTTAATGCCAATCCATTTTGCCCTGATTTGGTGAAGTTCACGGGTTCAATTCCCGCCACCTCCACCAATCTCAGGGCCGCACCGAGGGGCTGTCCGGCCTGCGGAAGAGGATGCTTGGCCTGGCGGGCCTCCAGAAGGATTTATAATAGCTGGATGATCTCCCAATCAGCTTCGGAC
>Ga0316218_1001612_pt1 | contig 23681 bp, 16 predicted proteins | sample TBH18003metaG_FD_203634 | JGI IMG/M metagenome (GOLD analysis project Ga0316218, IMG submission 203634) | Freshwater microbial communities from Trout Bog Lake, Wisconsin, USA - TBH18003 | ecosystem: Environmental > Aquatic > Freshwater > Lake > Hypolimnion/Profundal zone | place: USA: Wisconsin...
GGTGATGCTTCTGATATGGCACTCATCGAGCTTGTTGACTTTAACGAGATCTACGGTAAGGATGCTGAGGCCGCAGCAGCTAAGAAAACACGCCGCAGCCGTCGCAGCACAGGTTCTGCTGCTAAGAAAACAGCACCTGCACAGGCAGAAGCTGCAAGCACTGCAACTGAAGCACCTGAAGCACCTGCTGCCGATGAAACAGCTACAGAAAACACAGAGAACGCTTAATCGTTTGATAATTATTTCAGGAACGGCTGCCTTAAGGCAGCCGTTCTTTTTTTGCCATTTTGAGACGATGTACCTATAGACAGCACTGCAAATTGCTTAACTTAGAAATCTGTTTTCATAGCCATGTTCTACAACCCGGAGATAGAGACCATGCCGCTGGCAAAGCTGCGTGAGCTGCAATTGGAGCGACTGAAGCACCAGGTAAATTATGTGTATAGCCGTGTATCTGCCTATAAGCGAAAAATGGATGAGGCGGGGGTAGCCCCGGCTGACATACGCTCGCTGGCCGACATCACGAAACTGCCATTTACAAAAAAGGCCGATCTGCGTGACAATTATCCGTTCGGACTGTTTGCCCAGCCGCTGGAGAAAGTAAGCCGCCTGCATTGCAGCAGTGGCACCACCGGTAAGCCCACGGTGGTGGGCTATACCAGTAATGACCTGGATGTGTTTGCTACATGTATAGCGCGGTCGCTGATGGCTGCAGGTTGCAGGCCGGGCATGCTGCTGCAGAATGCTTATGGCTATGGGCTGTTCACCGGCGGCCTGGGGCTGCACTATGGTGCCGAAAAGCTGGAAATGACTGTATTGCCTATATCAGGCGGAGGAACTGATAAGCAACTGATGCTGCTGCAGGATTTTAAAGCGCAGGCCATTTGCTGCACGCCAACTTATGCGGTTACTCTTGCAGAAGAGATAAAGAAACGTGGCCTGAGCCTGGGCGAGATGAACCTGAAATTTGCCATTCTCGGCGCGGAGCCATGGACAGAGACCATACGCGCCGAGGTGGAGAAGGGGCTGGGTGTGCGCGCAACCAATATTTACGGTTTGAGCGAGGTGATGGGTCCCGGAGTATCTATAGAAGATGTGGATGAGAAGGGGACGGGCAGCTACATATGGGAAGACCATTTTTATGCGGAGGTGGTAGACAAAGAGACCGGTGAACCCGTGCCGGAAGGGGAGTATGGGGTGCTTGTATTTACAACGCTCACTAAAGAGGCTATGCCTGTGATGCGCTATTATACCAACGACATAACGAACATCTATTACGATAAGTCATTCAAGCGCACGCATGTGAAGATGGGCCAGATAATGGGCCGGGCAGATGATATGCTCATCATTCGCGGTGTCAACTTGTTTCATACCCAGGTTGAGGATGTGATAAAAGACATTGAGGGCCTGAGCCCGCACTACCAGTTGATCGTGAGCCGCACCGGCAGCATGGATGAGATAGAAGTGCTGGTAGAGGCCAGCGAAGCCTACCTGGCTGGATTGATGCTGCATGGCGAGTCCACGCACCACATCAACCGCCACGATAACATTAAAACAATAGCTGCAAAGCTGTCTAAAAAAATAAAAGACAACATCGGCTTGAGCATGCGTATTTCTATATTGGCGCCGGGCGAGGTGCCGCGCAGCGAGGGTGGAAAAACAAGCCGGATAAAAGACCTTAGAAACAAAGAATGATGGATACAAAAAAGATACTGGACCTGATGCTGGAGCACGATGCTTACAGCAAGTGGCTGGGCATAGAGATAGACGATTTCAGGGCTGGGTATTGCAAACTGCACTACACCGTACGGGCAGACATGGTGAATGGCTTCAAGATCATCCACGGAGGTGTGTTATTCTCTGCGGCAGATAGCGCATTTGCTTTTGCCTGCAATATCAGCGGGCAGGTTACCGTTGCCCTTGATGTGCACATTTCCTTCATCAAATCAGCCTTCATTGGCGATGTGCTTACCGTAGAAGCGAAGCAGGTGCATGCAGGCAACCGAACGGGTGTTTACGACATCATAACCACCAACCAGGCCGGTGAAACCATTTGTGTTTTCAGGGGAACTTCTTACAAGACAAGTAAGGCTATCTTTACGGAGGAAGGGTAGGCAAGCGCCGCTCAAAGATTTTATGTTTTTCTTCTACCGGGAATTTGCGACATTGCGCCCATATTCTTCATCCATAAATGAATATTACACTGATCATTGTAGTGATAACTGTGCTGGTATCACTCGCTGCCTTTTCCAATTCCGCATTGCTTAATAAGCTCATTCTATGGCCGCGTGTCATGAATGGCAGGCCCGCTGAGTACTACCGCTTTCTCACTTCAGGCTTCATACATGGCGACTACATGCACCTGTTCTTCAACATGTTCACCATGTTCTCTTTTGGCAGGCTGGTAGAAACCGTTATTGCACAGTTGGGCGTGCAGGCTTCATCGGCGGTGTATATTTTTATGTACCTGTCGGCCATCATCATTGCCGATCTGCCTGCATTCATCAAGCATCGCAACAATAGTTATTACAGGGCGCTTGGCGCATCGGGCGGTGTTTCTGCACTGGTGGCATTCTCCATTTTCTACTTTCCGTGGGAGAATATCTATCTCTTCGGCCAGCTTGGGATCCCATCTATTCTTTATGGTGTCATCTACGTCATCTACTCTGCAGCTATGTCTAAGCGCGGCAACGACAACATTGGCCATGACGCGCATTTATGGGGTACTGCTTACGGATTTATTTTTGCAGCGATCGTCGATCCGTCGCATGGCATGTATTTCATTCAGCAGCTTGCCCATCCGCGGTATGTACACTAAGCAGAGTGGCTGCTTGCAGTGCGCTTTACAACAAGTACCTGCGTAGTAGCAGGCTTTATTTTAAAACGTTCATCCAGTCTTATGCCTCCAACCCAGGCTATGCGCTTGTGGCTTTCCAGCACCCAGATGTGCTCTTTTTCGTGCAGGGCCACTTTCTCATGAATCAATATGCGGCTCACTTTTTTCTTCTTCATATCCATGCCCAGCGGATAGAAATAGTCGCCGGTCTTCCACTTCCTCAGCAATAGTGGAAAGGTGAGCCGCGACATGTCTATCATCGCTACATCCGCGTCTTTCACTATCTCGCCGGGCAGCTCCTTCACCGAAAATTCAAAGGTGTATTTACCGGTGTGTATTGTGCAGGGCACGCCTTCTATCACTATAACATCGGTCTCGTCGGTAGCCACCTGGGTTACTATCAGGAACTCCCGGTTCTTAATGGCCCTGTGTGTGGCAGAGGCGATGTAGTGCCCGCTCTCTGCATCCATAAGCCCCACTATCTGCGGTGTCTGCGCAGTTGAAAAACCATAAGGCTTCAGCAATTCATACACCAGCGTATTCAGGGGTGTGTGCAGTCGTAGCTTGCGGATGGGGATGTATATATCCTGTCCGCGCGGCTCCAGCAATTTCTTCTTTTCGTGTTCCAGGGCGCGCAGGTATAGCTCCTCAGCCTCGGCAAAGCGGTTTATGCTTTCATTAGCGCGCAATATGCCCTGTGGAAACAGCTTTTCAATTTCAGGCACCAGGTTGTGCCGCACTGCATTGCGCAGGTAGTCGTCACTGGCATTGGACGCGTCCTCGCGGTAGCGTATCTCATTTTCTGCCGCATAAACAGCTATTTCATCGCGCGTGGCAAACAGCAGCGGCCTAATGATGTTGCCGCTGTGTGGCCTGATGCCATGCAGGCCGCTTATGCCGGTGCCTTTGAACAGGTTGATCAGCACTGTCTCTACATTGTCGTTGGCATGATGTGCCGTTGCTACCTTGCTATAAGAATGGGCGGCGCGGATCTGCTCAAACCATTCGTAGCGCAATATCCTGGCCGTTTCCTGTATTCCTTTTTTCCATTCCTGTGACCTTGCTTTAGTGTCAAATCGCGCCACGTGAAACGAAATACCATTTGCCTGGCACCAATCGGTGACCAATTGCTCATCCAGGTCGGCCTCGCTGCCCCTGAGCTGAAAATTGCAATGTGCAACCGCGAAAGGCGTGCCTGCTGCAAGGAACAGGTCGGCCATCACCATAGAATCAATACCGCCGCTCACGGCCAGCAGGGTAGTGGTTCCCGGCTTAGCCAGCATTGCTGATTCCTGTATAAAGCGTTCTCTGAGTTTCATTTTACGGGGTTGATGCTAATATGCCAGGTCCTCATAAGCGGCCTGCAGTTCGTTGTAGCTATGCATGTCTTTTGCCGCCTTTGCCGCGCCCATTCCGCGTTCGTACATTGCCACCGCTTCATCGGTCAGCCTGGCGCGCTCCAGTAATTTGCCAAGATGGTAGTAGGTGGCCACGTAAGCGGGGTCCTGGTTCAGATTATGTTCAAATTCACTCCGGGCAGCAGTGTCATCACCGGCCTTCACATATTCCAGTGCCAGTGCATGATGCAGAAAGCAGTCGTTCGGTGCATCTTTCAGAAATGCCAGCAACTTGCTGATACGGTCACTCATGCCGCAAAGCTAATAGTTATTCGTTCAGGAAAAGATGATCCTGCGCCATGGGCGCGTAGGATGGCTTAACGGATGGCCGCTTTCAAAAACTCCTCCAGTTGGTTGCCGCGCAGGTTGCGCCCAATGATCTTACCGGTAGGGTCAATGAGTATGTTTGACGGTATCGACTGAATGCCGTACATCTGTGCTGCAACACTGCTCCAGCCGCGCAGGTCGCTTACGTTGGTCCATACCAGGCCATCGGCATCTATAGCTTTTTGCCAGTCTTCTTTCTTGTTATCCAGCGAAACACTCAGGACAGTAAAATTCTTCCCTTTGAATTGATTGTAAGCTGCAACTACATTTGGGTTCTCCGCCCGGCATGGTGCACACCATGATGCCCAGAAATCCAGCAGCAGGAATTTGCCTTTGAATGAAGCCAGTGAAACTGTCCTGCCATCCGGGGTCGGCAGGCTGAAATCTGTTGCCATGGCACCCACTTCTGTTGCTGCCTGTGTTATGGGCTTGGGTGTAATCGTTTTCTGCCTGATGCGGTCAAAATACTCCAGGTATTCCCTCGTCATCTTAGTATTGGGGAAGCGACGGGTAAGTCCCTGCGAGAACGACTCCAGGAAATTCCACTCATTGCTTGCGTAAAGCATACGAGCAGCGAAAATCGCATTGGGCTCATAGCGCGCACTGTCAGCATAGCTCTCTACATATTGGTCGAAGTGGCTGCGTATATCCTGAAAATCCTTCTTAGCTACTTGTAGCGTACTATCCTTGCCTTGTGCCTGCAAGGTGTCAACTATAGCTGTCATCACGCGGAAGTCATGCTGATGCTGGCGCACAGCGACGATAAAATTTTCGAGGTGAATAGACTCTGGCGATCCCTTGATGGTATAGAGTTCTATGGAATCCCAATTGGCATTTACCTGTATGTTGCCTTTGTCGATGGACAGGATAATGTACCGATGCGTATAAGGGCCGGGATGAAAATGCAACCTATACAGCCCGGGCTCCGGCGATGTACTGCTGAATTCAAAATGCCCTTTATCATCGGAACGCACAGAATCCACTATGGTGATGGCGTCGTTCGCCCCCAACTGTTCAAGCATCACCGTCTGCTGCGGCATACGCGTAATATTGACATCAATGGTAAACCTGTGTTCACCCTTATTGCACGAACCGATAAAACCAGCAGCAAATAGTAGAAAAAGTAAATGTCTATATCTCATTAAAGGGATTTTAATCGACCTTCCCGGCAAAACAAATGACCTCACGCTCAAAATTAATCACCCAATCCCTAAAGAAATGTTTAAAATTTTACAAAGTGTAGGGGTAATCAGAAATAAATGCATTTGCGTTATTTTTATTTGTCTGCCTTTGTATTGGCCCGGTTTTTTAATGATAACGGTAATAGTAGATAAACCTAAAAACTAAAGACCATGAAAAAGAATTTGCAGGTAATAGGTATCACCGTGGCTGCGGCAGCCATACTCATCTATCCGGCTATGAGGTTGTTCAAATACCTGAGGAACCGAAGGAATGAGGCATCAGGCGATCATGAGCACGATATTATCAATGAATTTGTGCCCGCGTTCCGTGGTAAACACAAGAATCACAACCATCGCCACCGCGACCAAATGGATGCCGGCCACGGTTTGGTATAGCAATTTTGTTGCTTTTCAGTCAATAGTTGGAAGCTCATGCCCGCGCATGGGCTTTTTCATTTTGGGGCTATCGCTTGCTGGTCTTTTACCGATTTTTTTATGTAGGTTTGTAGAGTTTAAGTTTATTTATTAACAATTGGCAGTTATATGATGGCTTGTGCGCATGGGTGCAACGATAGTTGGTGTTAGTAATATAAAAGTGATAAAAGCCTGCGTGACTGCTCGATATAAATTATTAATTCAATATGGGATGTGGCAATTGTGGTACGGCTGCCAATGGCAAGCCGACCGGTTGCAATAGTAATGGCGGCTGCAGCTCTGGCGGCTGCAACAGGCTCAATGTTTTTGACTGGCTCAGCAATCTGCCTCTGCATGATGGCGCTAAGCCTTACCCGATAATTGAGGTATCTTTCAATAAGGGTAGCCGCAAAGAGTTCTTCCGCAACAATACGCACTATATACTGGATAAAGGTAGCTGGATCACTGTAGAAGGTGTGGGCGGTTATGATGTAGGCCAGGTAAGCCTGACAGGCGAGCTGGTGAAACTGCAGATGAAAAAGGCAGGTGTAACCGAAAACGGCATAACCAAACGTGTACTGCACCCCAGCACCGATGAGGAACTGGAACTATGCAATACCCAGAAGGGCCGCGAACCCGAGGTGCTCGTCCGGTCACGCGCCATAGCCCGCAACCTGAAGCTGGAAATGAAATTGTGCGAGGTAGAGATACAGGCCGACAGCAAAAAGGGTACTTTCTTTTATACCGCCGATCAGCGGGTTGACTTCCGTGAACTGATAAAACTGTTTGCCAGCGACTTTAAGATGAAGGTGGAAATGCGCCAGATCGGCGCCCGCCAGGAGAGTGGTAAAGTAGGTGGCATAGGATCTTGCGGCAGGGAGCTGTGTTGCAGCACCTGGCTCAGCGATTTCAAGTCGGTGAACACTACTGCAGCCCGTTACCAGAATCTTTCTATCAATCAAACGAAATTATCCGGCCAGTGCGGCAGGCTGAAGTGCTGCCTCAATTATGAGCTGGATACTTATATGGACGCCCTTTCCGTATTCCCGGATCATGCCGATTCGCTGGAAACAGTGAAAGGCGTTGCACACCTGCAGAAGCGCGACATCTTCAAGAACCTGATGTGGTATAGCTTCTCCGATAACAATAAGCAATACCCGCTCTCTATTGTGCGCGTGAAGGAAATTCAACGCCTCAACAAGCAAGGCCAGAAGGTAGAAGACCTGCAGCCGGTTGAGCTGGAGGAAAAGCTCGATAAGGCCGGCAACGCCAAGGTTGATATGGGCTATGTGAATGACGTGGGCCAGATAACACTGAAGGCGCTGGAAAAGAACAACAGGAAGAAAAAGAAGCCCGGCAACGCCGGTGGCAATAAGGGTCCGGGCCAGCAACAAGGTGGCGGAGGCAACAGGCCGCAGCAACAGGGCCAGGGTGGCAGCCAGCAACAAAGGAAACCGCAACAGCCAAGGCCGCAGAATACCGAAGGTGGCACACAGCCGCAGGGCGAAGGTCAGCCTCGTGCGCCTAAACCCCAGCAGGGTGGCGGACCGCAAAGGCGCCCGCAGCAACAAGGCGGCGCACAACCGCAGGGCAACCGGCCGCAGCAGCAAAATAGACCTGCCGGCAATCAACAGGGGCAGGGTGGCCAGCCACGCCCGCCAAGGCAGCAACAAGGCGGGGGACAGCAGCAGGGTGGTGGCGACAAACCACAGGGCAACAGGCCTCCACGCCCCCAAAACCAAAATCGCCCACCAAGACCACAACAACCGCCTCAACCTCCCGCCGACGCGGCTCAGTAGGTTGTCTATAGATATTATCTGACGTAAGAAGGTGCTGAATTTTCAGCACCTTCTTACGTATATAATGAAAAAAAAAGCGGCGCCAGAGGCTGCCGCTTAATATATTTCTTGCTTTATTAGTTGAATTCCGCATCTGTAACACCCTTGTTGATGTCAACAGACTGCACCTTTACGGTGATGGTTGGGCCTGCGCCCTGCTGCGAAACCGTATAGGGGACCTTATAGCCACTCGTGCCCGGCACTTCCTGGTAGTCTTTATAATCAGTGATTGCAGTAACAGTGCCACGTGGGCCTTCCTGTGTTTCTATGCGCCTTACCAGCAAACCGCTTTTTGCGTCATAATACTCCTTCGTGGTCTTTTTGCGGCTATCGGTCGCCTCTATCAGGTAGGCATCATTGCCCTCAATGTTTTCCATACCTTTCAGCTCGCGGACGATGTGGTATTTTTCAGGATGCAGGTCACCTGTAATGTCCGCTTCTTCCCTTGTCTCTGCCAGCTCGTCATCTTTCAGGTCCTGTTTCTGGCCCTGCTGTTCCTGGTAGCCGGTGCTGCCGTTAAATACGGTCTTCTCAAATGTCATGCTTTTGCCCTGAACAATGCCAGCTACTTCGCGTTTCAGCATATTAGGCGCTTTCTTCAGCTCCGTAATGGTGATCGGAATACCCTGTATCTCGCCGGTACTTACGGTCTTCATGTCCTTGATGCCGCTGATGGCTTTTTCGCCGCCCATGGCCGCAACATATTTCTTGAACACTTTATCTGCGGTCATATCAGCAGGTGCTGTTTTGGCGTCCGATACGGTAATTGGCTTACCCACATTGCTGTAGTAGTCTATCTTACCATCGGCAGAGAACTTCGCCAGTTTAGCGGCCACTTCTTCGCGGCTGCCTGCTACCACAATATTTGCATGGTCCGGGCGAATGTATTTCTGCGCCATCATCAGCACATCGCCGCTGGTCACTGCGCTCAGGTTCTTCAGGTAGTTCTGGTAAAAATCCGCAGGCATGTGGTAGCGATCTATGTTGATGGCAAACTGGGCCACACGCTTCGGATCTTCCAGCCCTATGGCAAAGTTGCCTGAGAGGTAAGTGATAGAATTCTGCAGCGCAGTGTCGTTCATGCGGTCTGTCTGCATCATGCGCATTTCGTCCAGTATGGCCTGTATGGCACTGTCGGAAACTGCATTGCGACACTTTACTGTAGCAGAGAAAGAGCCGCCCAGTTCATCATCTTTTATGCTGCTGTATGCACCATAGGTCCATGCATGTTTTTCGCGCAGGTCCAGGAACAGGCGGCCCTGTGAGCCCCCGCCAAGTATGGTGTTAGTCACGCGCGCCTTTATTACATCCGGGTTATTCGGCTGCAGGTCCAGCGGATAGGTAACGCTTACCACGCTTTGCACAGCGCCTATGCGCGGTGCAAATGCCACCTTGGTTAGTTTGGTCGCGGTAACTTCAGGTATGCTGTATTGCGCTACCGGAACATCCTGCTTTTTCCATTCGCCAAAGTATTTTTCTATCAGTGGCTTCACCTCACTCATGGTTATATCGCCTACAATGGCCATATACGCCACGTTGGGGCGGTAATATTTCTGGTAGTATGCGTTGCAGCGCTCTACTGTTATCTTGCTGATGGTCTCCTCAGAAGCCACTTCGCCATAAGGGTGGTTCTTGCCAAAGTTCACCACGGCGCTCACGTTGCGCACCATTGCATCCGGGTTGTTCTTTTGTGTTTCCAGGCCTGAGAGTGCTTTTTTCTTCTGCACATCCAGCTCGCTTTGCGGGATGATAGCGTTCATCGAAATGTCGCTTACGATGTCGAATATCTTTCCTTCATACTTCTTCAGGCACGATGCGTTGATGCCTTCTGCAGATACGTTCACATTAGCGCCCATATCGTCTATTTCGGCATTCAGCTTATCCTTGCTGCGTTTGGCGGTGCCGGCCAGCAGCAGGTCGCTCATCATGTCCTGGTATCCGGCCATGTCGCCTTCCAGTTCGGGGCGAATGTCTAATTGTATGCTCACGCTCAGCGTAGGCAACTTGTGGTTCTCTACAACAAACACCTTCAGGCCATTGGGCAGGGTGAAGCTCTCTGTTTTACCCAGCTTTATTTCGGGTGCCGGACCCGGCTTGGGCTTTATGCTGCGGTCCAGTTTCTGTGCCCAGCCGGTAGTTACCAGGGCGGCGGCAAGAATGGATAATGTGATCTTTTTCATTGAGAATATTTTGAAAGCAGATGCTTGAGTTTGTAATGATTATTTCTTTTTAGGCTGTGGTTTTTTTGCACCCGGTTTCGCTGGTGCTGCAGCTTCTTTTGCCTGCTCGCTCTTGGGCAGGTAATAAACAACCAGCCTGTTGGCAGGGGTAAAATATTTGTTGGCCACACGCTGAATGTCTTCGCGGGTTACCTTGCGGTAACGCGCCAGTTCCGTGTTGATCAGGTTGGCATCGCCCTGGAAGGTGTAGTACGTAGCCAGGTTGGTAGCCACGCCCAGGTCTTTCTGGTTCTGCTCAATAAAATCATTCTCAGCCTGGTTCTGCAGCTTGTTATATTCTTCTGCGGTAATGCCTGCTTTCTTCACTTTTTCAATTTCGGTCAGCATGGCCTTTTCCAGTTCTTCCGGTTTCACGCCAGAGTTGGCTATGCCCAGCATAATGGCCAGCCCCGGTTCTTCATTACCCAAATCGAATGCATTGGCCTGCACTGCTTTCTCCTGCTTGTCCACGATCTCTTTCTCAAAGCGGCTGCTCTTACCCTGCGACAGCAGTTGGGTCAGCAACTGTATGGCATAGTAATCGTTTGTGCCTTGCTTGGGTATGTGGTAAGCGAGTATCACACCTGGCAGTTGTACGTTGTCATAGAATTTCACGCGCTTCTCAGCCTTCTGCTCCGGTTCTACCTCGGTAGGGCGGGGGATGGCTTTAGTCCCTTTAGGTATTTCACCAAAGTATTTAGCGATCAGGCTCTTTGTCTGATCGGGATTGATGTCGCCTGAGATAACGAGCGCGGCATTGTTGGGTACATAGAAGGTCTTGTAGAAATTCATGAACTCATCCAGCGTAGCCTGGTCTATGTATTGCTCCTTGCCTATGGGGCTCCATTTGTAAGGATACTTTACGTAGGCGTTCTCATAGATCACGTTGATGAGCTGACCATATGGCGTATTGTCGTAGCGCTGTTTCTTCTCTTCCTTTACCACTTTGCGCTGCGTTTCCACACCTATGGTATCTATTTTGGCATGGCCCATGCGTTCAGACTCCATCCACAATGCCAGTTCCAGTTGGTTGCTCGGCAGCACTTCGTAATAGAAGGTGCGGTCTTGCGTGGTGTTGGCGTTGAGCTGGCCGCCGGCCGACTGTATGAACTTCATATACTCACCGCGCTTGATGTTGTCGCTGCCCTCGAACAGCAGGTGCTCGAAGAAGTGCGCAAAGCCGGTGCGCTGCGGGTCTTCGTTCTTGGAACCTACGTGATACATTACGGACACAGCCACAATAGGCGTAGAGTGGTCTTCCTGCAAGATCACGTGCAGTCCGTTGGGCAGGTTATACTCGGTGAACTTGATGTCAGCCGCTGCACGACCGGCGCACAACGTGAGCACCGACATCCCCAGCAGCCCCGCTATGGCGGGAACAAAAGCCTTTCGCTTCATAAATAGATGGAATTTGCGGGCAAAAGTACTATTCCCGCCGGCTATAACATAGTATTCCCCCGGAATATCACCCTTAACAGTTACGAAAGTGTTCATGGAAGGTTGAAAGACAATAAAATGAGTATTTCTACACCCGCCCAAGATTTACAGCGCATTTTTCGTCTTTAATGGAAAGTATTGCATATGAAGACCCTATTTATCGCGGCATTAGCCGTTTGTTGTTGTCGTAGTTATGGCCAATTCGTTGATCCTGCAAAAGCAAAAGGACCAGCGCTGACTCCGATACGCGACGTGCCGATCCTGTGTCATGCAACTCCTTGCCAGGCTCGACCATATTTACCTATGCCCTTGGTTTTAGCAAGTGTGTACAACACTGCGCTGCAAGTCGTGAAAAGAGACGATTTCAAACACCTTCCCTATACCCGTATCAACGACATAATTGCTGCCGAAACTGGCTTTTACCAGCGCAGGCTTGGCGACGGGTTGCACGTGTATAGTGCAAGATAACAGTTTGTTTAACAGCCATCCACTACTTTTGCGCCATGATCACTACGGTATTGTATGATATGGATGGGCTGCTGCTGGATACGGAGCCGCTGTGGGGCGAGAGCATGATGCGGGTTGCCCAAAAGCACAAGATACCTATTGAGCGCGGCCGGTTCAAAGACACTACCGGCCTGCGCATATACGAGGTTACCGAACACTGGGCCATTCATTTTCCGTGGCACGGCAGTTCGCCCAAAGAGATAGCCGACGAGATTCTGGAAGACATCATTGCCACGTCCAAACGCAGCGGCATGGTGCTGAAGGGGGTAGAGCAGTCACTGCAGTTGCTGCGCAAGCATAAGTACAAGATAGGCCTGGCCTCCTCTTCGCCCAAACACATGATAGATGCGCTGGTAGAGCATTTCGGCCTCACGCATTATTTTGACGAGATCACCTCTGCCGACGTGGTAGAGCTGGGCAAACCGCACCCCGGCGTGTTTCTGCATTGCGCCGCTGCGCTTAAATCAAAACCGCAGGAATGCCTGGTGCTGGAAGACTCCGTAAATGGCATGATAGCCGGCAAGGCCGCCCGAATGAAGGTGGTAGTAGTGCCCGACGAAATGCACTTCGATGATCCGCGTTTTTCCCTCGCCGATTTCAAGCTTCGCAGCCTGGAGGCCTTTGATCTGGATCTCATCAAGCGCCTTTGATTCGGTCGGCTACTTTTTCAGTTCCAGGAAAACCGGGCAGTGGTCTGAATGCACCACATCAGGCATTATTTTAGCGCCCTTCAGGCTTTTGGTCAGTGGGTCGGTAACGTTGATGTAGTCTATGCGCCAGCCCTTGTTACTGCCGCGGGCATCGCCAAAGGCGCTCCACCAGCTATAGTGGTGCGGATCTTTTACAAAGTGCCGGAAGGTGTCCACGTATCCCATTTTAAAGAACTCCACCATCCATGCGCGTTCCTGTGGCAGGAAGCCTGAATTTTTGTTCGTCTTGGGGTTGTGCACATCCATATCCAAGTAGGCAATGTTATAGTCTCCGCAAATGATGAGATTGGGGCGCTCTTTTCTCAGCTCCTGCAGGTGGCCGAGAAATTCGTCCAGCCACTGGTATTTATAGGTCTGCCGTTCCTCGCCGCTGGTACCGCTGGGAAAGTAGGCATTGATGAGTGTCTTGTTGCCAAAGTCCGCGCGTATGGTGCGCCCTTCGAAATCGCTTTGCTCAATGCCGGTACCATAAATAACGTTGTCAGGCTTTATTTTGGTGAGGATGGCCACACCGCTGTATCCTTTTTTCTGGGCCGAGTAGGTGTAAACCGAATAGCCCGCCGCAGTTATGGCTGCTTCCGGAAAATCCTCTTTATTGGCTTTTATTTCCTGCAGGCAGATGACGTCGGCGGGGTCAGTTTTCAACCAGTCGATAAATCCCTTTTTCACGGCGCTGCGGATGCCGTTTACGTTATAAGTGATGATGCGCATGTGCAAAAATGCTTGTTGCACAAATATGCGAAATATAGTGGATGATACATGCAGGTTCGAATATTTCGTGTTGCAGAATTGCCTGTCTGTTTGTTCGGTCTCATGAATGCCGTTCTGCCTGGGTCGCCCTGCCTGCGTTCCGGAATGCGCATTGTGCGTCAAAAAAGCGCATCATCAGGAATGACATAATCGGTTTGAGTTTTGTATAGCAATAACTACCCGATACTGCGCAAAAACATATCCACAAACTCTTGCCTGGTAATCAATCAATAACAGCAGCTAGGGCTTTCAGTTTGTCGATATCTTGTTTTGCCCACCACAATATGTCCCATTAATTTGCCTCTTATTTCGCGAAAAACCTGATTTGTTCGCGGTAAGATCTGGTTCTGTTATTCTTTAAAACCACACATATGAAAACAAACAAGAAGGCAACAACATCAAAAAAAATGCACCTGCGCAAAAGCCGGGTAACCATACTGCAATTAGTGCTGGACGAAGAGGCCAGGCGCAACGCCACGGCCGGGCATGATCGGGAATTATCAGGCATTTCCGGGCATGCAGAAAATGACAATAACTCAATGAAAATCAACGTAAATGGTGGCAAAATTCCCGATTCAAAGGACTCCATCGGGTATTCCGGAATTCGGGAATACCTGCGCTCCGAGCTGGAAAAACAAGAACAAAAAGCCCTCGCAAAACAAGGGAATGCAAACAGCTAACTGCCCCCTGCTCCATTAACCTATTGTCCAGGTAACCGTTCAACCAAAAAACTACCCCCGGTTCAGCTTCCACTTGCTGATGTGTCCGTTGCCGTTGGTTGAAGTTGCTGTAGGTTGCTTGTCGCTTTCCCAGATGTGGGCAGCCACCAGCGCCGCTGCAAGGTCTTCATCAGGATTGTTGCTGACCAGGTACTCAGGCTTAAAGTGCTTGTCAATGAATTTGGTATCGAACTTACCTGAACGGAATGGCTCAGTTTGCACGGCCCATTTGCCAAAGCTAAGTGTATTTTGTATGCCCTTCAGGTAATACTCGTCAATCGCGCGGCACAGGCGGTCGATAGCCTCGTCTCGTGTGGCGCCATAAGCAATGAGCTTGGCGATCATATTGTCGTAGTAGATCGGAATGTCCATTCCTTCCTCATAGCCATCATCTACGCGCACACCCGGACCTTTAGGTGGGCGGTACATCTCCAGCCTGCCGGTGTCTGGCAAAAAGTTATTGGCGGGGTCTTCTGCACACACGCGCAGCTCTATCGCATGCCCGTTGATGGAGAGTTCGTCCTGGGTGAAGGAAAGCTTGTTGCCCCGGGCCACGTTTATCTGTTCCTTCACCAGGTCGCGCCCGGTGATCATTTCGGTAACGCAATGTTCCACCTGCAGGCGTGTATTCATCTCCAGGAAGTAGAAGTTCAGTTGCTCATCCACCAGGAACTCTACCGTGCCGGCACCATGATATTTGCAGGCACGCGCTACGGCTACTGCACATTCGCCCATCTCCTTGCGTATGGCCGGTGTCAGGCAACTGGATGGTGCCTCTTCTATCAGTTTCTGGTGACGGCGCTGCACGCTGCACTCGCGCTCAAACAGGTACACATAGTTGCCATGCTGGTCGCCCATCAACTGTATCTCTATATGCCGCGGCGATCCTACGTAGCGTTCTATGAACACTGCATCGTTGCCAAATGCGCTCAGGGCCTCGCTCTTGGCGGTGCGCATCTGTTCTTCCAGATCTTCATCGCGCTCTACTACGCGCATGCCTTTGCCGCCACCGCCGGCAGATGCTTTGATAAGGATAGGGTAGCCAATGCGCGCAGCTATGTCTTTTGCCTCGGCAAGGTCCTTTATCGGGTCTTCGGTGCCGGGTACCATCGGTACATTGAATTTCTTGGCTGCCTGCTTGGCAGATATCTTATCGCCCATCATTTCAATGGAATAGGCGGTTGGGCCGATGAAAATAAGTCCGGCATCGCTCACGGCTTTCGAAAAAGCTGCATTTTCGCTAAGGAAACCATAACCGGGGTGAATGGCATCGGCGCCGGTGGCCTTAGCCGCTTCAATGATCTTTTCACCCCGCAGGTAAGATTGTGCAGAAAGCGCAGGGCCTATGCACACTGCCTCCTCTGCGTAGCGCACAAAAGGCATATTTCTGTCAGCTTCAGAGTAAACTGCTACTGTTTTAATGCCCATATCTTTGGCCGTGCGCATCACGCGCATAGCTATCTCGCCGCGGTTAGCAACCAGTATCTTTTGCATAGCGCTAAGGTAATACAATTCGCTTATGGCTCAATAGCGGCAGCCCCCCATTGCAAAGGAAGCAAACAAGGCGCATTATGGCGATATGATAATTTTCTTTCTCGTGACATCGGACCCGCTCGTCACAATAACAGTGTAGACCCCAGGCGCAAACGTTGTGCCTCTCAATGGGATGGATAACCTGGTGAATGGGGTGTGATATTCATATATCAGTTGCCCAATTGCATTGAATACTACTAGGTTGCCGCAAGGCTGCCCGGCATCCACATGCAACACTTCAGTAGCAGGGTTGGGGTAGATGCTCAGATAGCTCTGTTTCACGCCGGTTATGCCCGATGTCGTATCGATGTGCGTCAGGCAATTGGTGTCTATCAGGGTACTATCCATCCAGGTGACGCGCGCCTGTATCCAGGTCTTCAGGTAGTTGATCTCCTGATCGTAGGTGGTGCCCACAAAATAGTTGGGCCAGGTGTAGACGCCCAATATCGGCCAGCGCTCGTAGTGGCGCTGCTGCGGGGTGGCCAGCATGCCCACCAGCGAGTCTATCATGTGGTCCATATGCACGGTGTCCAGCACATTGGTGCGCAGGGTAGTGTAACGGCATTTCAGCTCATGCACGTAGTCCGTGTCCTGGAGAAATTGTTGCCACCAAAATGGCGGTAGATAAGGATCGGAGAATGGGCAGGGAAAATCCCACATCCAGGTGTTGGTAGCAGCACCATTGTAGTAATCGGAGTTGCCGTAGGCTTCGTTAAAATCCCATATGGGGCCGCCTGTCAGCTTGCCATTCCGGTCCTTATGCACATAGCTGCTCAGCCGGTAGCCATCTACATTATGGCCCAGCTCCTGTAGCAGCGATTGGTCTATGAATGACAGCACATCGATATAGCGTTTATAGCCGTTCACGCTGTCATATGGACTCAGGTTTTTCAACGCCTGCTCAAACGAATCGGTGTAGGCGGCTATATAGGTCTTTTGCTGCTCTACAATGTTGTCGCTCTTAGGGTAGGTATAGGCAAAAGTGATGGAGGAGGTAGCGCTGTCGCATGGCAATACGTTTGAACTCCACGCGTCGTAACCCGGCGATCCCCGGTCTACCTCAAAAATGTAACCGCCTGTTACTGCAGGGGCTGTGGTGTCGCCGCTGTTCATCTTGTGCACGGCTACGCGCTGGCTGCCCCGGCTTATATGCTCTTCCAATACGTAAACGCCACGATAGTCATTGTTCATATACAGCTCGCAAAGCCGGGTGCGGGTGGCATAGTCGCCCATGTCGTTAGATAGCTTATAGGTGATCACATCCCTTATCAGCGATTTGTCGTCCCACGGCGCATAAAGTATCCAACTGTGGTCTGCAGGCATGCCTAACAGGGCTGCATCCAGTTGCGCTCCGGTAGAGTCGACGGTTGTTACATCGAAAGATTTTGTCGGAAAACTTCTGGAACTGCTACCCCTCACTTTAATACTGATCTGCCCGCTATAGTTGTTATATGGGTCGCTTAGGTGGTTCATTCCCGGGTTGCTGATTATACCCATATCTGCAGCAACAGATACATCCTGGTATGCAGGCACGGCCATATCGTGAGTATTGACAACTACTATGGGTAAGGAAGATGTATCGAAGAAGGGTTGCGGTGCAGGTGTGCTGTCGAACGTAATGCCCCAATTGATGATCACGCCTGTATCTGTGCCGGTGCCACCGTTCAAAATATGCAGCACCCAGTCTCCATTGCCCGGTTGCCCGTTATTGATACGGCCCAGCCACTCGCTTGGCTGCATGGTACCGTTGAATGGGCTTGAGGCGTCGTTGGCAAAGTTGGTTACCTGCATGGTAAAACACGTGCCGGTAAAGTCAGCACCCCAGCCAAAGTAGTCAGACAAATGGACAATAGTGCCGTCGGGCGCTATCAGGCTGATCACCAGGTCCGGCTCCCACGAATAAGTTGCATTGAAGCTGACACTATCCAACCCAAATGTGCTGTTGATGAATGCCGGCGACAGCCCGGAGACATGGATCGTGTCATATACATCACTACCTGATGCCGGGATAGTAACTGCATTCATGTTGTAGAACGATTGCTGCGCAGACGCTTGCAAAAGAAAAACGGATTGCAGCAGGACTAACAGTAAAGTTTTTTTCATTAACTATATTATGCATTAAAGTTAATAAAAAAATAACCCACGATTCACTGCTGTTTTTATAGCTATGTCTCTTCGTCGAAATATATCTTGTAATAGCTCTTGCCTACTTTGGCATCATACCCCTTCTCTATCAGTTCTTTATTGCCATGAATATAGATATGGAAATTCTTATCGAGTTTCAGTACGCTTTTGAATACCCTGGCCTGCTTGCGCACCGCATTGTCCGAGATATCGAAATTGTCGCCAAATGATACTTCCTTCTCTGCTGCATACTGATCCCGGTAGTTCTTGAACGACTTTATTACTTCCCGGTCGGTAAAAACTTCCTCCAGGAAATGGTCCTCCTCAAAGGCATCGTTGTCCTTGAAATAGGTCATGGTTTTGTTCAGGAAGTCGATCTTATCGGTGTTATTTACCTCGTACTCCTGGTCCAGTTGCTCGGTGACGAACGTCTTACACACGTCCATATAGTTGCGTGTCGCATGGTAGGTATCGTTGGCTGCCTTCAGTTTCAGGAATTCATCCTTCCAGTACTGGGCTTCTGCGCCGCGGGCCTGGTTGTCTATGCTTGCTACTAAATAGCCGTTTGCCTTGTCGGTGTTCAGCACCAGGCATCCTTTGTCCATCTTATTGATGTTGACCCCTTCGTCACTACCCAATTCATAACTGTGCCCGTCAAAGAACAGTTTTAGAAACGTGTCCTTTGTCTCAGACTTAAAGATGCCAATAGCGTCCACCTGCTGGCCATTGTATTCGATACCTTTAAAGTAGGTGACATACAGTTCGCCGTCCTTTATTTTGGGGTGCATGGAATATTGATACAGGATCTTGGCGATTTCCTGAGATGCGGAATTAAAGGACGAAGGAACCGAGAATATCTTAGACACAAGGCTATACACTTCATTCATGTCCAGCGAACTGGGATGCGAGAAATGATGCAGCGGCACCGCAGTGAACGGTGACAGAAAGTAGGTCTGCAGCAATGCGACAAGGTTGGGGTCAGTGGTCAGATCTATAGCGTCTTCAGACAGCTTGTAGCCCATTTCCATGGAGCGATTGCCTACCCGGTGGATCATTAATTTTTTAAAAGAAGCGGCCGAAAACTGCAGCATTTCGTTGTGTTTTTAATGAGTGCGAAAGTAGCTAAATAATAGGGGTAAAAAATAAGACATCCGCTGTAAGGCGGATGTCTAAAAATATTTACTACTGTTTTACGGCCTACTCATTCTTTACCAGTTTGTCCGTCTGCAGCAGGTTGTTATGTTCGTCATAGATCATGATCATATACATGCCGTTAGCAAATTGACTGATGTCGATGTCTTTTGCGTTCTTAATGTCAGCTACGGTCTGTCCCAGTTGGGTGACGATGGTTGCATTTACCGGAACTGAAGCCTGTATATGTACCATTGATGTAGCCGGGTTAGGATAAACCTTTATTGGTTCCAGGGCGTTGCTGATGTTTGGCACACCGACACTGGTTATCGTATCCGGCGCCGACATGATAGCGCAGCCATTTCCGTCAGATACCTGAACTATGTAAACGCCCGGCGTTGTTGCCACGTGCACGCTGGTTGTGGCGCCAGGAATGGCCACGCTATCCAGGTACCACTGATACGTTGTATAAGAACCGGTAAAGAGGGTATTGACGCCTGTGATGTTGATAACCGGAGATGGCGGCGGCAATATGTTCACTGTGTCCAGTATCTGACTGGCGCATCCATTGCTGATCATAACAGTGTAAACACCCGGCGTATCAACAAAATAAGCCGAAGCGGTATCGCCAACGATAAGGTTACCGTTGATGTACCATTGGTAGGTAAGGTTTGTAGCCAGGGTAGCTACATGCATGTACACCTGGGTATCGCAGAGGGTAGCAGAGCCCAACGGTAACAGGTATGCAGGTGGTGCTGTGCCGCCTGATGTAAGTGCAAAGGAAGCCGTTGCAGTGCAGCCGGAGGCATTTGTGATGGAATACTGTATGGTCACCGCACCGGTTATTATGCCGGTCACTGCGCCGCTTGCTGCATCAATTTGCGCAACTGAAGTATCGCTGCTGGTCCATGTGCCGCCGGCAACCGAATCGGCAAGTGTAATGGTGCCATCGAGGCAAACATTGCTGCTGCCCGTAATGGCAGAAACTACAGGTGAGGCATAAACTGTAACCGGGAAGCTGACTGTATCCGTGCAACCATAAACGTTTCCAACGCCATAGAAGATAGCAACAGAACCGGCAGATACAGGTGTAACTGTACCAGATGCATCTACGGTAGCAATTGCAGTATCGCCGCTTACCCATATGCCGCCGGTGGTTCCGTCAGTCAAAGTGGAAACAATGCCTGTGCACATGCTGGCCATACCGCTGATAGTTCCGGCCGATGGGGTAGGGTTGACTGTAACCGAAGCAGTTGCAGCCAGTGTGCCACAGCTATTGGTCACTGTATAAGAAATGGTCGCCGAGCCAGCCATGTTGCCGCTCACAGTTCCTGTACCATCAACAGATGCAACCAGAGCGTTGTCACTGCTCCAGTTGCCAAGCGTCGCTGTGTCGCTCAGAACTGAGATAGCACCGGCGCAAAGCGTAGTAGATCCGGAGATGGAGCCTGGCTGTGGCAGCGGATTGACTATTATAGGATACAAAGTTGAATCAGAGCCGCACAGGGTTGTAGATACATATTTGATAACCGCTGCCCCGGCAGATACGCCGGTAACTGTACCGGTCGCATCTACAGTAGCGTGTGCCGGGCTATCGCTTACCCATGTGCCGCCGGCAAGGCCAGTTGTAGACAAGTTGATGGTAGCAGCTTCGCACACAACTGATGCCCCGGAAATGACACCGGCAAAAGGCATATTGGTAATGGTAACAGGCAGATAAGCATTGGCTGAGCCACATACCGTGCTGGCAGTGTAAACGATAGTGTCAACACCAACAGCCACGCCGGAGGCAATACCTGTGCTGTATGCAGTGGCATTGCCGGTTATCGTGCTCCATGATCCGCCAGGCGTTCCCGTGGCGTCTGAATAAAGAACAACGGAGCCCAGGCAAATATTCGTAGAAGCACCGGTAATAGTGCCCGCCACAGGTTGAGGGTTCACGGTCATATTATATGTGGAGAATGAAGATCCGCACATATTAGTGAATGTATAAGTAACAGTTACGGCTCCCGCAGTAACACCAGTGATAACGCCGCCTGCACCTGCACTGGCATGTGCATTGCTGGTGGTCCATGTGCCGCCAGGTACGCCGGTAGTAGCCAAGGTAACGGATGCTGTCTCGCATACTGTAGTAGCACCGGAAATGGTGCCGCCAGCCGGAGTTGGCTCGATAGTGAGTGGGTAGATGGCCGAAGAAGAACCGCATGTATTGGCAACCGTGAACGAGATGATCGTTGTGCCGGCATTTACAGAAGTTACATTGCCGGATGCATTTATTGTTGCTACTGTATCGTTACTGCTGCTCCATACTCCTGTTATATCGCCGGTGGGGTCGGTCAGCGCCAATGGGCTGCCGAAGCAGATGTCAGAAGTTCCGGAGATCGCTCCACTATTAGGAATGTTGTCAACAGTTACCAGGTATGTAGCTGTATCTGCAGAGCAGCCAGTATTGATAACGTACGAGATCGTTACTGTTCCGGCAGCCATAGCGAAAACGTCGCCGGTGCCATCAACAACTGCTGTCGATCCATCGCTGCTGCTCCATGTGCCGCCCGAAGTTGCTGTCGGGTCACCCAGCAATATGTCAGACCCGATACAAACGTGTGTAGGACCTGTGATCGTTCCTGCAGTAACCACTGCGCTGGAAACCACATTTACACTCTGTGTTGACAGGTCCGAGCCGCAAATATTAGAAACGGAGTAGCTGATAACTGAGGCACCTACGGTTGCTCCGAAAACATTACCGCTCGCATCAACCGTTGCATTGCCGTTGCTGCTGGTCCAGGTACCGCCGGGAGTGCCTGCAACATCCGAAAGCGCTATAGAATACCCTGTACATACCATTGATGGGCCACTGATGCTACCCGCCACAGGCGCAACCAGAACAGTATCCGTATAAGTGGCGGTAACCGCCGAACATCCAGGTGTAGAAACCGTATAGCTTATAGTAGTAACACCAGCGCCATTACCTGTCACATACCCTGAAGCATCTACGGACGCGTATGCTGTGCTGCTGCTCCAAGAGCCGCCGGCAGTGCCGCCAGCATCAGTGAGGCTGGTGCCGCCGCTGACACACAGGCTTGTGGCGCCTGCGATGGTGCCTGCAACAGGCGCTGCATTTACTGTTATGCTTTCAGTTGTCGTATCTGAGCCGCAGCCATTTGCGGCAATAAACGAAATGGTTGCACTTCCGGCAGAACCGGCAGTTACGTTTCCGGATGCATCGACCGAGGCGTTTCCGGATGCGCTCCACGCGCCGGTCATGTCGCCTGTTGGGTTGGTGAATGCCGTGAAGCTGCTTTCGCAAACATTGACCGGCCCGATGATGGTGCCTGCATTTGGTGCAGCGTTTACGTTGATGGCATAGCTGGCTGTATCAGAACCACAACCCGTGGTAACGATATAGTAAATGGTATCTGCTCCTGCGGTGCCGCCGGTAACAACACCAGACGCATCAACCGCAGCATTTACTGTACTGCTCCAGTTGCCGCCTGTAGCGGTCTCGGATAGCGATATGGTTTGTGTAGGGCAAACGGCCACAGGGCCGCTGATACTGCCTGCATTAGGTGCAATAGATGTGCTTACGACCACTGCATAAGTCGCTGTTGTTGTGCCGCAGCTATTGGTAACACTGTATGAAACTGTTGCAGTGCCTGCAGAAACCGGGGTTACAACCCCTGATGGATCTACGCTCACTTCAGGGGAACTGTTCCATGCGCCGCCGCCAACTGTTTCTGAAAGCGTGATGGTTGAGCTGATGCAGACTATAGAAGGACCGGAAATAACGCCTGAATCTGCACGAGGGTCAACTGTGAGTGAGAATAACGCAGTATCGGCATTACAGCCACCTGATACAATGTAGGCGATCGTGGCAGGTCCTGCATTTACACCTGTTACGAGGCCCGATGCATCAATTGTCGTATTTGCCGTGCTGTACCAGTTGCCGCCAGTTCCTGTTGTGGCAAGAGGTGTGGACGCTCCCGGGCAAACGCTGTCTGTTCCGGAGATGGAACCGGCGCTCACGGCGTCGAAAATGTTGATTGAAAAGTAAGAAGTATCAGCGCCACAATTAGCGCTGGTAACAGTATAAGATATGGTTGCAGTGCCTGCGGTGTTAGCGGTCACATTCCCTAGCGCATCAACGCTGGCGGTGCCGCTTGCACTCCATGTGCCGGTGACATCACCATCGCTAACGAGCATTTGCATGCTAGAGGTACACATGTTGGCGCTGCCAGTGATGTTGCCGGAGTTAGGCAGGGCATCTACTGCAACACTGTAATAGGCAGTATCAGCGTTGCAGGCATTGGTTACCGTATAGCTGACAGCAGTAGTTCCTGCGATCATGCCAGCGGTCAGGTTGCCGGAGCCATCGATGGTGCCATCACCGGAAGCCATCCATGTGCCGCCGGTGGCAGAAGAAGTAAGCAGGGTAGTGCTTCCAGCACATATTTCAGTTGCGCCACCAAGTGTGCCAGCAGATGCAGGGTCGGCAATAGTTACATTGAAGTAAGACGTATCTGCGCCACAAGCGACGCTGGTAACGATGTAAGAGATGGTT
>Ga0316218_1001615_pt1 | contig 23625 bp, 23 predicted proteins | sample TBH18003metaG_FD_203634 | JGI IMG/M metagenome (GOLD analysis project Ga0316218, IMG submission 203634) | Freshwater microbial communities from Trout Bog Lake, Wisconsin, USA - TBH18003 | ecosystem: Environmental > Aquatic > Freshwater > Lake > Hypolimnion/Profundal zone | place: USA: Wisconsin...
GCTGCGACGAAGAACGGCGTCAGTCCGCAGGCGTGGGTCGACCAGACCTCCACGGCGTTCAAAGCGGCATGGTCGGCACTCGACGTGGCCAACGACGACTTCATCCGCACAACCGAACCTCGCCATCGAACGACGGTGCAGAAGTTCCTCGGTGAAATCTACGACCGAGGGTTCATCTACAAGGCGCCCTACTCGGGCCTCTACTGCGTGAGCTGTGAGGACTACTACACCGAGGACGCGCTGATCGACGGCAAGTGCCCCGTGCACATGAAGCCAGCCGTTTCGATGTCTGAAGACAACTACTTCTTCAAGTTGTCGGCCTTCGAAGACCAACTCCTCGAGTGGTACGAGGCCAACCCGACCGCGATTCAACCAGCAACCAAGCGCAACGAGGCGTTGAGCTTCATCAAAGGTGGCCTGAAGGACATCTCCATCACCCGCACGTCGCTCACCTGGGGGGTGCCGGTTCCATGGGACAGCGATCACGTCTTCTACGTCTGGTACGACGCGCTGATCAACTACCTGACCGCCATTGGCTACGGCACCGACCCTGAGCGGTTCGAGCAGTGGTGGCCCTCGGTCCACCACCTCATCGGCAAAGAGATCATCCGGTTCCACTGCGTGTGGTGGCCAGCGATGTGCATGGCGGCTGGGATTGCTCCTCCGGCGAACATCTTCGTGCACGGATGGCTGCTCGTTGGGGGGAAGAAGCTGAGCAAGTCCATGGCGGACGATGACTCGGCGCCGGTGAAGTTGACCGACATCGCTCCCGAGCAACTGACGGCGGAGTTCGGCGTCGACCCCATTCGCTACCACCTCCTTCGAGAAGTCCCGCTCGGTGGTGACGGAGATTTCTCCATTGAAGGCATCATCACTCGCTACAACGCTGATCTCGCCAACAACCTCGGCAACCTCGTCGCTCGAGTGGCCACGGTCGTTGGATCTAAGTGCGGTGGCATCGGTCCCCGACCGATGCCGGACAGCCCGATTGCCGACCTCGCGGCCACCGTCGTCGCCGACGCGGTGGCGGCGTGGACGAGGTTCCAACCGAACGCAGGACTTGAAGCAACGTGGCGCCTCATCGGTGCTGCCAACGCAGCTCTCGAGCAGGCTGAACCGTGGAAGAAGGATCCTGGTGCAGCGGTCGATGCTGTGCTCGGTGATGCGCTCGAAGTGCTCCGACTGGTCTGCATTCTGGCGAGTCCTGCCATGCCGAGTGTCACGGCGGAAATCTGGCGACGACTCGGGCTGTCTGGTTCGCCAGCCGATGGACCCTTCGACGAGGTGACGACCTGGGGTCACTACCCCGGTGGCGTGCCCGTGGAGAAGGGCGACCCCCTCTTCCCCCGCAAGAAGGCCTAACCATGGTCTGGGTCGACGCGCACTGCCACCTCCAAGAGCGCTATCGCGACGACGATGCCGGCATCGCTGCACTCTTCGCCCGTGCTCGCGAGGCGGGAACTGCTGCGCTCGTGGTGGTTGGAACTGACGCTCAGACCTCTGAAGAGGCCATCGACCTCGCGGCAGAGGCTGCCGCTGGTCGATTCGGTGCAGAGGCTCCACTCGTCCGAGCTGTCGTTGGTCTCCACCCCCACGAGGCAACGTCGGGGACGGCACCGATCAAGGCACTCCTCGACCGGCACAGTCCCCACGTCGCTGGTGTCGGCGAAGCTGGGCTCGACTACTACTACGAGCACAGTCCACGAGCGGTGCAGCGGGTGGCCTTCGCTGAGCAAGTGGGCTTCGCCCACGCGTACAACCTTCCTCTCGTCATCCACGCTCGGGACGCCTGGGATGACCTCTTCGACGTCCTTCGCAGCGAAGGGGTCCCGACGGAGACCGTCCTGCATTGCTTCACGGGCGGCCCTGAGGAAGCTGAGCGGTGTTTGGCCGCTGGAATGACGGTCTCGTTCTCGGGAATCGCCAGTTTTCCGAAGGCGCCAGAGGTGCGTGAGGCTGCTGCCCTCGTCCCGCTAGAGCGTCTCCTCGTCGAGACCGATAGTCCGTTCCTCGCCCCTGTCCCGCACCGAGGCAAGAAGAATGAGCCCTCGTTCGTGCACCTCGTGGGTGCGGTCATCGCTGGGGCGAAGGGGTGCACTCCCGATGAGGTGGCCCGAGCGTCCACGGCCAACGCCGAACGAATCTTCAAATTCACGCTCGACCCGTCGGTCTGAACGAGCGCAACCGGCGCTGCTCAGGTTGACCGCCGTCTCGTTGTTCCCTAGCGTGGAGTACCCGGGTCGGCTGTGCCACCCCACCACCTCGTCAGTGAGCGTTGTCATGTCCCCAGTTGTCCTCCAGCTGAAACGTCGAATGCTCGTCACTGCGGTGGGCATCTTCGCCATTTCACTGAGTGCGGTGAGCGGGGTCGCCGGAGCAGCGCCCGCGCATCGAGCAACCGGTCAAGCCACGTGGTACGTCGCCCCAGCGCATGGGCAGTACCCCGCTTCTCGGGTGTGCTCGTCGGCCACACTCCGCTTCGGCACCGTCGTCACGATTCGCAACCTCCATAACGGTCGAGTGGCCACCTGTGTGGTCGGTGATCGCAAGCCTTTCAACGAGGTACGTCTGGTCGACCTGTCGACGGGGGTGTTCACCAGGTTGGCACCGCTCGATGCCGGAGTCATTCCCGTTTCGCTGTCCTGGTGACCCACTCTCGCCCTGGGATCCTCGAACTCCTCGACCGCCACGGCCTCTCGCCGAGTCGGGCGCTCGGGCAGAACTTCGTCGCTGATCCCAACACCGTTCGCCGGATCGTGCGGTTCGCTGAGGTGACGAGCGACACCACCGTCATCGAGATCGGCCCTGGTCTTGGAAGCCTGACCTTGGCGCTGGCCGAGACGGGAGCGACCGTCGTCGCCGTCGAGATCGACCGACACCTCATTCCCGTGCTCACCGACGTCCTCGCCGGCACGGCTGCGACCGTGGTGCACGCAGACGCGCTCGAGGTGGACTTTCGATCGCTGATCGGCGCTGGCCCAGCGACGCTGGTGGCGAACCTCCCCTACAACGTCTCGGTACCGCTCGTGATGCGCATCCTCGAGGAGTTTCCCGAGATCACCTCCCTCCTCGTGATGGTCCAACGAGAGGTGGGGGAGCGCCTGGTTGCTCCTCCGCGCAGTGAGGCCTACGGAGCGGTCTCGGTCAAGGTGGCCTACTTCGCTCATGGCTCGGTGGTGGCGCGTGTTCCCGCATCGGTGTTCGTCCCGAAGCCGAACGTTGAATCCGTCCTCGTTCGCCTCATCCGCCATGAGGTTCCCGCCACAGCGCAGGGTGTAGCGCCGAGTCGGCTCTTCGATCTCATCAAGCAGGCCTTCGGCCAACGGCGCAAAATGCTGCGGTCCACCTTGAAGGGGCTCCTCGACGACGCGGCGTTCGACCGGGCAGGCGTTGCCGGAACACGCCGGGCTGAAGAACTCGGGCTCGATGAATTCGCTGCGCTGGCCCGGGAGGCGACGTGGACCGGGTAGTCGCACCAGCCAAGCTCACGACCTCGCTCGCCATGGTGGGCCTGCGCGGTGATGGCTACCACCTCCTCGACGCAGAGATGGTGACGATCTCCTTGGCGGACACGTTGACGATCACGCCGGAGGATTCAGGGTTCACCATGACCGCGAGCCGTGCGTCGCGCGCCGAAGGTCTGGTCGACCCGACGCACAACCTCTGCCTCGACGCACTGGCACTCGTTGGTCGCCAGGCCGCCATTGCCCTTGAGAAGGTGATCCCTGTCGGGGGTGGTTTGGGTGGAGGCTCGGCGGACGCCGCAGCGGTGCTTCGGTGGGCAGGCTGTGCGGATCTCACCCTCGCAGCGCAACTCGGGAGCGACGTCCCGTTCTGCGTCCTCGGTGGGCGAGCAGCGGTGTCGGGCGTTGGGGAGATCGTGACGCCACTCCACCATGAGGAGCGATCCTTCTGCCTGATCGTCCCCGACTGTGCAGTGTCGACGCCCGCGGTCTACCGAGCCTTCGATGCGGTTGGCAAGCAAGATTTCGGACAGGCGCATCGAAACGACCTCTACAAGGCGGCACTCACGGTCTCTCCAGCGCTCGCAGCGGTCGTGGCGGCACTACGGACGCGAACCGGCCTGACACCATCGCTCGCAGGGAGCGGGTCAACGCTGTTCTATGAGGGCACGAGTGCGCAGATGGCGCTCGACCAACCGTTGGCGGTCGACGGCATCAGCCTCGAGGTGTACGACGTCGTCACCGTGCCACCGGGGTGGAACGGTGAGGAAAAGTAGCCTTCGCTACTTTCCGGCACGACGACGCTGGTGCCTCGTGGCCTTCAGCATCTTCTTGTGCTTCTTCTTACGCATGCGCTTACGGCGCTTCTTGATGAGAGAACCCATGAGGGTCGCTACCCTAGCCTCTCTGGCAGGGTGCCTCAAACCACGGAGGTTCGCTCGTGCGCACCACCCAATCCTCTGGCACACTGCAGACGTGGTACCAGTCATCCTCGCCCTCGACCACGTGCAAGTGGCAATCCCTGCGGGAGGAGAGGGTCTGGCGCGGTCGTTCTACGTTGACCTCCTCGAATTCACCGAAGTCGACAAGCCCGCAGCGCTCGCCGGACGCGGTGGCCTGTGGTTGTCCGCAGGACCGGTTCGGCTCCACCTCGGCGTCGACGACACCTTCCGCCCAGCCACCAAGGCCCACCCGGCATTCGTCGTCGGTGGCTTCGATGCCCTGCTCGATCGACTCGCGGCAACCGGGGTTTCGGCGCGGCCGGCCGAGGAGATTCCTGGCCTTCGTCGCGTCCACGTTTCTGACCCATTCGGGAATCGCATCGAGCTCATCTGTCCCTGAGCCGCGAACCGCCACGCATGGCCTAGGCTGACGTCGGAGCAGTGGCGGGTAGTTCAGTTGGCAGAACGCCGGGTTTTGGTCCCGGATGTCAGGGGTTCGAATCCTCTCCCGCCAGCAAGGTTGGGCCACGGTCGTGCAGCGACGCGAGATAGGCGTTGTAGGCGCTCAGGTCGTCTGCGGTTGCCTCGTCCTCATCGGTGGCACACGTTCGACGCGGTAACCGTCGCCGACCATCTCTGCCCGTGAGGTCGCAGTAGGCGAACCACACCGCGTAGCAACAGAACACCGGCCACTCAACGACGTAGGCCCAACTGAGCCCGTTGCCGCCGAGGGCTCGGCCGAGTTGCCAGAAGAACGCCCAGATGAAGAGTCCGTTGAGGGTGAGCAGGGTGGTGATCGTGGCGACGATTCGCTTCGTGCTCGGACGCGTGGGCGTCACGGACGGTGAATGAGGTCGTCGAGAAGGGCAGCGAGCTCGAGGGGGCGATCGCCCTGGACCGAGTGTCCAGCGCCATCGATTCGTACCACGCTGCCGGACGCTGCTGTTGCTTCAAACCTCGCTTCATCGTCGTCGTCGACGACCGACCCAGCCGCCATGCCTCGCACGAGGGTCACCGGTACCGTGAGTGACCCGAGGGCCTCCCAGAGGAATCCGGGCTCGATCGATCGAGATGCCGTGACATCTCGGTGTCTGGCGTAGCGCCACTGCCAGCTCCCGTCGGGGAGCTGCTCAGCGTTGTGGAGAATCCCGCGTCGCAGCGACGCCACCGATCGCGATGGGTTGAACGCCCTCGTGCGTTCGAGGAGGTCGTCGAAACTGTCGAAGGTAGCGGGGCCCTGCACGAAATCGGTGATGTGCTTGGCCTTCTCGCCGTTTACCCCTGGGGTGATGTCGATGAGCACGAGGGACCGGACGAGGGTTGGGTGCGCGGCGGCGAGTGCGATGGCGGTGAGGCCGCCGAGCGACATGCCAACGAGGAGGGTTGGGGTAGGAGCGAGTTGTCGGATTGCCTCAGCGAGATCTGCAGCGTTGCTCACGGGGTCAAGCGCACCTCCTGCACCACCGTCGGAGTGACCGTGGCCGGGGAGGTCAATGCACAGCACTGGTCGGTTGAGGGCCAAGACGACGGTGTCGTAGGTATGCGCGTTCTGCGCTCCACCGTGGAGCAGCACGAGTGCTGGGGGTTCGCTCCCGAATCGAAGCGCCGAAATCCTCCTCCCGTCAGGCATCGTCGCTGCGACGCGCTCGACCACTGGCGGACCAGTGAAGGGGATGCCGAATTCTTCGGCATTTTCGTGGAACAGCCCGAACTCGTCGTAGGGGAGACGCGTCATGAACTCACCCTAGAGGAGGTCACCGTGCTAGAGAAGAGCCATGGCAGATGCCCCCCTCTCAGTGATCATTCTCGCGGCCGGAGAGGGCTCTCGGATGCGCTCCAGCAGGCCGAAACCGCTCCACCACCTGTGTGGTCGGCCAATGATCGAGCACGTGGTCAACGCTGCTGCGGGAACCAGTCCAGACCGGGTCGTCGTCGTTGTTGGCCATCGCGGCGATTGGGTGTCGAAGGCGCTGATCGATCGATCGCCGAGCGGCGTCGAGCTCACCTTCGTCGAGCAGCCCGCGCAACTCGGGACTGGGGACGCGGCGGCGGTCGGGCTCACTGGAGTTACTGATCCGGAAGCCGATGTGCTGGTCCTCCCTGGCGACGCGCCGCTCCTTCGCCCAGAGACGCTGCGTGACCTCGTGGCGACGCACCGATCGAGCGGTGCGGCAGCCACCCTCTTGACCGCAGTTGTCGACGACCCCACGGGATACGGACGCATTCTCCGCCGCAAAGACGGCGGTGTGGCCAGCATCGTCGAGGAACGTGATGCGAGCGCTGAGGAACGCGCCGTCACCGAAGTCAACACCTCGGTGTACTGCTTCAAGCGGAGTCTGCTCGCACCAGCGCTGCGGCGACTGCATCCGACGAACGCGCAGGGCGAGTACTACCTCACCGACGTGATCTCGGTCTTGGCGAGCGCTGGGCACCTCGTGGCCGCGATCACCGTGGTGGACCCGACCGAAGTGGCAGGCGTGAACGACCGATCACAGTTAGCCGACGCCGAGCGCCATATGCGTCGCCGAATCAACGCCGCATGGATGGGACGAGGGGTGACGATGTGGAGCCCCGAGCACACCTACATCGACTGCGACGTTCAACTCGACCCCGATGTGGTCTTGATGCCGGGAGTGATCCTCCAGGGTGCCACCACGGTTGCGAGCGGCGCGGAACTCGGACCTGACGTCGTGCTGCGTGACTGCGTCGTCGGTCGAGGTGCCGTCATCACCTCCTCGACTGCTGAGTTCGCTACCATTGGCGAGCACGCCAGCGTTGGCCCCTACGTGCACCTGACCGGCGACGATGAGGTACCCGCCCACGGCCGTGTCCGCCCGCAACGTCCAGCGATCACGTAACCACCGGAAGGCTCGCGCTCGGCGCGGTAGCGTGACGCCCATGGACCTCGTTCCCCGCCGCCACCTCCAGATCGTCTCGGGACGATCGCACCCCGCGCTCACTGAAGCCATTGCTGGCCACCTCGGGGTGACGCCGAGTGAAGCCAACGTGCGGACCTTCGCCAACGGCGAGATTCACTGCAGGTTTGACGCGTCGATCCGAGGCGCCGACGTGTTCATCATCCAAACCCACTGTGGCCCGGTGAACGAAACCGTGATGGAGCACCTGATCATGATCGACGCGGCGAAGCGGGCGTCTGCGAAACGGATCACGGCCGTCATCCCGTACTACGGCTACTCCCGCCAAGATCGCAAGGCAACGGGTCGCGAGCCCATCACCGCCAAGTTGGTGGCCGACATGCTCACCGCAGCTGGCGTGAACCGCATCCTCTCCGTCGATCTCCACTCAGGTCAGATCCAGGGCTTCTTCGACTGCCCCTTCGACCACGTCACCGCTGCTCCCGTGCTCATCGACTACCTGCGAGACCGCATGGGCGACAACGCCGTCATCGTGACGCCTGATGCTGGCCGCGCCAAGGTTGCCGAGCGCTACGCCAACCACCTCGGCGTCGACATGGCCCTCGTGCACAAGACGAGGCCCAAGGGCACGGCGAACCAGGTCCAAGCCCTTCAGGTCGTCGGCGATATTGAGGGCAAGCGCTGCATCTTGATTGACGACATGATCGACACTGCGGGCACCATCTGCGCAGCAGCTGATCTCCTCGTCGAGGCAGGAGCTGCGGAGGTCTGGGCGTTGGCCACACACGGCGTGCTCTCGAACCCAGCAACGGAGCGCCTCAGCAACTCGACGTCGATTTCCAAGGTGGTCATCACCGACACCCTGCCGATTCCGTCAGGTCGCCACTTTAACAAACTCGAGATCCTCTCGGTTTCTCGGCTCATCGCCGACACCATTGGTGCCGTGTTCGAAGAGACCAGCGTGTCGGAAATCTTCGGCGGCGAGAACCTCGCCTAAGTCGACACGGTCGAGTTGGAGGTTGGCTGAACTCCGGCTAGGCTTGCACAGCCCGAGTGGACCTCGTCCGTCGGCGGAATCGCTCGAAGGAGTCTGAAATGCCCGAGTTCACCCTGAACGCCGAGATTGGTCGCACGACTGGGTCAGCCGAGTCGCGCCGTCTCCGCACCGCTGGTCAAATTCCCGGTGTGCTCTACGGCCACGGGATTGCGCCGATTGCCATTGCCGTTGAAGGCAAGGCCCTTCGCAGTGCGCTGACCACTGAGGCCGGCCTCAACCAACTGCTCGAGCTGAAGGCGGGCAACCAGACCTACCTCGCCATGGCCCGAGAGCTCCAGCGCCACCCCGTGCGCAACACGGTCACCCACGTTGACTTCCAGATTGTGCAGCGTGACGAGCTCATGACCGCTGACGTTGCCCTGACCATCGTGGGCGACGCGGTGGATGTCCGCCACGCCGGTGGCAGCGTTGACCAGCAGCTCTTCACGTTGCACGTCTCAGCCAAGCCTTCTGACATCCCGACCTCGTGGGAAGTGGACATCACCGCTCTCCAGCCTGGTGGTGCAATTCGCGTCGCCGACCTGAAGCTCCCCGCTGGTGTGGCCGCAACGACCGACGGCGACGTCGTGATCGTGGCTGGCCACGCAGGTCGTGCAGGAGCTGACGCACCGGCTGAGGCCTAGTCCACCGTCGCGGTGCCGAGGGGCGACGAGTCCGTCCGGACTGGCACACGCGCTGACTTCCTCATCGTTGGTCTCGGGAATCCGGGCGCCGAGTACGACGGCACGCGCCACAACGTCGGCGCCGATGCCGTCCGCTTGGTCGCTGCTCGATTTGGACAGACCCTCCGGGTGGAGTCCTCGCTGAGGGCCTCCCACGCCACCGCGATGATCGGAGACGCTCGGTGCCTCTTGGCGGTCCCAACGACCTACATGAACGAGTCCGGAGCTGCCGTGAAGCCGCTGCTGCGACGTGCCGGAATCGAGACGATGACGAACCTGATCATCGTCCACGATGAACTCGACCTCGACCCTGGTGTCGTGCGAGTGAAAGTGGGCGGTGGCCTCGCTGGTCACAACGGACTCCGGTCCATCACCGGGGTGCTCGCAACCCAGGACTACCTCCGTGTGCGCCTCGGCATCGGCAAGCCACCGAGTAAGGACCACGGAGCGAAGCACGTCTTGACTAAGGTCTCCAAGGCGGCGCGTGTCGACCTCGACCTCGCCACTGCGCTCGCTGCCGATGCGGTCGAAGCGGTGGTCACGGCAGGGGTGGAGGCGGCCATGGGGACGTTCAACGCTCGATGACGACACCCCCCATCCTCTCGGCCCCCCTCGGAGCTCTTGCAGAACGGCTCCTCGACGACGACGACCTCGCCGACACGCTCGCCTCCAACGGTGGACAACTCTGCGCGCCAGCCAGCCTCCACCCGGCCCTGATCGCCGGACTGGCGCGACGCGGCAGTGCGTCGCCGATTTTCGTGGTGACCGCAACTGCGCTCGAGGCTGATCGCCTCGGACAGGACCTCCTCGCCTTCTGTGATCAACCGGACCGCTCACGGACGGTCGGGGCACCGACGGCACCGGTCGTGGTGCTGCGTCCGTGGGACACCTTGCCGCTCGAGCGAGTCAGTCCTGACGTTGAGACCATGGGTGTCCGTACCGAAGTTCGGTGGCGCATGGCGCAGCCCGAATTCATGCCGCACATCGTGGTGACCAGCGTTCGTGCCGCGCTGCAGCATCTCGGTGACGACGACGGCCTCGAGCCCGTCGTGGTCCGCACGGGTGCACAGGTTGACCAGGAGCACCTCGTCGAGCGCTTGGTGGAGCTCGGCTACCGACGTGAGCACCGCACCGAGGCCAGGGGTGAGTTCTCGGTGCGTGGTGGCATCATCGACCTCTACCCCGCAACGGCAGAGCTGCCCGTTCGCCTCGACCTCTTCGGTGACGAACTCGAGCGATGCTCCGTCTTCGATCCGACCGACCAGCGGTCTCGCTACGACGTCGATGAGGTGTGGTGCTTCCCGTGTCGAGAGATCTTGCTGACCGAATCGATCAGGGAGAACGCCAGAGCGCTCGCCCCGGAGGCGGGACTCGGATCGGGCCTGCTCGAGCGCGTCGGCGATGGGCAGTTCGTCGATGGCATGGAGGGCTGGCTGCCGTGGCTCGCTCCGCAGCGTCGCCTCGTCACTGACTCCTTGGATCGCGCCTCAGCCGTGGTCCTCATTGAACCCCGCAAGATCCGCGATCGAGCGGTCGAGCTCAACGACGAAGAAGCGGCCCTCGTGGCCACGTTGCTCGAGACCTGGAATCTGGAAGATCTCGCACCGAGCACGCACGGCCCGGCGCACCTCCACGCAGATTTCGAGCGCCTGCTCGAGCACTCGTCGGCCTCGCTGCACTCCCTCCTGCCCGTTGCCGACAGTCCGACGACGCCGACGGTCGTCGTGCGCCAACTCGGCGCCGTCCTCGGCGATGACGAGAAGTTGGCCGATCAGATTGCGACGCTGCTCCGTGGTGGCATCGCCGTCACGGTGGCGGCGTCAACCCCGGCGGCACTCGAGCGCCTGACGGCCGTGCTCGTCGGCCAACGTCTCGACCCGCTCGAGCGACCGATCGCCCTCGCCGAGAGCGGTCTCGAAATCGTCCAGGCCACGGTCAGCCACGGGTTCATCGTCCCGAGTGCCAAGGTCGCCCTCATCACCGAGTCGGATCTGACTGGGCGTCGGGTTGGTCACAAGGCAGCCCGACGACGGCCGAAGACCGTCGAAGGGTTCTTCGACGACCTCGCCATTGGGAGCTTCGTCGTGCACCGTCAGCACGGGATCGCTCGTTTCAACGGCGTGGTGACGAAGACCATGGGAGGTGCCACTCGGGACTACCTCCAACTGGAGTTCAAGGGCAACGACCGCATCTACCTTCCCGTCGAGCAGATCGATGCGGTGACGCCGTACTCAGGTGGTGAGTCCCCGTCGCTGTCGAAGATGGGTGGCGCCGATTGGACGAAGACGCGCTCGAAGGCCCGTGCAACCGCCGCAGCAGTCGCCGCAGAACTCGTGGAGCTCTACCGCAACCGCCTCACCGCCACGGGGTTCGCCTTCGACCCGGACACGCCGTGGCAGGCAGAGCTCGAGGCCAGTTTCCCCTTCATCGAAACCCACGATCAGCTGCGAGCCATTGAGGACGTGAAAGCCGACATGGAGTCTGAGCGTCCCATGGACCGGCTCATCTGCGCCGACGTGGGGTTCGGCAAGACCGAGATCGCGGTTCGAGCGGTGATGAAGGCCGTCCAGAGCGGCAAGCAGGCAGCGGTCCTCGTCCCGACGACCTTGCTCGCCTCGCAGCACCACCAGACCTTCACCGAGCGGATGAGTGGTTTTCCCATCACCGTCGCACTCCTCAGTCGGTTCCTCACCGATGCCGCAGCAACAGCGGTGCTGGCCGGTCTCGCCGATGGCTCCATCGACGTCGTCGTTGGCACCCATCGCCTCTTGTCGCCGTCGCTCACTTTCAAGGACCTCGGCCTCCTCGTGGTCGACGAAGAGCAGCGGTTCGGGGTAACGCACAAAGAAGCCATCAAGCACCTCGCCAATGGCGTCGACGTCTTGACCCTGTCGGCGAGCCCCATTCCCCGCACGCTTGAGATGGCGTTGTCCGGTATTCGCGACCTCTCCATGGTGACGACGCCACCAGTCGAGCGCCGCCCCATCCTCACCTACGTCGGCGAGTACGACGAGGCGGCGGTGCGAGAAGCGATCCGCCGGGAGCTGCTGCGCGAGGGTCAGGTCTTCTACGTCCACAACCGGGTCGCTGACATCGACCAAGTGGCCCGACGAATCCGTGAGATCGTGCCCGAAGCGAAAGTGGCGGTTGCCCACGGCCAGATGGATGAGGGCACCCTCGAGCAGATCGTTCAAGACTTCTTCGACCGCTCCTTCGACGTGCTCGTGTGCACCACCATCGTGGAGTCGGGCATCGACATGCCATCAGTCAACACCTTGATCTGCGATCGAGCAGATCTCTTAGGGCTCGGCCAGCTCCACCAACTCCGTGGACGGGTTGGCCGTGGCGGGCAGCGGGCCTACGCCTACCTCTTCCACCCCGCCGACAAGGTGCTCTCGGAGAAGGCCTACGAGCGCCTCCGCACGATTGGCGAACACACCGAGCTCGGCTCTGGGTTCAAGATTGCGATGCGTGACCTCGAAATTCGCGGGGCGGGCAACATCCTCGGCGAGCAGCAGTCCGGCGACGTCGCCGCCATTGGCTACGACCTCTACGTGCAACTCGTGGCCGAAGCGGTGGCGGCCGCCAAGGGTGAGCCCATCCCGGTCCCAAGCCACGTGAAGATCGACGTGCCCGATACCGCCAGCCTCCCTGAGGCCTACGTCCCAGCCGAAGATGACCGGCTCGAGGCCTACCGGCGCCTGGCAGCGACGACGACCCACGACGACGTCGACGACGTGGCTGCAGAGTGGGTCGACCGGTATGGACCGATTCCCGATGTTGCCACCGGACTCCTCGACGTTGCCCACCTCCGAGTTGAAGCGCTCCGCATTGGTATCGATGAGGTGCTCGTGAGCTCGCAACGCACCGCTCGCGGTCAGACCCGCTCGGCTCGCATTCAGCCCATTGCGCTGCGAGCATCGAGTCAGATGAAGCTCCGACGGGTCATGCCGGGATCAACGTATCGAGAGACCCAGCAGCAGCTCCTCGTGGACATTCCCCAGGGCGTTCTCGCAGCGCGATTCCTCGCCGATGCGCTCGCCGAACTCGTCCCCGTTGACTGATCGAGCGGTGCAGCCGGCGTTGGTTAGCATCTCCAGCGTGAAGAAACTCCTCTCTGTCGTCGTCGTCGCAGCACTCGCCATTGGTGGCGTGACCCTCTGCTTCCCCGACTCTCCGTCGAATGCCGCCACGGTAGGGAGCGAACACGTCACCCGTGCCTCGCTCAATGCAGACCTCGCAGCGATAGCCGCCAGTCCGGGATTCACCTGCTACGTCAACGCTGCCCTCGTCGAATCGGGGAGTTCGAACACCCGAGGCATCGTCGGTCAGACTCCGGGGAGCTACAACCCCGTCTACGCCGCCTACTGGCTCACCCAGCGCATGACCGGGATCGCAGCGTGGCAGTACGTGGGTTCGCACCACCTCGAGGTCACTCCGAAGGATCTCGTTGCAGCGAAGACGTCGTTCGAGACGTCGATTTCCCAAGTGCTCGCCCAGGCGGCCTCAAGCGGCGGCGGGTGTAGCCAGTCAACGCAGCAGATCGTCGCCTCCATGCCGGCGTCCTTCATCGCTCGCCAAGTTGGGATCCAGGCTGCCTTCGAGGCGGTCTTGCGCTCGCAAGGTGCCCCGACATCGGCCGCAGCGATCCGCTCCTACTTCGACGCCAACCCGGCGCGCTTTGACACCATCTGCCTCTCGGCGATCGTTGCCTCTGCGAGCAGCATCAACCAAGCCGTCTCCGCACTCCGTCAAGGGATGCCCTTTGCCCAAGCGGTGAAGCTGTTCTCTCAATCTGGATCCAACAGCAACGGTTCGATTGGCTGCTTCGCCCCGAGCGGTGCGAACTACGCCCAGGTGTCCTCCATTGTCGGGAGCGCCGGCGTCGGCCAGCTCGTGCCCCCGTTCGCAGCCTCGAGCACGCTCTTCGCATTGCTGCGGGTGGACGCCAGGATTCCGAACGCGTTCGCGTCGGTGAAGAACCTCGTGGCCACGGTCGCTCGGGCGAGTAGCCAAGCCGCTGCCACCGCCAGTATTCGCAACCAGCTCTCAAGCGATACGGTCATCGTTAACTCGAGCTACGGAACCTGGACGAACACCCAGTCCCAGCTCAAGGTCACCCCGCCGACCGTCCCCGCGTGAGCCACGTCGGCACCGTCACCGTCGTCGGTCTCGGACCAGCAGGACCTGAGTACCTCTCGGCCAAGACCGTCGATCTGCTCGAGTCGGGCTCGGCCATCTTGCGGACCCACGTCCACCCCGCTGCAGCGCCGTTCTCCGATCTGCCGTCCTACGACGCGTTCTACGAGGACGCCGACGACTTCGAATCGCTCTACCGAGCAATCGTCGAAGATGTGGTCGCTCGGGCAGGTGCAGGCCCCGTGGTCTACGCCGTGCCTGGTTCCCCCATGATCGCCGAGCACACGGTCGAACTCCTCCTCGCTGATCCTCGGGTGGCGGTGCGCGTCGAGCCAGCGCTCAGCTTCTGCGATCTCGCCTGGGCGGCCCTCGGGATCGACCCCGTCGCCAAGGCGGTGACGGTGTGTGACCTCGTGGATCTCCTCGAACGGCGAGACCTCTCTGGTCCGCTCCTCATCGCCCAGGCCTGGTCGGATCACCTGATCGCTGAACTCATGGTGCAACGCGAGTGGTTGTCGCGCTCTGGTCCAGCAACCGTGACCGTGCTCCACCACCTCGGCCTCGACGACGAACTCGTTGCGACGGTGCCCTTCGCCGATCTGTCGACCGTGGTCGAGGTCGACCACCTCACCAGCCTCTACGTGGAGTCCTGGAACACCCCTGGGTCCGCCTTCGGCGAACTCATGGTGCTCGCCGAACGCCTTCGAGCAGAGTGCCCGTGGGACCAGGAGCAGACCCACGCGTCCTTGGCCCGTCATCTCCTCGAAGAGGCCTACGAAGCCCTCGATGCCCTCGATGCCCTCGCAACGGCGGAGGATCCCATCGCCGCAGCGTCGCACCTCGAAGAGGAGTTGGGTGACGTGCTGTTCCAGGTGTGTTTCCACGCGGTGCTCGGAGCAGAAGACGGCGACTTCTCGGCCGCCGATATCGCCGATTCAGTGCGGACCAAGTTGATCTCTCGTCACCCCCACGTCTTTGGTGACGTGGTGGCGACGACGCCCGATGCTGTGGCGGCGAACTGGGAGACGATCAAGAAGGCCGAGAAGGGTCGGGAGAGCATCACCGAGGGAATTCCGCAGTCCCTTCCGGCGCTCGCCCTCATGACCAAGTTGCAGCGCAAGGCACGAGCGCTGGGCATGGCCCAGATGAGCATCGACGACGCCGTGGAGTACCTCGCGATCACACTCCGAGTCATCGCCGCTGCAGATCTCCCCGCGGCACGGACCGAGGACAACGAGGAACTCCTCGGGACCATGCTCGCCGCGATCTGTCAGATTGCGGTGTCCTGCGGTGCAGACCTCGAAGCAGCGCTCCGGTTGGCGGCTGGACAACAGCGTGCCGCCATCATCGCCTTCGAGCAACGCGCTTGAGCGTTCCCCCGGCGAGCAGCGCCGAGGGGTAGCCTTGGAGCCATCAACTGCTGAGGGAGTGTCGTGAGCGCGATTGAGTACGTCATTGGCCGTGAGGTCCTCGACAGCCGAGGAAATCCGACCGTTGAAGCCGAGGTCATCTTGGACTCTGGCGCCCGTGGGCGTGCCATCGCACCCTCTGGGGCATCGACTGGAGTGCACGAGGCCGTGGAGCTCCGCGATGGCGGGAGCCGCTACCTCGGTAAGGGCGTCCTCACCGCAGTTGGTCACGTGAACGAGGCCTTGGCGCTCGCCGTTGAAGGACTCGACGCCTACGACCAACGCTCCGTCGACCAAGCGCTCATCGACACCGATGGAACGGCCGACAAGGGCCGCCTCGGTGCGAACGCCATCTTGGCGGTGTCGCTGGCCTCGGCCAAGGCCGCATCGGTAGAGCTCGATTTGCCGTTGTACCGCTCCATTGGTGGAGCGAACGCCCACGTGCTGCCGGTGCCGATGTTCAATGTCATCAACGGTGGCGCCCACGCCCGCAACTCCATTGACTTCCAAGAGTTCATGCTCATGCCGGTCGGCGCGTCCTCGTTCTCCGAGGCCCTGCGGTGGGGTGTGGAGACGTATCACGCCTTGAAGGATCTCCTCTCCAAGCGCGGCTTGGCCACGGCCGTTGGCGATGAAGGCGGCTTCGCTCCGGATCTGCCGAACAACGAAGAAGCGTGCAAGCTCCTCCTCGACGCCATCGAAGCTGCTGGACGGACCCCGGGCACCGAGATTGCCTTGGCGCTCGATCCAGCAACCTCGGAGATCTACCGAGACGGCCAGTACGTCTTGGCCGGCGAAGGCCGCAGCCTCAGTCCCGCAGGGATGGTCGAGTACTGGGCCGAGCTGTGCGACCGCTACCCAATCGTGTCGATTGAAGACGGCATGGCTGAAGAGGACTGGGACGGGTGGAAGATGCTGACCGACCAGATTGGCGCAACCGTGCAGCTCGTCGGCGATGACCTCTTCGTGACCAACGTGGACCTGTTGGAGCGTGGCATCGTGACCAACACCGCCAACGCCATCTTGATCAAGCTCAACCAGATCGGCACCTTGACCGAGACCCTCGACGCCGTCGCCATGGCGAATAGCCACGGCTACAAGGCAGTCATCTCCCACCGATCGGGAGAGACCGAAGACGTCACCATTGCCGACTTGGCAGTTGCGACCAATGCTGGGCAAATCAAGACCGGAGCGCCAGCGCGCTCGGATCGCGTTGCGAAGTACAACCAGTTGCTCCGGATTGAGCACGAGCTCGGTGACAGCGCTCGCTTCCTCGGGCGTGCCGCACTTCGAGGCGTTCGTGGCTAAGTCGGCGACTTCTCGCAGCGGCGCCCCGGAGAAGCAGGAGATCTCCAGGAAGACCCAGTGGGCAATCACGGTGCTCGTGGTTGCAACCTGCGCGCTCGCTCTCGTCGAGTGGTTTCCGCTGAAGGCTATGGAGAGTCAAGGTCGTGCGCTGTCGGAGGCCTCAAGTCAGCTGCGGACCCTCAACCAGGAGAACGCGGTGCTGGCCAAGCAGAACACCAGTTTGGAGTCCTCTGCCGTCATCGCTCAGGTCGCCCGCAAGGCCTACGGGCTGGTCCAACCCGGTCAGTCGCTCACCATGATCCTTCCCCCAGCAGCACCGATCGCGCCCAATGGTGGCTCTGCACCGTTCGCCGGCGATCCTGGCCTGCAACCACTCGTGCCCCCGAACGCTGCTGGACTGGTTGAAGGTGGAGCGCCATCGATTCCATCCTCGACCACGGTGCAGCGGCGCACTGGTGCACCGAGCCTGCTTGCTCGCGTGCTGCACAGCCTCCAGTTCTGGAAGTGAACCCTCCAACCCCAGAGGAGATCGCGCAGGTCACCGAGTTCCTCGGCCGCGCTCCAGAAGGTGACTTCACCATCGTCGTGCGCCGACCAAATGGTGATCCGGTGGTCGTGGAGAACGCTCCGTACCTTCGAGACGGACGTCCCATGCCGACTCGCCACTGGCTGGTTGACCCAGAGCTCCGGGCGGCGGTCGCCCGCCTCGAATCCGCTGGTGGTGTCAACCGCGCCGAAGCCGAGGTTGATCCCGACGAACTGTCCCGTGCCCACGCGGCAATGGAAGCGTCACGGGCAGCGCTCCTCGGGCCCGATGATGGACGTCCGCGCCCGAGTGGGGGAGTGGCTGGAACCCGTATCGGCGTGAAGTGCCTCCACGCACACTTGGCCCAGTACCTCGTCGACGACGTTGACCCGGTGGGGCGGTGGACCGATGCGGCGCTCGCCGAGCATGGGTGCAACCTGAGCAGCCTCGGTCTCCGTCGTGGCTAGTCCAGCGCCTGTCGTCGCGGCGCTCGACTGCGGGTCGAACTCCACCCGTCTCTTGATCGTCGACGGTGACGGCAACCACGTCGTGCGCGAGATGCAGATCACCCGACTCGGTCAAGGCGTCGACGCCACCGGCGCCCTCGACCGTGCGGCGATCGACCGAGTGCTCGCCACGGTGTCGACCTACGCCGACCTCCTCACCCTCCACGGCGTCGAGCGAGCGGTGATGACCGCCACCTCGGCGGTGCGAGACGCGAGCAACGGGGCATCGTTCGTGGCCGAGGCCAGCGCAGTGCTCGGGGCGCCGTGCGTCGTGCTGTCCGGCGAGGATGAGGCCCAGTTCTCCTACCTCGGCGCAACCGCAGACCTCGACCTCGACGGACGACACCCCGTCGTGCTCGACATCGGTGGAGGTTCAACCGAGCTCATCACCGAAGGTGTGGTGGGTCTCGAAGCGATCTCCCTCCAGCTCGGCTGCGTCCGAAACACCGAACGGTTCCTCAAGACCATGCCGCCGACGAGTGATGAACTCGAGCGACTCCGTGCGACGGTCGACCTGCAGCTCGATCGAGCGATGGCGGCGCTCCCGTCGCTGTCGGCGGGTGCGCCCCGTGAACTCGTCGGTCTCGCTGGAACCGTCGCCGCCCTCGTCATGGTGGACCAAGGGTTGACCCACTACGACCGAGCGCTCGTCCACCACGCCCGCCTCTCGGTGCGAGACGTCGCCGCCTGGACCGCGCAGTTGAGTCGGGAGACCACGGCAGAACGACTGGCCCACCCCGGCATGGAGCCCGGGAGAGCCGATGTGCTCGTCGGTGGCCTCGTGGTGCTTCTCGCGGTGATGGAACGCATTGGGGCGACCTCAGTGCTCCACTCTGAAGCCGACATCTTGGACGGCGTCGCCAGTGCCCTCCAACGAAGCAACGATGTTGCGGGCGTGGAGACGACCATCGCAGGAGGGCGTCACCAATGACGGCATCGAATACCCCGAAGCGTCGGTGGTCGCTCCTGCACGGAACCCGCCCCGAGACGTCGTTCACCGTTGGGGGTCCATCGCTTCGCGGGGCACGCGTCCTGTTGCGACCACTCGTGGCCGACGACTACGACGCCTGGCTCGCCGTGCGGTCGTCGTGTCGACGGTGGCTTCAAGTATGGGAGCCTCGACCGGCTGGCGGGAAGCACCTGGCAGAGGATCGGTCGAGCTTCGTGAGCCGCTGCCTCGGCCGTGAGCGGGAGCGACAACTCGGCTACGGCTTCGGGTTTGGCATTTTCGCCGACGAGGTGTTCTGCGGCGAGATCACGTTGTCGAGTATCCAGCGTGGTCCCTTCCAAAGTGGGGTGATTGGCTACTGGATCGACGAAGCCAAGGCTGGACGAGGACTCATGCCTGAGTCCGTCGTGGTGGTGCTGGCGTTCGCCTTCGACTCGCTGGCGCTCCACCGAGTGGAGGTCAACATCGTGCCGAGAAATGCAGCGAGTCGCCGGGTCGTCGAGAAGCTCGACCTGCGCAGTGAAGGCGTGTCACTGCGCATGCTGGAGATCGACGGTGTGTGGGAAGACCACATGCGCTTCGCGATCACGGCCGAAGAGTGGAGCGAGCGGGGCGCAGTGCTGAAGGCCGAGTGGTGCTGAACCTCAGCGAATGAGGGTAATCGGCGCCCATCGAGCGAGGTCGGCCATGGTCACGCTGACCGTCGAGGGCTGGAGGGGTGCGAGCACCCTGGTCACTGTGACGTGTGCGTCGGCGAGCGCTGCACCGTGGGCGAAGGGAAAGAGGACGAGGCACTGCGCGCCACGGTCGACCACGGTTGCGCCGAGGAGCGCTGGGTGTTCGTGGAGGGCATCCCAGAGCGCGTCGGCGCTCGTTCCGGTGACGCTCAATCCCTCGAACGTGGTGTCGTGTCGACGCCATCGACTCCGGGCCAGGTCGATCACCATGGACAGGGGATCAGCCAGAGGGCGGATTGACGAACCGGCGATCTCGGTCCAGTGGACCGGCACCTCAGTGATCTCGAGGCCGAGCCGACGTGCCGTAGCCAGCAGCTCCACGTCGAAGGCGAACCCGTCGATGGAGGTGGCGGCGAAGAGGAGCCGAGCGACGGGCAGCGAGAATCCCTTGAGGCCGCACTGGGTGTCGCCGAGGTTGAGGCCAGTGAGGGAGTTCACGAGTCGGTTGAAGGCTCGTCCGCCGAGCGTGCGGAGCCGACTGCCGTAGTTGATGGTGCCCCCGAGCGCCGTGCGTGAGCCGATCGCAATGGGGGCGTCTGCCAGCGCGAGGACGAGGTCGGCGAGGTGGTGGGGGTCGATACTGCAGTCCGCGTCGATGAAGGCAACGGCTTGCCCGCGCGCGGCGGCGACCCCAGCTCGGACCGCTCCCCCCTTGCCTCGATTGTGCTCGAGCCGGAGCACGGAGGCGTGCGGAAACGTCGCCGCCACCGATGCTGCGACCTCGGCAGTGGCATCGGTCGATCCATCGTCAACCCACAGCAGTTCGGTGGTCAAGAGGTCGATCGCTCCATCATCGGCGGCGCGCCGCAGGCGATCGGCACCGTGGGTGATGCGATCGGCTTCGTTGTAGGCGGGGATGATGATCGTGAGCAGCGGGTGCTCAAGGGGAGTGGTCACGAGAGCGTTAGGGGCGAGCGGCGCCGATGAGGCCGAAGAACCACACCGGCGAGTAGGACACCGTCGCTCCGGTATGGGGTGCCTGAATGACCGTCGGCACACCGTTGATCGTCCCGGCGTACATCACGACGTGGTCGACTTGGAAGTCGCCGTCGAGGTTGAAGTAGAAGAGCAGATCTCCTGGCTCGAGTTTCTGCACCGAGACGTGGGGGAGTGCTTGCCACTGTGCGGCAGCGACCCGAGGGATCGAAATCCCTGCTTGACCCCACGCCCATTGGGTGAGCCCCGAGCAGTCGAACCCCTGGCCAGGGGTCTCGCCCCCCCAGACGTAGGGGACACCGAGTTGACTCTGTGCTGCGTGGAGGGCAGTGCCACCTTGACCACTCGGCGAGGAGGAGCCACCAACTGAGGTGTAGGAGCCTGAACCGCCGCCTCCACCGGTGGGAGTGGATCCTCCAGCCGCAGCCTTGGCAGCAGCTGCAGCGCGTGCTTCGGCAATCTGCTCGGCCTGCACGGCGAGCGCCGTTCGCAGCCGAGTGCTCACCGTGGCGTAGATGGCGTTTGCTGCGGCCTCAGCTTGGGCGTTTTGGACGGCGAGGTCTTTGATCGCTGCCGCGTTGGCCAGCGCTGCGGTCCGTTCGGTCGTCAAAGCGGCGAGGTTTGCCGTGAGCTGATCCTTACTCGCGCTGTACGCAGCGGACTCGGCGGCGAGATCGCCAGCTGCGGTGATCTCGTAGGTGCGTCGTACCTCTGTTGCGAGGGAATTTCCCGAGAACGCCGCGGTCGGTCCGTTGTCACCTTGACCGAGGACGTAGGCGTTGACGGCATCGGTGACGAGTTTGGCCTTGTCGGCTGCCACTTCGAGCGTCAACACGTTGACTTTGGCCGTGGTGGCTTTGATGCTCTTCTTCAGCTCCTGGGCAGCACCGATGGCGGTGTCATACCGATTCGACAGTCGTTCGGATCGTTGCAGCAAGGCGGCGAGCTGCTCTGCGGCGACTCGTCGTTCGTGCTGGAGGTTGGCAATTTGGCCAGGGGTGACCTTGGGTGCTGCCCCCGCTACCTGCCCTGCTCCCGCGAGCAGTGCGCACGCAATCACCACCGAGAGTGCTCGCCGGGAATGGCCGAACCACGCAGTGCGAGACGAGGTGATCACTCCTTCAGCGTAGTGGTGGGCCCATGGACATTGTGGGCATGGAGGGCGCTGCTCGTGTCACGATGGAGGGTGGGGGACGTAGCCCAACGGCAGAGGCAGGGCGCTTAAACCGCCTTCAGTGAGGGTTCGAATCCCTCCGTCCCCACCACCGGCCCCACCACGTGCCGTAGGTCATCGACTGGGGCGTTTCGTCGCCGATGGTTACCGAGCCCCGATCGGCCGACCGTTGTGTGCATGACTCCTGCACCCGAGATACCTGAAGCTCCCCGCCACACTGGCGCCGTAACCGTGTCCGTCTTCGGACCGGTCACCGTCGACGGTGCCGCTCGACCGTTCACGCGGGCGTTCGCGCTCGACCTCGTGACCTACCTCGTGCTCCACCCGCACGGAGCGGGGACGGATCAGTGGGTCACCGCGCTGTGGCCCGATCGGGTGATGGCACCCGCCACCATCCACTCCACCTCGTCGGCTGCCCGACGAGCCCTTGGAACGAGCACCGATGGACGCGACCTCCTCCCGCATGGACACGCTCGCCTGCGCATGAGTGATGCGGTGCGGTGTGATGTGGATCTCGTGACCGAACTCCTCAACGCGGATCGGTTGGCCCGCCGGGCGGCAATGGCCGTGCTCCGCGGGAGGCCGTTCGACGGGCTCCGTCGCTACGAGTGGGTGATCAGTGAGGGCCACCTCGCCCGTGCTGAATCGGTGGCATCGAGGCTCACGGCCTCGGTGGCCAGCGATTTCTTGAGCGACGGCGATGCCGTCGGCGCCCAAACTGCGCTTCGTCGAGGGCTCGCGGTCACACCCTACGACGAAGGACTCTGGAGACTGCTCCTCGACGCCACCTACGCCACCGGCTCTGCGTCTGGTCTCGACCAGGTCATCGCCGAACTCGCAGTCGTGCTCGGCGCCTCCCCGGTCCTCCAGCGACTCTCGCCGGCGCTCGACCTGGCCGACCTCGTCCACCCAGCAACCTGGGACCACTACGTCGATCTCCGAAAGCGCGGTCGTTCGTAACCTCAAGGCCGTCTCCTTGGGTAAGGTATCGAATCGTGGCAAAGACCAAGACCGGATCAGTCGTTTCTCGTGCAGCAGCTACCGGCGGATCGCGCCGTCGAGCCTCGAGTGGGCAAGGGCCCTCTCGGTTCACGCTGGCCATCGTGGCCATCGTGGTGATTGGCACGCTGTCCATCGTGCTCGCTCGGCTCAACTACACGTCGTCGAGTTCGGCATCGAGCGTCCCGCCGACGATTGGGACCACCTGGTACGCTGGGTACACGATTTCGGTGTGCGGCACCGATAAGGGCTCACTCACGCCATCGACGTCGTTGCAGCGTGGTGGCCTCCTCTCACTCGGCAGTGGTGTCGTCAAGGTCGCCCCGACGAGTGCGTCGGATTCGGGGAACAACGCGAACTTCGACACCTTCCAGAATGAGTTCGGCTCCAACCCTGGTGTTGGGAACTTCCTCGTCACCTCGTCGAGCATCAGCCTGGGTCTGAAGACCTACTCCAACGGCGAGGCATGCCCCAAGGGCACCCCAGATGCCGGCCAGAAGGGCGACGAGAAGATTGCGGTCTGGCCGAGCTACGCGGCGTTCTCCACGGGCAAGGCGCCGATCATCGTGACCGATCCAAAGAAGGCGCGCTTCACGGCCAACTCCTTCATGTCCATCGTCTTCCAGCCAGCTGGTGCGGCCATTCCGAAGCCGAGCGCGGCAACGGTCAAAGCAGTGCTGTCTGGTGGTGCAGGTCTCTCGACGGTGCAGGCGCAAGGCTAGCGATGCAAGCGATCATCTTAGTGGGAGGTGAAGGGACGCGACTTCGGCCGCTGACCTACACCGCACCAAAGCAGATGGTTCCGATTCTCGGACGACCCATGCTCGAGTGGGTCATCTCCAACCTCAAGATGCACGGCATCGACGAGGTCACCTTGTCGCTCGGCTACCTCCCTGATGCGTTCATGGACGCCTATCCATCGGGAGAAGTCCTCGGCGTTCA